>JAABUV010003329.1_pt1 | contig 20564 bp, 28 predicted proteins | sample 5559971 | NCBI WGS metagenome assembly JAABUV01 (sample SAMN10711881, study PRJNA513362) | rock metagenome | isolation source: Antarctica rocks | place: Antarctica: Victoria Land, Knobhead nord | collected 2015-12-19
GCAGATAGCCTCCCCATGGAAGCCCTCGCCGGCGCACTCCTCGCCGCTGTCGAGCAGTCCAAGAAATCACCCGAGGCCGTCGCGAGGTGGACTGAACGCGGCCAGGCCGTCTTTCAACAAGGGGGCAAACGGGGAAAGAAGGCCGAACCCAGCGAAGCTGCTCCGGGACCTACAAGCAGCAACGGCGCAACTTAGCCGCATCCGCATCATGCAGACACGCATTGAACGTGCCCAAGCTCGCCACGACACCCGCGACTGGGTTCAGGAACGACGCGCACGAACACGCCAGCTCATCGAACTCGGCGGCCTCGTCCAAAAGGCCAGGCTGGTCGAACTCATTGGCGACGACCCCGCCAGCCTACTCGGCGCCATGATGGACATGGCCGATCAGCTCAGGTGCGGACGGGAAGCCGTGCAGGACCGCACCCCCCAGCAGCTTGCCGCCGCGTGGCGACACCGCGGCCTGCGTGCCTTCGAGGCGGACAGGGAGGAAGATGCCGCGTAAGCTGGACGGGAGGAAGGGAGAACGCCGTAAGGACCGTCCTCCTCGCAGCATTGTTTGGCTCCTCTACTCTGTGCGCGGCACAGTCGTCGTCCGCCGCGCCCGCAGCCTGGCAAAGAAGCGGTCCCGCACCACCCGGAATACGTCGGACAGCAGCACGCCATGAACAGCGCTCCCTCAGTGTCGCCTCAACCCTCAACCTGACAACGCCGTCGTGGGCCTTCCAAGACGGAATGTACGAAATATGAAACAAGAAAAATTATTTGTGATGCTGCATCCAAGTTTCATGTTCACCAGTATAGAAAATGCGCCAATGTGGCGCAGCGGCAGCTCACACGGGCGTGCAGGGTCGGCTCCGGGCGCTATCGCTGGGGGCCGGTCTAGGCGTTCAGGTTGGCGTCGGCCTGACATGACCTCCTAAGGAATGAGCCATGCACGACCAAGACAACGACCAGACCGCCCAAACACCAGTCAGCGTAGACCGCCGAAACATGCTGTTAGGCAGCGGAGCGGGCGCGCTCGCAATCGGTGCACTTGCCGCTGCTGGCGTAGGCGGGTCCGCGACGCCCGCCAACGCCCAGGGTGTGACCGACGCCGACATCCTGAACTTTGCGCTCAACCTCGAATACCTTGAGGCCGAGTACTACATCCGCGCCGTCACCGGCCAGGGCCTGGCCGAGTCCGACCGTACCGGCACCGGCCTGCCGGGCACCGTTACCGGGGGCCAGAAAGTGTCCTTCGCCACCCCCATCATCCAGCAGTATGCCAACGAAATCGCAGCCGACGAGCAGAACCACGTCCGTTTCCTGCGCACCGTGCTGGGCGCCAAGGCCATTGCCGCTCCGGCCATAGACATCCAGAACAGCTTCAACACGCTTGCGCAGGCGGCCGGGTTGGGCAACAGCTTCAACCCCTATGCGGACGAGAACAGCTTCCTGCTGGGTGCCTACATCTTCGAGGACGTGGGCGTCACTGCCTACCATGGCGCTGCGGCGCTGGTGCAGAACAAGCAGATCCTGACCGCCGCTGCAGGCATCCTGGCGGTCGAGGCCTACCACGCCTCCGAGGTGCGTGTCCTGCTGCTGTCCCGTGGTTTTGGCCCGCAAACACAGGCCGTGTCCAACGTGCGCGCGTCACTGTCCGGCGCCCAGGATGACCAGGGCGTGATGTTGAATGGCGTTGCCAACATTGTGCCGACGGATGCCAACAGTTTGGTCTTCACGCGCACGACCCGCCAGGTCCTCAACATCGTCTATGGCGCTGCTAACGCCAGCAGCGGCCTGTTCTTCCCAGCAGGCGCCAACGGAACCATCCGATGAGCGCCCGACTGGCTGCAACAGCTGGCGCCCTGGTTCTGGGCATCGCCGTGGCGGGCGGGGCCGAGGCGGCGGTCATCCAGTCCTCCGTCAACCAAGCGCTGACGGCCACGCCATTCACCGTCAGCTTCGGCAGTGCTGCTGCCGGCTACGGCTTCACTGCCGCCAGCACCGGCAACGGACTAGGAGCGGCTGTGCAGACCAACGGCACCGCTCAGGTGTCCAGCTTCCTCGGCAGCATCGCTGACTTCGCCGCCGGGTCTTCGATTGACCAGAATGGCGAGCTTTACTCGTTCTCGGCGTTCCCGGCTGCGGCCACCATTCCGAACTCGCCGGCGGACGACTACATCGGCCTCGCGTTCAGTCTGAGCGACGGGCTGCATTACGGCTATGCCGAAGTGGCCGGAGCTACGCTGGTTGCATACGGCTACGAATCGACGCCGAATGCCACTATCCTGACTGGCGCCACCGCTGCCGCCGTGCCTGAACCCGCGTCCACGGTGATGTTCATGGCTGGTGCGTTCGGCTTGGCCGTAATGCGGCGCCGCACGTAGAGAGAAGTATGGGAAGGGCCAAGTTGAGACGCTTGGCCCTTAACATCGGACTTGAGGCGTGTTGTGGAAATGGTCCCGCTAATTGTGGACAAGACCCTGGGCGGTGTGACGCGTGGCGGACGAACCGACGGGCAACCGGTGCTGTCCCTCGATGCCTTTGCTCAAGAAGCCCTGACACATCTCGAGGAAGACAAGGACGAGGTGCTCGTCGGCTTGTCGATCGGAATGCGGCAGAAAGGGGACGCGTTGTTCCCGATGATGAATCGGTAGATCATACAGGCAAAGCAGCAGCTGTCGCTGCGTCTGGGGTCTGAGGAGCAAGCGAACGGAAAACCTATGTAAGGCCGTGTCGCGCAACTTGTCGCAGCGCCTTGCCTTTCTGCGACATATATTTGCAACGGGAAAGTGCCCGGCCCGCTTGGGGTCTGGCCGCAGTCGCGGAACTTAGGAGTTGTGCAAATGTCCCGCAGTTACTGGTCGGGCTGGGCTTACATAGGTTTTCCGTTCGTTTGCTCCCCAGACCCCGACACGCCGGACGGGGTACCTGGCCGCCATTGCCGAGGGTCGGTGCCGTCAGGACTTGGACGGCTCGGACACGGGGTGATCCAGAGAAAGTGCACCGTGCTTATGCTTGCGAGCTGATTACTGAATGCCTGGCCAAGCGCGTGTCCCACCGCTAGCAGCGCAAGCTGCAGCCAATGCCTTCCCGAGGCGAGCGAGGGCACGGCATAGCTGGCCAGCTTTCTCCGCGTCAGCGGCTTCCTGTTCGATGCGCCAGGGGCGGAGTCGAAGGTCGGGACGGCTTCCCATCCCAACGCCTTCCGGCACAGTGCGGTACGCAGGGGCTTACGCCATAGGCCGGTGCCGGCGAGGCAGGTCCTAAGAAGGGCGAGTGATATGGACTTGTGAACGTTACGGACCGACGCACGTCAGACGCTTGCGTCCTGTCACCCAAAAGCCACAGTGCGGCCCTAGGCCAATCCGGGTTCTACTTTCCCTTTGCCGCACGGCTGAACGCAAGCTAGCGTGTCAACCTACGGTTGAACTCAATGACCTATGGTTGAAATTCGATGGCTGACCTTTGTTGCCTGGTCCCGGTCGCGCCCAATTCTATAAGAGTCGTGCCGGCCGATGCGGCCGCACCGTCACGCTTACTGCTCATCGAGGCCGATGAGCCGGTTGCCACGGCCTTATCGCGGGGACTGGGGCGGTACGGATGGGCGATCCTGCGCGCTCCCACCGCCAGGGCCGGCCTGCAACTTCAGACGGACTGGGCGCCGAACGTCGTGTTGCTGGCCTCGGACCTGCCCGACATGGCTGTCGGTCAACTGGTCGCGCACCTGGCCAAACAGGGCGGGTGCGCCATCCTCGTGCTGTCCGGGCACGAGAACGACGACCTCAGGCGCATGGTTTTGGCGCGTGGCGCGCACGACGTCATGAGCAAGCCTATGCGCGCCAAGGAGCTTGCAGAGCGCATACAAGCGGCGCAGCGTCGTCTGGGCCAGCCAGCGCTGGCGCTGACGCAGCATGGTGACGCATCAGGTCAGGAGGTGCTGCACCGCGGCCAGCAGAGAAGCACGTCGGAAAGGCTTGTGCAGCACCGCTTCGTGCGGGCCGAGGCCGTCCATGTCGAGCCGGCCCTCGCTGTGGCCTGACACGAACAGCACCGGGCGACCGGGCACCGTCTCACGCCACCATGATGCAAGGGAAACGCCGTCACAGGAACCGGGCATCCGGACGTCAGTAACAAGCATGTCGAAGGAAGTGGCCTTCTCAATCAGCGCCACCGCAGCGTTGCCAGACCCTGCCTCTGTCACATCGTGCCCAGCCTTAACCAGCACACGCCGTATCGAGGCCCGCACGTTGTGGTCATCGTCAACCAGCAGAATGCAAGCGCGTTCATGCCTCAAAGCAGTGTTGTTCATCCATACTCTCAACAGCGAGTAAGGGCACATATAGCGGAAACGGTGATGGAGTGAAGTAGAAATAGCGCGCAGCGTTCACCCTGACTTGTCGTGCAACAAATGCTAACTTAATTCATGAAATGTTATTGTCTCCTCGTTTGAGGCTGCCAGTCGTGGATAGATTCCTTTTCGCGGCTTTCTGTTCGGCCCGCCGGAAGCGGGATCGAAGGTCGGGACGGCATCCTGTCCCGACACCATCTGGCGCGTCGCGGCGCGCAGGGGCGGTCAAGGATGGCCGGAGGCCACCGCGTAGCGGCGCACGCCAAGGATGTGCGTCCTTGACGGCTCCGAGCACCGTGGCACCGGCCCAGCCGTGAGAGGGGGGTTGTGGGGCTTTCAGCCCGTCCTGCGCCATCGCTCGGCGCGCTTGGCCTGCCATTCCGCATCAAGCTGTGCCCAACGGGCTGTTTGGATGGCCTTGAGTCGCTGCAGTTCGGCCTCCGTCAGCTCCGGTAAGCTTCTTAGAATAAACTGAGAAGGGGTTTCTCCGGCATCTTGCCGGTCGCAGTCTGGACGGCAGCGCACGGCGCTGCACCGGCGCTCCTCGCGCGGCGCAACCGGCCGGTCCGGCAGCAGCAGCTCGTAGGCGTTGCTGGTCTGCTCCGCCCGCGTGGCGCCCCGCCCGCCCACAGGCCAGGGACGGCGCACCAACCGCCGCTCCCACGTCACCAGCCCCACCGCCCGCAGCGCAACCAGCGCCCGCAGCACGGTGCTCGGGTCGCAGCCGGCATCTTCCGCCAAGGTGGCGTGCGCAGGGTCGCACTGCCCCTCCACGCCCAGCCGCTTCAGCAAAGCACCAGCGACATCGACGTGCAGCGCGGTCAGCCGCCTGGCCTTGCGCTCCAGCTCGGCGCGGGCCAGCCAGATGCGGCGCTCGTCGGCCGATAGCGGCCGGCGCGGGCCGTCGCCGAACACGCTGCCCCGCCGCCAGGGGCGGGGATGGTGGGGGTTGGGGACACTCGGGCGCACGCGGGCGTCAGGGCGTCCGGTGCTGGGCATGGCAGGCTGTACGTCGGGCAAAGCAGTCCCTTCCTCGGTGGGGCCAAGGTGCTAGGAGGGCTGGCGCCAGGACGTGCAAAACCGTGGCAAGACAGGGCTTGCAAAAGTCGGCCAATTGAGGGATTCTCGGGACAGCGACGACCCTTCTGAATCCCCGGCCTCGGCCGGTATGTCTCTGGCCCGCCCTCAAGGCGGGCCTTTGGCATTTCTGGGTTCTGGGTGGTCCAGATTCCTTCAATCGTCCCGGGCACAATGCGCGGTGCCTGCGATCATGACACACCCGTGAGTGTCGGGTCGAGAGTTGGCATGAACACCAGCTTGCAACAGACTGACGCCTTGCGGCAGGCCCTACCTGGCCCACGTCGCAACAGGGGCGATCTGCCGCTGCGTCTGGTGCCGTTCTACCTCTCTCGGACCGTTGTCGGCGCGATCTCAGGCTTGTTGTAGGCTGCGAACAGGCGGTTCAACGCCTCGGCCAGCATGTCCTCGACCTTGCGGTCCTGCTCGGCAGCCAGCAACCGGAGTTGGTAGCGGACCTGCGGCGGGAAGTGGCCTGTGATCGCCTTCGTGCCGGCTCGGCTCGCCTGCGGCGCTGATGGGGTCGCCGCTGCGTCGTCGCTGGGCTGTCCTGCCGGAAGTGGGACGGTATCGTAGCCGATACGGGCACCCGTACGCGTACTTCCAGCCGCCCCATGCATCATGTCAGCGATATTGCCCCGCTTAGCCATTGTCTTCTTTCCTACTTGATGGCAATTTTACAAGCCTGCTTATATACAAGTATACTTGTCGCACTTCGGTCGCGGCTTTGCCGTCTGGCTCGTATTCCGTCACGCCCAGGCCCTGCGCATATGCGTCTTGGAACGTCACACGGTCGCCCAACGTGGCCGGGCATACCGGCATCCCTTGCCGCTCCAGCCAGGCCCGCGTCTCGTCTTGGCGCGCACTGGCTGATGCCTTTACGCGCATAAGCACGGCCACCCGCTCCGGGCTGCCGGCAAGGGCAATCAGGTCGGAAGTCGCCTTCACTGTCTTGAGGTCAATCACCGAGGGCTGCAGCGGCACCACCACCAGGTCGGCGACGCGGGCAGCCGCCATGGCTGCCTGCTCGGTCCGGCCAGCGGTGTCGATCACCAGCAGGTCCACCCCGGCCTCGCGCGCCTTCGCCACCACGCTGGCAAGACGAGCTGGCTGCGCGTCCATCACCACGGGCGCCTCCGGCGCGTCCTCGCGCCCGCGTCGCATGTCATTCCACTCGCAGGCGCTCACTTGGGGATCAAGGTCCACCATCACCGTGTTTAGCCCACAAAGGACAGCCTCGACGGCAAGCGAAAGAGCCAGGGTCGTCTTCCCCGTACCCCCCTTCTGGCAGACCACCGCCACCGTCTTCATGTAGGCATGTCTCCTTAATATCTAGTCTGGAAGTATACTTTCTTGCTTGTAGCACTCGCGTTGGCACGTTACCAGCCTCCTGTGAGCGACAAGCAAGACGAACGCGAGAGGCCGGCCCCTAGAGGCCCGCTGCCGCAGCCGGACAACCCGCCGCCGCGGGTCAAGCCCCGCATCATCGCCGCTCCCAAGATCAGGCAGCTCTACTGGTGCGACTTCTGGCGTGATGCCCAGCTCCCTGAGATGTGGAAGACCCGGCCCGTGGTCGTGGTGTCGTACAGGAACACCCTGCATGGCCCCTGCCTCGTTGTGCCGACTACAACGGAGCCGCAACCCGGCAACCCGTGGGCGTTCAAGCTGACTACCTCGATAGACGGACGAGATGCCTGGGCCATCTGCAACCAGCCCTCGACCGTCGCGCCAAGCCGGCTTTCCCCGGCCAAGGGTAAGGTTCCTCGCCTGTCGGAGGCAGAGTTCAAAGAGGTTCTGGCCCGGCTCCTACGCTGGTTGCCACAACCTCTTGAAGACTGAAATACAAACGTCTAAATCTTCTGAGTGGCGCCGGCCCGCCGGCTGTCCACTTCCCGCAAGGGAGCCAAGCGCCAAGGGAGCCTCACGGCTCCCTTTGGTTTTTTCGGCCCATGCAATACCCTCCCCGGCGGTAATTTATCGCTTTCCGCAACAAAATCGGTAAGTCCTCGTGCCTGCCGAGCACCCCGCCGGCAGCCCCAATACTGCCCCCGGCCAAGTCCTCGCGCCCGCCCGCTTCTGGGCGGCGCTCCGGGACTGCCCCGCTGTTTGCAGACAACTTCCCCGCTCATTCCATAATGGATATTCGGCGTTGCTGCGGTGCAGCATAATCTAGGTGGTCACAAGGCTTGACTTGACGCAGCGTGGCCCGGGCACGTTTGGCGATCTCCCCGACGATCTCGCGGCTAGCTCGGCTGGTAATTTGCCTCTGAGTGTCGTGCGCCTGAAACAATGCGCCCTTGCAGCCTATTTGACAACATGTTGTCGTATTGACATTACGATGCGTATGCCCTACCTGAACCCTATGATCCAAGCCCGTCCTGCTGACACCAAGAACAAGAGCCGCCTGTGCGAAGCGCTGACGGGCCTTGTCATCGATGTGTTCCGCTTGAACGGCGACCTGCTCGCTTCCGGAGACGCTCTTGTGGGAGACCTCGGGTTGACCAGCGCCCGCTGGCAGGTGCTCGGTGCCATCGCGCTCTCGCCAGTGCCGCTGCCGGTGGCGCACCTCGCCCGCAACATGGGCCTGACCCGGCAAGCCGTGCAGCGCTCCATGGACGAGATGCGCGAAGACGGCTTCGTCCGCCTCGATCCGAACCCGTACCACCGGCGTGCCATGCTCGTCACAATGACCGAGCGGGGCGAGGCGACTTATCGCGCCGCAAGCGAGCGCCAGGAACGTTGGGCAGATGCCCTTGCGACCGACCTGTCGCCCGAGAGCATCGAAGCCGCTGGCATTCTCCTGCGGGAATTACAGCGCCGCCTCAACGCCACTGCCGTCTTGCCCCTAGTTGAGAAAGAAGGAACTTGAGATGTCGAAGTTTGCTGAGATGGACCGCACTGTCACACTCGCCGACCAGTTCAAGGACGAGGGCGGGCCGGTGGTTCTCATCAACACGTTCGTCGTGCCGCCCGAGGACGCCGACCGGCTCCTTGCTGTTTGGGCCGCGGATGCTGGGATCATGAAGCGGCAACCGGGCTTTATCTCGACTCAGTTGCACCGCGGCATCGCGGGCAGTGGCACGTTCCTGAATTACGCCATCTGGGAAACGGTTGCGCATTTTCGCGCCGCCTTTGCCAACCCTGAGTTCCGGGCGCGACTTGCCGAGTACCCGGAAAGCATGACTGCAAGCCCGCACCTGTTCCGGCCGGTGGCTGTCTCAGGCATCTGCGTCGCGTGAGCCGATCCGACACCAACTCTGACGCAGGGCGGGTAGCCTTGCGGCTTTGGCCCGCGCTTGCCCATGTTTTCCGCCTCTGTAATCCGTGATGTAACGTGTTATAATCCATCACGTCACGAGTTGCGATGGAAGTTGTCATAACCGACATTCAGCGTTGCTGCGCTGCAGCATAAAGGTGCTGCTACCCGGCTTGGAACATGGCTATGTTCGCAAGGATACGGTAATCTAGGTCCATGAGAACCTGGGCCTATGCTCTTGGTGTTTTGACTGAACAGGGAGGATGCAGCCCGGTGTCATGGGAGGGATCGAGCGCCCTGGTGTGGGACGCGGAGCGCCTGCGCGTCGCCACCGACGCAGCCGGGGTCGCCCTGTGGTCGTGGAACATCGACACCGACGAGATCGCCCTCGACGAGCGCGCGCACGGCCTGTAAGGAGTATTTTATGAACGGCGTCGATACGGATACGGGTAAGACCGCAAGGCCACATGCACACTTCGACGCCCCGCATGAGGTGGTCGTCGATCCTGCGCTTTCGAAAGAGCAGAAGATAGAAGCTCTTGACAGTTTGGAGCAGGACGCCCGCCAACTCGCTATTGCTTCATCAGAAGGTATGTCAGATGGTGAGGCGACCGGACTACAGGAAGTGCTCCATGCAAGAGATGTATTGGAGATGCCGCCACTCTCTATCGCCTATGAAGTGGTATTGCAGGACTTGCATCTCAGACTGACGGGCGGTGGGCCAGACGAAATGAAGACGGGGCTCCAACAAACCATCGCTGCCCTGAAGGCCATAAGCACGGCAGACCAATCGAGCACCTGAGCGATATTGAGTGAGACGACGCCGGGGTAAGCTCGGGGGGTTCAAGTAAGCGCCCTACGTCTACGCTCCCGCGTCTGTATCTGCCCGGCGCCGCACACCCGAAGGAAAGTAGGCCAGCTACCTTCTTTTCTATTAGCCCTTTGTTCGACCCGGGCCAGAGGCCAGGAGTCGAAAGGTCGGGACGCCCTTCGTCCCGACGTCCTCTGACGGTCCCGAGCACCGTGGCAACAGCCCAGCCGTGAAAGGGGATCGCGCGGCCTGTCAGCCCCTCCCGTGCCATCGCTTGGCGCGCCTGGCCTGCCATTCTGCATTGAACCCCGCCCACCGGGCCTCTTGGATGGCCCGCAATCGCAGTCGTTCAGCCTCCGTCAGTTCGGGCAAGCCTCTTAGGATGAACTGAGAAGGGGTTTCTCCGGTAGGCTGCCGGTCACAGTCCGGACGACAGCGCGTGGCGCTGCACCGGCGCTCCTCGCGCGGCGCAACCGGCCGGTCCGGCAACACCAGCTCGTAGGCGTTGCTGGTCTGCTCCGCCCGCGTGGCGCCCCGCCCGCCTGCAGCTCGACCAGCTCGGCCACGGCGTCCTTCCACCGCTGCGGGCGGCTGCGCCGGTCCCCCGGCTTGCGGTAGCGCACGGCGGGCGTGCCCGCCTGCCGCGCCGCCCGGTAGCGGGCCTGACGCTCGGCCAGGGTCAATGCCGCCTCGCCCTGCGGCTTCGGCCCTCGCTTGCCCATGTCGGGGTAGGTTGAGGATAGGGACGGAAATCGCCCACAAGAGGATTTAGCCAAGAAGGAGTGTGTAAAAACAACGGGTTGGCACTTGGAGCCGTTGACTAATGAGGCTCGGCTATAGCTCCGCTGCCAGCAGGTTCACCATGCTGTCCACAAATGGCTCTGCCGATTACCCGAAGAGAACAGCATCTTTCCAATGAGATACGGGCGAGGTTTTGCTGTCCAGAAAAGCAGACCTTCATGAACACCATCGAGCTGGGACGCTGCTTCGGCTTGTGGGTGAGTTTCGCGCTTATCCTCAACCAACCCCATGTCCTCCCCCTTTGTAACCCGTCACGTTACGGATTGTAATGGTGATTGCCATAATTTTACATTCGGCGTTGCTGCGGTGCAGCATGGGCGATGGTCTGATGCGCGCACCCGCGCCAGCGAACAGCACATCAGGCTTAACACGGACGCTAAGCTAGTTATTACGACTTAGTCATTAAATTTTACACACGTTGATCTCAAAATTTATAAGCCATTGATGTTGCTATATGGCATCGAACTTGCGTAGTGGCCTGCGGATCGCCAGTGATCCTCAACCCCGGAGCCTCCATGCGTCAGTTCCTCTTGGCTTCAGCCGTGGCCCTCGCCGCTTCCCTCTCGGCCGCAAGCGCAGCACAGGCCGCGCCGATGCTCGGCCTCACCGTGCAATCCGACGGCGCTTCCTCCTTCCAATCGGTGGCACTCGGCTCCAACGGCGGGTCTTACAACTTCGCCCCCGTCAGCGTCGGCAACTTCACCGCCAACAACATCGGCACCCAGCTGTTCTCCCCGGACTACATCGACCTCGCGACCTTCGACCTTTCGAGCAATGCAGGGGGCACCCTCGTCATCACCTTGACCGGAGCGGGCTTCACCTCGCCATTCGGGGCGTCGAACTGGCTTACGCAGTTCACGGGTAACGTGGCCAACGGCACCGCCACCGTGACCGCCCAGTCGTATCTCGACAACTCCGACACCCTGAACAACCCAGGGTGCGCAGCCGGCTGCACGCTTCTGAGCAGCATCGATCTAGGCAGCAGCGCCACAGCGTCCGCCGTCACCGACGGCTCGTTCGCCCTGACCGAGGTGGTCACCATCACGACCCAGGGCAATACGCGGCTGAGCCTGGACGCGTCGGTCAGCAGCGTTCCCGAACCCATGTCGCTCGCCCTCCTCGGGACGGGCCTTGCCGGCATCGGCCTGACCCGGCGCCGCGCCGATAGGAAGAACGCTTGAGTATCTGAGTACCCGCCCTCTCCGGAATCTGACAAGCTTAGACTCAGGGGCGAGTGCGGACCCGTGTTTGATGGCAGCGGTGCTCAACTGCCTGGCAGGCTTCGTTCAACGCAGTACGCCGCGGGGCTCGCATGAAAATGTCGCGATATTCCAGTATGGCAAAAGCCACGAGGTCCAAGTACGGGTAGAGGCCCAAGTGACGAGTGACGGCGCAGTATTTGCGCCGACTTACTGGCATTCAAGAACATTTAAGAAGATGTAACTATGAAAAGGCTACTCGCCTTCGGTGTCGGCATCGTTGTGTTCGCCGTTGCGAACGCTCATGCTGCTGCCTTGTTCGTCGATCTTGGCACAGCAAATTCCTTCGCTGTCCTGGCGGGATCAACAGTGACCAATACCGGTCCCACCACCATCAATGGGAGCCTGGGAGTTGCGCCAAGTGCCGCGATCACTGGCTTTTTTTCGGTGGTCGCGGCCGGAGGTATGATACACACCTCAGATGCTGTCGCATTTCGAGCCCAGAGCGACTTGGCCACGGCCTATGATTTCGCCGCTGGCGAGGCGAGCAACTTCAACCTGACAGGAACAGACCTCGGCGGGTTGACCCTCACCCCAGGCGTTTATACGTTCGCCTCATCGGCCCAGCTGACCGGCAAACTCACCCTCGACGGCCAGGGCGACCCGAATGCAGTCTTTCTCTTCCAGATCGGGAGCACGCTGACAACGGCAGGCGGTTCCTCCGTTGTCTCGGTCAACGGTGGTACGGGCGACAGTGTCTTCTTCCAGGTCGGCAGTTCGGCAACCCTCGGAGCCAACACAGCTTTCGAGGGGAATATCCTTGCACTCACCAGCATCACCCTGAACACAGGCTCGACCATCGGGTGCGGCAGGGCGTTGGCGCGCAACGGTGCGGTGACGTTGGATACGAACACCGTGTCCATTGACACGGCAAACTGCGAAACCACGGCCATGAATGGCGCAGGTGGAACAACCGGTGGAGGAGGTGGCACCGCTGTTCCCGAGCCAGCGAGCCTGGCTGGCCTTGCGGTCGGCCTGTTCGGCTTCGGTTTTTCCCGGCGTCCTAAGAAGTAGGACAGAATGCCTGTGAAACAGCGCATTCTTTGAACCCCTTTCTCCCGTGTAGGATCAAAGACTTGCCACGCCGATCGGCTTCGGGACCCCGCGCCGATTCACACTCCAAGAAACCACGTTGCCGTGCGGATTATACCAAACCAAAGTGTGGCACTGCAGGATACGATCACAACCAGCGCCAGGGTTGGGCTCAGCCTTTCCGCTGTTTCTGAATGGACTGCAAGCTTGTCTGCTTTGCGCAGCAAGGAAATGAGCTGCGGGCTGACCTGTCCCTGGCGCCCAGGCCGACGGCGTTCTAAATGGCCTGCTCGCGTGCGCTGCACGGTCCCCGACAGGAGCTCAACGCCCTTAAGCTGAACAGAAACCTGCGCCATCGCTGCCACCGTTGCACCGTTTGTTGGTTTATGAATGCGGCTTGTGGCGGACAGTGTAGCGTTCGCGCAGAGGCGTGTGCGTCAGAAATTGTCGGTTAACAAACCGTAAGAGGACCGTTCACTCCATAATAGCCGTTATGCGAATCAGGGCGCCATGCGAAGCGGGCGCGGGCTGCACTCTGCCCAGCAACTAAAGGATCCAACCAAGAGTAGCCCACAACGACTAATAGAATGGCGCCTCAAGTAATTCAGACGAGCGGACCTCAAAAGCGAACCCGAACTTGGCAATTACCTCTGCCACAGTGCTGGCGAACCATACCGGCGCAAAGGGAGACACGACCACACACTCGATGACCATTCCCAGATTGCAAGATACTATACGGCCACCCGATGTATCACTAGGGTCGCTTGCAATAACGGCCCGAACTTCGCTTTCATGACTGAGCGATAAGCGTTTGCAGAAAACCCTTTCATTGATGCCTGCATAACCCTTGCGAAAATCTATGTAATGGACACGACCGACAACAGCAGATCGTTCATTTACTGTCGCATCCCAAAGGGTACCTGCCTTTGTTCGGATCGCCAAACCGGCTGTACCTGGTGGGCAATAAAGACGCCACAAAGCTTCCGACTCACCAGTGTTGGCGTGCCAACAGCTAACAAGTTTTGATCGGTGCACCAAGCTAGTAGCCTTGAATTCTCTCAAGAGTCTTTGTGCTTCTTTTTCCCTCTCTTCTGGTGAGAGGTCAGGAGAAGCGTAGCCTGGAACTGGGCTAACGACTACGTCACGAAAAAATTCAAGGTAGTAATCATCCCATTCCTTTTCACGCCGAGCCAGTCCAGTTGCAGCTTCAAACGGGTCATCAAGCTTATCCACTCTCGGAAAATACAGACCTTTTTGAATAAGCATTGCCACAAACTTAGCAAAGTCCATATAGCGCCAAAGAGGTTGGCTATCTTCTACTGTAATATTCAGAGTACTTGTTACACCTGGATAGGTCGGGGAGGCAAGCTCTACAAGATTATCTGCGCAGCACGCACCAACAAGGAGCGGAACTCCGTTGCTGTCGTACCCAGCGAAATTTGGTCGGCCCACGGTAGTAGCTCTGCTGCAAAGACTACAGATGTTCCATTGCTTAGTCATAAGCTGTTTGAGCTTATGAGTTATCCGGCCCGTCGAATTAAGACGATCAAACACTTTCTGATCGTCTGGTGTGATGTCAATTTCCGTCATACAGCCTCGGGCCACAAGAATATGCTAAAAAGCTAGGCCACTCTTATGGCAGACCCATCCATCGCCGCCAAGCTGGGCGCCGGGTGACGGCCAGCAGCTCCCGTAGGCTCTGCACCTCGATGGCTGCCACCTCCCGCGCGGGTTGCGATGCCAGCCATTGCGGACAGGTAGGAGGCCGGCAGGCCGACATAGGGCACGGTTGCCTCCGACTCTACGAACCGCGCCCACATGGTCGCGTAGGTCGCCAGCATCCCCCAATCCAGGCCGGTCAGGATGCCTTCCTTCCCATAGCCGCGCACCACCCGGTCCCACTCTGCGCGCGCTTCGGGAAGCAGCCATTCCGGCGCCAGCGGGGCACCTGGCGGCGGCTTCGGCTTGCGCTTCCGGTCGCCATGGCGGCCGGGGCGCAAGGTGCCCTGTAACCGCATCAATTCGGTCGGCTTAGGCGGTCGGCCCATTGTTCTCGATCCTGGTAGTGGCCTTGTGAAGATTTAAGCCACGGATGGTCCCAACCCCCGCGGGGGGCACCAGCTCACCCTTCCGGTGGATACCCAATGAACAGGATGCGTGACGTGAGGCTTTTAACCGCCTGGACGACTCCCGATCCCGGCTCCGCTCTGGCTATGGCCTCCGCCGCTGCCATTGCGTCGTCTTTGGCAAAGCTCGCTGCTTTCAGGCCACCCGGTACTTTGTCGAGCCTTTGAATGAAGGATGTCAGCAGAAGCTCAATGGCTCGAAGCCTGTCTGCGTCGGAAGAGTGCGTGGTCTGGTCTGACAAGTGCTGGCCTCCATAAGAACGCTCGAAAGCTACTGACCCTCATGTATCATTGCTAGCACTTCGTCCCCAATGGCGCGAAACAGATCGGGAGGCAGCAGCACGCCAGGATGCCACCTGCCCGTGCCTGGATGGCGCCAGGCGGGCGGATGCACGGCCGGGAGGCCGTCAGCGCCCCAGACAACGCGCACGTCTTGGGGTCTGGCTAGCCGCGACGATCAAGGGGCGACAAAGAGCAATATCCAAAAACTAAACTCACCAATGGATTTCTAGCCCCATGATCTTCTATGTATAAACCTTGAGTCACAACAAAATGGTTGTCGCTGGCCGGAAAATCCATAGTCCATCCGTCAATTCCATGAAACAATCCCGATTGGTTCGGGTCAAGGCTGAATGCTGTTAGTTTGTCACTACACCCTTCCGATATACAATCTGTGCGAAAGCCTTTTCCAGAGGCGACGTTCCATGTGAGTTTGAAGTCATAATTGCGGTAAAGGGGGTCCTGCATGGGACCACACTTAGTTGCATCACAAAAGAACATACGTTCAGTGCGACACCACCTTTCTTCAGCATGAACTTGAGCGCATGCTAGAGCTGATCCAACCATTATGAAACAAAGCTTGGTGCGCCACATTTTAGATCCTGGGCTCCGTAAGAATGCTCTAAAGCTACTGACCATCATGCATCGTTGCTAGCACCTGGCCCCCAATGGCGCGCCAACTCGTCCGGCAGATGCACGCCGGACCGCAAGCTCGTCCCCGCCTCGCGGCGTCCTGCCACTGCGCCGCAGCATCCTCGACCTTGCGCCGGATGCCCGGGGTGAGCATGGGCAGCGGACCTCCAACCAGCAATCGGGCCAGTCGGACAAGCGGTGGGTGGCGTTGAATGCGGGCGGGTGCATCGCCCGAGGCTGGACTTAGAACGCGAACATATCAAGAACATTAGAATGTGGAGGGGGGCGGGGCCGACTTTATCTGCCCCACCCTCGAAATCAGGCCCGGACTGATATTTCGATCTGGTCGGGGGCTGGGGAGCAAGCGAACGGAAAACCTATGTAAGACCCATCCGACCAATAGCGGCGGGGCAGTCGCGGAACTCCTAAGTTCCGCGACTGCGGCCAGACCCCAAGCGGGCCGGGCAATTTCCTGTTGCAAATATATGTCGCAGAAGGGCAGGGCGCTGCGACAAGTTGCGCGACACGGCCTTACATAGGTTTTCCGTTCGCTCGCTCCCCAGACCCCGGTTTCAGGCGAACAACCTTGCTTTCGGCCTGTGCTGGAAGGGACACCGGCCGCCATCCCGCAATGATCCGCACGCATTCCTGCCCTCGGGCGTTATCGGTGATGAGCGGGAAATGCCGCCGCAGTTCGATGACTGCGGACAGCTCGCCTTCCTCGTGGAAGGCACGGCGAATCGCTTCGGCGGTAACTTCATCGACACAGAACATGGCCTCACCATGAGAAGGCGGCCCGGCGCCGGCAAGTGAAATGCCCATCCGGATCCTGCCGCCGCCCGGCAAGCCCGCTAATATCCCAGGATCACCCGGTAATCCGCTTGATCACCGAACGACCCGGCGCGTTCATCCACCCGCACGCACGGTCGGTTGCCGGGGTTGCACCGGGTCAGCTTCGCCAGCGCCCCGGTCTTCACCCACTCGTCCCGGCTCGCCCGCAGCTCGGCTACATCCAACTGCAGCTGCCGCTTCTCCACCCGCGCCGCCGCAATCGCCCCCGTGTCCCACCACAGCACCAGCGTGCTCGCCAGCCACCCGCCCAGCACCAGCGCCGCCACCGCCGCCGCCATCCAGCCCAGCAAGCGCCAGCTCGCCCAGGCCACCACGCCCCGCAGCGCCGCCTCCGCCTGCCCGGCCTCGGCCGTCACCCCCGCCACCCGATCCAGCAAGGGCCGCGTCGCCGCCTGCACCGCAGCGGCCCCCTCCGTCGCCGCCCCGGCCAGGCTGTCCGCTACCGCCGCCCGCACCGCCCCCTGCGTGCCGGACTGCAAGCCAGCCACCCCGCGCGCCAGCGCCTCCCGCTCCCGCGCCAAGGCCGCCCGCTCGGCCGCCAGCCCATCCAGCGCCACCTGCACCGCCGCCTGCTGCCGCTCGGCGATCTCCATCAGCCCATACAGACGGTCCTCGTCCGCCTGCCCCGTCATGCTGTCCACCGCCGCCTCCTTCCTCTGCCCTTCCTCGGGTCACATCCTCATGCTCGGGCCTGACCGCTGGCTTGCCACCGACTGCCTGCGGGACGCCTCCCGCGCGGCTTCCTGGGCGGCTTGCTGCTGCGCCGCACGCTCCTGCAACTGCACCCGCATCCCAGCCTCGGCCGCCTCCACGATCCCGGCCACCACCCGCTCCGGCTGCGGGTCAGCCAGCATACGCGCCAGGTTGGGCCGCTCCGTCATCCCGAACGCCTCGCCCTGCTCGCGCAGCACCCGCACCGCCCCGGGCTGCTCCCCCAGCCCGCGGGCGAACCGCACCAGCTCAGCCCGCGTGCCCCCCAGCGCCGGGTCCCGCTCCAGCCCTGGCAAGGCCGTGTTGTAGGCCCCCAGCAGCCGCTCCCACGATCCCACCAGGTCGCGCGCCGCAGCCTGATCCTGTGCCGCCTGCGCCTGCTGGCGCCGGTGCGCCTCGAACCGCTCCCGGAACCCCGCCCGGCCTGCCGCCACCACCTGCGCCAGCCCAGGGTCCGGCGCCGGCCGGGGTGGCGGCTCTGCCGGCGACGGCTGCCGCTCCGCCGGGCGCTCCGGCACCGGGACACGCACCACGATCTCACTCTCCGGCCGCAGCGGGTCCAGCCCACGCCGCTCGGCATACCGCCGCACGGGGTCGTCCTCCCCGCCATAGTCCAGGGTGGTGTCCTTGGCCCGCTCCCGGCCCAGCGCCCGCGCCAGCCGCGCCGGGTCGGCAAAGTCCTCGGCCCCGTAGTGCAGCGCCACCCCGTCCCGGTGCCGCGTCAGGCCCACATACGCCGCGTGCCGGTCCATGTGCGGCGTCGCCAGCACATGCGCCCGGTCCACCGTCACCCCCTGCGCCTTGTGAACCGTCGCCGCATAGCCGTGGTCCAGGTGCCCGTAATCCCGCACGTAGAACGTCACCACAGGGGCAGCGTCCTTCCCCTCCTGCCCAGCCCCGGACCCAGCTCCAGGCCCGCCAGGCCCATCCAGCCGCACCGTCAACCTCTCTCCTCCGGCCTCCACCGCCAGCACCGTCCCCAAGCTGCCGTTCTTCACCGCTACACCCTGCGCCCGGTCGTGATGCCCCCCAAGCCCACGCTCGTTGCGCCCGAACATGATCCGGTCGCCCGCCGCGAATAGGCGCTCGCCCCGCTCCGTCTGCACCACCTGGTCAACCCCGTGCAGCAGGCCTGCCAGCCGCATCCGCTCCCGCGCCAGCTCGTTCAGGTCCCGCACGTCATCGCGCGTATAGGCCAGGATCACCTGGCTCGCCTCTGGACTCTCCTGGCGCACCGCGTCCCACCCCGCCACCAGCGCCGCCTTCGCAGCAGCGCGCGTGCCCGCCGCTTGCACCATCCCCGCCCCGGCATACCGCCCCAGCGCCTCCACCGTCCGCCCCGTCGCCAGCTCCCGCGTCGCGTCCCGCTGCCACGCTTCCCGCTGCCGGCGCACCGCGGTGATCGCCACCGCCCCGTGCCGCTCCGCCAAGGCCCGGAACGCCGCCCCTGCCTCAATGGCCTGCAACTGCTCGGGGTCGCCCACCAGCACCACCTTCGCCCCGGCCGCCGCCGCCGCGGACAGCACACGCTCCATCTGACGCGAGCCGATCATCCCCGCCTCGTCCACTACCAGCACGTCGCGCGCCGTCAGCTCGTCCCGTCCCTCCCGCCAGCCGAACTCCAGGCTCGCCAGCGTACGCGAGCTGATGCCGCTACCCGCCTCAAGCCCCTCCGCCGCAATGCCGGACAGTGTCGCCCCGCGCACCCGGTAGCCCTCTGCTTCCCACGCCGCCCGCGCCACTCCCAGCATCGCGCTCTTGCCCGTGCCGGCGAACCCCATCACCAGCGCCAGGTCCGCCCCGCCCGTCACATGCAGCAGCGCCGCCGCCTGCTCGTTGCCAAGCTTCAGCCCACCCCGTTCCGCCGCACGCACCGCCAGCAGGGCCGCAGCCCGCAACACCGGATGCCCGCCGCGCCCGGCCAGCGCCGTGCCGGCCTGCTCCATGCGCTGCTCAGCTTCCAGCATCCCCCGCGTGCTAAACCGCTCCCGTCCCCGCCCGTCCCGGCCCAGCCGCACCAGCTCCGGTGCCACCTCAACCCGCGCCATCACCTGCGCGAACTGCTCCGCCCCGTCCGTGTGCCGGTCCACGAACCGCGCCAAGTCCTGCTTGCTGAACGTCGAGTGCTGCCGCGTCAGCGCGTCCAACGCCACAGACGGGTCAGCCGCGATCCGCTCCCCGTTGCGCCGCGCTATCATCCGGTGCTCAACCCGCCGCTCCGCGTTCTGCGGCTCCGGCTGCTGCTGTTCTTCCCGCCGCGCCCCTGCCGGCCCGATCTTGTGCTGCGGCTCCAAGTCGATGCCCTGCTCGGCGTAGCTGCGGTGGTCGATCCGCGCATCGTGCCCCAGCTCGTGCAACCGCGCGTTCGCAACCTCCGCCCAACGCTCCCGCCACGTCCGCAACAGCGCCTTGTCGTTCCACCCGCGCTGCTTCAACCCGAACCCGTCGCCCTCGACTTCCCGCATGGTCAACATGACGTGCACGTGCGGCTGCTCCCCACCGTCGCGCGCTTTGGTCCAGTGCACGTTCAGGTCCGCTACCATCCCGCGCGATACGAATTGCTCGCGCACGAACTCCTGCACCAGCGCAACCGCCTCCGCCGGACCCAGCTCCCGTGGCAGGCTGATCTCGATGTCGCGCGCCAGCACCGCATCCTTGCGCCGCTCTGCCGCTTCCACCTCGTTCCATAGCGTCTCGCGATCCAGCCAGCGCTCTGGCGCACCGTCGGGCAGCATGATCTCGCTATGCACCACATGCTGCTTGGCAGTGTAGTCGTGGTCCTGGCCAAGTAGCTTGTCGTACAGCTCCTCTGCCGCGCGGTAGGCCGAAGCCGCCACCGCGCTGCGCCCCTGCGAGCGCTGGATGACCTTGGCCGAGAAGTGGTAAAGGGCCATACAGTGGGGCGGCTCGCGTTGTCTCCTGGATAGGGTGCCGTAGGCCAGCGCACATTGCAACACAATGTTTAAGCGCGCATTTTCTGATTTGCTCCGTTTCACTCCGCAGCAGAAATGACGGGCTGCTCGCGCCCATCCTAGCTGGGTGCGTCAAGCTGGGCAGGGACGGTAGGGTAGTTGATGGAGGGACCGCCGCCTTGCTAGTCTGGCCTGGCCATATAATGGCACAGTGATACAGGGAGGCCAGGCATGGCGCGCAAACCACGGGACTTCGACGCCGAATTCCAGGCCCTCATGGACAAGGCCAAGAAGGTCAAATCACAAAAGACTATCCAATTGGGTGAGCTGGTCCAGGTCACCGGCGCCGATGCCCTCCCCATGGAAGCCCTCGCCGGCGCACTCCTCGCCGCTGTCGAGCAGTCCAAGAAATCACCCGAGGCCGTCGCGAGGTGGACTGAACGCGGCCAGGCCGTCTTTCAACAAGGGGGCAAACGGGG
>JAABUV010003330.1_pt1 | contig 20562 bp, 25 predicted proteins | sample 5559971 | NCBI WGS metagenome assembly JAABUV01 (sample SAMN10711881, study PRJNA513362) | rock metagenome | isolation source: Antarctica rocks | place: Antarctica: Victoria Land, Knobhead nord | collected 2015-12-19
CATGAGGCCAGTGCTGCCCCTGCGGCTGCTCGTGGCATGCATCAGGCTGTGGTGCAGGCGGAAGCGTGCGTGCGGCTACAGCGCTGCTGGTGCAGCTCGCGGCACTCGTGAGCGTCAGAAGCAAAGCAAAGGCGTTCATGCGACCTACCACGGCGCCTGTGATGCTGATATAGCTAGCGGTAGTGGCACACGGCAAGGTCTGCGCGTGCATGCGAGCTCGGAGGGTACCCGCGCCGCTGCCGCGGCGGCTCACTGCCAACATGAGGTGCATGCGAGCTCGCAGGGTACCCAGGCCGCTGCCGGAGCGCCTCACTGCCAACATGAGGTGCATGCGAGCTCGCAGGGTACCCAGGCTGCTGCCGGAGCGCCTCACAGCCATCATGAGGTGCATGCGAGCTCGCAGGGTACCCGCACCGCTGCCGGGGCGGCTCACTGCCATCATGAGGTGCATGCGAGCTCGCAGGGTACCCAGGCCGCTGCCGGGGCGGCTCACCGCGAACATGAGGTGCCTGCGAGCTCGCAGGGTACCCAGGCCGCTGCCGGGGCACCTTGCAGTCACCGTGGTGCTGCACAGCGCGGTCAGCACATTCACGCGAGCTCGCAGGATACCCATGCCGCTGCCGGGATCGCCTTGCAGTCACCGTGGGACTGCACAGCACGTCAGCACATTCACGCGAGCTCGCAGGGTGCGCGCGCTGCTGCCAAGGCTGCTCGTGGCGACCGTGGTGGCTTAAAGCAGGGTCAGTCGCAACTCAATCTTAGAAGTGCGCTGCAAGGGCTCCAGGCATAAGCGGACTGCCGGCCGCAATGTCAGGTCAAACCTGCGGGCGCCTGCTGTAATTCAGGTGTCAACTGTTAGGCTCTGACACATGGCTCTGAACTGGACCATGCGCTAATATCTCTGACCTCAGCTGTATCAGGGGTGAGGCGTGCGCGCATGGCTGTCCCAATTAACTATTGCAGTCAGCGTCAGGGCCTTGCAAATACAACGGGGTCGCACACTATGACGCGCAGGTCCGCAAGGACCGCGCAGCAGCCACTGTCAGCACACGCCAGCGACGTCCAGGCGCGGGCGGATGCGCCCAGCAGGGCGCCTCCCTCGTACAGCTCCCGAACGCTTTGACCAGATGGGGTCAGCAGCGCCTCCACTACGCCATACAAGCAGTTCCCGCGCCACCACAGGGCCAGCACCTGCGCCGCTCCACAGCTCCTGTGGCACCAGGCCACCCGCACAGAGCACGTTGACCTATACGGCACTCCAGCTTGCCTATTTTCGTGTCAAAGAGTAGATACTGACATACCACAGCCGTCACATCCTGCACCTGATGGCTGGAGCTGCAAGGGCAGGGGCGATGATGTGCGTCATCCTTTGATAACGGATACTCCAGCACTCCCAAAGCTGTGCAGCAGAGCACGTGCTGGTGGTAACAGGCTTGGACCGCAGAACTCAGGGCACCCTGCGCAAATGCGCCCACAATGCGCACCCGGACTGCACTGCTCAACAGACTGCTTTGTGAGATTGGCGACTGGCGCACCTTGGGGTACACAAGCCCGTTGCCGGTGGGCTGATCTGCCTGTGCCAGCAGGCCTGCAGGCGCTATCAGGACTCCAGGTTCTGAAGAAATTTGCCTTCCGTCAGAAAACGGGGGACACCCACCTGCAAGCAGCAGTCGGCCGTCCGAGCACAAGTGAGGTCCTGAGCAGGTGTTGGCGACCAGTGGCACCTGCACGACCAATGGCAGGCTGGGCAGGCCAATATGTGCCGATGCCACGACGATGGTCAGGCAGTTAGCGACTAACTTAAGTCTGGTAGGGTCTTCATGCTAGTGACACATGGTCATGCTCGTGCCATTAGCGCCGGCATAGCGGCTGCTTACAGCGCCTCATATGGCAATGCAAGACATAGCTCATATTGCCAAGATGTCACGGCGCCTGGCGCTCAGCGCGCTGGACGCACAGGCGCAGCCGCCAGAGATCAGCGCCAGAGGATGGCAGCACACGCCAGGTTTGTGACCTAGCTATCATCACTATCCTAACGACATAGCGTTGACATGTGCGGCTAGCGCCGGCGCAACCGCCGACGCGGCCGCCGGCGCGATCGCTGACGCGGCCGCTGCAAAGTGCCGGGGCGCCTCCCGGCAGCGGTGGTGCCCCACAGCGGGGCCTGCACGTGCATGCGAACTTGCACGGTACCCACGCCGCTGCGTGGGCAGCTTACAGTCACTGTGGTGCCGCACAGCAGGGCCTGCGCGTGCATGCAAGCTCGCAGGGTACCCGCGCCGCTGCCGAGGCAGCCCACGGCGGCCATGGTAGCACATAGCAGGGCCTGCGCATGCATGCGAGCTTGAAGGGTACACACGCCGCTGCCTGAGCAGCTTGCAATCACTGTGGTCGTGCTCAGCAGGGCCTGCGCGTGCATGCGAGCTCGCAGGGTACACACGCCGCAGCCGGGGCGGCCCATGGCGATCGTAGTGCTACCTCACAGGATCTGCGCGTGCATGCGAGCTCGCAGGGTACCCACGCCGCTGCCGGGGCGGCTCGCAGTGACAATGGTGGCTAAAAGCTGGGTCTGCATGTGCACGCGAGCTCGCAGGGTGCCCATGCCGTTGCCGGGGCGGCTCGTGGCAATTCATGGTGGTGCTCAGCAGGGTCAGCGCATGCATGCGAGCTCGCAGGGTACCCAAGCCGCAGCTACCAGGCCACAGCTGGAGCCCTGCAATCAATAGAAACCCGCACCCGCTGCCCGCAGGGTCAGTACACGCTGCGCAGCATCATGAGCGCGACCAGCACGCGCTGCTCGTCCGCCGACAGGCTGCCGCGCAGGGCCATGCGGCCGCCCACCACGCCCCCCGCCGCGCCCGCCCCCGGCTCCACCGCGCCCGCATGCTCCGCCGGCGCCCGCGTCGCCCTGTGCCGCGCCCCGGGCCTTCCCGCTACCGGCGCCGCGTGCCGTCCGGGCCCTGCGTCGTCCGCGCACAGCCCGCCATCCGCCGTGCGCAGGCCCGGCGCAGGCTCTCCCGCGCATGCAGCCGGCCGGCCCGCGCCGGCCACTGCGGGCGAGGCGGCGCTCGCCGGCGCATGCTCCGCGGCGGGCTCGTACGGCGCGCCGGGCGCGGCGCCCGAGCGCGCCTGCGGCAGCAGCCACACCTGGCTGCCGCGCCGCGCCTCGGCCAGGCACATGGCGGCCGCTTGCGCGACGTTGAAGGAGTCTGTAAAAGATGCAGCCATGGGCACCTGGCGCGGCGCGCGGGCCCAACTCCGGGCTGCTTGCTGCTGACCCGGCTGCGTATCAGCAACACAGGGGGACCTGACAGCTGGGCGTGTAGTCAGCAAGCAGTGGTGATGAGGTGCTTGATGCAAGCAGTACAGCTGACTTGCAACGCTGTACGGATGCTGCCTGGGTTAGGAGCCAGGAGCCTGGGCTTGGAAACGCTTTGCGTATGTAGCAGTGGCAGTCACTGCCGAGCAGTGCGTGGCTACCAGCTGCATGCAGCAGGGCGCGCAGCGGCCTTGACATGTGATGCAGGCTTGGCACGCACGCAGAAGCTGGCTGCATGCGCCCGAGACACACAGGTGCCCCTGGGCGTGCATGGCAGGCGCCTACCGTGACATGGAAGTCCGCACACGCGGCAGCTTCGCCGGACACTCCTGCACAACCAGAGCACATCTGCTGAGCGCTTGGGAACGCGCGGCGAGCGCACGAGAAGCGTGCGCGGCGCACTGCTCATGACCGCCCACACACTTGATTCGACTGTGAGGTGAGCTCATGGCCCTCCACTCGCGATGCACATCCATACAGGACACAAGTCTCTATACCATGAGCAGTGATGCGCGACGTGGCCGTCGCAGGGGTCACCTTCGCGCTCGTTGCCAAACACCACTGCAGTCGGAACTGACCAGTCGACCTGGCTGGCCGCAATGGCGCGCGGCCCAGGCGGCTGCGCGCACACCAGGCACTCAGCTCGGCGAGCCGGGCGTGCAGGCGGCAGAGCTTCGAGGATGCCTGTCATCTCCTTGAATGGATGAGGGATGAGAGAAGGCACACCACGTGCATCAAGCGGCGCCCCCTGCCTCAGAGCTCCTGATGCAGAGCTCTAATTGCTGCATGTTTGCATATAGAGTGGCATGCCAAACCGCCCACTCCGGTTGGAATGCCAACAGGAAGGACGCGCCGCCCATGGCAAGTCCGGGGGGCGCGCCTGCGCGGCCGCGACCCGGTAGCCCGCGGCGCGCAGCGCGGCCACGGCGGCCGGCGTGCCCTGGTGCAGCGGCGTGTCCAGCCACTTCTCCGCGCCGAGGCTGGTGCGCCCGCGCGCGCGCTTGAACCGGGCCTGCCTGCCGCGCTGGGCGCGCGCGTGTCAGCCGCAGGGCGACCTGCAAAACATGCACTGGTCGCCGGTGCGCCAGGCCCTGCGTCCTATTGGCAGCCACACATGCGTGCATCACAGAATCATGAACAAGCCGCTTAGGGATATGCACTGGCGACTGCTCTAAACGCGCTTGGCTGCGCCACTGCCTCGCGGACCTGGGTGACCGCGCGTGGGGCAGATAAGCTTTGCAGAGGCTTCGCGGAGGTCACAGCAGGGGAAGCACGACATGCCGAGCGACAGCAGCTGCGCACTGCCAGGACAGGCGCTGGGCGCACTGCGTGTTGATGCTGTGCAGGGCGCCGATGCCCAGGCCTGCAGGCACAGGCTCTTCACGCCCTGGCCCTGGCCAACCAGCGACTTGACCTGCCCGTGACACTGCAGGCAGACATAGCACAGGCGCACCATCGCACAGACGGCAGAGGGCTCCAAGGTTTCCCCGGTCCCACAGTCCCTCTACGACGGGGACCGTCTCGAACGTGCGCGCGCTGGCGACCTGCAGGGCAGCAGTGTGCCGTGAGAGCGGCCGGCGGTGCCTCACGCCCGCACTGCAGGCCGCAGGCGGCCGACGTCCAGCCAGCACACCGTGCGCGCCTGGCGGATGCGCTGCACGCGCGCCGGCGTGACCAGCGGCTCCAGGAAAGCTATGAGCTCCGCGCTCGACACCTCTGAGGGCTCAGAGTCCTTGCCTTTGTGCAGGAACCTGCGTGTGGGCACCCCTGCAGCGTCGCCACGCTGCCCGCCTGCTACTGCACTGCCATGCAGCTTGCCAAAGTACGACCATTGTTGAGAAGGGGTTGTACCTGTCCTCAAAGGGGAAGCGCGACGGCGTGGCAAGCATGGACTCCCAGGATTTCCTGATGGGCGCGTACTTGACGCCGCCCGCACACAGTGCTCCCTTGAAGGCTAGCATTCACTGGCCCAGCACACTGCAGCAGCAAAGAGAGCCCTTGATGCTTTCAAGCAAAGGGCGTACGAAGCATTGCACCGTTGTGAAGCAGATCTGCTGTCTAGAAACAGAGACCCCAATCAAAGATCTGCCAGCGCCTTCATAAGGCAGTTGATCTCGAGTCGCTTAGACAGGTTGTTGCACAGCATAGGCCAAAGCACACTGCATCGCATTGCAACGGCCATTCACCCCCGTCATGTCCCTGGAAATTATACGCTCTGACTCTGCACACAGATATCTCATTGGCCATGCGGGCCGACAGCGCCAAGCTAAGGTCCACGGCTACTCACCCCCTCAGCACGACATCAGATACTCCCAAAAAATAATGGGCAAAAGAAGAAGGACAACTAGCCTCAGTGGTGATCCACCAGCAACACGGAGATGTTGAGCACCTCCCGCCGGCCTCCTTCAATACCAGTCGGTCCAGGCACGTCAACACACAGAGTGACACATAAACTGCATCTTCTCACAGCTCCCAACTACCCCTTGTGTACAAGCCGTGTAACAACATACTCCAAGGGCGCCCCGCTGCTGCGCAATGCGCTCGCCGCATGCTGGCGCCAGCGCCCACAAAGCTGAGAACGCACATCCGGTTGCTGCAGTAAACTGAAGGCTGGCGCCTGGCCTGGGGGTCGCGCTCCACACAGCGACGGCGGCGCCTCAATAGTAGTTGGCCACCTTGCGCCGGTGGACCGCGGTCTTCTTGGTCGCGTCCGCGACTTCGCCGGACGTCACGTGCGCGTACGTGATCCAGTGGTCGGGCGTCTCCAGGCGCGCGGCCACGCGGCACTCGAGGTGCGCGACGGCCGCGCCCAGCACGGGCGCCCCATTGCCGGCCGTGAACGTGTCCACGCCCGCGAAGCGGTCCGCGCCTGGCGGGAAGCGCTGCAGGAAGTGCTGCGCGCCCAGCGCGTGCCGGGTCACCAGCCGCCCGCATGCGGACTGCCTGCCTACCGGTGATGCAGCAGCAGAAGACTCCCGCGAGATGCAGCCACGCGACTCACGCTGGTACACCATGGTACGCACGAACAGGCAGGCATGCCCCGCGGTGTCGAAGAAGGGGGCGCGCGCCTTCATGATGGGCGCATAGCTGCCCTCGCCCAGGCAGTTGAGCACGAATGTGTCGCCCACCTACGCCACACGGGACGGTGTCGCATGTGGTGCTGAAGGGGGGCCATGCACCCATGCACCCTGCCGGAAGAGGGTTGGCGAGTGCGGCATGCATCATGGGATCTCGACATCACGCCTCCTGGCGCGGATCACGCCTCCTAGCGTGGAATGCAAACAGGATGGCATATCACATCCCTCTAAATGACACAGGCGGTTGGAGCCCACAGCCATGTCAGCAGCTTTGAAGCCCTCTGCCGACAAAACAGTCGCGATCTGGTCTTTCGAGGCTATCACATGCGCCACAGCCGGTACTGACAGCCAGAGACCACGGCGCATGCCCCGGGATGCCTGTACCTGCATGAGGGACTCGATCGCGCGGTCCTTGGCGACCGCGATGGACAGGCCCAGCGGCTCAAAGCTGGCCTGCGCCACCCAGCTCGCGATCTGCGCATCAGCAAGAGGCGCGCGCGTCAGAGGACGGCGCCCCCTGTTTCAACTGCGCTCCGCTGCGGTGCTGCTCTCAGCTGTGCCACAGGGCCCTGGGCAGCGCTGCCCACTCGGGCCATCTCCAGTTCATTGTCATAGGGCGGCAACGCCGCGCCGCTTCTCAGCTCTTGCGTGGCGGCGCTGCACATGCAGATGCACATGCAAGAGGCTCCGACAGCCGCTCTGGGTCACGCACACGCACGGCAGCTCTCGACACAGCGCAAGCGCTCTGACACCGCCAGTTCAAAGTGCACAGGCGGGCGCAAGCGATGCGCCGTGACGCCGGCCTGGCGAGCGCGAGTATCCTGGCGGGGGCGCGCCATGGCGCCCCGCGCGTTTGTGTGCGCGGCGGTGACCACGTAGAGGCCGCTGGACAGCCGGGCGAGGGCGCGGGCCACATCGGGCTTCATGGCCGCCTTGGTGCGCGCCATCTTGTCCTTCTGCGTCAGCGCCTGCGCCAGGTCGGTGCCGGCCTCCTCGTACCCCTGCGCAAGCGCGGGCAGTCAGCAGGGCTTTGTCAGCAGAGTATGGTCCGAAGCACACGTGGACTGCCTTTTAACGCCTGCCGCAAAGGTGCCTGAGTCCAAACTTTGAGGGAAAGTCCCCTCAAAATCACCGCCACGGTGTGTCCAGCAAGCTCAGGCGTATTCACAGGTGCATGCACTTACTGAGCCAACATGCTTGCCTTCCTCTTTCTGCACCAGACTGTTTCACACAGTCCTCAAACAGCGCCTCACGCTTCCTTCACAACTGGTGCGAGGAGTCGCGCGCGCGCCTGGTAGGTGCCCTCGGTGGGCGTCGCCTTGACGCGCAGCGCGTCAAACACGGGCACGACGTTCACCGCGACCAGGTTGTTCACCAGCGTGTCCACGGGCTCATCGCGCCCGCCGTACGACTCCGCCACCAGCACCTGGCCCCCGCGCGCGCGCCCGGGTGGCCGGCTGCACTCCCGCCGCTGCACACCTGTATGCACGAGGCTCTGCCTCTCATTAAAGGACCCGTGCCCCATGCCATGCCAACAACAGGCTGCAGCACCGCTTGTGTGCAGCCCCTGCTTGCCGCAGTGGGTCTGCTCAGCCTGGTGGCTGGCGTGCGCCCGGCTGCCCGGCTCCAGGCTGCCGTCCCTGGCGCGGGCAGCGCAGGCGGCAGGAGGCGAGTCTGGCGGGCTGGCGCCCGCTGCCCCTCACGGCCCGGGCAGGCCGCGCCGCAGCACGCGCCTTCTGCTTGGGCTTGAGCGAAGAGAGGAGCGTCGCCAGGGCCGCCTGCGCCTCGGGCGCGTCGTCCGGCGGCGCCATGATGACCACGCCGGCCGAGCGGCCGACAATCTCCACCAGCTCCTGCACGCACACACAGGGCGCCGGTTCTGGGGGCGGCGGGCCGGGACTGTCATCCAGCGCGCAGTCAGGGGGTACCTGGTGCATCACAGCCTGCACTTGACACGGCGTAGCACCAGACGTGCCCGCGCCAGCTGCCAGGGCACAGCAACTGCCTGCCCTGCGCGAATACATGTTAGGAAGGGCGTGAGCAAGTACTCTCGCCCTTTACCGGAGACGACCAGTTGTACAAGAGACACGTATGCTGCACCCGACAAGCAGACACCGAGTGCGCACGTTTGCCCAAGGGGGAGCTTGAGTAGCAGAGCAACCTGGCGCCAGCCGCGGCGCGCGCGCGCGCCCCGGGCGGACCTGCGGGTCGGCGGAGAGCAGGTCCACCATGTCGGTCGCGACGCCCGCCTTGGTGATGCCCCGCGCGAGCGTCTGGCTGAGCCGGTCGCTGAAGCCGTAATCGCTCGCGTACAGGACCGCCACGCTCGCGGCCGCCTTGCCGACCGCCTCACTCCAGCCCTTGTACCTGCGCGGTCCTCCGGCCCGCGGCGCGCGATCAGGGCGCCGCCCTGTGCGCGAGCGAGGCCTGTGTCTGCAATGCAGGCGCTCTTCACCCTACCCCTATTCCTGACTCCAGACGCCGAACGCTCCCCTGCCGCTGCTGCAACCCCTGAACCGCATCGATCTGCAACAGTGCACATATGGCCCCCGGCTCCACAGCACGGCGGCCTCGCGGCCGGCCCGGCCCAGGCGCGCGCACCTCTGGACCAGCTCGTCCAGGTTGAGCCGCAGCATGGGCCCGTGGCCCGTCGCGATGGTCGTGTACGGCAGGTCCTTCACCTTCCGCAGCGCGGTCAGCACGGAGCGCGCGTTGGGCCGCCTGCGGGCGCGGCGCGGCAGGGGCCTGAGGCGCTCTCCGAGCCGCAGCGCGCCTGTGGCTCTGACACCCAGGGACACACGCACTCCTGTGTCTTACACCCACACAGCCACGGTCGCACCCACAGCACCTGACACTCCTTGGGCCCAGTGCACTGGAGCAAGCAGGCACGCGCAGTGCCAGCCTCGCACACACTGAGAGCACGCACATCAGGCAGTCGTAGTAGAAGCGGTAGTGCGGCGCGAGCGCCTCCAGCTCGCTGTCAAACGCGTCGTCGGTGCAGTAGTGCGCGCCGAACGCGTCGCAGGTGAACATGACGCCTGCGCAGCAGAGGGGCGGCTCCATAACTTCCAGCCTCGGCGCACGCAGCACCACAGGCTGCTGGCCGCGCTCGCGCAGGTGGTGCCGCAGAGGCGCACGCAGCCATGCACAGCTGGCAAATCGACGCAGAGACACGCACTTCTGATGCTGGCTCCTGGGGCATTCCCACCAAAGTGCAGGTGTGTGCATGTATGCCTTAGTCTGCGTTAGGTCCCGCACGCAGCCAAGGGCATGCTGCCCGGCGGCGCGCCTGTCTTGTGGTCGAACGAAAACATGGTGTCCGGCCAGTGCAGGTTGGGCGCCATGACAAACTCCACCTCGTGCCCGCCGCCCAGGTCGATCTGCGCCCCTCCCCCGCCCTGTCAGTGCGACACGTCCACGAGCGCCGTCTTGTCGCCCCCGAAGATGAGGTAGCTGTTGTACGTGGTCCCGTTCTGCAGCCTGGCGCGCCGCGCACGGCTCGCCTCAGGCGCACGCGCAGGCCGGCTGACCGCGCCCGGCTCGGGGCGAGCTGCCGGGCGCTCACCCGAACTCGATGTCGAAGCGGTCCCTGTCCCAGTCCAGGGACCGGATGGTGACGGTGTCCTCTGCCACGGGTGCGACCTGCCCAACGCAGCGCGCTCAGCAGGTGAGATTTCCACCGGCATCCTGGGCGAGCAGCATCGAGAGGACGCAAGCGCGCGCCTGCGTCTGCAGCCGCTTATTCTGCCCAAAGTTCTCCACCCGTGACAGCTCGGGCTCCGCCTGGCGCGCGCGCACACGCCCTCTCAATCTTGTTTCAGTGGTGTGCAGCGTGTGAGCGAGCAGGCGCCGCATGTGTGGCGCTCACCAGCGTCGCGACGCGCGCCCGCATGTCCTGACCGCGCCTGCCCACGCGCTGCGCAGGCCAGGCTGCATGCAGCGTGTGCGCTCTGTGCGAGCCAGACGCCGGGCAGCCTGCTGGCGACAGCCCTGGCAGAGCGCGCACAGCGTGCGCACGCGGCGCAGCTGCCTGCCCGAGCGCGTGCGGGCACGTGGTCATCGCCTGCATGGCAGCGCCTGCCTCAGCGCAACTTGCAGCACCCCACTGGCTCCTCTTTCAACCCTCTGCGCCTTGCTCGGTAATTCCCCTGCTTCGTCGTGCTGTCTGTCCTCTCGGATATTTCAGAGCTCGCTCAGGCCCTCTTTAAAGCCCCCAGACTTGCACTTGAACGTTTATCCTGCGTGCTTGCAATGGTATTGATAGAACGGAGTCAGCGCACTGCTGGGCGGTAGAGGGGCCTGTGTTCTTCTGCAGCAATGCGTATCAGCCTGGATGTCTCAGCAAAGCAGTGCCCTGCACAGGCATCCACGGTGCAGTGTCACAAGCAGTGCGTGCACAGCGCGCCCAGGCGCAAGTGTCCGAGGGCCTTTGTTCCAGCAGGCAGGCAAGGCTGCGGCAGCAGGGCCAGATGCATGCAAGCCCGTGATCAGGTGTCAGCGCCTGCTCCCGCGCAGCAGCAGGTGCGGTGCAGCGCAAGCTCTTGAGTGTGCTCACAGGTCGGGCGGGCTTTGTGAGTCAGCTTGAGCGCACTGCTGTGCTGCATTGGCGAGCAGGCGCCTCCCAAAGAGCCGCCTGTACAGACGGAGGGCGTAGAAGTCACTAGCGTGTCACGGGCAGTAGTCATGCTGCGCGGAGTGTGCAACGAGCGGCTCAAGTTTGCTATCGAGTATGGCAACAAGCGGGGGACGACGGAGAACACCTACGTGGTGAAGGTGCGCCCTCTGCTATGCAGTCTGCCTGCAGGAAACACTAGCGAGGCTGTCGCTGACGTTCGCTCGCGCACAGGATGGCAAGGACAGCATATTGATAGACGTGCCGGACGAAGCCTTTGCAGACGACTTCGGTGGGTGCTCCCGGAATACCACGGTCCCTGCACCCTCCTGTCCTGGCCGGAGCCGCACATCCACAGGCAGTGCGGCTGCTGCTTTTCTGAGCCAGGCGGTGCTCTACTGCGCGCAGTGCGTGCGCTGGAGTCCGTCGTGGCCCTGAAGGACATGCGAACAGTCGTGCTGACGCACCTGACGCCCAAGCGCATGGCCTCGGTCAAGGCGCTGCTCGCGCGCCGCGCGCGCGCGGCGTCCGGCGCCGGCCCGCTCGACGTCCACCTGTCTAATCCCGCGCTGCAGCTGCTGCGCTCCAGCCTCGGTGCGACGTCATTGCTGGGGAGGACTCTTCTATGCGTGGCGCATGCGCGCAGCTCGCCCTCACGGTCTGCGACTTCTGGCAGCAGCACGCCATATCCTCGTCAAATGCGCAAATACTGACTTTAGGAGCAAAACGCACCTGTGTCTGGCAGCCACTGCAAAGCATGGGGGCATGCATGGCAGCCTTGGCTGGCATGAGCACGTCGCACACTCCCTGCAGGCGTTATGCATGTGCAGAGGCAGTTTCCGCGCCGCGTCACATGCCGTGGAAGCGTATGGCATATTGTGTACGGCTGCCCCGGCAGGCGCCGACGACGCGGAGCTGCTGTCGAAGGTGACGCTGCACGCCGCGCGCTCGGCGGACGGCGTGGCGGTTGGCCGCAACGCGCGCCTGCGCTTGCTGCCGCTGCCGACGCCACGCTGGCCGGACCTGCTGGTGGCGCACGCGCCCGAGGACAGGTGCCGCGCCTGCTGTGTCCTGCGTGCGGGGCGCACTCGGCCCCGGGTAGCCGCAGGCGTTGTGACGAGCTCAAAATGCTGAGCTGGCGCGTACCTAGATGCCAACCATTGTCCTCAAATGTCCAAACTTGTCTGCCACAAATTAGTGTGCAGGCAAGCGGCCTGTGAGCTGAAACGCCAGCTCAGGGCACGTGAGGCGCTGCTCATGCGGTGCAGGCATATGCCGCACCGCACTGCGAGGCACGCCCGCATGGACTGCCTCGCACTGCGAGCTGAAATGCCTGACAGTCTGCCAGGGCAGTCTCTGAGGCGTGGGACCAATAGAGATGCGTGGCCGGTCTGAGGCCGCCTGTCCTGGTGCTCCAGGCTGCTCTTCACCAGCAAGCTGTTCGCGGCGCACATCTCGCCGGCGGCGGCGGGCGCACCGGACGGGGATCCCCGTGACGACGCCGGCTGGGGCGTGTATGGCCCCGAGTGGCGCTTCTACTTTGACTGCATGCTCGCGCCCGTCGCGCGCCAGGCCGCTGGTGCGGCCGCCGCCGGCGCCCCTGCTGTTGGCGCGGCATCGCACAGAGCTGCAGCCTGCCGCCTCCTGCGCTCGCAAAGCATGCAGCGCAGGGCAGTGACGCAGCCTCCAGCACCACACTCTGCCGCCTGGCTGCCGGGGCCAGACACCCGCCTGCTTGCAGTAGTGCAGGAGCCAGCCAGGCCGGGCGCCCTGCGCAGACGTGCCGAACGCCCGCACCGAGACGCTGCGTGTGCTGCGCAGCGGCGCTCGAGCGTCTGGACGTGGTCGCCGCGCCCAGCATGCGCAGCGGCAACCCGCTCTCGGCGCTCGCGGCGGTCCTGCGCGTCACGCAGGCCGCCATCGAGGCCACGCAGGCGTCCGCGTTTGGCGCGCAGGCGCGGGCGCCTTGCGAGCGGCGCCGCACGCCCGCCGCAGCCGCCTGTCGTGCGGCGCTGCCTGCTCGCAGGTCATGTGCGCGCGCATGCATGCAACGACACTGCTGCGTTCTGCAGCGGCCACCTGCTAGCCTCCCAGTCTGGCAAGGCGGCTCATGCTGACGGCCTCATCTGGCCTGTGAGGGACGGGGTTGCAGCACGCTCCGAATGGGCCGCGCAGACGATCGGCTCAGGCGGCGCGAGCGAGGGGCTGATAGCGTCTGCGCTGTGCCCGATGCACGGCCCCGTGGTCGAGCGGTCCATGTCGGAGCTGCTGCGCCAGTACAGGCATGCGCCCATGCGCTCATGCGCCTCATCCCCTACGGGTTGCTCGGGATGTACAGGTCTGCGCGCGAGAATGTTCCGGCAGCCGGAGGTTGCTGGCTGGCATTCCGCACGTCGAAGCTGCAGTGCAGCAGCAAAGCTCACCAGCGCGCCCCCACGCCGCTTCTTGCGCATGCCCGACGTTTCGGAGCGGGCCGAGTGTCTGTCTCCGCACCGGCTCGCACTGTGGGAGTGAGAGGCCTGGCGCGGGGCAGGGAGTGGACGCAGGCGCAGATTGCGGCGGCCGAGCGCGGCGTCGTGGCGGTGCTGTACGCCAGCGCATACGGCAACACTGCCGCGCTCGCGCAGGCCATCAGCCGCGGCGTCACCAAGGCCGGTACGCGCCGGGCCCCGCGCACCAGGGCCGCCGCCTCGTCCGCAGCATGAGTGTCACGTGCACCCTGCCCCTTACCAGGGTCCCCGCTGCGATACGTGCTGTCGCTACTGGGTGCTCAGTCGGCACGTGAGGGCCGATGGCGCTGAGCCGCATGCCCGTCCTTCCCAAGCGGCAGCGACGTGCCCCTCCACACGAGCGAACTCTGCCAGGGAGGCTGCGTGCGTGTGGCCGCGCCAACAGCGCGCCGCGGCGGCGCCAGGCGTGGGCGTGGAGACGCTGAACCTAGAGGTTGCAACACTGGATGAGGTGTCCGAGACTATCGCGCGCTCGGCCGGCTTTGTCGTCGGCAGCCCCACGCTTGGCGGGCACATGCCCACGCAGGTGTGCCCCGTGGCGGCGCCCGGCGCGCCGCGCGCCCGGCGCGCGCCCTCCCTGGTGGCTGTATGCATGCGGCTGCGGCCCACTGTTCCTCAAAGAACAAAACGTGCGCACGGCCGGATGCGTCGAGGTGGTGTGCTGGCAGTGAGTTGTGGGTGCCCGCGCACGTGCAGGTGCAGACCGCGCTGGGAGCGGTGCTGCGCGACGAGGCGGCGCGCGAGCAGCCCTGCGGCGTGTTTGGCAGCTTTGGGTGGAGCGGCGAGGCCGTCGACGAGATGGAGGGCCGGCTCAAGGTGCTGCACGGCTCCTCTCAAAGCTAAAGAGCGCGGCGCCCTGTGCCCGCCCGCTTCCTGATCTGCCTCATCCAGTGCACGGCCTCGTAGGGCAACGCGCACGCCGGTCCTTGCGGATGCTGCACAGCCGGCGCGCCGTGCGCCGACGCCGTGTTGGCGCGCGCGCACAGGATGCAGGCTTCCGCTTTGCGTTTGACGCCGTGCGCGTCAAGTTCAAGCCGTCCGCGCGCGACATGCAGGTGCGCCGGCCGCCTGCCATGCCGTACGTACCTGTCTGGGAACCTGATGGGGTTTTGCACGCAGCGTCAGCCTGGTGTTCTGTGACATCGCCCTGCCTGGTTCGGTATAAGGCAGCAATTGGGCGGAGCAGGTCAGCGTGGCATGGTGCTCGACGGGGCCATGCAGCTGGCTCGGGATACTGTGGCTGCGTCGCCGGCGACGCCTGCCTGACCTGCCGGGTCTGCGCGCAGGTGGCGGAGGAGTCTGGCACGGACCTGGCGCAGGCCGTGCGCAGGCGGCTGCGCGTCAAGGAGAAGCAGGCCAGCGGCAGCAGCGGCACGAGTGGGCCCCCGACCTGGCCCGCCTGCTGTGCCATGCCGGAAGCGGCCCGCCGCAGCGCATGTCCCTGCATATGCGGACACCTTGCCGCTGGATGTCCCTGGCATTGCTCCAGCACAGCGAGTGCAGGGACGCTTTGAGCGGGTCTGCAGATGCGGGCGCTGGGCTTCAGAGCGAGCTCGGGGCGGGCGCTTCCATCTCGGGGATTCGTGCAGTGAGCTGCCATGTGGCTGGGAAGCTGTGTGCATCAACATGAGTGGGCGGCCGGTTGCGGCGCATGCCGCCACCTGCGGGCGCCTGCGGGCGCCCGCGGAAAGCGTGGGCGCAGGTGCAAGCGCCGCCGGTCGGTCCTCGCCCTGAGCGGCTGGTTGAAGCGCTGTGTGCGGGGCCGCAGGCGCGCGCGCGAGCGCGACCGAGCAGGCTGTCGGGCGCCTGCTGGGCTCGCTCTGCGCGCTCACCGCGCGCGACGGCGACGCGCAGACCGCCATGCTGGCCTCGTGGATCTCGCAGGCGCGCCCCCGGCGCGGACGCCATGCCGGGCGCTGCGTGGCGCGCGCACGCCCGCCCGGCGCCAGCGCCGCTGAGGCGCACGCCGGAGCCAGTGCACGCTCTTCCCCTCTGGCACGAAGTGTTTACGGGTGCGTGGCGCGCATGAGGGCGAGGCTGCAAGCAGACGCAGCACGGCGTCTGTATGGGCTGGCCCTTCAACGAGTATGCGCGTGCGCGCATGCGCAGGCCAGCTTCGACCCGCCCGGGCTGACCGTGGCGGTCAAGCGCGACCGCGCGGCTGAGGCGCTGCTGCTCACCGGGTCCAAGTTCGTGGTCAACATCCTCGCCGAGGGCGCCGAGAAGGCGCGCCCGCTGCGGGCTGACAGCGGCCGCCCGAACGTGCTCCCCTGCAGCCGCCCTCGAGCGTTGCGTTATCGCCGCTCGCGCCGAGGCTCGGGTGCAGGCTGCCGTGCCAGGTACAGCAGCCTCCGACCAGGGCACAGTGTCGCAGAGGACATGAGCGGCGCTGCGGCCCACTGACGCCGCGCGCGGGCGCGCAGCCGGTGATAAAGCAGCTGCTGCGGCAGTTCAAGCCGGGCGAGGACCGCTTCGCCGGCCTGGACGTGCAGGCGTGCCGCCGCCCGCGCCGCTCTGCTCAGGAGGGCTGTTGCCGTGCGCGTGCCTGCTCCTGCCAATCAGGCCGCGTCCAGGCCCAGTCCCGCTGCCTGGCCGGCGCGCCCCCGCATGCTGGCTGCAGCGTGCCTGACGTGCGGCGCTGCGCGCCGTGCGCGCGGCAGGAGTCGGAGGAGAGCGGCTGCGCGATCCTGCCGGGCAACGCGGCGTACCTGGAGGCCGAGGTGGTGAACCGCCTGGAGGCCGGCGACCACTGGCTGGTCTACGCCAGGGTCAACGCCGGCAGGGTGAGGCCGCCTGCTGTCCCGGCGTCGCAAGTCCCCCCATGGTCTCCTGTCCCGGGGCTGGCGTGGCGTGTGCTGCGCAGCGCTGGCCGCGCCATGCCGGCGAGAGGCCGACCCTGCCGTGGCCTCGGCGCCGCAGCGCCGAGCCTGTGCTGCGTGCCTGGCTGCGACGAGGGAGGGCAACACTGTGAACGCGCTGTCGCGTCATGCGGCAGGCCTGCGCGCGTGCAGGTGGTGCAGGAGGGCGCGCTCAGCGCCGTTCACCACCGCAAGGTCGGCACGACGTACTGAGGCCCGCGCGGACCAGCACTGTTTGCGCATGCTGGGGCCAAGAGCGTGAAACAAATTTTGGCATGAGTTTGGCTCTGTCATGAGGGGTTGGTCAGCCCTGCGTGCTGTCGTTTGTGCGGCATGTGTGCGCATGCTCTGTCCCACAGGTTCACTGCAATGTACAGTCTGTCTGAAATGTACTTTTTGATACTAGGTCCCAGTTGCCAGAGCTGCTACCCGTCATTATTTTCTTCATTTAAAGGCGCCCCATACAGACACTGCTACGTTGTTGCTGTGCGCATGCATTCACTGTAAGTCAGCTTGCCCATTGTACGCTCTGATGCAGTCCAGCACCTGGCCACTAGGAGCGCAAGTGTACTCGACGTGTTCCACAACATTCCTGCGACCAAAAAAGCTACCCGGATTGCATCACTGCAGTAGCTACATGCGTTCTGAGCGCCATTGGTATGCCCGACTCCTAATAGCGTTGTGACACCATGAGCACCAAACATGAACGATGCATCAGAGCATCCATTTGCCTACCTGTTTCATCTCAAAAGCAGGTTGCTGCGGGTATGCTAATCTAAAAGGCGCTTGCAAGTGTGGTCCAAAGGCAAAAGCAACATAATAGTGCCCAGCAATAGGCGGATCAGTGACACACGCACGTTGGCTACTGCGCCTGCTGCTCACTATGATCACGCGCGTCCGAGGCGGTCAGTACAACCCAAACTTGGTCCAGTTCCAGTCCAGGCGCACGTCGGCGCCTGGGAAGAACGTGCTGTAGTGGCTGATGACCACTGCGCGCATGCCCAGCTCCTGTCGCGGCACCACAGCATGACGTCTGGCTTGCTCTCAATGAGGCCGCTCTCCTGGCAGCCTGCCTTCACGATCAGCATGCCAGCCATCCAATCATACCTGTAGCTTGCCAGGGTCCTTCAACTCGTTACCAAATGTGACTGCTGTCTCCAGCTGCCGCGCCACGCCCAGTACATCCTGATCGCTTCTGTCACGTCGCAGCACAGAGCCAGCAGCTGCGCCCGCCCCGGCCGCCCGCTCGCAGATGGAGGGCCCCCACAATGGCGGCGTACCTGCGCCTGCCGCAGCTCGGCAGCAAACTCCTTGTCGTCTGTGATGAGCACAACCGCGTCGGCGGCCGGCGCGACCGGCGCCAGCATGCGGCGCCCGGCCGCGCCGCGCGACGCGCGCTCGGCCGCCGCGATGCGCGTCTGTTGCCCGCGCAGCACGGCCAGCAGGTCGGCGCGCAGCGCCAGGTCGGCCGCCTGCGGCAGGTCCGGCACCACCGCCACCTGCACAGGGTCAGGGTTAGGAACTAGGCCAACCACCGCCACCTGCACAGGGTCAGGGTTAGGAACCAGGCCAACCACCGCCACCTGCACGCGGCGCCGGGCCCAGCCGCGCTCCCGCTGCCTCCCTCTGCTGCTCAGCGCTGCAGCTGTGCGGGCGGGCGGCGCGCCGCCCTGGTCTGGCATGCCACGCAGTGCATGCCATGAGCCGAGCCGTGGGCGCGATCAGCGCATGTAAGGCCTTCCGCGCTACAGCACACACTGCCAGAGCCGCACAAGTTGAGCCCCGGCCACAGCCGGCCACGGCGCGCAGGACGCGCCGCGCCGCACAGCCACGCGCTCCAGACAGGAGCGGCAACCAGAGCACCTGGTGTCAGAGCCGTGGAAGGCCGGGCTGCAGGCCCCTACAGCTCATGGGCGCGGCGCACCTCACAGCCCGCGCGCTCTAGGCTGGCGCGCAAGTCGGAGGGCGCGGCGTCGGCGTCGGGGCCGTCGACGTCGGGCGCGCCGCCTTCGGGGCGCCCGTACAGCAGGCGGTGCGTGGCATAGTACTGCTCCGGCGCGCCCGGCGTGCGCATGAAGGCGCTGAATGCGCGCGCGTCCGCGCGCACGCGCGCCATCTGCTCCTCGTGCGTCTCCTTGAAGTGAAGCTGCGCGGCGCGCCCGGCGGCGTGAGCGCGGCGCGCCGGCCGCAGCTGCTCGCATCCCAAAACAGGACAGCCCAAGGCAGGCCTTCTAGGCGGCTGTGAAGGCACACCGGGCTGGCTGGGAGTGACTGCCTAGCCTGACGTGCTATACCTGCTGCACAACACGGGCGCGGCGTAGCTCCCTCATCGACCTGCTGCTGTGCACACGGCCGCTGTACACTGCCACCTTTTTTCCTTGGCGTGTGGCAACAGCGCGCAGCATTGCTGGGCAGCTGACACAGTGGGAACCAGCGGCATGCAGGCTCCTCTCAGAGGGTGGGCAGGCGCGTGGGGCTGGGGCCACCTCCAGCTTACGCAGGGACGGCTGCATCTCGCCGCAAAGCGCGCACGCGCGCACGTCGCCCAGCTCGCTGCTCGCGCGCGCGCGCGCCTCGGAGAAGTCGAAGCCCGGCTCGGTGGCTCTGCGCGGCACGCTCACACCGCGTCAATGGGACCCAGGTCAGCATGGGGCTGGTGGGGGCTTCACGGCTCGCCTGCAACAGGCTAGCTGATGGTCAGCTGCCTGAGCTCAGACACAGGAAACAGCAGAGGCCGCGCAACTCCCGGCGCACGCGCGGACTGCGCCGCCTCCTATCTGTGCACAATATGTCATAAAACAGCCATTTGTGGCAGCCAGTGAGAAAGCCTCACACGATCGAAGATCACTGAAATGCTGATGGACATGCAGGTGGATTGCCGCGCGAGCGCGCTATCACGCCTGACACATCACACCGTACTGCTGATGGAAAAGGCCTGCAGCAGCGCCAGAACAGGGTAGGGCCAGCCAACCCCATGGCACGAGGGCGGCCCGCGCCCACACCTGCCGGGCACGGGCAGCGCGCGGTAGCGCTCCTGCATCGTGGTCTGGTTGCCGTACGCGCGCAGCAGCGCCACGCGCCCAAACGCGCCGGCCACGCGCCGGATGTTGCCCAGCACGCGCTCCGCCTGGCCGCGGCAGCGCTTGTTGTCCAGGTCCCAGAACACAAACACCTGCGCGGCGTGCGCGCGGCAGCGTGAGCGGCTGCCCCGAGCAGTGCTCCGGGGCCTCCCGGGGCATCGCTTCCGGGCCTCGCTCCTGGCTGCCGCAAGACGCCTGCCTGCCCAGCAAATGCCCAGGAAATCCGTGTCCTGGCGCAGCGAGGCCGCTCGTGCCTTGCACAGGCGCTCTCACGTGCCGTTGTACACACAGCTCCAGGTCCCCCAGGCGGTCGGGTCCGGACAAGTGTGTGGCCAAGCCAGACACAGCAGCGGCTCCCTCACGCAGAGCTGCGAGCGATGCAGGTCTCACACACGTAGGAGAGCACACTGCTGCCCCCACCCCCTCCCCTCCCTCCCCGCGGCTGGCGGTATGCCAAAACCTCGGTGCCTGGGTGCCCGGAAGAGCACCTGCGGGGCGCCGCTTGCATGCCCCGCCACAGGCGCGTTGCTGCGCTCCGCCGCCGAGCGCCCGACGCGGTGCTCCGTCAGCGCGCCGCCGCGCCCGGTGCTGCTCGGGGCGCGCCCACGGCCCAGGACGCCGCGCAACCAGAGGCCGAGGCCCCTGCGCGCGCAGGCCGCAGCCTGTCGGCGCGCGGACTCCGCTTTGCGTGGACTCCGCTTCGCGCCCAGGCGCGCGCACGCACTGCGCTCAGCTCGGCAGGCAGCAGCGGCGCGAGCCACCGTGCAACCCAGCTCCCCGCCGGCAGCACTTGCGGAGCAGAGCAAAGGCTGACGCGACGTGCCAGACAGCCAGCGCGGGCGTGCTGCAGAGCTCCCGGCGGAAGATGCTCGGGCACTGCAAAGCCCGGGCGGGCGCGGCCGCACCGACGCGGCTGGTCGCCCACGGCCGCGGCGCGGCCCTGCCGTGCGGCCGGCGGCGGCGCCGCTGCGCGCGCGACCGCGGCCGCCTCGCGCACCAGCCGCGCGGTGGCGGGCAGGCCGGGCGCCAGGCGCGCCACGCTCGCGGCCGCCGCGACCACATCCGCCGCCGCGCTGAGCAGCTGCGCGTTGACGGGCGCGCCGCGC
>JAABUV010003331.1_pt1 | contig 20562 bp, 21 predicted proteins | sample 5559971 | NCBI WGS metagenome assembly JAABUV01 (sample SAMN10711881, study PRJNA513362) | rock metagenome | isolation source: Antarctica rocks | place: Antarctica: Victoria Land, Knobhead nord | collected 2015-12-19
TTGATTTCGCTTAAATATTTCTTTAATCTCTTACTTAAAGCATTTCATGTAGTGTGAAATGACGAGATCTCTTTACGTGAAACTGCGTAGTAAAAGATAATAAGATAGCATTCTATTGATGATAGAATTAATTGCTAAGAAACGAAAGTGAAAGCTTGCAGAGTTTTCATCTTCTGTCAAGTCATTATTTCTATTCACTCGTTAATTTCTTTGATCTAATCTCGCGAGCTAGTCTTGCAGACATGCATCATTCATAGTCAATGAGATGCATTTTTACAACTGCATTCTCTCTTAAAGACTTGACTTCTGAATCTTCATAGCATTGTATTGTCTTCTTATAATTGATAGCATAATCATGACTTCTTCAGCGCTTTAGCATCTGTGTAGAAATGTCGTGAGTTAATCATGTTAACAAGCATAAACAGAGCTAGTGCAAGATTGTTGATATCAATTTTTCAGTTTTACTTTCTTTCTTTTCTTCTTGTTTCATTTCAGCATACTTTTTTATGAATACTGTTCTTTCAAACTGACAAAGCATGAAATCTGCTATGCATATCTTGCATAACTTGCAATTCATGATATAAGTTTCTTTTGTTGTGACATTGTTGTGATGCAAGTCAATTCATGAGCTAACATGAATGACATAGCAGTATCAACATTATCATCATTACTATCACTATCATGATAAGTAGTAGCATTTACACTCATTGAGATCATGCTAACATGCTCGCGAAGTCTGCTCATTTTCTTGAGATGTACATTCTTCTTTGCATCATCATCATTGCAACATCTGTTGCATCTGCTTCTTTTACTTTCTTCATGTTTGTTATGTTAATGACTGAATTCATGATCTTTGATAAACATATTTATCTTTGCATGTTTAATAAATGCTGATGTATGTTAAATCATCATGATCAGAAGATTTGATGCTATCACTGCATTCATCATCTGAATGTAGTGATAATTCACATGTGTCGTGTTCTCATTGAGTGTGCTCGCAAATGCAAGCATTGCTTCGAAGAAAAGCATGATTGCATGATGAATCTAGTCTCGCGCTTTCTTCAGCTGATGATGTGTCACGCTGCGTGAATGATAACTCAACATCTCATCACTCACGTTTGAAATCATCTCATTCTTCGTCTTCAACAATGAAAGAGTGAGTAGTTTTCTCTCTCAGCATGTGAGATTGTATTTAACAGTTGAGTAGAGATTCTCATTTCTTTCATTCTCATCACTTCTTATCATCATCACGTCGCTTCATCTTCATCTCGTAAGTATCAACTGAAGCAAGTAATGCATTATGAGATTCACTGATGAATAAATAACTTTCTTCTTCACTTCAACGTTCTTGCTTGCGATTATTGATCACTTCTTTTCTTCGTTCTTTCATGACATTCATCATCTTCTTTTTTAGAAGATATATGTTACATAAGATTTTATAATTGTAATTTAATATCAACTTCTTAAACTTGCGTTTTTGCACTTTTGATATTCTTTCAATCATGATTCTTACATGATTTATCTTTCTTTTTTCTCTTTGACTTTTTTGCAGTTAATTGATGTACTTGTCTTTCTGTCTTGTAATTCTCAATGATTTTCTTTGCATTGCTAAGATTTTTCATTGATTCTCAGAAGTTTTCGTAGAGAGATAAATCAGCTCATTGAACTAAATATTCAATCTTTTCTTTCTTGATTCACTGATCAAGTATCTTCTTTATCTTTCATTTTTCTTTCTCTTTTATGAGAATAATCTGCAACTTTGAATTCTCATCACGCAAGTGTCAAAATTTCAATAAAGAGACATGAAAAATCAAGTAAATTGCATCATATCTTTTAGATAGTTCAAGCTTATACATTTGCATGTTGATCTTCTTCAATATTTTGAATGATTTCAGTTATCTGTGATCAATCTTCTTCTTTGATTGAAGTGTATGAATGTTTATACTTTGCAAAAGCACTTTGTCTTTCATTTGAAAACTTGCAGCTTTATGATGAGTATTATAATACTTTGCTTGCTGCTCTGCTACTCATTTTCATAGTTTCATTAAATGTTTTCTAATACTTCATAGTCATTTTGCTCACTTTATAGTCAAGAATGTCTTTTTCTTTAAAGTTCTGTTTTCAGATGTCTTTGCAAAGCTTGCAATGTATTTCTTTAAAAGTTCATGTAAAGTTTTTTCAATACTAGCATGTACATTGTTGTTATATGCAAACATCATCATTGATACAAGCTCTGATCAATTATTCATCTTGTAATTGAAATACACTTGCAGATAATGTTCAAGCATCTGATTCTGTCTTTCTGTTTGATCATCAATTTGCGAATGAAATGCAGTGCTTAGCTTTTGCTTCGCTTCAAGATGTCAACATAAAATGATTCAAAAATGATTGATAAACAATGAGTCTCGATTCAATATAATGCTTTGCATCATTTCATGCTGAAATATGAATTCTCATCATAGCAAATTTGCAAGTCTTTCAATGTTTAAATCTTTGATCATTGAAATATAAATTATGTGCTTGATCAACTTATTTATCATTATTAATATAGCATCGCTTGTTTTTTCAATGTATGAATTCTTTGCAGAAAATATGTTTGTTATGAAATTCATGATCATCATGTAAAATGAATCTATGCTCTCTGAAGATATAGATGTCAGCTTCTCATAGAGCTTATAATGATGCACTTGCATTCGTTGACAGTCTGAATAAATGCAAACATATTTCATCATCTCTTTGAGCATTTTCAATCAGTAATATTTTCTTCTTATCACAGTCTTGATATAAATGCATGCAAAATGATCTGTCTTGAGATCATCATGATTCATATGCAGAATCTCATTTCTTGTAGCAGAGTCATTGAATACATAGACTGCGAGATCACGACATAGCAGTTCATCATCTTTCATACTTCATTTCAAAAGCTCATTTTTTCTAGATGCAAATCATTGACATCACTTCTCATTCACAATAAAGATGTTTCTTTGTTGTAACTTCAGTAATCACATAATTATTGATTCACTCATCTTCAAATAAAATCTCTTCAACTTCATAATTTGATGAATCAGAAGTTGAAATGATGCAGTGTCTAAAATTCTGCAAGATTTAACAAGTACTTTCTCATTCAAACACATAACTTAAGTATCTGCAATGACTATGTCATTCAGTTGCGTCGTCAATGCTGCGAGTTTAATCATTGTCGAAACTTCTTCATTTTCTAGCAGTTCAGATTGACATTTTTGATTACGAAGTTTGTTTCGCAGAGTAAATAGAAAATAATCATTATTCTTTTCGCTATCATTCAATTTCATGATGTTGAGTTTTCTTGATGATACATTCGCAAAATTTAATTTGTCTTTGCGATATTTTATATGAAAGTCAAATGCAGCTAATTTCTCAGTTCAATGCATCTGTTGTGCATTGAGCTTCTTCATCATCATAAAGTAACAAAGATTATTGTGATCTATTATCACACATATGAATTACTTGCTATTCTGAAGATAGTGTCATCAGTTTTTAAAATCAAGAACTATAGCATATTGCTTTTTATCATGCATGTTTCATCGTACTTCAGCTTCTTTGAACTTATAATTATAGTATACAATGAAATGTCATTAATCAGTCTTGCTCTTCTGACTAAGCACATCTTTGACTTCGCGATTGAATGCATCAATCTTCATGCGAAGATCTGCATTTCAATCATAGTGTTTTAAAATGAAAGCATTGACAAAAACTGCTTTCAATCTTTTAAAAGCTTTTCTTGCTTTCAACATCATTGCAAAAAGCAAATACATTACTTTCTTCTTTGCATTCTTGATTAAATCTGTTAAGAGCATGATGATTTGAAAGAATTTTTTTATAAATTGTTGATAAAATCTTGCAAATCTCAAGAATATGAGAATGTTCTTTGCAGACTCAAGCTCAGATCAGTTAATGATTGCGTTGATATGAAATTATTTCATCTGAATATTTCTTTGTTCTATCACGAATCTCAGAAAGATAACTTCGCTACAATTGAAAGTGCATTTCAACAGCTTGACATACAATCAATATTTCAGTAGCGTGTGAAGAATCTTGCACACATGCTCTCAATGCTGCTCTTTCGTCTTAAAGTATATTAAGATGTCATTCAAATATATCACGCAGCAAATATTTATAAATAACTTAAGCGTGTGATTTACATAAAACTGAAAGATTGCAGAAGCATTTATCAGTTCAAAGAGCATCATCTGATATTCAAACTGATCATAGCATGTATGAAAAGTCGTTTTTCATTCATCGCTTTTGCGAATTCAAATGCAATGATAAACGTTGTGAATATCAATTTTGATAAAGTGTCTTGCATGAGCAAAGCAATTCAGCGTCTCAGACAATAAAAACAATGAGTAATTGTTCTTTACTGTTATTTCATTGAGATCATGATAGTTCATGCATAAATGAAGATTTTCATTCAACTTCTTTACAAACAACACAGATGTTTTTGCAGAATTACTTGATGAATGAATTCATTTCTTCTCTAGCACGCTGTTTAAATAGTTTCATATCACAGCAAGCTCATCTCATGTCATCTTATAAATAGACTTGATGCAAGACATTTTGCTCTTCATCAGATTAATGAAATGTTTCATCTGATCATGCGTGTTCAAACTATCAGAAAGAATTTCAGAAAACACTTTCTTAAAATCTTGAATAACAGAGAATATCTCTGATTCTTTCGCTTGAAGTGCATTGAATCTCGCAGTCTGATGATTTGCATTCTGCAATAAATCATCTGTAAATAGCAGTTGATAAAACAAAGCTACATAAGTCTCTTTTCTTCTTTTAGTTGCAAGCATTATCAGCTTGACAAATTTCAATGTCTTGCACAGATTAACTCATATTTGCTTTGCACGCTGAGTGCTGTTTTCTTAATATGATCAGCGATGCTTGTGTCAATGAATATTCAAGTTGATCTTATTTAATCATGAATAATTAAGAATCATATCATATTCTTGCATGTTCACAGCATGAAACTCAATGTTTCAGCTTTTATGAACTTTCTTGTGATTGATCAACTTGATATTGATTTGATGCATATCATAGCAGAGAATTCAACAATCATCAATCATCTGAATTTGTTTCAGAGTTGCATGATTCTTTGATAATTTATGCTCTTTTACTCATGATTGCAATATAAAATTTCGCTCGATTTCAGAGTCAATAAAACAGTGAACTTCATGCATTCTTTCAGAAGCATTTGTCAATACTAATATCATCAATGCATGTGACAATCATCTTTTCATAGTTATATCTAATGATTCAATGATGAACATCAGACTTTCTCTTTTTTCGTTTTTTCATCATGATTGTAAGTCTCTTGTCTGAATATGTAATTGAAACACATTAAATTATTAATCTTGTGTCTCATTTTCTTGCATGATCAGCATGTAAGATTGAATGAAGCAGCATCTTGCTTGAATTCACTGAACTTGAGTGTCACATCATCTTTAGACTGCATGCTTGAAGCAGAGAACTTCAAATTCTTCATTGCAGCAATAGACTTCATCTTTTCATGCAAGAATCAAGAACTTTTTTGAGACGTTGCATTCTCACTTTGCTACAAATGTAACTTCGACAATGCATCAATGTCTTGCAGATGCAAGTTAATGTTTATAAAATGCTTTAACAGATCAACATAATTGATAGAGATGTATAAAATGTGAAGAAACTCATTCATGATGATTTCATTAATCTTTATTTGCAAGTATATCATGCAAGTCTTATTGAATATATGATAATTCAGATTTATGTACAGTCTGATAAAATATTACTCAAAATTCACAACACTTTGATTAATTCACTGCTTTGCAGTCTTGAATCAATGTTCTGTTTGAAAGTTACAAATTTCAAAATTGCTAAGTTTAGCACGCAAGTATTCAGTGTAGTACTTTCAGTTGAATATCTCATCATGATTATGCATGCTCATCACATGATCTCATCACTGATTATAAGACTTCTCTGACAAGTATGATGCAGATCATTGCAGCTTCTTTTCTTTCATAATGAAATTAAATAATGTCATGACTATGAAGTCTTTGCAATCTTGCAGTCAGAACATCAAGAAGTTGTAGTTCATGACACTTTGCTCTTTAGACTCGCAAGATCAATTAACATGCTTATGTGCATTACTTCAATAGTAATCATCACTATGTTAATGTCAATGATCAGAGATTAATTGAATTTTTTGCTTAAGTTTTGATATGCAAAGTTGCAAGACAAGAAGTACATTCTGCGTTTTTAGATTCTTTAACTGCTTGTGTACTTCGCTTGCTGATTGTCAAGAAATATGATCTGTTTATTCATTAAATTCTTGTGACTTGAACTTCTCATCTGCATGTTTGAATGCGTGATTCTCAGATCTGTTCTGATGAGACGATGAATTCTCAATGTGAAAGAAGTTATCATTTCTTTTGATCATGCAACTTTTAATGAGTCGCTGCGCGTTCAACATCTTTTACTAAGCAACTTCATGCAAATGAAGCAATTAAAACTGTGAGACAACAAGATTTCTTTACATAAAATTGCGTAGTAGAAAATAATAAGATAGCATTCTATTGATGATAAAACTAATTGCTAAGAAATGAAAGTGAAAGCTTGCAGAGTTTTTATCTTCTGTCAAATCATTACTTTTATTCACTCATTAATTTCTTTGATCTAATTTCGTAAGCTAGTCTTGCAGACATGCATCATTTATAGTTGATGAGATGCATTCTCACATATAGACAGTAACTTTAGTGTAGAGATCTTTTGATTTCTATTTCAAAATCTGCAATAAATCATCTTTTATTATTGATTTATGTCAGATGAAAATAATATAAATTTAGTTTATAAAAGTCTATTTTACTCTTTTGATAGAAAATGCTTGATGCAATTGCTTTATATTTCAGATATCAAAATAGTCATGTTATTTCGCTCAGAATAGTAATGACTGATTTTAACTTATTGTTTTGCACATCAAGAAAAGATAAAACAGATAGTGATTTGATAAGAAATGTTGTACTTCTCTGAAAAAATGTTGTTTCTTGTGCAATCTTTGAATGCAAAAGAAAGTTTGATTTCGATTTTTGCTTCAGCATGTAATCTTTGAGAATTGAGTTAACTTAACTTGACTCGTCAAGAATTCAAGCTTGATGTTAAAAGAGTTAAATATAAAAAAAAATTCAACTTTTGCATTATCTTTTTGCATTATCTTTTTGATAGAAAGTCATGAAGAGAAAACATGAAGATTATTTGATAGAAAGTCATAAAGAAAAACATGAAGAGAAACATGAAGAGAAACATGAAGAAGAATATGAAGAGAAACATGATGAGAAACATGAAGAAGAACATGAAGATTATTTGATTTTAATAGAAAGTCATGACAGAAAAACATGATAGAAAGTCATGAAGAAAAATCATGTAGACTGTTCAATCAAATTATTTACATTTATCTAATATCTTGTTGAGTTAAATTGAGTTTTTAGGTCAAGTTGTCAAATTAAGCTTCTCAACTTGACTTAAGTTGTTGAGTTCAACTTCTCAACTCAACTTAACACTTTTTCAAAAGAATTTTAACTCAACTTAACATTTTTCAAGTCAAGTACTTGACTTGAACTTAAGTACTTGACTTGACGTGATCAGTTTAAATGTAGCAAAAGAAAAAACAATGACAAGAAAGTAATGATTCAGAGATGATTTATCATTACTTTGCAAGAAACATGAAGTTTTAGTGAAAATAATGAAAAGAAAAAAGATGAAAAAGATATAAAAGAAGTCAGTTGATCAGATCTTTCAAAAAATTGAAAACATGTTGATGATGCAATAAGATTTAATAATGTTGATTCACAAGCTTGAAAGCGAAGACATTGCATTGCACGCAGTAAGCTCAAAAGCTCAAGCAGCTTTGAAAAAGTTTCAAAAATGAGTGAAGAAAATTGCAAACTCAGCGCATGTAATGCATTGAAGCTTCGTGATACTGACACATGATGTACACATCACATTGAACACAAGTAATTAAAAGACAATCATCAAAAGATTGATGAAAGACAATGCAAGACTTCATGAAGATTTAAAGATGCTGAGAATAGCTTGACTTAAAAAGATAGTTGAAAGTGAGAAGATTCACTCATCACTCATCATAAAGATTGCAATCAAAACAATGATAAATCAATTATTGAACATGAGCATGCTAAATTCATATCAAGAATGCTCATGCAAATTGTTTAAAAAGAACTGTCATATCACACAGTGTTACAAGTGCTTTGATTTTGATCATATGACTAAATCTTGCAAAAATGAAGAATGCTGCTTCAAATGTGCAGATAAACATCACATCAAAAAATGCGTTGTATTGATGAATAAAAGACGATGCGCGAACTGCAACGATAGTCATGAACTTTGAAAATGCTCATGTCTTAAGTGAAAACTACAGATAAAGCAATCAGAAGAAATCTTTTAAAACAGATCAATCAGATATTCTGAAGCATTAAAATACAATCATTCATTCTTTTCTTTCTCTTTAAACTTCTTAGATTCAATGAATTCATCGAGTTCAATGAACATCTTGATGATGACAAGCAGTCGAGACATCAATGAGTCAACATGACAAGTGATGAAAGTCAAGAAAAGATGAGTTGATCATTCTTCATGCGTGATTAGTGACTCAGAAAACATGACGTCTGAACAGATACAGAAATATCAAATCAAAAATGTGAAAAATTCTCAGTGATTGAAAGCATACAAAAAGTTATCTCAGCGCAGAGTCAACAGCAGTTACAAATATCTTTATGACAAAATAACTCTTTTTGCAAATTCTACAATACAACATCAGAAAGTCACTAAAAATTCAGAAATCATTCTTGATAAACAGAGAAATTTGCAAATTCAACATAATAATCATTCAGAAACAAAGTTATAACATTAATGTTTCATAAATGTTTAACTCAATTCACAGCTTCTTTCATTTAGTAAAGAATTCATCATTTTAAACAAGAACATGCATTTACATCAATAAACATTTAAAACTCAATCAATGAACAGTGAAAATTATTGAATTAAACATCTGCTTAATCAAGCTGTTAACTAGCAGCTCAGACGATGAAATGCTGATGCTACAAGTCATAAACATTTATAACTCATGCTCACTGTTCATCATTTTCATGAAAGAATCATTTACTATTTCTTGTCTGAACAAACTAATCAAAAATGATTGCAAACAACTGATTGTAAAAGACTTCAACATGCATTACTCACATTGAAAAGACAGAAGATGCTTCACTCATCACACAATGACTAATGCTTTACTAAACATCATTACGAATGTAAGATTAAAGTTACTGCTTGAGTTAAACACAATTACTAGAAAGACTTACAATCAGCTCACAACAATAAATCTAGCGTTTAATAGCAAGAAAATACAGTTCATGATATATAAATGCAAGATGAGAACTGATCTGCATCAAGAATCTGATCATCTTTTGATTGTCATGAAGTTATGTTTATGCACATTCTTCATGCAGCTTACAACTCGTTGACTATGAAAGAAAATGAACATCAAAGCATTAAATGCTCATTTAAGAATACATTTTTTCATTGATCATTCTTTGAATAACAAGACAGCAATAAATGACAGAGTAGTTAAAATCACTCATATATTACAAGAAGTCATCAAGAAATTTACTTCTTGAGCAAAATCATTGAATTGAGCATAAGACTTTTGAAATCAGAACTGCTTGAAAGTCGTGATGAAATCATGATGACTATAAATTATATGAAAAATGCAAAGTACTTTAAAGACATGAAACGATTATCTGAAATACAATGATCACAAAAACAAGATCATTAAAGAAATAAAATATTTACATTTTAGATTTCAAATACATGAGTTGAGCAATGAATCAAAATTGATTTAATGCTTTGTAAAATGAATCAGAATTGAAAATCAGCAATAAAACTCATCTGTACATGATGCTGACTACGAATTTATTGTCTAGCTACAGTAAAGTCTAGAAATTATCAAAAGTTTGAATGACATCAATGCGTTGCTTGATTGCAAAGCGCTGTGCGTTAATTGCATGCAAAGTTTTCATGATCTTGCAGACATTGATAATCTCAATACGCATGCTACAAGCAATTTATACATAAATGAGAAAGTCAAATAAAATGCAGAACTACAAGAAAAATCGCTTATGAAAATCATTCAATTCAGTATCTCATCACTGCGTTTGTGATGATGAGAATTGAAACAGAACATTCTCATGTTTGATCTGTTGAAGATGATTAGCAGAAAGAACTCAAATCACGAACATTCTTTAAATCTTCATGTTAACTACGTATAAATTTCATTAAGACTGCATGTCTGTTACTACAACATGAGCAACTCACAAGTCTCATTAAGTTCAACATGAACAAACTTGTGAATCTCATTAATATCGTTTAACAAATGTTCAGACATAAGCATTTTATATGCAGATGATACATTGATGAAAAAACTTCGTTAAGAAAAGAGAAATACAAGCGAGTTAATAAAGAATGATTGAACTACGTTATTTGATTAAAGATGTAACATATGAACATTTTTGCAAAATATGATCAATCTACATGAGAAAGATCTTTACAAATAATGCAAAATAGATGAGTTGCACATCTTACAAATGAAGTGAGTGTTTGCAAGACGTGATATACAATGATGATGATTGTTAATAAGATTCAGCTTGACTGAAGATTATCAACAAGCGAAGATGACTAGTTGACTTGACTCAATCAATGTTGATCGCTAGAGAACAAGAAGATTAAGCAGAAAAAAGAAAATAAATAGATTGTTTTTTCTTCTGTTTTTTTCATCATCTCTTTCTGTTTCTTCATTTCTTAGAATTCAGTCAGAAACGCACTTTTGTCTCACTCACTCACTTCATAGACTCAGTCACTTAGATAGAGAAAGTGCTTGACATCTCAGAGTGACTTTCAATGAGAAGAAAAATATTGAATAAATCGCTTTCTTTCATTTGATCTACGCACGTCATCATATCTATTTAATCTTTTCGTCAAAAATCTTTGCTGAATGCTCATAGTCACTCTGCAGTAAGACTCAATTATACACTATTTGAATAACTTTCTGATCATACAAATGAACATGATCGAAGCTCATAAATACGAAAGCAAATTCAATGATCTGTGCGCTCAATTAAAGTTTAATGTTAATCTTAAAAAGAATCTTATTAACATCACGTGCACATTTTTGAGCATTGAGCTCAATTTAATCAATATGATAGCTCATCTATCATCTGATAAGCATCAGAAGACAATTCAGCTCGTCAACAGCACATTAACAAAGAGCTCATTATTGTATAAGAAACTACAAGCATTACTAGACTTTCTGTCTTTTGTGACAAAAGTCGTGATTTCTGAAAGAATCTTTCTTAAACGACTGTTCAATGACTTAATTATCATCAAATCACGCAAGTAAAGCATTCATTACTTGATGTGACAAGATTTACTATGATGAAAGATGTTTCTTTCAAAGTGAAATAATGTACATCTGCTTCGCAAGCATGAATTCAGACATTCTTTATATCTCTGAATCAACACTTCAGATCTGCATGACATGAAAGATTATTATCTGCATCATTTTGATTTATCATCAGCTGCTAGTCAAGCATTTTTCAAATGATTTAACATGCGTTTGAGTAGCAAGCATATCAATGTCAAGAAAATGACTGCAATTCTTCATGCTTTGACAGCATGATTTTCTCTTTTTACAAAGTGCAATCTCATTATATATGATGACAACACAATCATTGTCATCGACATAAACAAGATCTTCATGCGCGAAGAGACAATGCTGTCGTTGCAACGAATAGTCTTGCTGATGATCGCGCACAATATCTGCATACATGCTCAGTAAATTTCAATCATTGAAAATCGTCTAGTTGATTTGCTTTCTTGAGCGAAGTTCAGTACTATTGCTAACGAATTTTCTCAGCTAGCTACACTTCAATTAATCAACGTAAGTCATTAAGTTCTTGATACAGCGAGATCTTTCTTAATCGCTTAGCAATCAGATATCTCTGATGAGATTTAACAACGTTCATCAAAGATATCTACGATACAGCAAAAAGAAGCTACTTCATGTTTTGCTTCATGATCATCAGAATCAAATACTCAGCTTTAATTTCAAATCTGATCAGCTGATCAGCAAGTCTAGATGACAAGATGATCAAGATCAAGATCATTAAGTCATATTTCACTGATTTACGATTACATCACATTGACATTGAGTACTCTGATATCGAGATCGAAGCATTTCATCACTTTACATTACAGCAAGTCATAGTTGAAATTCAAAGACTTCAAAAAAATGATCAGACTCATAAGCGAAAATCTATAACATGAGATCTGCTGCTACTGTTACTACGTCAATTTGATCAATCTATCATTAAAGAAGTAACATGACATGCATTATTTTGTTTGACGTTTGCTGAATTTCTACGCATGAGCGAGTTTACATGAAGTCAATTGAATAAAACATCTGACTTCAAACAATGACATTTAACTAAAAGTTCAATTATCTTTCAGAATGATTCTTTGCAACTCATTTTATCGAGCTTCAAGATCAACTCTTTCAGACGCAAGATGACATTGATCATTGCTGTCGTTGACAACGAAGTGTATGTTAAAATCTCACTTATCAATCTGTTTTCAAGATTTTCTGCATCTTTGCTGACATCTCTGTTCAATTCAGAATATTCATACACACGAACTTACATCATCGAGATTCTGCGTAGAATGTTAGTCACATTGAGCATAAAAAATCGCTACTCAAGTCACTTCTTTTATTGAGATGCTGTCATCTCAGCTTGTCAAGCAAAGCTTTTGAAGAAAGAAATTCAGCTGCTAGAAAGATGAAAATTCAACAGCTATCATTTATATATTGAAGCTTACTCAAGCTACATACTAAATGTCTTTAGAAGACATCAAAGATAGTCACTTTCAATCAGTCAACTAAAGTCAGTTCTCGTTGATCTCAATACTTTGCATCGACGTTTCTGAGATTTGAGAGTGCTTGACATTTCAGAGCGACTTTCAAGACAAATTTTGACTCTGAAGATCATCAGAAATCATCGAGTTTGCTCAAACATATATAATATATATTCGTTCAAACAAAAATGATGCTTGATAGAAGATTCAGCTTGACTGAAGACTATTAACAAGCGAAGATGACTAGTCAACTTGACTTGATCAATGTCGATTGTTAGAGAACAAGAAGATTAAGCAGGAAAAAGAGAATAAATAGATCGTTTTCTCTTCTGTTTTTCTCATCATCTCTTTCTGTTTCTTCATCTCTTAGAATTCAGTCAGAAATGCGCTTTTGTTTCACTCACTCACTTCATAGACTCAGTCGCTTAGATAAAGAGAGTGCTTGACATTTCAGAACGACTTTCAAGACAAATTTTGACTCTGAAAATCATCAGAGATCATTGAGTTTGCTCAAACACATATAATATTTATTCATTCAAATGAAAATAATGCTTGATAGCTTGAGAATCTTATTTCTTCACTGAACTCTGACTTTTAAATGTCTTGATGATAGAATTAATCTCTAGTCAAAAACATCATCTGTATAGCTTAAGAGAACAGTAACGCATGTCAATGTGATTAAAGAAGAAATCGACTGTGATACACATGCATATCGTTGACGAAACATCTTCAACTCATGCTTAAGAAGTAAACTGTTGAAATTCGAGCAGTGAAAGATTTTGCTCATCTTGAACTGTGAATCTGCTGCAAGAAAAACTCTTTGAGTGATCTTTCAAATCTAAGAAAAAAATCAGCATAGAAGTCGTGTCTTATATATGTTGCATGCAACATATGCAACATATTTTTGATAAACTATTAACGATGCAATCATAATGTGCAGCGAAAAAGCACTCAAAAACAGCAAAATTTGAGTGTACATGAACAGTCAAATGACTTTGCAAAGACTAAATGCAAAGAGCAACATCAATGTGAGATTATTCAATGATATACGACAAAATTTGATCAATTTACGTCAGAAACAGTGTCAAATTTGCATACAGTGAATATTAAGTTGCAAAAGCATTATTGAAAATGAAAAAGTAAATCAATTGATCAAAATTACTGCTCAAGAAGTATTAATTATCAACAACATGAAAGCAATCATCATAAGCTTCGTCAAAAAGCAAATTTGCAAAGAAATGAAATTACAATAATTAGAGATCTGAAAAAGCAGTATCAAAAAGAAAAATCAGTATTGAAAGAACATATCAAATGTGAATTTAAGTCATAAATCACTAAAAGAGTTGAGAAAAATTGATAGACTAACGTTTTCAATCTTTATTCAGCTGAAAATGAAACATGATTATTTCAAGAGCTATTTGCATCAATTATCAGAGAATAATTCGAACAAATGTTATGAAATATGCAATGCAAGACAAACGTTAAAGCATTTACTGCTGAACTGCAGACATTATAAAGCAGAGCAGAGAAAGCTTAAGAGAAAAGTTCAGCTCAAAAACACAAACATCATATTGACATTGTTTATCATCAAGATTAAAAGAATTGCAACACTAAAGTATTTGAAAAATACTTGAATTGCAACGAGAAAATGACTATTAAAAATGAAAGAATAGAATGCAAAAAGTGCAAAAAGATGAAGAAAAACGAAAGTATGATTACAAGAATTTGAGCGAAAGCATTTGTATATGCAAACTATTGATGTGATTGATCAATGAAAAGATATAAAGCAGCAACTTTGATCAGATTACATGTAACGTAGCATATACACAGCATTTAAACAGTATCATAGTCATAGATTGCATGCACTTAATGAAGAAATAAAAAAAAGAATCAGAATCAAAAGTCAATTACTCAAAAAACTTTCATAGTTTTCTTCATTAAAAAGCTGTCATGATGAATTAATACATAGAAGTTAGATCAGAGATTAAAGTCAAAGACTGAGTTGAAAATCAGATCTGAGTTAGCTCTAAGACTCTGTGACTCTGTCAAGACATCATTTAAATCACGTCATATCTTCAACTTAATATATCATGAGTTATGTCATGTTCAACTTGACAATGCTTGACAAACTCTTTATAGTCGATCAATTCTCTCAAGTTATCAAGAACTTCTTAATAATTAGCTTTATCATAATATATATTCATTCTGTGTTTGCTTAGAATATCACATTGTCATATCACTTTTATAGACTTCATTTATTTATTTAGTAAACTTGATCATTACAGTTCTAATTATTTCAAACTCTTCTTAGAAATGATAATTCAATATTCAAGCATGATAACAGTAACATAATTGCAACAGAATTGAAATGATGATATCTTGATCTTGCAAGACATCATATCAGAAAATGAACATCATATAATGAAATCAGAAAGTGAAAAAGCAAAAGATAAACTTTCTTTTGATATTAATGAACAGCTGACATGAGCAATGCTTCAATGTGATGAACTGCAAAAGAAATAAAAGTTAACAGTTATTCAATCAAAGATTGAGATTCTGCAAGTCATTGAAACAATGAAGAAAAGTCATCAAACTTTCACTCAAGCTCTCATGAAGAATTTGAATGATTTACGCATTGTCTTCATAATGTTAATGATGAGGAAATGAAATCATCATGAAGTCATTTTGCAAAAGTGAAGATTCTCAATGTCTTTGAAGAAGTATCATGATAAAATCATAAAAGAACATAGAAAGTGAATGCGCGACATTAAAATCTCATTTTAAAATACTTCTTGACATTTTGAAAGTGATGAGAAAAAGATTTTGTACTGCATGATTTATCTGAAGAATGAATCAAAGAAACTTTGATTCAATCATGAAAAGACTATGTTTGCAGCTCAGCAGATGTGATTTAATTTTATTAACTTTCTTTTGAATTTAATTGAGAATTCAATGAATCGAAGCATAAATGTGACTCAATAATACGTGAACACATTGCAACGTTCAGATCAGATAATATGAACATTTGCAACTCATCTGAGCACTCTGAAACATCAACTTTCGTTGTATAATGATGAGCATAAATGAACTCATTTATTCATCAAGTTGAGATCTGAACTGCGCATGATCATTACTGATGTGCAGTCGATTTCTATCACATGAAATGCATTAATCAATCTTGTTGCTCAATTGAAAACAAATCTGCGAAAAGAACACATCTTGTCATTGAAATGATCTTGAGACAAAGACTTGCATGATCAAGATAGAATCAACAAGACTCATTCAAAGTGAAAGAAATCTCATCGATCAATTAAATTTAACTCTTCATCAAAGACAAGCTCACACACTTCATCACGTTATAACAAGAATTTGTTCAACATAATGTGTTACATGTGCAATTGAAAAAGTCATTACTTTATTGATTGTAAAGATGAAAAGATCAAGAACAGATCAAAAGAATTTGATGCAAATCAAGTATTCATCGATTCAATGTTGCATATGAGTCGTTTCAAGATTTTGAAAAAAGACAAACTTTCAATAAACACTTCAAATCATCGAGAAAAAAACAAGAAATTCTCTTTGTAAAGACTTTTATATATAAACAGCATGTAATTCAAGAAGATCAGAAGACAGAAACAAAGATTCATATGAATATTGATGTCAAGATGAATGTGATTAATCAATGTTTCATCATTGAACAGAGTATGCTTTTGTTGAACGTTGATCTCTCAAGATCTATTTGAATAAATAATCAGAATGTTTATTGTTATGACGTTTATAAAATGTGTTATTGATTGAGAGACAGCTGAAACATAGAGAAAAAAGATATAAATATCTTTTATGCTATTGACAAGAAGAAATCTTTTCTGATTCTGAGTATGTTAAATATGCAATTCAAGCATATTCAAATAAACATGATTGCAAGAACATAACGTTTCAACATGAATGAGCATGCAGTCAAGTTATTCATTGCAGAAGATTTTGCAAAAGCTCTACAATATGAGTCTACTGTGTATGCTTTTGTCATGATCAACGTTATTGAAGAGTCAATTATTGAACATCAAGTGAAAGCAATGAATAACATGACAAGTCATATCACAAATGCATCTGAAATGCAGACTTTACTCATTGAATTAAAAGAATACAAAGATGTATTCTTAACAGAAAGTGTTGACAAATTGCTTTTGCATGAAGATCACGATCATGCAATTGAAATCACTGCAGAGTCATCATATGAATCATTGTATAATCTGTTGAACACAGAGTTAGTGATTCTGAGACAGTATTTAGATGATGTCTTAGCGAAAGAATGAATTAAGCACTTCATCAACTCGACTGACACGTCTATTTTATTCATTTTTAAAAAGAATGATAATCTTTATTTATGCATGAACTATTGAAATCTGAATAAGATCATTATCAAAAATCATCATTTGCTGTCTTTAATTAGTGAAACTCTAAACAGACTCAGTAAAATCAAGCAGTTCATTAAATTAAATCTGAAGAACATTTATCATTGTTTCAGAATTTAACGTGAAGATGAGTGAAAAATGATGTTTCATACTCATTATGATCACTTTAAATACATGATCATGTTGTTTAATTTAATCAATGCATTTATCATCTTTCAAACTTATATTAATAAGATCTTGACAGAGCTTTTAAACAACTTTTGTATTGTTTATTTGAATGACATTCTAATTTTTTTCATAGAGAAGACTGATCATGTAGATCACGTGAAGCAGATTCTTGAAAGATTAAGAAAGTTCAAGCTATATGCTAGCTTGAAGAAGTGTGAATTCTTCATCATTAAAGTGAACTTTCTAGAATTTGTCATATTCATCAAGAGCATTTCAATGAACTCAAGTAGAATAGACATCATCAAAACGTGATTTAGATTGAAGATATATCAAAAAATACAAGTTTTTCTGAAGTTTATCAATTTCTATTGACGTTTTATACATCACTACTCTCAGATAGCAGAGTCTTTAACAGAACTGCTGAGAAATAGTGTAAAAGATGTAAAAATGAGTTCATTCATATGATTGAGCGAAGCGAAACAAGCTTTTAATCAGCTTCGCGACGTCTTTATAAGAGCATCTATACTAAGACACTTTGACTCAGAGCGACATATACACATTGAGATTGATGCATTCAATTATGCAGTCGTAAGTATTTTGTCTCAGTCAGATGATGAAAATCAATGACATTTAATTGCATTCTGATTCAGAATGATGATAGACGTTGAAAGAAATTATGAAACATATGATTAGAAACTTCTAATCATAGTAGCAATGTTTAAACACTGACAACACTATGTGAAAGACAATTATCATACTGTCAAAGTTCTGACTGATCATAATAATTTGAAGAATTTTATGAACATTTGAAAGCTAAATGAAAGACAAGTCAAATGAGTCATGAAATTGTTGATCTGCAACTTTGAAATAATGCATAGATCAGAAAAGACAAACTCAATCAATGTGTCATCAAGATAATCTGATTATAAGAATGAAAACATCTCTGCAAATTGTTTGCTGCTCACTCTGCAGCAAAAGCTGACTAGAATAAAAAGCTTAAATAGTTTTATATTTGTAGCAATCAGAGAACTATACTGTATACAAGTGATTAATAATGTCAAGAAGATGTTTATTCACAGTATAAGTATAAACAGATATTCAGCAGAATCTGCTGAAAGCAGACTGCAAAATGAAATTCATTGATGAACATGAGTGATTAATAATGTTGAGAAGACATTTGTTCACAATGTCAGTGAACGAAAATATTCAGCAAAACATATCAAAAGCAGATCGCAAGATGAAATTTACTGTACACAAGTGATTAATGAAGTCAAGAAGATATCTGTTCACAGTGTCAATGAAAACATGAGTACATGTTCAGCAATGCATGTCAGAAGTATGCTGCTGAGAATTATAATTTTAACAGTGCAAGAAACGCATCTAAATGAAGTACATTTCTCAAAAGATAAAATTTCTCAATTCAAATCAACAACTTCAAAGAGCATAGACATCAAAACATTAATTCATAGAGACTGCAATGTAGCTGAGAAACAGCTTAATTCTGTTACTGAAACTGTTGATTGCAAACAATTTGTTTCATGTGCAATTGTCAGAGTATTGACAATTCATGAAATGACATACGACTTCAGTAGTAAATTCATAGTCAAGCTCATCAAGATTTTACAGCAAGAAGATGAATTTGCTGTGAGATTAAAAGCAGACGAAACGACGAGTATATGAAAGAATGATGCTGAAGCTTGAACATTGAATAGTCAAGAAATGATAGAGTACAATGAATTATTGTATGTTTCAGAAGATCTTTCTATCAGAGAAGAGCTGTTGAAACATCATCATGATGACTCGTTAGCAAAGCATTTTGATGCTGACAAGATCAGCGAGCTATTAGATTGCAAATATTACTGAAAAAGTATAAACAAAGATGTCAAAAAGTATGTAAATACTTGTGACATTTGTCAAAGAATGAAGATGAAACGTCATTTATCATATGACGAGTTGAGATCATTACTTCGATTCACAGATTCATGAAAAGAAATCACTATGAATTTCATAACAGATCTGTCGTCTAGTAAATGAAAAAAAGTCATGTATGACTTAATTCTTGTGATAGTTGATTATTACACGAAGATGACGTGTTATCTGTCTATGAAGAAGATTCTGACTGTTATAAAGTTAGCAGAGTTGTTCTTTGAGCAGATTGCTTTAAGATATGAAGTATTGAATAATATAATTATCGATAAAGATAATTTATTTATCAATGCGTTCTGATCAAAGATCTGCTATCATGTCAAGATGAAACGATGACTAAGCATTACTTTTCATTCACAAACAGACAATCAAACAGAATGACAGAATCAAACATTGAAATATTATTTAAGAGTATATTGTTTTGAAAAGCAAGATGATTGAACTACACTTCCATTCATAATCAAGTTCATTTATCATCAGATGAAGCATGCTTCATTGAGCTGTAGTTCTTTTAAAGTCATGTATGACTATGAACTCATCTTTGACATACACATTGAGAACGATGCTATGAAAGAAGAAGTGTCAGCAGCAAAAAAACGCGTTAAAATGCTGCAAAATGTGTGAAACATGTTGATGAAATGATGACAAAATGCAATCAATGCTCAGACAAAGTACTATAATTGAAAACATAAGTTTAAGTTCTTTAATGTTAATGATTTAATCATGCTATCAGCAAAAAATTTGAAGCAGAAGAAGTTGAACAAGAAGCTATCAAATAAGATGATAAAGTTCTTTCATATACAAGAATTCATAGACAAGCAGATGTATCATCTTGATCTTTCAATCATTTATAGAGTTCATTCTATCTTTCATGTATTTCTTTTAAAGTCATATAATCGTAGGCTAAATAATGATTCTATACTCGACTATTTTATGTTCAAGCTTATTGATAATGAGTAAGAATGAAAGATAGAAAAAATTCTACAGAAGCAAAAAAGAAAGAAAATCTTATATTATAAGATACAATGAAAAGAATATTTCATTGAATATAATCAATGAATAT
>JAABUV010003332.1_pt1 | contig 20561 bp, 24 predicted proteins | sample 5559971 | NCBI WGS metagenome assembly JAABUV01 (sample SAMN10711881, study PRJNA513362) | rock metagenome | isolation source: Antarctica rocks | place: Antarctica: Victoria Land, Knobhead nord | collected 2015-12-19
GCGCCTGGCGCGAGGAGGACGCCGTGCGGCTCGTCTCCGAGCTGCCGCAGGTGCCCGCCTCGGGCCCTGCGTGCGCCACCCTGGCACAGCTCCCCTGCGGCATGGCGGCACGGCCAGCAGACGCTGCGCGCCTGTGCAGCAGCGCCGGCCGTGGCCCACTGCCGCGTAACCTCGAGCGCCCAGAATGACCCTCGCGCATCTGGATCCCGCAGCTGCTGGAGGCTGAGGGCCTGGCGCGGGCGGACGCCGAGGCGCGCGTGCGCCAGCTCGGCGCAGACATACGCGCGGTGCTTGGTGCGGGCGCCCCCGGCGATCCTGAGACCTCGCCCTTTCCCCACCCTGACAGAAGGAGGCGGGGTGTGGAGGCGCGAGCAGTGCATTGCCGCCGAGCTGGTACTTCCCTTCTGATACGCTGATACATACCCACACAACTCCTGACACCCTCATACCCACACAACTCCTGACACCCTCATACCCACACAACTCCTGACACCCTGACAAAAAAATGTTTTGCAGCGTCTGCGGGGGAAGGCGGGGGGACAGGGTTAGGGTTTGTGACGCGGCGGGGCCCCGTGCAGGCGAGGCGTTGGAGGCGGTGTCGGGCGAGCTGAGCTTCTTCACGCTGCCCAACTGCTTCGAGCTGTTCGGCTTCGACCTGCTCGTCGACGACGCCTGGCACGTCTGGCTGCTGGAGGCGCGCCTGCTGCTGCGGGCCGTCGCGCGCGCAACGCGCAGCAGCGCTCCTCCGCACCGATGCAAGTCATGCGCGGACGCTTGCCTCTCGCTGGCCTGCGCTCGCAGCGCGCAGTGGCTATCATTACAGAGCCGACACTGGTGCAGCGCACTGTGGGCTGCCGCCATTGCACAGCCGGGGCCCGGCACAGCAGCGAGGCAGGCCGTGCGCTCGACGCAGCCGCGCCGCGCCGCGCGGCGCAGGCCAATGCGGAGCCGGACCTGACGCAGACGGGCGCGCGGCTGCGCCCACTGGTGGCCGGGCTGGTGGAGGGCGCGCTCGCGCTGGTGGCCGACCCGCTCGCGGCGCGCCAGGCGCGCGCAGCACGGCCCCGCCCTTGCTTGGGCGCATATATAGGATACCTACCCTACTTGGGGTAGCTACCTCAACACGGTGCGAAGCACAGCGCGTATCAGTTACAGACCATGCACAGGGCGGCTGCTGCATCATGCGGTGGGGCCTGTCAGGCAGCAGAGCGGCGCGCGGTGCGGCCAGCCGCGGTCACCGCCGCGCGCCGTGCCCCGCACATGGGCGCCAGGTGCGCGCGCGCGGGCGCCGAGCCTGCGGTGACCGGCGGTCGTCTGGGCGCGCAGGGGCCGGAGGGCGGCTGCCAGCCCACCGCTGAAGCGGAGGGCGGCGCCCCAGGTGCCGGCGCGGGGGGCGTGCCGCTGGGGCCCGACACGGCGGAGGATGCACCAGCAGCGGAGCAGGGGCCTATGCTGGGCGAGTGGGTCAGCGTGCTGGACAAGCGGCAGGCCCGGGGCCTGGGGCCTTCGGGCATGCGCATGCTGTAAACGTGAGATTGTGTGACCACTCGGCGCAGCATTCTTACACATCTGAAATCCACATGGCTTCCTCACCAGAAGCGGGCAAGTCCAGTGCGTGTCACACAGCCAGAAGTCCTTGCCCTGCACAGGGGTGGGGAAACCGAGGACCACTGCATGCGTTTGATCACCGCGGGGTTTCACCACGACGGAAGTCAGCCATTCTCGCACACACACTCGTTTGTACACGCCTATTGTAGCAGCGACCTGAGTAAGATGCCACAGCAGCACCGCCGAAGGCACTCGCATGTCCGTCCACATGCGCGCTTCACCAGCGCCAGGCGCTAGCAGCATCCATTGCACTATCGGGCTCGCAGCCCTGCATGCGGTCTGCTACGTGCACCCAGCCGTTTGTGCGGTGCGCCGGACCAATCAATAAATACCCTAAGAGAAACAGAACTCACAGACTCTCGCTCACCATGAATGTGCCGCTCAGGCATGCGCTTATCACCACGCTACCAAGTCCCCTCTGCAGCAACGGACTATGCACGGCCTGAAAACGACATTCTCTGCAGGCAAGTCGACGCAACCGCCCAGCGCCGCACCAAAGCAGCAGGCGATCCAAGGCGACAGAGCCCTACAGCGCCCCGTCGCATGCCCTACAGCGCCAGCTCATCCAGCAGCGCCAGCTGCGACTTGACCGACGACAGCGTGTTTGCCGCGATCATGCCGGACGCGGCGGCGGCCGGCACGCCGATGCCGGGCGCGCACGAGTCGCCGCACCTGCACCCGCGCGCCGTCAGCGGCTTGCACGCGCGCTGCACCCCACTCGCACGCGCCCGATCCACGCAACGCGCGTTTGCAGACCTGCTCGACACGGCCCCATGCCCTGCTGCCCGCTCCATATTGTCACACCTCCTCCTCTCCTCCTCTCACCAGCGCCCTGCACTTGCACAAGAGCAGCTGCCCATGCGAGCAAGCTGCCGCATCGTCCCCATGCTCGCGCCGAGTGCACCAGCACGCTCATGTGCTACACCAGCCGCCCGCACTGCCTGCGGCCGTGCGCGGGCGCGGCGCGCCTGTACAGGCCCTTGATGGGCGTCGCGGGCCCTGGGAAGGAGCCGGTCGCGGCGCTGATGGCCGGGCCGTACGTGCCCTTGTAGCGGTTCAGGAAGCGCGCATGCGTCAGCGGCGACCCTGCGCGCACGCGCCCGCGCTCGCGCCGCGGCGGCCTCACTGGCGCGGTGCTCCCCAGCGCTGCCCTCAAGTGCGCTCCCACACCCAGGCACGCAAGGGATATGACGGCCGCATGCACGCGCCGCCTGCGCCGCGCGGCGCCCGGCGCGCACCGATCTGCACCACCTCGGCGCGGCGGCGGATGTCCGGGATGACGCGCTCCAGCGAGCGCCACAGCACCTCCGCGCGCTCCTCCTGCGCGGCGCGCGTGTGGCACCAGTCCTCCTCCTTCATTGAATTCTACCACCTCTCCCACGCGCCCGCGTGCGGCCGCTCCATGCAAGCACGCAGCTCGAGCGGCACGCGCTCGCACAGTGCGCCACACGCGACAGGGGTCCTGCATGCCAGCGCCGCCCCTGGCATCGGCCGGCGGCGCCGGCGGCGGGTGCGTGATCACACGGGCGCTGTGCGGCGCGGCACGCCGTACGCGCGCCTTGCAGCACACAGTGCAGAACACAGTGCAAGGCGCACAGTGCAGACGCGCTCGCTGCAGCCAGCCTTCCATGGTACGTATCTCAACTTATAACCCTAACCCCTTCCTAGCAACGGCGCTGGATCGCGTCCCAGCCACTGCCCGCCACGCCCCCGAGCCGCGCGACAGGCGCGGCGCCCGGGCGGCGCGCCTTGAGGCGCTTGTACTCGGGCGAGCGCCGGTCCAGGCCCTCCCACAGCTCGTAGGGCTCGTTGCCGGCGGTGTACGCGTGCACCAGCGCCTTGCCGGGCGGCGCCAGGCCCGGGCTCAGCGTGCTGGGGAAGCTCGCGATGGTCACGTTCTGCCGCGCGCGCCGCCCCGCCGTCAGACCCTCTGTCTGGAGTTAGGATAGGGATTCATTCATGACTCACCGAAGACCCTTTGGCTTTGGCAGCGGCTGACCTGGCTGCCCCAGCGCAGTGTCACACGCGCGCCTCTGCATCCGCTGCAGACGCCGCAGAGGTGCGCGGGCGGCGGGGCCGCTCGCCTGCGGCGCATCCAGGTCCTCCCAGCTGTTCACGAACAGGTGGTGGCACTCCAGGTCGGGCGGGAGGCCCTCCGCGTCGATGCCTGCGCCGGCGAGCGCGCGCTGCTGCTCAGCATCGCCCCGCTGGAGCGGCGCTTGGGCGGGAGCTCGGCGCCAGCTCTGGTGAAGGCGAGCGCGGCCAGAAGCATGCGAACATGCAGGTCAGCCTTGCAGCGCCCGCGTCTCCAATCCCACCAGCGTCCACACGCTCTGCACTGCTCCGGGTGAGGCCGCAGCCGAGGCGCGGCAGCACAGCCAGCAGGGATCATGCACAGCGGGGCCTTGCAGCAATGCACTTAAACCGCGAGCAGGCCCGCCCGCGCACAGGCCTGCCCTGCCACTGCCCGACGGATGCAGCGCCCTATCGAGCAGAGCTGCATGTTTGGTGTGCGGCGCGCCCCGCCGGCCCATGCGCAGCCGGGTGGGAGGGGAGGGCTGGGGGGCGCGCCAGCATGCAGGTGCACGAAGCTGCCGGTGCGCGGCGTCTGCAGCGCCTCGCTGCGCCAGGCCGCCGGCGCGGCGCCGGGCGGCAGCAGGCGCTGCGTGTCCCACGCGGACGCGTTGCTGACGACCGCGGCCGCCGCGCGCACGACCTCGCCCGCGCGCCCGCCGCGCCGCGCCAGCCGCACGCCCACCGCGCGCCCGCCTGCGCGCCCGCCCCACACGGCTGCACGCGCCGTCCCGCGCCAGGCCTGTGCGTGTCCGCCAAGCATGTCCGCGCAGTGCCCGCGCTCTGCGCCCCACGCGGGCCCCCTGCGAGGACCCGCAGGCACGCCTGCGTTGCGCCGACCGGGCGACAGGCGGGGGGGCGCTGCGAACGCGCGGCGCGCACCTTCAACCAGGATCTGCTCTACAGGCGCGCGCAGCAGCACGCGGCCGCCGTGCTTGCGAATGCCGCGCACCAGCGCGTCCACGATCGCGCGCGAGCCGCCGACAGGGTAGTCGATCGTCGACGTGCCCGCGTTGCGCTCCATGAACATGAAGGCCATCTCTGGCGCGCGCGCGCGCGCCCCGGTCGCTCGCGCCGCGCACGCCGGCACGCCCGGCGCGCGTGTTGTTGCTCTGCTCGAGCGCCGCCTGCCAGAGGCTAGCAGCCTGGCGCTGGCCAGCAGGAGCGAACGTTTCGGCGCCCCCGACGCCTTCCGGCCGGCATGCCGCGTTCGTCCGATGGGCCGCGACCACTCAGCCTTCGTCCGCACTGGCCAGCAGGCCACCTGAGGGGGCACTGCACGATCAGCAGGCAGGCGGCATCAGTGCCCGCTGTCCCGCGGCCTCGATGGAGCAGTCCGCCCGGTGCAGGAAGGCCTGCACGCGCTGCGTGCCCTGGCGGCCAGGGAAGCACCCAGGCTTGCCGACCAGGCGCCCAGGCAGCGCAGCAGTCCTGGCAGCAAGCCTGAGCACATCTTGAGCCGCTAGGGCACGCAGCGAGTGCACGACTTCTTGTACCGCGCGGACTGCACCATCGAGGCCACGAGATGGCAGGCATCCATGCCGCCCGCCCCCTGATCGCGCGGTGCCACCCCAAGGGGGCCTGCTGCCCAGTGGCGGACGAAGGACAAGCGGGCGCAGCCCACCGGGAAGGACACGACCTATGAACCGAAATTGGCATTTGGGTTCACAACCGCTTGCTCCTGCTGGCCAGTGCCATTCTGCCACACTGCTACAGGCTCGGCCAGCTGTGAGAAGCATTTGCGTACAGAGCGCACAGCCAAGAGCAGCAGAACGCGCCCATGTGCTTCACATGGCATTGCCTCCTGAGGTAAACGCCCACACACGCGCCCACAGATGCAGGACGGGAGCGCCTGAGCTAAGCTACACTGCCAGGCCCCCCGGCAGCGCCGCACCCGCGCAGATGGTGTCCTTTGCCAGCATGCCGCTGCGCGCAGCAGGACACAGCGCGCGCATCAGGCTGCCTGCGTGCTCCTGCAGCCGGTCCGGCACAGGTGCGGCGAGGGCATGCACGAGCAAAGCGGCGCAACAAAGCCTTGCATGGAAAGTGCTCTGCAGGTGTAAACCGCGCAGGAGAGGCAGACCAGATGAACTGTAATCTTCCATCTCTTCACCGCACAGCATGCCGGGCACCGTGCCGTACGCGCCACATCATGGTGATGAATGCCTATCAAACGGCAATCTGGCAGCTCAGCATTTTAACGGCCAGCTGACAGCGCCGGCGCAGGTCGCAGCGCGCCCCGCGCCTGAGCACGAAGCACTCGAGGTCCATGAAGCGCCGCAGCCATGGGTCGGTCACCACCGCGTCCACCACGCGCGAGAACGGCGCGGTCAGCTTGCCGGCCAGCAGGCCCACGCGCGCCAGCGCCGGCCCGAAGCGCAGCATCGTGCGCAGCACGCCTGCGCCGCCGCGCGGCGCCCTTTGAGCACCCCGCCGCGCATTGCAGCCCCGCTCGCGGCCGCCATGCGAACTCGGGGCCTCAGCAGGCTCGGCCGAGCTGCGCCCTCGCGCGCCAGCGGCAAGTTGGTTAAGCTGCACCGCCCAAATTGAGAACGGCAGACACACGCAAGGGCCGGGCAGGCGCTGCGGTGCGCGGCCGGGCGCCGTACCCAGGTCGCCGCGCAGCGCGGCGGCTGGGAAGAGCGCGGCACCGCGCTGCAGCGGCGCGAGCTCGCGCTCCAGCGCGCGCCACTGCGCGAGCGCGGCCGGGCCGCCCTGGCCGCCGATCATGGCGGCGTAGGCGGCGCCGTCGCAGACGACCGGGAAGGTGTCGTCGGGCGTGTAGGTCAGCCAGCGGTCGTAGGTTATGCACTCCACGGCCTCGCCCACCGCGTCGAGCACCTGCTTCAGCGGGTTGGGCGAGCCGCCCGGGCCGCCTGCGCGCCGCAGCCGCGCGGCTGGGACGGCGGGGGCTGCGCCGGCTGGTTCCCGGCAGCGGCCGCGGCAGGCGTTCGGGCTGCGGCAGGCGGTCAGAGCGCTGACCAACGGGTCCGCCGGCGGCGGCGCACGCAATGCCCTGCGCCCCTCGCCTCTCAACACAACATCGCCTCAGCGCGGGCGCGCAGTGACTCAGCGCCGCTGCTGCGCTCCCCGGCCTGCTGCCGGTGCACGCCAGGCAGCTCTGGCGCCTGGGCCCGCTGCAGCAGCTGCCGCACGCGCTGTTCGCCTACCACTGCTGGCAAGAGCCGGTGGCGGGCTGCAGCGCACTTGAATGGCAGCTGAGCTCCACAGAGCAAGGGTCGGCCGTGTGCGCAGGCTAGGCTGGTATTCCTCTTGAAGTGCGCTTGACTGGAAGCGCAAAACCTGACACCACCTGAGCACAGACTGAGGACTGTGCCTTCCGAGGTACCGCAGGGCCTGGCGCGACGCGCCTGACAGGCCGGCAAAGAAAGATGGCCCAGCGTCAAAGTGGAAGCCCTTGACGTCAAACCCGTGCGCGGCGCCGCCCGCGATGTAGTGGCTCTCGCACACGGTGACGCGCTTGCCATACTTTGCCAGCAGGGCCGCACAGCACAGCCCTGCACACATGCACACGCCAAGTCACTAAACCGTGCGGCATAGTCCAACATCTTGTGCAATACACGCTCCAGCATCCTCAGTCCCTGGTGTCCTCAAACAGCTTGGGCTTGGTGCAGCCTCTTTGCATGTTCAAAAGGCCTCACCGCCCAGGCCGCCGCCAACGATGACAACATCGGTCTCGTGCGAGCGGTCGCTTTTAAACTCCACAATGTCGTTGGCTGCGCCGTCCGTCCTCTGCACGCTCACGTCGGGCAGGGCCGCCTCGCGCTCAACGCTCGCTGCACTCGCCGTCACGGCCCCGCTTGCCCTGCGCAGCCGCTGCGCAAGGACGCGCGCGTGCAAGCTGCAGCTCGGCCCGCGCGCTGGGCGGGTGCAGCTGGTGCGTGTGCAAGCCCGCAGCGCCGAGTGCTGCACCCCGCTGGTCTGAGCAGTGACGGTGCGCCCGCAATGCGCATCTACATACATACCCACGCTTATGTTCAGCTTCAGCACCTAGCCCAGCTAAGTACGACTGGCCAGTAGCACAAGGTGCGTGCTAAGACGGAGCGCGTCACCAGGGGACTTTGGTAGTACAGAGGAACCGAGCAAACACGTAGGCGCAGCGTTACACTGGCCTACAGCTTCTGTGGCTGAGATCGTAGCCATAGCTTTTTGCTCAATAAACTAGAACCGTGTCATTGCAACAGTCCTTGCATGTTCCAGTGCAAATGCAAGCTGCGCCTGCATGATATAGTATGTATCACTTTGGCCAGCGTTGAGCTCTGTGGACGATGGTAGCACACCACGATGCTGAGCACAGCATCCCTCTCTCAATTGCATCAGCTGTTAATACACACATAGACATGACTTTGACGTGTTGCAAGACAAATACTTGAGACTTCCTGACGTTCAAACAGCAGCTCACTCATCCTCAGTGGCCACCACACCCACAGTAGCTCCATAGGTGTCTTCTCCCGGGCCTAGCTAAGCAACTGCGGAAGGCGGCAGCAGGGCCTGCAGGCAGTGCACAGCCTCCAGAACAACGTAAAGCAGGGCGGCGCTCACGCAAAGGGGTTTGCGATCGGCGCGACCGCGCCCGCGGGCAGCGCAAACCAGGCGATGCGGTCCAGCGCGGTGTCCTCCCAGCAGCTGAACTTGTCGCCCTCGCCGAAGAACACGCGCAGCACCTCGCCGCCGCCGGGCGGCCCGGCCGCGCCGTCCGGCAGCACGTGGAACGAGCCGACAGAGACGACGCCCGGCAGGAAGCCGCGCCCGGCATAGTCGTTCCATTTCAGCAGCGGGCCGGCCGAGATGTGGGTCACGCGCAGGTCGGCGGCCGCCAGGCGCACGCCCCAGTGGAAGTAGCGGTTGCCCGGCTGCCGCGTGTGCACCAGCATGAGCAGCCCGCCGCCGCGGCCGGCGGGGTACGGCTCCGGGTTGCCGCTGTTGCGCGTGCTGGCCAGGTCCAGGCCCGTCGCGGCCTCGACCGCACCAAAGTGCGCGGGCAGCACCTCCGTGCCGCACTCAAACTGCGGCGCGGCGTACGCGCGCGCGTCCGCGGGCAGGCGCAGCACGATGGAGGCCGGCAGCGTGGTGAAGAGCATGCGCAGGCCGCCGTCGTCGCCCGGCAGGAAGCCCCAGTTCTTCTGCCAGGTGAGGCTGATGTTGCGCGCGCCGACGCGCGTGAACAGGTGCACCAGGCGCACGGCGCGGCCGCCGACGTCCAGGCGCGAGACCGCCTGCAGCGCGTTGCCCTCCACCTCGGGCGTGTTGTTGCGCAGCAGCCAGTGCGACAGGTACACGCCGCCGCGCCACACGAACGGCCGCATGTCCCCCGCCAGCACCGCCGGGTTGCCCAGCTCGTCCCGCACGCGCCGCTTGGTGCCATCGGTGTACGCCAGCTCGACGAGCGTGCGGCGCGCGGCGGCCGGCCGCGGGGCCAGCCCACGGCCGAGCAGCGCCGCATACGGCCTGATCACCCACGGCCCGCCGCAGCCCTGCGGGTAGCAGCTGTCGAAGCGCAGCAGGAGCACCCAGCCGATCCGCGGGTGGCGCGCGGCCGCCGGGTTGAACAGCCCGCGCCGGCCGGCCAGCAGGCGCTGCGGCAGGTCCAGGCGCTGGCAGGTCGCGCCGCGCGGCAGCGCACTCAGGGGCAGGCTGGCGGCAGCTGCATCAGAGGTGGCGGCCGCGATCGCCACTGATCCGTGCAGTGCGCATGCGCACGCTAGCACCCAGGCTGCTGCCGCGCGGCGGCGCAGCATGTGCAGGCGGCGGCGGCACGGGAGCAGCCGCACGCTCCGGGCATCGACGCCGCTTGCCGCTTCCCCGCTCGGGCTGATGCGCGGGAACGAGCTGTGCATGTGCGCTTGTGAGCTTATTGCCTACCTCCGTAAACGTTGCGCATGCTCTCGGCTCTCGTCAATACAAAACGAGATCACCTCACCCCCTTAGCTGCTGACGGCACAGTTTCTCACACCCGCACACACGGAGACGCACTTGGTCTGGATGCAAGGTAGCGCACAGAAACTCAGTGCTGACTGCGACACCGACTCCCAAGGCGTGTTCTACCTGCACACAGCCAAGTGCGCCCCTGGCCTCGGCCGCGCGGCTTGCGTGAGCAGGCCGTGCCTTGCTAGGGTTGTGCATGCGGAGCTGTCGCGCATCTGCCTCCATCCCCGCGCTGAGCCACACAGGTTTGCTGTGCAGGCACGGGGCTGTCACGAGCTGGCTGCCTTTCAGCAATAAGGGGCTCGAGAAGCTGCTGCGTGCGCGGTTTGATGCAATCCTGAAGAGGTGCGCTTTGCCCCGCTTTGCCTGCTTGCGCATGCTTATGCTTGCGCACATTGTGCAACGGGTGGGGTAGACCTGCCGAGCGGCAATGCACAGCACTGTCCTTGGAAAGGCCTCGCGGGTCTATTTTCATAAAAACGACAAGCAACGCTGGGGTGAACAGGCATAAGGTGTCAGCGACTGAGGCTTGAAACTCTGCTTCTCTAAGTCTGAGATAAGTAGCTGTGTAGGGGGCCCTGGCTTGAGTTGCCGGTGCTGTGGCCGTAATCACTCTGGCTAAAGCTGCGGGTAGGAGCCGTCACTGTGGCCAGGGGTCAGCTGCCGTACAACTCTCGTGTGGCACCACTCAACCAGTAGCGATGTTGTGTGCGTGATGGATGTGTTCTTGAAGCCAACCCGGCGTTTCTCTGCGCGTGCAGGCAGCCTTCTGGCAAGCGCGTACCTGGCAGCAAGGGCAGTGCAAGCTCGCACACGCCGAATGTGGCCGCTGCGCCGGCGTACACATATGTCCTGCAGGGCGCCGGGCTGCTCGTGCAGCAGGCCGTGAGCAACGTGGCCGGCTGCTGCTTGCACACTGCGCCGCACGTCGCTGCCACCAGCTCTGCGGCGGTCTCGCTGACCGGGTACCTGAGCAACCTGGATGAAGTCGTGGAGCGCCTGGCGCTCAGCGACGGCATCGCGCTGGGCAGCTATGGGGCAGGCAGCGACCAGGGCAGCGTGGCTGCTGAGGCGCTGCTGCAGATATTCCTCAAGTCGACATTCAACCCCCTAGTGGCGCTGTCAGAGCTCCAGGTGACCACCTGTCCTTGCAGCAGTAGCTCCTGAAACTGTGCCAAGTGCACCGTGAAAGTTTTGGCAGGCTGAGCCAGCTGTGTATGACTATGCTCGCGATGGGCAAGACAGCTTGCTGGAGTGGTGACAGCCCTTTGTATCTAAATGGCTGGGTAGGCTGCAGACTCACCTTGGAGGGTTTCGAAGAGTGTGCGTGTAGACAGGCGGTGAAGGGGTGCTGCTCACATGCTTGGAAGCAAGGTATAAGGCGTCCTCATCAAAGCTGTACAACATGGTTCCTGATGACCGAGCGATTATTACACTGTCTGTTTGCCGCGTGCGCAGGGTCAGTTTGCGTTCGCGGCGTATGACGCAGAGAAGAAGCAGGTGTTTGCTGCCCGGGACTCCAGCGGCAAGGAGCAGCTGTTCTACAGCTTTGGCGAGGACGGCGTGTCGTTTGCCAACAAGCTGCTGTCTGCGCCCGGCCTGGAGGAGACCTGGCGGGAGCTGCTCCCTGGTGCGTGCACGGCCTGGACGTTCGCGGTCATGCCTGCAACTTGTTTGCCACATGATATCAGTGCTCACTGTTCTGCTGTATAGAGTGTTTGTGATGCCGACAAGGTGTCTCATGATCTACTATCTTGCATGCCACTGTGGACTTGATCAAATGTGAAAAGGTAATTATGCGTGAGCCGACATGCGTGCTGACATGCGCGACGCACGCTTGCAGGGCATTACGTGTACGGGCGCAACCCGCGCGAGGTGCAGCAATTTGCCCTGACGCCGGCCCAGCTGGTGAGATGCACCATCGTTTGGTTAACATGCATATGCTTGACCACCTTAAATTTGTTCATCATCTGAAATGCTCCAGCAAGGTATGCAGCGACCTGTAGTGCAGGCATCAAGACATACATATTAGGACGCAGCAACACACGGGCTTCCTGGTGCATTGTGTGCTCACTAGAATAAGGCTCTGCAGATCCGGCTGTCCATGCGGGAGGCTGCGGAGGACGACCGCCTGTCGTCCAACTGCCTCTCCTGCGCCAGCACGCCGCGCCGCTCGCCGCTGTCCGACAGCGAGGCGCCACTCGCGCCGTTCTCGCTGCGCGAGGCCTTCTCCAACCGCTCCAGCAGCATGCGCAGCTCCACCGAGCTGGACCCGCGCGTACGCAATTCGCTGCTTGCCAGCAGCGTGTGAGGCCGGCGGGGGGCCTGCGCTGGCGCAAGCACCCTGCCCCGCGCTGCCCCCTTGCGGGTGCAATGATGTTTCGCAAGCTGTCTTTCAGACGTGTCACGGCACATGTTACACCCAAGAGCACTCTTGCGGCGCCGAGCAACTGCGGATGATGACAGGACGAGTGTCCAAGCGCCCCTGATCGCCCTGCTGTGCAGTTCGGAATCGCGTCGTTCGAGCTTGTGTACACACACAAGCTCTGTACAAACAGAGCACTGTGGAAAGCCTGTTCCTGTTTTTATACGTGCTTTGTGGCTGCAAACGAGAACGGTGATGATTTATGCTGTGCGTGGCGTACTTGTCTGAGGTATAGATCAGTGTCGATGTAGCAAGGCAGGAGCGCGTGTGCGAGTACTAGGGCGAGCAAGCACGCTGCCCTTGAAGTATTTGGCTGGCATTCTGGTGCACTTCTTGTGCTGTGTTAGCCTGCCATGTGTGCTTGAGTGCGGTTCCAACGGGCAACAAGGGAGCGTGAGGATCGGGGATGAACGTGTAGACACCCATGCGGTATGTGTCATTCCGCACTTTGCAAGGACACTGAGTGACTACTTTAGCTTGTCTCCTGGACACACTCTGCTCATGTGCTCAAGGAAAATGAAGTCAGGTGTGCTTGCAAGGACACTGAGTGGCTACTTTAGCTTGTCTCCTGGCCACATTCTGCTCATGTGCTCAAGGAAAATGTAGTCAGGATCTGCTTGCAAGCAAGTTGACTGCAAGACTTTTCAGGCACTGCACACAGGGCAATTGTGGCTGTTAAAACAACCAGGCGTTGCTTCAGGTGCTCCTGCTACAGTGTGAGAGCGTCTGCCGTGTTACCGCTGTGTGAACGTGGCATGCAGGCCTCAGTGGCTGGCCTGGGGAAGCTCAGCGACAAGAGCTGCGCCTTGCTCGTCTGTGACGTCCAAGAGCGCTTCAGGCCTCTCATCCACGGCTATCCGGCCGTCATCGACACAGCAAAGAGGCTGGTGCGGCAAGTAGCAAGCAGACATCAGACACTTCGACGCACATGTTTTGCGTATGTACTTATGCTGCACAATTACTACTTTGTCTGCAAGGCTGCCCCGAAGAGTAGGCAAGCGTATGATTTTTGGCATGCCCAGTGCACTGGTACAAGTGCAAAGACGCACACTGGGATTGCAGGTGCGCGGAGCGGCCGCCTTGAACCTGCCCATATATGTGACGGAGCAATACCCAAAGGCGCTGGGAGCCACTGTCAGCGAGATAAAGGAGGTGCTTCCAAAGAGCGCGCCTGTAATAGCGAAAACAAAGTTCAGCATGATCGGCGCGCACCCGCCTTACCAGTCTGCTGCGCTCAAGTGCCGGACCGCCTGCGTGGCGCGCGGCCTGCGATGGGGGCCGCGCCGTGCCGCGCGGCTGGGCGCGGGGCGCGCGGGCGGCGGACGCACCGTCTGCAGCAAGGCCGCGCAGTAGTACAGGATGTCGGTCGCCCAGGAGTTGTTCACAGCGTCGGGGCGGCTGGCCACCAGCGCCGCCCACGTCGTGGCCAGGCCCGCGGCGAGGCCATACAGGTCCAGGGCCGCATACCTGCGGGGGCGCGCGAGCTGGATCAGGGAGGTGGCCAGTGCAGGAGAGCCGGGCAGCCTGGCCTGCACCAAGCCGCAGAGAGGAGCGTGTGCGCGCGCGGCCTCACTTTTTTGCGGCTTCGCGGACGGCCGTGACGCGGCCGCGGCCCTCGGCCACGTAGAAGGGGCACGTCACAAACAGGCACAGCGTCAGCATCAGCATGACCGCCATGCTGAACAGCTCGTGCTCTGCTCTTTCGTCTCCCACAAACTCGCGCGTACAGAGCAGCTCGTGCCATACGATGCGCCTGTCAAATCCCATTGCAGTTGCTGTGGTGCCGTGACAGTTGCCTGCTTGAGCCCGCGTGTCTGCCCGTGACCGTGGTGAAGCAGGCGAGAAATCATGGAGCGCGCACCTGCAGACGCTCGCCATTATCATAGTCGCTGCAAAAGTGTCCTCATAAATGAGCCGGGCTTCTCGAAGCGTGAGGCCTTTCTCTATGTAGTCTTCGTGCAAGATGCCAGGCATGATGAGCACGGACAGCTGCAGTGAGTTGTTGGGATCCATGATGTCCGCCAGGTGCAGGGGGACTGTCGCAGCGGCTGCCAGCGCTGGGGCTCCTGCCTCAAGCGCCCTGACTTGCAGAGCAGCCCTGGCGGGCAGGCTGGCCAGGTCGCGCATTGTTCACAGCTCAGGCTCAGAGTGGGCGCCTTCCAGGTCCCCAGCTGGGGCCTCACAGCCGACTAAGTGTGGAGGTTAACCAATGTTGGGCAGGTCGATGGCCGCTCAGAGCAACTTTACTTCGCTTCCATTTGAGGTCGAAGCTTGCGAGATTGTATCTGTGTTGCACATGCGCTCACTGTTATGCACATGCACTGTACATTGGAACTGCACAGCTATCTGGTGGATGCATCGTGCTATCTGTCACGCTTTGACTCGCGCAGGCCTCGCCGACAGGTATGCCAGTGTGCCCACTCTCACGCTAAGATACAGCCGTATCTCGGTTAAAGCTGCGGCCCGACCAAAGGTCCTGAATGACTTCGTGAAAATGCTTTCTTAAGAGAAACATATGACGCGCATGCATGCAGTGTCTGTAAGTATCAGCCAAACCTGGAGCTGTTTACACACACATGACGCTTCCGCTGATCGCGGAGTCTATTTGCACATTGCCGTGTCTCCTGCAGCGCCCAACAGGGACCGCCCGCCTGCAGGGTTGCATGCCTGGTTGATGACACTGCTGCGCAGGCATGCTGATGCCTGTCCCGCCTATCATGTCGTCATGATACAGCTGGCTGAGGGGGACCTGTTCCAGAAGTCAGGCGACAACCGTACCTACATACGCATGCACACATGCAGCACAATCAGCAAGTCATGGGCACCTATCTGGCGAGTATTGCATTGCCGGCATGGCGGAGCGTGAATAGCTCCGCGAGGCGCGGCTGCTTGACAAAGGGGTCTGGCAGGACCCATCTAGGACGACGACCGCGGCAAGCCACACCAAAACCTTTCCAAACTTAAAAGATTACGAGCAGGGCAACCTCGGCAGATGCCGGCGCAGCACAGCTGTGCAGGATGCGCAGCTTCACTGCAGACTCTCCTGTGTAACCACGGCGCGCTCGGGGCAGGAAAGCTGGGCTCGGAACAGAAGCGCGGAGTGTGGCCGGAGCAAAAAGTGTAGGCGGGCAGGGCGCATCTGAGCACGCATGCAGCGTTCGGCGCGCCGCCAAGGACACCTGTCAGAGCATGCGCCTGATGCCCCGACGCGCGCAGGCGGCGCCGCGCACACATGCTCCACATGCATCCCGGCAGCTGCGGGAGCCCAGACTGCCAACCTGGCATCCCGAGGCCCCCCGGCCCTGGCCGGCGCCGGAGCATGACCTTGCGCGCCCCCACACCCAGCAACCCAGCGGGCGCGAGACAGGCACGCGCCGCCGATCAGAGCGTGCGGCCGGCGTCTAGCGCGCCGGCGGCCATCGCCGCGCGCAGCCGCGCCAGGATGTCCTGCACGAACTCGTGCGCGTGCCAGCGGTTGGCGTCGGGCGTGGGCATGAAGTCGTCGCCGTGCATGTCGAAGAAGTCGAGGATCTGCAGCGCGGCGCCGCCGCCGCCGCGCGCGGCGCCGGTGCGCAGCGCAAACGTGTTGATCGCACGCACCGTGCCGTCGCCGCCCTGCGGCGCCGCGGCGGGCGCGGTAAAAAGCGGGGCAGGGCCCTATGGCGCGGCGGGCAGGCGCAGCGCCGGAGCCGCTGCGTGGCCCTCTGCGCATGGACAGCGCACTGTGCGAGGTGCTGGCCAAGCGTGCAGCGCATCATGCCAGCGTGCGCCAGAAGGCAACCCAAGAACCTACAGGTACCTTCCCGGGGACAGCGGCGCGCTCGCAAGGGCAGGCGTGCCACTGCAGGCAGCTGCTCGCAATGCAGGCGCGCTAGAAGTTTGAGACAGGTATGCTACAGGTATGTGCACGGCCACTCCGGCCAGCAGTGCTCGCCGATGTGATGCAGCTGTGCATGCAGGCCGGGTAGCGCCTGAGCCGCACCGGCGGCCGCGAGTCGTCCAGGATGGACTTGCTGACAAAGAGGCGCCGCGCGGGGTCGGCGATGTTGGCGACCAGGAAAGTACGCGGCCGCTGCGGCGGCTGCAAAGGTGCCCGCGCATACGCCACGTCCTCCCTGGCACAGCAGGGACGCACGGACATTGTTGCCAAGTGTGAAGGGTAGGGTCAGGGTTACCTGGCATACGCCACGTCCTCCCTGGCGGAGCAGGGCCGTGTGGACACGTTGCTGCCTAGCAAAAGCGTGCGAAAAGGGCAAGCATTTTGCGATTGCTGTAATGTACGGTACCCCGTATCTGCACGTGTGAAGAGCGCACGTCTGCGCACGACCGGCACGCGCTGCCGCCGCAGCCACTGGTGCGGCCGCCGCGCAGGCCGCCGTAGCACCAGCGGGTGTTGGAGGGAGGCGCAGAGGCATGCAGCGCTGCGACCTCGCTGGTTCACCCCACGCAATAGCTCGCGTAGAGCGGGGCGGGCGCTGGCCGCGGCGCGCAGGCGCACCGCTCGCTCCACTGCCGCAGCGGCTTGTCGTCGTGGTTGTTGCAGGCCGTGTCGATCACCTTGTAGCCGGCCACGCTGGTGAAGAAGGCGAACAGCGGGTCGGGCTCCGCCGGGACCTCGGCGTCCGCGCGGATCATGACCAGCTGCCGCGCGCGCAGGCGCCCGGTCATGGCCTGGCTGCCCGAGGGGCGGAGCGAAGCCGCCGCATCGTGTGCGCTGTCTATATGCTAGACATAGCATGTAAATGAAGACTTCTGGAGCAGTCTCAGCGTTGCTCGCTGAAAGGAAGCCACAGCTAAAGCACGTACGATATGTCTGCGTTGGCCAACGGCCGGCTTTGCTGAGGCAGTTCCGACCGCACCTCTGTACCGGGCACGGGCATGGTGTACACCTTCACGTCCTTGTCGTCCGCCTCCAGGTGCCAGTGGCTCAGGCTGCAGTCGAAGAGTTTCTGCGCCTCGCCATACGTGCGCTCTGCAAAGCCTTCTATCTGGTCCACATGCTCCTCGCAGAGGTTGAACCACGCCAGGTCTGCCGTCAGCTTGCCGCCGTCCGCCATCACGCTGATGTGTGCGTGCACAAGCTCTGCAGCGGACCAATCCTCTGCCACTCGTGCGACCATGCAAGTTGCATTGCCCGACCCTCTGCGCACGAGGCAGGGTCAGGGTGCGCAAAGTCTCCTGCACCGACCAACTGCAGTTGGGCAACAAGGCTGCCACGGAGCGCGTAGCTCGAGCGCCGGTGTGACGTAGACTGCCGAGCAGGCGCCACCCAAACACGGCATCGGAGCACGGGGCTGTTTGCGCAGGGCAGCCTGGGGCGGGGCGCCCGTTGCTGCATCGGGCTGCGCCCCTGCGCCACTGGGCAGCAGGTACTGTGCCAGCAACACAGCAGCACAGCGGTCGCGGGTCGTTGAGATGGAGGGCCTGGCCTTCCCTGGGCCCCGCAGCCTGGAAGCCGCCCTGCTCGCCAGCAGCGGCGCGGCGCCTTGGCCGGCGCCCCTGCAGGCGCGTGCCCCGCCTGCGCCCGCTCAGCCTGATCTAGCTCCCGCTGGCCATGTGCCCACGTGACACTTGGCACTCCCCAAGTCCAGCCCCTATCGCCTCCAGCCCGCCAGGCAGTGAGGGTGGCAGGGCGGCCGTCCGGTCCGCACTTGCGAGGAGTCGCGGCGCCCGCCTCCCTGACACTGGTCTGATCCCACGAGCGCGCGGCCTCGCCAGCGCCACCCTGCAGCACACCGCAGGGCCATGCCCCCTGCGGAGCCGCGCGCGCGCAGGGCCGAGCAGCGCTGCCAGCGAGGCCGGCTGCGCTGACAGTGAGCGCGCGGCGCGCAGGGCGCCCCCGGGGCGGCCCACGCGCGCGCTGAGAGCCCCGCGCTGCGCGAGGTGCGCGGCGCGCTCGCCGCGCTGCACCGCCAGCGCTGCCAGCTGCAGCGCGAGGTGCAGGCGCTTGCTGGCGAGGCGGCGCCCGCCGGCGCGGCCGCGGCGCCGGGCGCCGGCGTGGCGGTGGAGGCGCTGGCGTCGCCGCGCCGGCGCTGCGCGCCGCTGCCGCCGGGCGTGGCGGCGCTGCGCGCGGCCGCGCTGGCCAGCTTGCAGGGCGAGCTGCTGGCGGCCTGCGCCGCGCTCGCCGCTGACCTGGATGCCCCGCGTGCGCTCGCAAGTGCGAGCCGCCCCCGCCTTGCATTGCACTCCGCTGGGCCCCGCGGGGTGTGCTGCTTGTTGGCCCTGCGGGGTGTGCTGCTTGTCAACCCATGCGACATGATACGGCGCAAGCGCGACACGACAGTGTGCAGTGGCTGGCTGTGAGGCGGGCTGCAGGCGCACGCGCCTGAGAAGCGCACCTCTCGCCTGTCTGCCTTCACATGACCTGTCCCGAATCAGCTCTGTCTCTTAGCACTATGCGCCAGGCGCGCATTAGCTCACCCCATTACACCCGTATTCCTGGGCACGCAGGCGGCGGAGAGCCGACGGGCGGTGCGGCGGGTGCCTGGAGCAGCCCCAGCAGCGGACGCAGCGCGCCCTGGGCGCGCCGGGGCCTGCTGGGCGCGAGCGGTGACGCGCGCGCGCGCTCGCCGCTCGCGGCGCTGTTCAGCCTGGGGCCGTCGGACGCGGCCGCGGCGGCGGCGGGGGGCGAGCGCGGCGAGCGCGGCGCGGAGCCGCCGCAGGGCGCGGACCTGGCTGCCGCGCTGGCGGGCCTGCGCAAGCGCGACGCGGCGCTGGCGGCGCATGTGGGCGCGCTGGCCGCGCGCGTGGAGGCCGCCGCGGCAGAAGCAGGGGACGGGCGAGCGCTGCTGCCAGCGCGCGCCGCTGCGGCAGCGCCGGCCGCAGACGACGGTACGGACGCAAGCGGGCTGGAGGCCGAAGATGTGGCGGCGGGCGCAGGCGCGGCTTTCCGCAAGCGATGCGCTGGGCGGGAGCCAGGCCCGCGCACGCCGGCGTGGGCGGGCAGCGAGGGTGCTGGGGACCCCGGGGACCCGCCGGGCGCCCCCCGCAAGGCCCGCCGCCCGCAGCGCGCGTGGCGCGCCGGCGGCCTGGCCCCGCGGCGCCTGGACTTTGAGCCTCCCATGGCCGCTCCGCATGCCGGGCGCTGGGCCGCGCAGCAGCGGTGACGGGCGCCATGGCTGGGCCCGGATTTTGCGGGGCGCGCGCGGCGCTGCGGCGCTGCTGTGAAGATGCCCATGGTGCGCTCGACAGACATTGCGCTGCGCCTGGCAGCTAACGCATGGGTGGCATATGTCCGCCAATTTTGGTCGCAAGCGGCCTGAGAGCAATGCATCTGTCTGCAAGTGGCGGTGCTCGCCACCCCGGCCTGTACTCAGCGCGAGCGAAGTTGGAGCGCCATGCTTTTGAGAGGTAGTGTTAAAGCCTTGGCAAGGTGGGGGCGTGCAAACGACCTCATTTGGCCGGCCTGGGTCTGTTGCCTGTTAGAGGGATGCATGGCCGGCGCTGTGTCAGGGGTGCTCTGCAGGCACCCCTGCCAGCTGCGCAGGCCGATGCGAGTTTGTGCGAGCATGCGTTCCTTGCGGTGGTGCTGTGCTCACCTGCATGCGGGTCATCTGTCTCTGTCGTGCTTGGCCCGGGCCCCTGTGCGCCTGCCAGCGGCACAGGCCTGCGGCCGTGTCCCGGGACTCTGCAAGCGCTTGTCTGAATGATGGCTGCCCTGCACATGTGGGGAACGATTGACCCTTTGCATGTAAGGTGGGCACGCGTGGTGCGAGAAGGCATGCGTGGGGCGTAAAGCCAAGTGTGTCAAGCTGGTGTTGCTTTCTGAGTGGTGCAGGGCATTTGCTGCTCCATATCAGGCGCCACACTTCACTCTACAAACACAGGTACTTTAGCAGAGCTACGGGGTTGCTTGCTGACAGCAAAGCGCTCCATCGCGGCGCATGGGGAAGCTGGACAGGCTGGCAAGCAGCGAAAGCAGTCAACAGCGCATGCAACGCCATGCTTGCAGCCAAAGCAGAATCAAATCAGGCACTATACCAAACTAGACCCTACCCTAGCCCCTGCACCTCAGTGCCCTGCCAGGCTCCAGGCAGAGCAGGCACAGCGTATCACGCCGCGGCCGGCCGTCACTGCAATGGGGGCATAAACCCTGGCTCCGCCCACCCTGGCAGCGGGCACTCGAAGGCCCAGTCCGCGCATGCGTAGCGCCGCGCGTGCAGCCACAGCGGGCGCGGTGGCACCGGGTAGCCCTCGAGCGCAACGCTCGGGCAGTGCGGGCACATCGGGTCACACGCTGCCCGCTCCAGCTCCGGGAGCAGCCGCCCGGGCTGAGCTGCGGGGCCGGCCGGCGCGCCGCGCGCCGCCCGAGGGCCCTCTAGGTGCGGACCCTCAGGGTCAGGGTCGGCTCCGAGGTCAGGGTTGCCGCTGGCCGCGCCCTGGCCGGCGCTCAGGTGCGCGCGCTGCTCGCGCACCTGGCCCTCAGCGGCGAGGGCCGCCGCCGCCGCAGCCGAGGCCGCGCCGTTGTGCACACCCCGCTCGTTGGCTCGTGCGCCTGCCGGCGCGCCGG
>JAABUV010003333.1_pt1 | contig 20559 bp, 17 predicted proteins | sample 5559971 | NCBI WGS metagenome assembly JAABUV01 (sample SAMN10711881, study PRJNA513362) | rock metagenome | isolation source: Antarctica rocks | place: Antarctica: Victoria Land, Knobhead nord | collected 2015-12-19
TCATCTTATTTGATAGTTTTTTGCTCAACTTCTTCTGCTTCAGATTTTTTGCTGATAGCATGATTAAATCATCAACATTAAAGAACTTAGACTTATGTTTTCAATTATAGTACTTTGTCTGAGCATCAACTGCATTTTATCATCATTACATCAACATGTTTTGCATGTCTTTCAGCATTTCAACGTGTTTTTTTGCTGCTGACACTTCTTCTTTCATAACATTATTCTTGATATATATGTTAAAGATTGACTCATAGTCATACATGACTTTAAAGAAACTACAGCTCAACGAAGCGTGCTTCATCTGATGATAAATGAACTCAACTATGAGTAGAAGCGTAGCTCAGTCATTTTACTTTTTAAAACAATACACTCTTAGATAATATTTCAACGTTTGATTTTGTCATTCTGTCTGATAATCTGTTAGCGAATGAAAAATGATGCTTAGTCGTTGTTTCATCTTGACATGATAGCAAATCTCTGATCAGAACGCATTGATAAATAAACTATTTTTATCGATAATTATATTACTTGAGATCTCATATTTTAGAGCAATCTTCTTGAAGAACAACTCTGCTAACTTTATGACAGTCAGAGTTTTCTTCATAAACAGATAACACATCATCTTCGTGTAGTGATTGACTATCATGAAAATTGAGTCATACACAACTTCTTTTCATTTACTAGACGACAGATTTATTATAAAATTCATAGTGATTTCTTTTCATGAATCTGTGAATCGAGATAACGATTTCAACTCATTATATGATAGATGACGTTTCATCTTTACTCTCTAACAAATGTCACAAGTATCTATATACTCTTTGACATTCTTGATCATACTTTTTCAGTAATATTTGCAATCTAATAGCTCGCTGATCTTGTCAGCATCAAAATGTCTTACTAATGAATCATCATGATGACGTTTCAACAGCTCTTCTCTGATAGAAAAATCTTCTGAAACATACAATGATTCATTGTACTCTATCATTTCTTGATTATTCAATGTTCAAGCTTTGATGTCATTCTTTCATATACTCGTCGTTTCATCTGCTCTTAATCTCACAGCAAATTCATCTTCTTGCTGTAAGATCTTGATGAGCTTGACTATGAATTTACTACTGAAGTTGTATATCATTTCATGAATTATCAATACTCTGACAATTGCATGTGAAATGAGTTGTTTGCAATCAACAGTTTTAGCAACAAAATTAAGCTGTTTCTTAACTATGTTGTGATCTTTATAAATTAACGTTTCAACATCTGTGCTCTTTGAAGTTGTTGATTTGAATTAAAAGATTCTATCTTTTGAGAAATGTACTTCATCTAGATGCGTTTCTTGCATTGTTAAAATCATGATTCTCAGCAGCATACTTCTGACATGCATTGCTGAACATGTACTTGTGTTTTCATTGACATTGTGAACAGACATCTTCTCAACTTCGTTAATCACTTGTGTATAGTAAATTTCATCTTGCGATCTGCTTTCAACATGTTTCGCTGAATATCTTCGTTCACTGACACTGTGAACGAATGTCTTCTCAACATCGTTAATCACTCATGTTCATTAATGAGTTTCATCTTGCAGTCTGCTCTCGACATGTTCTGCTGAATATCTGTTCATACTTATACTGTGAACGAACATTTTCTCAACATCGTTAATCACTCGTATACAGTATAGTTCTCTGATTGCTATAAATATAAAGCTATTTAAGCTTTCTATTCTAGTCAGCTTTCGCTGCAGAGTGAGCAGCAAATGATTTGCAGAAATGTTCTCATTCTTATAGTCAGATCATCTTGATGATGTATCAATCAAGTTTATCTTTTCTGATTTATGTGTTATTTCAAAGTTGCAAATCAACAATCTCATGACTCATCTGACTTGTCTTTTGTTTAGCTTTTGAACATTCATAAAACTCTTCAGATTATTATGATTGATCAGAACTTCAACAGTATGATAATTGTCTTTCACATAGTGTCGTCAGTGTTTAAACATCGCTATTATGACTAGAAGCTTCTGATCATGTATTTTATAGTTTCTTTCAACGTTTATCATCATTCTGAATCAGAATGCAATTGAATGTCACTGATCTTCGTCATTTGACTGAGACAAAATACTCATAACTGCATAATTGAATGTGTTGATCTCGATGTGTATATGTCACTCTGAGTCAAAATGTCTTAGTATAGACGCTCTCATAAAGACGTCGCGAAGCTGATTAAAAGCTTGTTTCGCTTCGCTCAATCATATGAATGAGCTCATTTTTACATCTTTTACACTATCTCTCAACAGTTTTGTTAAAGACTCTGCTATCTGAGAGTAGTGATGTATAAAACGTCAATAGAAATTGATGAATCTCAGAAAAACTTGTATTTCTCAATACATTTTCAATCTGAGTCACGTTTTGATGATGTTTATTCTACTTGAGTTCATTGAAACACTTTCAATGAATATGACAAATTCTAGAAAGTTCACTTTAATGATAAAGAATTCACACTTCTTCAAGCTAGCATATAGCTTGAACTTTCTTAATTTCTTGAGAATCTGCTTCATGTGATTTACATGATCAGTCTTCTCTACGAAGAAGATTAGAATGTCATTCAGACAAACAACACAAAAGTCATTTAAAAGCTTTATCAAGATCTTATTAATATAAGTCTGAAAGATGACAGACGTGTTGATCAAATCAAACAACATGATCATATATTTAAAGTGATTGTAATGAGTACAAAACATCGTTTTTCACTCGTCTTCACATTGAATTCTGAGATGATAATAAACATTCTTCAAATTTAATTTAGTGAACTGCTTGACTTTACTGAGTCTGTTTAAAGTTTCACTAATTAGAGACAGCAAATGACAATTTTTGATAGTAATTTTATTCAGATCTTGATAGTTTATGCATAAATGAAGACTATCATTCTTTTTGAGAATGAATAAAATAGACGCATCAGTTGAGCTGATGAAGTGCTTAATTCATTCTTTCGCTAAGACATCATTTAAATACTGTCTCAGAATCGCTAACTTTGTGTTTGACAAATTATACAACGATTCATATGATGACTTTGCAGTGATTTCAATTGCATGATCGTGATCTTCATGCAAAAGCAATTTATCGACACTTTCTGTTGAGAATACATCTTCGTATTCTTTCAATTCGACGAGTAAAGTCTGCATTTCAAGCGCGTTTGTGATATGATTCATCATATTATTCATTACTTTCACTTGATGTTTAACAATCAACTCTTCAACGACGTTGATCATGACAAAAGCATACACAGTAAACTCATCTTGTAGAGCTTTTGCAAAATCTTCTGCAATGAATAACTTGAACGCATGCTCATTCATGTCAAAATATCATGTTCTTGCAATCATGTCTATTCAAATACGCTTGAATTGCATACTTGATATACTCAGAATCAGAAAAGATTCTTTCTTGTCAATAGCATAAAAGATACTTATATCTTTTTTCTCTATGTCTCAGCTGTCTCTCAGTCGATAACACATCTTATAGACGTCATAACAATAAACACTCTGATCATTCATTCAGATAAATCTTGAGAGATCAGCGTTCAGCAATGACATACTCTGCTCAATGATAAAACGTTGACTAATCACGTTCATCTTGACGTTGATATTCATGTGAATCTTTGTTTCTGTCTTTTGATCTTTCTGAATTACATGCTCTTTATATATAAGAGTCTTTACAAAGAGAACTTCTTGTTTTTTTCTTGATGATTTGAAGCATTCGTTGAGAGTTTGTCTTTTCTCGAAATCTTGAGATGATTCATATGCAACATTGAATCAATGAATACTCGATTTACATCAGATTCTTTTGATTTATTCTTGATCTTTTCATTTTTACAATCAGTAAAGTAATGATTCTTTTGATTGCACATGTAACACATTATGTTGAACAAATTCTTGCTATAACATGATGAAGCATGTGAGCTTGTCTTTGATGAAAAGTTGAGTCTGATTGATCAATGAGATTTCTTTCGCTTTGAATGAGTCTTCTTGTTGACTTTATCTTGATCATGCAAGTTCTCGTCTCAAGATTATTTTAACAACAAGATGTGTTCTTTTCGCAGATTTGTTTTCAATTGAGCGACAAGATCGATTAATGCATCTCATGTGATAGAAATCGACTGCACATTAGTAATGATCACGCGCAGCTCAGATCTTAACTTGATGAATAAATGAGTTCGCTTATGCTCATTATTATACAACGAAAGTTGATGTTTCAGAATGCTCAAATGAGCTGCAAACGTTTATATCATCTGATTTGAATGTTGCGATGCATTCACGTACTGCTGAGTCACGTTTATGTCTTGATTCATCGAGTCTTCAATTAAATTCAGAAGAAAGTCAATAAAATTGAATTACATCTGCTGAGCTGCAGACATAGTCTCTTTGTGATCAAATCAAAGTTTCTTTGATTCACTCTTCAGATAGATCATGCAGTACAAAATCTTTTTCTCATCACTTTCAAAATATCAAGAGATATTTCAAAATAAGATTTTGACATTATGAATTCACTTTCTATGTTCTTTTATGATTTTGTCATGATACTTCTTCAAAAACATTGAGAATCTTTGCTTTTGCAAAACGACTTCGTGATGACTTCGTTTTGTCATTATTGACACTATGAAGACGATGTGTAGATCATTCAAGTTCTTCGTGAAGACTTAAGTGAAAGCTCAATGACTTTTCTTTATTGTTTCAACGATTTGCAGAGTCTCAATCTTTAATTGAATAACTGCTAACTTCTGTTTCTTTTGCAGTTCATTACGTTGAAGCATTACTCATGTTAGCAGTTCATTAATATCAAGAGAAAGTTTTTCTTCTGCTTCTTCACTTTCTGATTCTGTTATGCAACGTTTGTTTTCTGATATGATGTCTTGCAAGATTGAGACATCATCATTTCAATTCTGTTATGATTGCGTTACTGTTGTCATGCTTGAATATCAAATTATCATCTCTAAGAAAAGTTTAAAATAATTAGAATTGTGATGATTGAGTTTACTAAATGAATAAATGAGATCTATAAGAGTGATATGACAATGTGATATTCTAAGCAGGCACAGAATGAGTATATATTATGATAGAGCTAATTATTAAGAAGCTCTCAATAACTCAAGAGAATTGATTGACTATAAAGAGTTTGTCAAGCATTGTTAAGTTGAACACGACATAACTCATGACATATTAAGTCGAAGATATGATGTGATCTAAACAATGTCTTGACAGAGTCACAGAGTTTCAGAGCTAACTCAGATCTGATCTTCAACTCAGTCTTTGACTCTAGTCTCTGATCTAATCTCTATGTGTCAATTTATCATGACAAAAACTATGAATCTTTTGATTCTATTCTGTGTTTAAATAGAAGTCAGAAGAATCAAGAGATCTCAATTCAATGCAGTTTGAATGATGTTAGAATGTTACGTGATCAGAAAAGTCATCATGCAGAGTTTTCACTCATGTGACAACATTCTTTTCTAACAGTCACAATTGATTTATGAAGAAGATTAATGACATGTCAATGTCAGTAAGAGATGAAAAGATACTACTAGTGAAAAAGACAACTCAAATGAAGAGTCTGCGAATTGTGATTATAAGTGATCAAAGAATTTACAACTTGTCAACTGCGTTGATATTGAAACATCTTCATCACATTGACAGTGTTGTTAAGTAATTGATAAAAAGATATCAGATAAAATAGTCATTTCAAATGATGAGTTTAAAAGTCATGATTACAATGCTTGAAGAAGTAATGACTCGTCGATCATGCTGATATACTGAGAAGACTTGAACTCATTTTCTTTACTTAACATCAGATCATACATCTATCTATGTGAAAAATCGAGAGTGCATGAGAACAATCAGAATGCATCTCTACTATTGATCAGCTAAGCATCAAACAATTGTGATCACATGTTTATACTAACAATCTATTCAACGTTTACATGACATAAGTCAAATCAAAAGAAGAAAAGAATTATTCAATACAATCACACTTTATCTTTTCATCATGTATGTCTCTCTTTCATCACACATTTCTCTGCTCAATGAATGATAATCATTGAGCAAGAGAACACAGTTTCTGCGTTACAATCACAAGCATCATGAGTGCAAAGAAACATCTTTCGTCTTTGAATCAAAAATTAAATCGAAACATTGTTGTATAGAATATCATCAATGAAGAGTAAAGCAAAGATGATGCATCATAATCAAACATCACAGACACTTTCATCAAAAGTTTACTCAAGCATCACGCGCTGAATAAAAGCTATAAATTCATTACTGATAATATAGTGTCAATCTTACTGTTTCAATGACGTGAAGTCATCATGTAGTTGATGAGCGATTTTCTTTCTCAAAGAGTTTTGTTCATTTGATACACATAGCATAAAGTCTCTCATGAGTTGAGTTTAAATCAATATCACAAGAGTGTATGAATTACAATCACAATCACAATCAAAAAAGAATAATCTAGACTTTTGCAGACTAAATTTATATCATTTTCGTCTGACATAAATCAATAATAGAAAACGATTTATTGCAGATTTCAAGATAGAAATTGAAAAATCTTTACACTAAAGTTACTATCTAAGTGAAACGCTCTGAATAAAAGATTAAAAAAATATTTAAGTGATGTCAAGTGAATTTTTTAGAAGTTTGAAGCTCAAAACTCCAAAAAACTCTTTATGAAAAGAAATATAAAGAGTCGCTTCATGCACTCTTCTTTCTCTCATTTTGCAAAATTTTGCGTTGTTTTATGACATTTCAACTGCAATACTCATTATAATTTTACACAGATCAAGCATTGCATTACGATGCTCACAAACAACAAGATTACATGATCAAATAATCATGTGATTAAACAACGAACGAAAGCTCACGTTGAAGTGATCAGCTTTCACAATGCACAGATTGAGCATTGCATCATGATGCTCACAAACAACTCAAAGCTCATTTAGTCTGCTCAACTAAATGATCAAACAGTGAACGAAAGCTCACGTTGAAGTGATCAACTTTCATAATACATTGATCACTTATTTAGTCTTTTCATCTAGATGATTAAACAACAAACTTAAAAGCTCATGTTGAAGTGATCAACTTTTATACATAAATCAAAGCTCATTTAACTTGCTTGACTAGATGATCAAATAGCGAATGAAAGCTCATGTTGAAGTGATCAGCTTTTATACATAAATCAAAGCTCATTTAGCTTACTCAACTAGATGATCAAACAGTGAACGAAAGCTCATGTTGAAGTGATCAGCTTTCACAATTTTGATTTGTTGATATGATCACTTGATTATATAAACAGATTGCATGCTCATATGCACACATAAACAATCTGACTGAGCAATGAGAAAATATATTGCAGCGACTAAAGCTAGAATACATGTAATTTAGCTTACACACAACGCTTCAGTGCAACTATTTAGATAGATAGCATCATGTTTCATAATCATAGACTGCATAAGTATGTAAAACTTGAAGAAAAAAAGTAGATTTATAGTCAGCATCGTGTACAGATGAGTTTCATTGCTGATCGAGTGAGAATCATTATAATACAATGATTCTCTTTCTTTTTAATCATTAGTTTATGCTTGAAAGTGAGTGATTATATTTTTCACTTACATTTCAATCTTATTTCAAAAGCTTTTTTAAGATTCAAGACTTCTTTCATATTTTCATTTAATATTTATTGATTATATTTCATGAAATATTCTTTTCATTATATTTTATAATATAAGATTTTCTTTCTTTTTCACTTTTATAAAATCTTTTCTACTTTTTATTCTTGTTCATCATTAATAAGCTTGAAAGTGAAATACTTGAATATAAAATCATTATTTAATCTACAATTATACAACTTTAAAAGAAATACATGAAAGACAGAATAAATTTTATAAATGATTGAAAGATCAAGATGATATATTTGCTTATTTATGAGTTTTTGTATATGAAAGAGTTGATTGACAACAAGATTCATCTGTACATGATGTCAATTATTAGACTGATCGCGTCGAGTCGAGTCGAGTTTTCAACTTGTCAAGACTCGATTCGAGTCAGAATTCTTGACTTAAGTATTCAAGTTGAATCGAGATGTTCGACTCAAGTATTTGAGTTGAGTCAGAGAGTTGAAATCGAGTATCAACTCGAAATACTCGACTCGACTCGTCAAGACATGAAGATAAATAGATAGATATTCTATTATGACTTTTTATTATGATTTTCTACCATGACTTTCTATCAAATAGTCTTTATGTTTCCCTATCATAGCTTCTCTTCATGACTTCTCTTCATGACTCTCTATCAAACAGTCTTCATAGTTTCTCGTCATGACTCTCTATCATAGCTCTTTATCATAGCTCTCTATCAAAGCTCTCTATCAAATGATCTTCATGTTTCTCTTCATGTTTCTCTTCATGTTTCTTTTTATGACTTTCTATCAAAAAGATAATGCAAAAAGATAATGCAAAGACGAAAAACCGGAAAAAATTCTATATTTAGTTCTCTTGACGTCATATTCGATTGCTTGACGAGTTGAGTCGAGTCAGCGAGTTCTGACTCGGCTCGAGATCAATATCGAGTCGAGTCATGAGATTCGACTTGAGTATTCAAGTCGAGTCAAAAGGTTTGACTCAAGTACTCGAGTCGAGTCAGAATGTAGATATGAAAATTCGACTTGACGATCAGTCTATCAATTATGAATCTTTTGATTCTATTCTATGTTTGAATAGAAGTTAGAAGAGTCAAGAGATTTCAATTCAATGCAGTTTGAACAATATTAAAACATTGCATGATCAGAAAAGTCATCATGCAGAGTTTTCATTCATGTAACAACATTTTCTCTAACAGTCACAATTGATTTATGAAGAAGATTAATGACATGTTAATGTCAGTAAGAAATGAGAAGATACTACTAGTGAAAAAGACAATTCAGATGAAAAGTTTGCAAGTTGTGATTACAAGTGATTAAAGAATTTGCAACTCATTGACTGCATTGATATCAAAACATCTTCATCACATTGACAATGTCATTAAGTAATTGATGAAAAAATATTAAATAAAATAGTTATTTCAAATGATGAGTCTGAAAGTCATGACTACAATGCTCGAAGAAGTAGTGACTCGTTGATTATGCTGATATATTGAGAAAGCTTAAACTCATCTTCTTTACTTGACATCAAATCATACATTTATCTACGTGAAAAATTGAGAACTCATGAGAATGATCAGAATGCATCTTTACTATTGATTAACTAAGTATTAAACGATTGCAATTACACATTTATACTAACAATTTATTCAACATTTACATGACATAAGTTAAATCAAAAGAAGAAAAGAGTTATTCAATACAATCATACTTTATTTTCTCATTATGCACATCTTTCTTTCATCACACATTTCTCTGCTCAATGAATGATAATCATTAAGCAAAAGAACATAGTTTCTGCATTATAATCACAAGCATCACAAGTGCAAAGAAACATCTTTCATCTTTGAATCAAGAATTAAATCGAAACATCATTGTATAAAATATCATTAATGAAAAGTAGAACAAAGATGATGTATCATAATTAAACAGCACAGACACTTTTATCAAGAGTTTCTTTTTTAATTCTTACTTGATTCAACACTCATTATGAGTTTATGCAAGATTTTATATACTGTAGCAAGCGCTGCGCTAACGCAGCGCTCTTTTCACATCAAAAATCACTTCTTTCTGCGCTTTATACTATAATTGTTCTTAATGCAAGAACTCTATAAGTTTATTTCTTTTTTATTTCTTCTCTCTTTCATTTAACTTTTTAATGATGTCACAGCTTAAAATTGATTCAGTATGCTCATTGAGAATATTATTTGAATGATCATCATTGCTGCGCTCATGATTTTTAAGAGCTTTTTCAAGTTCATGATGTTCTCTTCTTGTTGCATTGCTTTTTATTCTACTTTTCATCTGAAACATGTTAATAAAATGTGCTTAATTAACATTTAATCTTTGTTGCATTTGCATGTTATCATAGCAACATCAAATACTCGTCTCTCATATAGAAATTAATTGAAGTCAATTTTTCTCATGCATAGCTGCATCAATAATATGCTGTAAGACTTTGCACAACTCTTATGCAATTGCAAATGTTGATGTATCATCTTTGATATCAAATATTGAAAATGAGCTGCATTGAATCTCTCTTTTCAAACTATTTTTCATGTTTATCTAATTCATTTCTGTATGAGCATCAGTCTTGTCATCACTTCAGTGCATTGATGCTCAGTCAGTAATAAAGACAAATCATGTGCATCATTAATCATCTTGTTCATCGCTTCATTTTCAAGTACTTCTGCATGTCTCATCACTCAATGTAACTTCAGCGTGACTTCTTAAGATTGAATGCTCTCATGTGCAATCTGAACTTATTGCAAACATGTCTGATCTTTTGTTGATATCATAGCTTTCACTGTTTTCAGAGAAGTCTGACTATCACTGTATACTTTGTATATATTTTCATAACACTTTTGATTCTTTGTCACTACGTCTGCAAGATGTTTCACTCTTACGATCAATTCTTTCAATTTTTCATGATGAGTGATGATTAAAGTTGATTTTCTCAATCTTTTATTTAACTCTCAGTTAATTCTCATTGCAATCATTGTAACATTCTTTCTACTGTTGCTATCATTCAAGTAAACTCTTTGCTTCAATGCAAATGTGTCAAGATGATGTTGACTTATTGACATTTTCTTGTTTATGACTATAACTATTCTTGATGACTTTGATCAGAGAATCATCATGTAAAGATGATTTCACTTCATTTTCATCTATTCAAGTGTTTCTTTCATTCACTTTTGCTTCAGCTGCAGAAATGTCTTACGCAGCTTTGATTTTCAATCTCTTTTAAATATCAAGTTGTTGCAAATTTGATGCATCATTGTCTCAATAACTTTATTTGATTTTCAAAAGTTCATGTTCATTATCAACTTTTATATCAGCTTTCGTAAATGAATATCTATCAACGCTGTGTTTATTTTTATCTGTAAAGTCTTTATTGATGTTGCACAATAAATGTTGATGATTTGTCATAATGCTTTTTCTTGTACTGATCTCAACTTGATGTTCAGATTTTTTCAATGATTCTTCACTTTCTGTGACATGTATCATATGATGACTTCATGACTAAGCAGAGAGCGTGTCATCACGAAGTATATTTGCTTTCTCATCATCATTGATGAGTCTCAAGTAGACTCAATGATTATCTGCATGATCTTTTGTTTAATCACTAGTTTTGCATTAATATAATACATGTGAATTACTCATTTCAGCTTGAAGTTCAGTTGAACTCTCAAAATTCTGATATTTGATTTCAAGTTAATCTGATGTTTCATTAACTTTATGTTAATGTTCATATTGAATCACTTAAAAGTTCTTGTAAAGTGAATCAACTTATGCTTTGTCTTTAAAAACTTGATGTCATGCGTTTTTGATCACTGTTCACATCTATCATAAATTTCGCTAAGAACTCTGCAGTTACACTTCATGAACTTTTTGTATATTAAGATATTGACGTTGTTTATGAAATTTGTGAAGCTTGTTCTTAATCTGATGTCATCACATGCTTTTAACAAGTTCACATTGTAAAACAAATATAATATTGATGATATCAAAGAGTCTTGTGATATGTTGATGTTCACGCTGCGTTTCATCATCATGTAATCATTGATTGTGATCATGATGCGTCGATTTCTCAGAAAGTTCTTCACAAATTCAAGAAGCAGTCTGAAAACTCTTCTTTTTTTCATGTCATGCAAGAGTCTACTATGTGCTACATTGTTGAATGCACTCTTCTCATTCAAACTCAGCAATGAGACTACTCTTCTTCTTATATCACTTCATACAGTATGTATCTTTTCTGTAATCAGTTGCAAAGTCATATTTATTAATCTGTGTTTATCAGTTCTCATCTGAATGTTCAATATTGAGTTGCACACTTCTACAACGTTTCACAGATGTTCAAATATGATGAACTTCAGTATTTTGCTCAGCATGTTAAGTAGCACAATTAATTTATATGTTTTTGCATTAAAGTAGTTCTTCTTGTCTGATTTATTGAAAATATGTTGTATACGTTGCATGCAATATACATAGAACATGATTTCTATGCTGATTTTCTTCTTAAACTCAAGAAGTTACTCAGAGAGAATTTCTTGTGACAAATTCACAGTTCAAGATGAACAAGATCTTTTACTGCTCAAATTTTGACAGTTTACTTCTTAAGCATGAGTTGCAGATGTTTCATCTGTGATATGCATGTGTATCACAGTCAATTTCTTCATTAATCATATCGACATGTGCTATTGTTTTCTCAAGTTATACAGATGATATCTTCAACTAGAAGTTAACTTTATCATCAAAACATTCAAGAATCAGAGTTCAGTGAAGAAATGAGATTCTCAAGATCAACAGTCATCATCATTGTATATCATGCTTCACAAATGCTCACTTCGCTTGAAAGTGTGTAATTCATCTGTTTTGCATTATCTGTAGAAATCTTTCTCATGCAGATCAATCATGTTTTGCAAAAATGTTCATATGTTACACTTTTAATCATACAGCGTAGTTCAATCATTCTTTATTAATTCGCTTGTATTTCTTTTCTTTTAACAAAGTTTTTTCATCAGCATATCATTCTTGTATAAAATGTTTGTATTTGAACATTTGTTAAATGATATTAACAAAATTCTCAAGTTTACTCATGTCAAACTTAATGAGTCTTGTGAGTTGCTCATATCGTAGTAATAAACATGCAATCTTAACAAGATTTATACGTAGTTAGCATGTAAATTTAAAGAATGTTCATGATTCAAGTTCTTTTTGTTAATCACTCTTAACAAATTAAATGCAAAAGTGTTCTGTTTCAGTTCTTATCATTGCAATGACAAGATATTGAATTGAATGATTTTCATAAGTGATTTCTCTCATAGTTCTGCATTTTATTTGACTTTCTCATCTGCATGCAGATTACTTATAACATGCACATTAAGATTATCAAAGTCTGCGTGATCGTGAAAACTTTGCATGCAATCAACGCACAACGCTTCATCATCATGCAGCATCTTAATGTCATTCAAACTTTTGATAATCTTTAAACTCTATTATAGTTAAACAGTAGATTCATAATTAGCATCATGTACAAATGAGTTTCATTGCTGATTTATCAAAAGTTTACTTGAGCATCATACGTTGAATAGAAGCTATAAATTCATTACTAATAATATAATGTCAATTTTATTGTTTTGATAACGTGAAGTCATCATGTAATCAATGAGTGATTTTCTTTCTCAAATAGTTTTATTCATTTAATATATATAACATAGTTTTTCTCATGAGTTGAACTTAAATTAATGTCATAAAAGTGTATGAATTCAAATCAAATCAAATCAAATCAAATTAAAATATGAAAGAGTTTTAACATTTTATTTAATAACTTCTTGCTCAACTTCTTCTGCTTCAGATTTTTTGTTGATAACATGATTAAATCATTAACATTAAAGAACTTAAACTTATGTTTTCAATTATAATACTTTGTCTGAGCATCAATTGTGTTTTATTATCATTGTGTTAATATGTTTCACATATCTTGTAGCATTTCAACATATTTTTTTGTTGTTGATACTTTTTCTTTTATAGCATCATTCTTAATATATATGTCAAAGATTGATTCATAATCATACATGACTTTAAAGAGACTACAGTTTAACAAAGCATTCTTTGTTTAATAATACATGAACTTGACTATGAATAAAAGCGTAGCTCAGTTATTTTATTCTTTAAAATAATATACTTTTAAATAATGTTTCAGCGTTTGATTCTGTCATTCTGTCTGATTGTCTGTTTGCAAATGAAAGATGATGCTTAGTTATCATTTCATTTTCATATGAAAATAAATTTCTGATCAGAACACACTGATCAATAAATTATTTCTATCAATTATTATATTATTTAAAATCTTATATTTTGAAGCAATTTTCTTGAAGAACAACTCTATTAACTTTACAATAGTCAAAGTTTTCTTTATAAACAAATAATGCATCATTTTCATGTAGTAATCAACTATCACAAGAATAAAGTCATATATAATTTTTTTTTTTAATCAGTAATGAAACTCATCTGTACATGATGCTGACTACAAATCTACTGTTTAGCTACAGTAAAGTTTAGAAATTATCAAAAGTTTGAATAATATTAAGATGCTGCATGATGATGAAGTGCTGTGCATTGATCATGTGCAGAGTTTTTGCAATTGCACAGACTTTGATAATCTTAATGTGCATGTTATAAGCAATCTGCACGCAGATAAGAAAGTCAAATAAAACACAGAACTACAAGAAAAATCGCTTATGAAAATCATTCAATTCAATATCTTGTCATCATAATGATAAGAACTGAAACAGAACATTCTTATGTTTGATCTGTTGAAAATAATTAGCAGAAAGAACTTGAATCATGAACATTCTTTAAATTTACATGTTAACTACATATAAATCTTGTTAAGACTGCATGTTTGTTACTATAACATAAGCAACTCACAAAACTTGTTAAGTTTAACACAAGTAAACTCAAGAGTTTCATTAATATCATTTAATAAATGTTCAAATATAAACATTCTATATAAGAATGATATGCTGATAAAAAGACTTTGTTAAAAGAAGAAAAACATAAATGAATTAATAAAGAATGATTGAATTATGCTGTCTGATTAAAAGTGTAGTATATGAATATTTTTGCAAGATATAATCAATCTGCATGAGAAAGATTTTTACAAATAATGTAAAACAGATGAGTTGCATGTTTTCAAACGAAGCAAGCATCTGCAAGATGTGATATACAATGATGATGATTGTTGATCTTAAGAATCTCACTTCTTCACTAAGTTTTGACTCTTGAATGTCTTGATGATAAAGTCAATCTTTAGTTGAAAACATCATTTGTATAACTTGAAAGAACAATAGTGTATATTAATGTGATTAAAGAAGAAATTGACTGTGATATGCATGCATATTGCAGATGAAACGTCTGCAATTCATGCTTAAAAAGTAAACTGTTGAAATTTGAGCAGTGAGAAATCTTGTTCATCTTGAACTGTGACTCTGTCGCGAGAAATTCTCTTTGAGTAATCTCTCAAGCCTAAGAGAAAAATCAGCATAGAGATTGTGCTCTATGTATGTTGCATGCAACGTATACAACATATTTTCAATAAACATCACGTGCTGAATAGAAGCTATAAATTCATTATTGATAACACAGTGTCAATTTATTGTTTCAACGACGTGAAGTTGTTGTGTAATCAATGAGCGATTTTCTCTCTCAGAGAGTTTTGTTCATTCAATATACATAGCATAGTTTCTCTCATAAATTGAGTCTAAATCAATGTCACAAAAATGTATGAATTCAAATCAAATCAAATCAAATACAACTTTTTTCATTTATTAAATGACAAATTTATTATGAAATTCATAGTAATTTCTTTTCAGAAGTCTATGAATCACAATAATGATTTCAGCTTATTATATGATAAATGATGTTTTATCTTTACTTTTTGACAAATATCACAAATATTTATATATTCTTTAACATTTTTAATTATACTTTTTCAGTAATATTTGTAATTTAACAGCTCATTGATCTTGTCAGCATCAAAATGTCTTGTTAAGAAATCATCATGATGATGTTTTAATAACTCTTCTTTGACAGAAAAATCTTCTGAAACATATAATAATTCATTGTATTCTATTATTTCTTGATTATTCAATGTTCAAGCTTTGACATTATTCTTTTGTATATTTATCATCTCATTTGCTTTTAATTTTACAGCAAATTCATCTTCTTGCTGTAAAATCTTAATGAGCTTAACTATGAATTTACTACTAAAGTTGTATATCATTTCATGAATTGTCAATACTTTGATAATTGCATATGAAATGAGTTGTTTGCAATTAACAGTTTCAGCAACAGAATTAAGCTATTTCTCAATTATGTTATGATCTTTATAAATTAATGTTTCAATGTTTATTCTTCTTAAAGTTGTTAATTTAAATGTATTTCTTGCACTGTTAAAATCATGAGTTTCAACAACATACTTCTGACATGCATTGCTGAACATATACTTGTATTTTTACTGACATTGTAAACAAACATCTTCTTGACTTTGTTAATCACTTATATACAGTAAATTTCATCTTGCAACATGCTTTTAACATGATTAACTGAATATCTTCTTTCATTGACATTGTAAATAAACATTTTCTTGACATTATTTATTACTTATGTTCAATAAATTTCATCTTGCAGTCTGCTTTCAACATGTTTTGCTGAATATTTGTTTATACTTATACTGTGAATGAATATTTTCTCAACATCATTTATCACTCATATACAGTATAATTCTCTAATTGCTATGAATATAAAGTTATTTAAGTTTTCTATTCTAGTCAGCTTTCGTTGCAAAGTGAGTAACAAATGATTTGCAAAAATGTTTTCATTCTTATAGTCAAATTATTTCAATAATACATTAATTGAGTTTGTTTTTTCTGATTTATGCATTATTTTAAAATTGCAAATCAACAATTTTATGATTTATTTAACTTATTTTTCTTTTAACTTTTAAACATTTTATAATGATTGAGTCTATTATTGTGATTGTGATTGTAATTCATACATTCTTGTGACATTGATTTAGACTCGATTCATGAGAAACTCTATGCTATTTATATCGAGTGAACAAAACTCTCTGAGAAAGAAAATTACTTGTCGTCTATACAACTGCTTTGCGCAGTCAAAACAATAAGATTGACACTGTGCTATCAAGTAATGAATCTATAGCTTCTATTCAGCGTGTGATGCTTAAGTAAACTCTTGATAAAAGTGTTTGTGCTGTTTGATTATGACACATCATTTTTACTTTGCTCTTCATTGATGATATTTTATACAATGATGTTTTGATTCAATTCTTGATTCAAAGATGAAAGATGTTTTCTTTGCATTCATGATGCTCATGATTATAATGTACGTAAAGCTGTGTTCTTTTACTCAATGATTGTCATTCATTGAGCAGAGAAATATGTAATGAAAGAGAGATGCACATGATGAAAAGATAAAGTATGATTATACTGAGTAACTCTTTTCTTCTCTTGATTTGACTTATGTCACGTAGACGTTGAATGAATTGTTAGTATAAACATGCAATTGCAATTGCAATCATTCAATATTTGACTTTAATCAATGAAAGAGAATGCATTCTGATCATTCTCTTGAACTCTCAATTTTTCATGTGAATAAATGAATGACTTGACATTAAGTAAAGAAGATGAGTTCAAGTTCTCTCAGTATATTAGCGTGATCAACGAGTCAATACTTCTTCAAGCACTGTAATCATGACTTTCAATACTTGAAATGACTATTCTATCTGATATCTTTTCATCAATCACTCAATGACATTGTTGATGTGATGAAAATGTTTCAATATTAACGCAGTTGATGAGTCGCAAATTCTTCGATCACTTGTAGTTATAACTCGCAGACTCTTCATCTGAGTTATCTTTTTCACTAGTAGTATTTTCTCATCTTTTACTGACATTGACATGTCATTAATTTTCTTCGTAGATTGATTGTAACTGTTAGAAAGAGTGTTGTCACATGAGTGAAAACTTTGCATAACAACTTTTCTGATCATGTAACGTTTTAACATCATTCAAACTGCGTCAAATTGAGATTTCTTGACTTTTCTGACTTCTATTCAAACACAAAATATAATCAAAAGATTTGTAGTTGACATCATGTATAAATGAATCTCATTGTCAGTCGATTGAGTTTATTAAATGAATAGATAAAATTTATAAAAATAATATGACAATGTGATATTTTAATCAGACACAAAATAAATATATATTATAATAGAGTTAATTATTGAGAAACTCTCAATAACTTAAGAAAATCAATCAACTATAAAGAGTTTATCAAGCATTGTCAAGTTGAACATGAAATAATTCATGATATAATAATAATAAATTCATACATTCTTATGACATTGATTAGATTGACTCATGAAAGACTTTATGCTATTTGTATTAAGTGAATAAAACTCTCTGAGATAGAAAATCACTTGCAGTCTATACAACTGCTTCATGCAGTTGAAACAGTGAGTTTTGAGACTATGTATCAAATTTGTTCACGTTGATTGCACGTTAGAAAATGAGTGTTTTAATCATTCTAAATTGCTTCAAGAGCTTCATTTTCATCATCATCTTTGCTACTGCTCTGAGACTCTTCGTGATGATGATTATTATTCAATAGTTCAAGAAATCAGTATCTTGTAACATTCTTGATCGCAGATGCAATCAGTTCAAGCAATGCATGAGTACATGCTTCGTCATCTGATGACTTCATTCATAGTTGCATCATGAACTATTCATGTCTGAAACGTTTCTAGAGTGCAAATAAGTGTTCAGATCTATGCGTTTGATTCTGATATGCATTGCAAGAATGCTTTCTGCTTTCTGAAAATCATTACACATCTTTACTATTATCTTATTGCTCAGATGCAATCTTTGTGCTGAGATTGCATTGATATCTGCAACGCATTCTCTGTACTTTTTTCATCATTGATTTCATTAATCTTTGTGATATTACGCTATTGCAATGTTATTGCTTGTTGAAATCATTGTGAAGAAGAAAATACATCATCTGCATCTTGATTGTATCTTTGCATCTTCTTGAATGAAGACATTCAGAAGTACTATTTTCTTGATGATGAGTAAGCGAGAAATGACGTGATTAACTTTCGTCAAATGAACATGTATTAGTTCACATGCTTGTTTGATCTCTTGCGTTTGATCATTGACTCAACTGTGTAGCATAATCTTGTTCTGTAGCATGTTCAAATGAATATGTAGTGAGCTTGTGTATGTTTCTGTCTTTTTGAATATTTCTGCTACGTGACGTAAAATCTGATTCTGAAATGTTTTTAGTCTGCATTCTTTGCTCAACAATTCATCTTTCTTGTCACGCTGATGTCAAACTGATGCTTCGAATGCGATTTCTGATCTCATTACTGCTGAGTATACTTGTCTTGCTTTTGTGAAAATAGCTTCTCATGTAAAGACTTCAAGATAACTAAGTATCAGCATTCTTGTGACGTGATTCATCTTTATTTGTCAAAGATACGCGTCTCATTGCAGTTTCATGTTCAGTTGCATCTTTAGAACTTGTACGTCTGATTTTGATTTAATAATTGATTTTTCTATTTATATGTTAATTGTCATGTCAAATCTCTTCGATTTTCTAGTGAAATGCGTAAGCTCATACTTTTTTGATGCGAACGTTGTGTCATGAATGCAAGCTCATTTCGCGCAGATGTCGTGTGCTTTGCTTAATGTTTTGCAAATTTCTTCAATGAATTTATTATAGACTAGAATGTTAATATCATTTACAAAATTAAGCACTTCAATTTTAATTTTCAATGCTTTGCATTTTTTGATTAAACTTGTGTTGAAGAATAGAAAGAAAATCAATAAAATGAGAAATTTTTGCAATATGTCTGCATTTATCTTACGTATGTTGCTCATTTGTTCATTGAATATTAGCAATGTTTCTCAATTCTTTAGAAAGCTGCGTGTTCATTTGATTATGTAACTCAATGTTCTTTTCATTTTCAGCATATACAGAAGTCTGATGTGTGAGACTTGATTAAATGCTTCAACAACGTTTAAGCTTAGCATGAAAATTACATATTTGATTTCACAGTCTTACACTGTGTAAACTGATTGACAACAAGATTTATCTGTACAAGATGCTGACTACGAATCTTCTGCAAGCTATGCTTGTCAGAAGAGCTGAACAATCTCATCAATATCAACAAAGCAGTAACAACGCTTTACTCATGCGTTGAGCTCACACACAGTTGAAAAGCAAAGCAATGACAACGTAATCATCAGCATGTTGAAGCTTGCATATACACAGAATGATAGCAACATCTTTGCATACATGCTGCAGCTCATATACAACATATACACATATATTGCGAAGACACGACTCAGCTTTTGCGCACATACAGACAGACGTGATGCAGTAAATCGATTGATTTTTCGCATTTTCAGATTGATTTACACGCAACGCAATCACACACAGAGCAGTAACAGCGCTTTATTCACATGTTGAACTCATATACAACATACACACATATATTGCAAAGACACGATTCAGCTTTTGCACATCTACACGTTCATGTGATGCAGTAAATCAATCGATTTTTCGCTTTATCAGATCAATGTACATGCATCACAATCACATACATTGTGAAAACACAACACAGTCTTTGCTCATATACATAAAACGACAGCAACGTCTTTGCGCACACGCTGCAACTAATATACGACATTCACACAGTCATTGCGAAGGCACGACTCAGCTTTTGCACACATACACGTCTGTGCGATGTAGTAAATCGATCGATTTTTCGGTTTTCTGATCGATTTACATGCGT
>JAABUV010003336.1_pt1 | contig 20549 bp, 23 predicted proteins | sample 5559971 | NCBI WGS metagenome assembly JAABUV01 (sample SAMN10711881, study PRJNA513362) | rock metagenome | isolation source: Antarctica rocks | place: Antarctica: Victoria Land, Knobhead nord | collected 2015-12-19
CGGCACCGACGAGCGGAAGTCCGACAACCGGATTCGGTTGATGATGGAGTCCTTCTTGCTGCCCGCCACGCGCACCTGCACACCGCGCGGCCGCCCGCCCCATCACGGCTCCGGACGCACGTCACGCAACAGTGTGCCTCTCGCCCGGTCGCAAGTCGCTTCCCTGTTGTGAGCTGAACAAAGTTGGCATGGCGCATAGGCGATGATCATGCACCCCTGCACTGTAGTGTATGGAGTGTGCAGCATGCCATCATTCCTGGCGGTCTAAAGCACCGGCCAGTCAGGTGGTGCAGGCTCCCGGCGTGCGTGTTGGAGCGGGAGGGTGCACATGCGCCACGCCGCGCTGCGGCGAGCCACGGGCGTGCGCGCGTGTGCGCACCGGCGCGGCCTCCTCGAAGTTGACGCTCAGCGGCTTGCGGCAGGCCGGGCAGAGCGCTCGCTCGGCGCAGCTGGCGGTGTAGTCGGTCACGCACGCGCGGCAGAACACGTGCCCGCAGTCCGCGCCCACCGCGTCCTGGCCGCGCCCCCATGCGTCAGCCCTAACCCTAACCTATGCACCGACCGCTCAGGCCCCGCACCACGGGCGACGGCCTTCCAGGCAGCGGGCGGCCCCGCCTGCGTCATGTGACACCGCGCTTGCTGCTGCCGGGGCCACGCCTCCGCCCGCGACCAGGACAGGACAGCTGGCTCATACATGCCCGCCAGACGGTTCCAGGATACGAGTGGCCTGGCCTGACAGGCAGCGCGCCCGAGACACACGGACTGAGCGGCCCACGCCGCACTGTGCAGCAGGGCTCGCGGTCGCACCTCGGACGGGTCGTGGCAGATGGCGCAGACGCCGCGGCTGCCGCCGCCAGCGCCCTGCGCGCGCGCCGCGCCGGCCTCGCTGCCGGTCGCCACGCCGCCGTTCTCCGCGGTCGTCGAGTGCTTCACCAGGTACGGGTGGTCCACGGCCTGTGCAGTTAGATGGGGTTAGGGTACGGTAGGTTAGGGCAAAGAGACCAACTCATGCGAGCAGAGGAGGCATTGTGGTATTATGGCGACATATCTTGCAAACTGCGGGCAGCAAAAGGGCCAGCAGCCCGCCAAGACCCGAGCGGCGGGGCTGGGCCGCCCAGGGAGCGCGCGCAGCGCGGCTGTATGCTTTGCTCCACATCACCCAGGCGCCGCGCCGGCGGAGTTGGGGTCAGGGAGGAATAGCGGCGGGCGGTCGGGCGGGCGCGCCTGGCGCAGGCGAATCAGCAGCTCGAACACGTGCGCGTAGTTGTTCAGCACGGTGCCGGCCTCGATGTACGTGCCGAACTGCGCCTGGCTCTGCGTGTACAGCGCCTCATAGAAGTCCATCTCCGACGCGTCGAAGCGGTCCTTGCGCAGCGTCACCGTCCTGCGCGCGCAGCGCGCGCGTCGCGCGCAGCGAGGGCGTGCGGGGGGGGATAGGGAGTGGGAGAGCGGAAAGGCGAGAGCATGTCGGTGAGGTTGTGAAACGGCGAGCTGCAACCGCTGAGCAGCTGCGGCCGGGGCGGCTCGCGGCGGCGCGGCGGCGGGCGCGGGCCCTGGATGTCAGGCGCTCGTATGCCCTGCAATGCCACCCTGTGCAACCCGCCCTGTGCAAGACTTCCCTGTGCAAGACCCACCCTGTCCAGGCCCTGGGACGGGCACGTCGCCACGGCGGCGGCCATGGGCCCTGGATGTCAGGCCCTCCTGCACGCCGGCTATGCAGCCCCCGCGCCGCATGGGCCCCGGGGCCGGGCGCGCACCGCGGCGGCAGCGCCAGCACGTCCGCGCACTGCAGCTTGGTGCGCCGCAGCAGGATCTTGTCCATGATCTCGTGCTTCAGCAGCGCCATGGCCGTGCGGCCCTTGCCCACGTAGCCAAACTTCTTGATCGGGTTGGCCACAAACTTGTTCCACCAGCAGAAGTGGTGCAGCGGCGAGTGCCTGCGCGCGGCCGCGCGCATCTCTATTCAATCGCCTAGCGCCAGCATGTTGTTGCTGGGTACAACTGAGTGTGCCGCAGGGTGGGGCTAGGGGCCCGCTCCGCCTATGTGCACGGCAAGGCGTGAGGCTGAGGCACTGGCCAGATGCCGCAGGGCCTTGCCACACGTGAGCGCTTATCAAGTGGCGCGCCGGCGTTGTGACGCCCTGCATACATGCCCTGCACATGGCTTGTTGCCATGAGCAGGGTTGCCGCGTTGGCAGGGACCGCCTCTTCAAAGGTATGTCTTCTTCTGCGACTGCAGCCCGTTTGCACTGCTCTTTGCAGTCCTGCGCGGATGCGGCGGCAGCCCCAGGCGGGCCAGGACAGGCGGGGCGGCCGCACTTGCAGTGGTCGCAGGAGCGCCGCTCGCGCTTGAACGGGTGGTCCAGCGAGGCGCAGTCGCAGGGCTTGCCGGCGGCGTGCTTGGAGCGGCCGCTGCGGCAGAAGTAGAAGGCGTAGGGGTAGATGCGCAGGAAGCGGATGAGCGAGTACAGCTCGCCCACGCGGTTCTGCGGGTGCAGGGTTAGGGTAAGGCCAGGTTGAGATTAAGGGCCTCAGCGCGCGCACGGTCAGGCAGCGCACGCGGCGTGCCGGCCGGAGCGCAGCGCAGGCACCCCGGCCGAGCATCGTCCGCGCTGCGTCATGCGCGCCGCTTGCGCACGCCGCGCTCAACGCGCTCCGCCTCGACAGGCCGGCCCCGCCCGCAACCGCACATCCATCGGTGAATCAGTCAACAGGCTGCCTCGCCCGTGCTCCCACGCTAGTAGCCACTACTACTACTTAGTGGATATTGAGTGAGTAGATACATCGGCGCGCGCGGGGCCGCGCCTGCAGCGGCGTGCCCGACAGCGCCCACTTGTAGCGCGAGTCCAGCGCGAACACGGCGCGCGCGGTCGAGCAGCGCCGGTCCTTGATGCTGTGCGCCTCATCCAGCACCACGCGCCGCCACTTGACCTGCCACCGCCGCCGCGGTCAGCCTGGCTCGCGGTCAGGCATGCGCCGCTCCCTGCAGTCTGCCGAAATCTGCCCCACTGGTGGGTATCCGCTCGCGTAGTGTCAGGGCAGCTCCGATTACACAGCAAGATCCCGCTCTTCTGTCGGTGCACGCTTGTCAGCGACAGCCCTCATACCAACAGTGAGCGCTCTCAGAGTCGACGCACGCCATACAGCTGGCCGCACAAGAAAGAAAGCACCCGCGCTCATTAAAACAGGGCGCGTGCGGCGGGCCGCCGCGGGCCGCCGGCGCGCCTTGTGCAGCACGGAGATGGCGGGGCCGTCGGGGCTGCGCGCGGCCTTCTCGCGCTCCGCGCGCTCGGCGGCCGTGATCATGGCGGCGGCCTCCGTGTCCGCGCACGCGCGCCCGTTGCCGGACATGACTGCCCGCCGCGGCGTAGCCAAGTCAGCGCGCCGTCCATGCGGCGGCATGCGCAAAGCAGCGCGCCCTTCAAGCAAATTTGCAACTTGACACAAGGCATCCGCAGTCCCCACACGCACCGTGCTCCAGCTACGCCGGACAGTGATAAGAGACACGGGGTATTTTCATGATCGGAGCCGCACTGTGCATGAACTGACGCGGCCGACATCCGCCAGAGGCTCACGATACATAAGCTGCTCTCAAGATCACTGCTGCAGCTCTTGCGGCTGTTAACAGCCTGAGCCTCGGCAACCCCAGAGGTCCGGGCGGACCAGCAGTGCCACATCAGCACACGATGGGCAGGCAGAGCTGAGGCGCACGGTGCCAGCCGCCGCCGCGGCCGCCGAAGAGGCCCCCGCCCGCAGCGGCCTCGTCCTCCTCCTCCTCGCTGCCGTCGCCCGCCTCAAAGTCGGAGTCGTCGGCGTCGCTGCTCGAGGCGATGAAGTCCGCGTCGGCCGCCTGCGCGCCACCCGCCCCCGAGTCAGCTCTCCATTATTATTCTTGAGGCAGGGTTGAGCACTGCCAACACCCATTATAGATACGCTGGTGAGCTGCAGACACCGCACATACAATGGCTTTCATACGGTCCTTGCAAGCTGTGCTTGCGCGCGCCGACATGGTGACCAGATACCTCGCCCTGACAGGCGCGACGCGCCTTGCCCTTGCCCTTGGCCGCGGCCCTGCCCTTGCCATTGCCCTTGCCCTTCGCCGCGGCCTTGCCCTTGCCGCCCGCGGCCTTCCCCGAGCCGGCGCCCGCCTTGCCCTTGCCGGCGCCCGCCTTGGCGCCCTTGCCGGCGGGCTTGCCTGCGCCGGACGCGCCTGCAGCGAGCCTGGCGCGCTTGGCGCCGCGGCCCTTGCCGCCGCCCTTCTCCTCCTGCGCCGGCACTCCCACCACACTCTCAAGCTTGCCAGTGCACGCATGGCAGGCCACAGGCACAGCTCCACGGGCGGCATGCCGGCTCTGCGAGGCCGCTTCCCGGCACGCCGCGCCGTGCTCACCGGGCGCCCGCCGCCGACACCCCCGCCTGCGGTCGCGAGGCGCAGACTGGGGAGCGAGGCCGCGCCTTGCCGCCGCCGGCGTTGCCCTTCCGCTTCGCGCCGCGCCCGCGCGGCCCGCCCAGCCCCGCGCCCATCGCGCGCAGCACGCCGCGCACGGCCGCGCCGATGCCCAGCTCGTCTGCCTTACCAACCTTAGCGGCCTTGCCCGCGCCCTCGTCGCTGCTGCCGCCCTCCGAGCCGGGCGACGCCGCCGACTCGGACCCCGACGCGGCGGCGGCGGCGGCGGCCGCGGCTGCCTGCTTCTCGTCGCCGCGCGGGCGCTTCTTCTGCTGCTTGGCCTGCCCGGCGGTCTGCTTCGCGTGCGGGCCGCAGAAGTACCTGGCGCGCGCGCGCGCCGCGTTGCTGAGCGTTTTGGGTTTTGCAAGGTCTTTTTTTGCAAGGTATTGCAGCCACAGCCTCGGGGAAACCCGAGCGACGTGCTGCGGCTCCAGCGGAGGCTGCAGGCAGTCTGGCCCCTGCAGACCTGAAGAGCGCCTTGAGCCTCGGGAGGGGCGACAGGCTGCGGCCCAGCGGAGGCTGCAGGCCGTCCGCCCCCCCCGGACACTTGAACTGCGACCTGAACGGGGCTGGCGTCAGGTCGAGCCGGGCCAGGGCGGGCGCGCGCACCGCAGGTGTACCTTCAGGCGCGCCGGCTCGAACTTCTTGCCGCAGTAGCCGCACGGCACCTTGCCGGGCTGCATGAAGCGCCGGAACTCGTTCTCCAACACGCTGTAGGTGGTCAGCACGACGTCGGCGCCCGCCAGCGCGGCCGGGTCCGCCGTGCGCTTGGGGCCGTGGTAGATGACCACCTGTGCGCGCGCGAGCTTGGGCGGGGTTAGGGGCAGGGTCGGGTAGGGTTTGGGCAAGTAGAGACTAGAGCCAGGGTAGGCAACCCCCTGCGCGCACTCGCACGATCACTGCTGAGCACACTCTGCTGGACCTGCACTCTGCTGGACCTGCACACTGCGTCCGTCAGATGAGGGTGTAAATAGTTGTATCATGAAGACTGGCACCTACATCTACAAACCAGTGCAGACTAGGCTCACGTCCCCTCCCGAGGTGCCACCACGACATTCAGGCCATACCTGGACGGCCGCGCTGTGTGCCGGCCGAGAGGCGGCGGATCAGCACGTCGGGGAGGCGCGCACACCTTCAGCGTGTTGGGCGCGACAAAGCGCTCAATCTCCTGGCCCCACTGGATCACGGCCACGAGCGGGCAGATGACGAGCGTCGCGCGGCCGTACTCGCCGCGCCGCGCATCCCCCGCCACCGCCCCGGGCGCGCGCGAGGGCCCCGCTTCGCAGCACTCCGCCGCCGCCGCGCAGGGCGCGCCCGCCCCGTATGGGCCCGTGCCCGCTGACGGCCCGGCCGCCGCCGCTGCGCTGCCGGACGGCCCTGCACGGGGCATGTACCGCTGGTCGCAAGGCTGGCAGTTACCCTTTCTTCCAGATGTCACCTCCACCACATCTGCGGCACTTTCAGAAGCTTGGCTCCTTGCGCAGGCCGGCGGCGCAGCAGAACGACCGCGCAGCAGGTGCCCGGATGCCGCTTGCGGACCCAGGGCCCCAGACCATGGCTGAGGGAGCACGGGTGCGCAGCAGGACAGAGCTCGTGGGTGGCACCTGCGCACGACGGCCCGTCCGCAATCACGGCACTGCCGTGGCACGCAGCGCCGCAGTCGTTGGCCCCTGGCGCGCCCGCGCCCGCGCCGTCGCAGCCGCTGCAAGCGGCGGGCGCGGCGGCGGCCTGAGACGGGGACGCAGGCGCATCCGCTGCTGCGCCTGATGCCTGGTCGGGCTGCGGAGCGTGCGAACCCCGCGGCGGCGCGCCCGGCAGCGCCAGGCGCGGCCGCGCAGGGCCGGCGGCGCCCGCGCGCACCGGCGCCGCGCCGCCGCCGGCGACCGGCGGCAGGCGCGCCATGTCGTCGGTGCGGTGCGTGACGATGACGGAGATCGCCTGCGGCACGGCCGCTCACGGCTCAGCGCCCAGCGTGCAACGCCAGAGGCTTGACGGCTGCCACGAGCCTGTTTAGACTTTGACAGCATGGCACCCTGATGCATGCACACATGCACGGCACGCATCCCGTTCCCACGCCCAGCGCGCCCTCTCCCGACCTCAGCATCACCTTGCGCCTTATGCCTTGTGCCATGGCGGCCCCAGCGCGGTGCCTGCGAGGGAGCGGCCACCCAAGGGCGCACCTGAATGGTCTTCCCCATGCCCATCTCGTCCGCCAGGATCCTGCGCCCAGCCGGCCACACGTGTGAGTAACCACGGCCCATGCCTCCCAAGACCTGCAGGTGTAACACACCAGTGACATGTCTGCGGAGCGCTCACGTGAGCGGGTGCTTGCACCAGCGCACGCAATCCGCACGCGGACGCGCCGCCGCTCCGCTGGCCGCCTCCTCATTGCAAAACCCCTGTGCAGGCGGCGCCGGCAGGCGCAGCGCCGGCGCACCCGCCGCGCACATCGGAGCGCTCCTGCTTGATCGCCCACGCCAGGAACTCCTTCTGGTAGGGCAGCAGCGGCATGAGAAGCTCCATGGGCGCCTCCATCTGCGGCATCACCTGCGCGCGCCGCCGCGGGGCTGCCCGCTCACATCCGCGGGGCTGCTCGCTCACAGGTTGCTCGGTGCGCAGGCCGAGGGCGGCGGCCGGCCGCTCAGGGGCGCCACCGCAGACGTCGCGCAGCTCGGCCGCGTTCGTGGTGCGCTGCGCTGATGCGTCAAGCCAATGCGTCAAGATGTGCCGTGCGGAGCCGCAAAGCTGGGCCGTGCCCTGACAGGGGAGGCGTACACAGGCGATGGCACCATACGGACCTGCATCATGCACGACCTGCCAAAACACCCACCAGGACCCCTGACCTGAAGATCTGGGCGGCGCACGGGCTTGATGAGCGGGTCGTCCAGCGGCTCTAGCGCCTCGTCCTCGGAATCGTACGGGCCCCACACGTTGCCGGGCGACGACAGGTTGCCGGCCGCGCCCGGCGACGTCAGGTTGCCGGCCGCGCCGGGCGAGCCGAGCGACGCGGCCGCGGCGGCGACCGCGGCCGCGGCCTGCCGCCCGCCGCCGCGCCCTGCCGCACCCCAGAGCGCGCCGCGCCGTCGAGGCCCAGGCACTTCACTGGGTGGTGCACGTGGGGCGGCTGCAGAAGCAGCCTTTGCACTTTCACACAGACGCCACCGCGCAGCTCCATGAACGCCGCTCGCAAGGCTCCACAAGGACGCGGGTCGATGGGGCATGGGGCGCGCCCGCGCCGCGACCGCCGCCGCGCCGCCGCCCGCCGCCCCGAGCCGCCCGGCTCCTCGGCGCCCTGGGCGCCCTGGGCGGTGCGAGCGCGGCCTCCTGCTCGCTGGCGCTCTGCGCCGCAGGCCCCACCTGACGCGCAGGCAGCAGCACGGCGCGCTCGGGCAAGCGCCTCCCGCCCCCGACGGCACGAGCGCGCGGCGGACGCCAGCCCCGGCTTGGCTCCGCCAGGCATGCTGGGCGGCACCGTGACTGCCTTTATATTTAGATGCTGCAGTATCAGTGCATCAGAGGCAGGAGGCAAGCACGGTCTGCCGTGCGCGCGGCGCGGCCCGCACCTCTTCAGAGGCGGCGCGCGGCGCGGCCGCCGCGCCGGCCTCGCCCACAGGCAGCCCGTCCTCGCTGGAGCTGTCCTCGTCCTCCTCGTCCGCCTCGTCCTCCTCGTCGGCGCTGCCCGCGGCAAAGTCGCTGTCCGAGCTGCCGCCCGAGGCAGAGCTCAGCACGATCGGCGCGCCCGGCGCCAGGCCGTCCAGCGCCGCCGCCGCGCTGCCGGCCGCGGCGCGGCGCCGGCTGCGCGCAGGCGCGGCGGCGCCGCGGCCGGCGGCGCGGCCGCGCGGCGCAGCCGCGGCCGGCCGTGCTGCGGGCCGCGGCGCGGGCAGGGGGAAGATGCTGGCGGGCGCGGCGGCGGCGGCGGCCGGGGCGGCGTCTGTGAGACGGCCGCTGCGCCGCGGCGCTATCAGGCCGTCCGCCTCCGGCGCATCGCCTGCCATGGCCGCTCCGGCCACTCCGGCCCCCGGCGCAGGCCTGCGCGTGTGCGGCGCGGGCGCGTCCGACCCGTCGGCGTGCGCGCTGGCGCCTGCGGGCTGCGCGGCAGCGAGCGTGGGCTTTGCAGCGGCTTCACGCTTGCTCGCCGGGGCTGCTGAGCGCGCTCTGGTCGCACGCATCGTGTCGGGGCCCTGCACGCGAACGAGAGGAGTAGGTCCCGCACTTTATATGTAGAAGTAATCAGAGGGCAGCGCGCACAGCGCATGATGGATGCAGCTTCACTCCCTGGTTGGATGCGCGCAGCGCACTACCCTTGCAAGGCCAGTACAGGGCCGTGTACTCGCAGGCAGAAGTGCGCTGCAAAAGCAGGCAAGTTGAAGCAGTCGTGTGATGCGTTGCACAAGTACGCCGCGCTGCTGCATGCAGTCAGCATTGCTCTGTCAAAGCTGCAGGGCTCTGGGGGTACTGTCCGCCCAGGCCCGTTGCTCGATCAAGCCACATCAAGGAACACTAGAGCGCTGCGTACCCGAGTCAGTCTGCCACCGCGCTACCGACAGCGCAGTCCATCATAGCGGTAGAACTTAGTGCACCGCTGAAGACGGGAGACTGTTGTGCGGCACAACTTGTGCCTAAGCGCCTCTCAAAAGCCACAATGCTTTTGGCCTTAAGGGTCCAGCTGGCCCTCATGATGACTGCAGCAGCTGCAACAGCTCTGTGCAGCGCGCAGCGCTAGCTCTTGTTACTTTCAGGGGGCCTGTGGTGTCGTGCACGCTGCATCGTGCACCGCTTAGACTACCCTTGTAGTTGCGCAGTTGGCCTCCTGATTAGAGCATGTGGAAGCGCTCAGAGCTTTTGCAGACAGTGTCAAGGCAAGGAACACTGGTGGGAATAGACAAGCTCACGCACAGCCTTTGTCGCCCGTGGCGACAAAGCCACGGGCAGCACGCCCAAAGAGCAGCTCAAGGTCAGCTAGTGCGTGATGCCACGCATCGCGCAGCCCAGCAAGCGCCATGCGCCTGTGCTATCAGTTCACTCAAGAAAATGCAAACTGTAACCTACACTTTATCTACAGCCTGCACCTAGCTACAGAACGAGCCCTGACCCGAGCGGGCCGCAGGCCGTCCTTGCCCGCGCAACGCAACGGCGTATGTTCGACTGCCCACACCTGCCCAGAAAGTAGAAAAGAAGGGGCGCGGCCGCCGACTGACACTGCCGAACAATCTGTGCAGCGCCAGGGCGGACCACAAGCCCCCGCACTGGTACCGCCACACCTCTGTCGCCGGAGTCTGCGGGCGGCCCCACAAGCCCCGCCCCGCGCCTGGGGTCCCTGCCCAGAGCAGTTTGCGCGAGCGACACGGCGCTGATCCCACACAGCCGCAGGCGCAGGCTCGCCAGCTGGTCGCTGCCTGGCGGCCCTCTCCGGTGCAGAGCGGAGTAGCTGCCGCGCTACTCAAATGCAATTGTACTGCGCTTGCACTGCACAGCAGCCTGCAGCCCGCGCGGCTGCCGCCCGCCGCCGCGGTCAGATCTCGCTGGCCGTGCCGTCGTCCACGTCGGCGCCGTACAGCTCCTCCCAGGGGCACACAAACGCGCCGCAGCTCTGCAGGTCTGCGCACGGCTGCACGCGGCCCGCCGCGACGAGCGGCGGCAGCGCCTGCTGCCACCGCACCACCTGCGCCGGCGCCCGCGGCGCCGTCAGACTCCGGCGCTGGACAGATAGGGTTAGTGGTGTGGTATAGGGTTAGTGATGTAGTGCAGGGTTAGGATAGTGTAGGGCTGGGCCAGACAGCTACCACGCATGCGGCTGAGATGCTGCATGCACCACATGAGGACAGCGCGCATCCTGCTTCCGACAGGCGCCGCTGGCCTGATAGCCGAGCACACCCGGGCTCCCCTGGCGCGTGCGCCTGCATGGCATGCGCGCCCTGGCGGTGCCCGGCGCGCGGCGCGAGCGGGGCGCGCCTCCTCCACGCGCCGCCGGCAGATGTGCTGCGCGGCGAGGCCCGTGCCCACGGCGGGCGCGAGGCCATATCGCGCGCACTGGTCCACGTCGTCGCAGTTGCACTCGCAGCCGCCGTGCCGTGCCCATGTTACATTGCCCAGGCGGAACGGCGTGTCGGGCGGCGAGTCAAACACGAGCCACCTGCGCCGCCGGCGACCGCGTCTTGCACACGCGGCACGCTCAATGAACCCGCAGCACTCTGCGCTGCGACGTACGGCAGCAACGCATGGCATGTCTGCTCTGACACAGATGTTGTGGTGCATCCGGTTGTTCCGCCGATGCTGGGCCTGCAAGCGGCCGCATGCGGGGCGGCCCCCATGCTACCATGCAGGATCTGGCGGTAGCCGCGCCACACCCGGCGAGCGCTGCGGTGACGCGGCGCTCGCTCGCGCGCGGCGCCGCCGCGGCGCGGTATTATACCTACCCTACCCTAACCCAGGCCGGCCCGGTGCGCGCATGGGACCGGCCTGGGCGCGCGCGGCGCGCCTGCTGCGCTCGGCCGCGACGGTGAGGTTGGAGTGCACGCGCGACAGGAGGTGGTCGATCTTGACGTCGTCGCCGTGCAGCTGCCATGCAGTAGGGTTAGGGTAGGGTAGGTGCGCGCCTGCTGCGCTCGGCCGCGACGGTTAGGTTGGAATACACGAGCGACAGGAAGTGGTCGATCTTGACGTCCTCGCCGTCCAGCTGCCACGTGGTCGTGTGCATCTCGTCCACCGGGTGCGCGCTGCGCGCGACCAGCAGGTCGGCCAGCCGCGCCATGCGCTCCGCCTGCGCCGCGCCGATGACGTACGCATGCGTGCCCCACGGCAGCAGCTCCGGCGCGGCTGCGCGCGCGGTTTCCCTCGCTCATCAGCGCCCGGCCGCCGTCACGCTTGTGACACGTTCCTGACGTCCTCCTGCAGTGTCACTGCTTTGACAGCGCTGTCGGCGTCCACATTGTGCGCTTCTCGTTGCCTGGTGCAAAGCGCAATCCAGCCCGCAACAATGAAGTCAGCCCAACCTGTAGCCATATGGTGCAGCCCAACGAGCGCGCCACAGCCTGTGCCCGTGCAGCTCTGACATGCAAGGCTTGCCCCGCTTGCGACGGCGTGGCCGCCTGCGCCCGCGCGTCGGCCTTGCGCGACCCTGGGCAGCACCTTGCACCGTGTAGCTGCCGGTGTCAAAGTGGCGCGGGATCTGGCCGACCACCACATAGTCAAAGCCGAGCGGCACGCTCGCCCAGTACTGCGGGAAGAGCGACAGGAAGTCGTCGTGCAGGACAAAGTCGTCCCTGCGCGCAGGCCGGTCTGCTGAAGTGACCACACCTAGCATGCAGGCGTGTACTGCACACACGCCACCAGCCTGCAATGCACACATTCCTTGCGCACTAGGCGCTGGAGACAGCGAGCAGGGATGTGCAGGGCTGATTGCATGCGTGGGCGCACGAATACCGCCACCACACCCTGTCTAGCACCAGAATCGTCTTGCAGACCGGCACGCCTTGCACCCTGTGGCGAGCACGCATCTGTAAGGGCGCGCTGTGCAGGGGCGCAGCCAACCACCGACAAGTGGCATCCTGTATGCACCAGAGAGTCCTGCAGACCGGTGCAGCTCGCAGCCCTGTGGCGAGCGCGTATTTGCTCGGGCATGCTGCGCAGGGGCGCACTCGAACACCCATGCTGCGCCCTGCTTGGCCCGCGCGATGGCCTGCCAGACGTTGCGGTGCGCGAGCGTGAGGCCGAACTGGCAGTCGGTCGCCGCGCCCGCCGGCAGGCACTCCGCGTACTTGTCGGGCGGCCCCGCCTGCGCGCGTGCGCACGCTCTGCAGTCATGCACGCGCCCCCCGATGCCCCCCGACGCCCACGCGCGCACTGCGGGCTGCGGTCGCACGCATCTGCGCGCGCAAGCGCGAGGCCGCGAACAGCGCATAGGGCGTCACCGGATGAGACACGTGACATATTGTTGCCGAGGCATGAGCACGGAGGGGTCGGCAGGGGCAGACACCCCAGCCGGCAGGCATCCCTGGTGGCAGTGACAGCACGTGTGCGGGGTCCCTCCCTGCACCTGGAGTTCACAGCGGGTTGCTGCATACATGGGTGTGTGGACGCCGTGAGGAGCGCGCATGCGCTTGGCGCGCATGTGCGCTGGAGGCGGCAGCGGCTGCGACAGCGTGCACACAGGCGCCGCTCGCCGCGCGTGAGCCGCGCGCGGGCCGCGCCTGTGGCTGTTATGCGGGAGCCGCGCCTGCATGCTACAGATGCGGGAGCGACGCCTGCGTGCTGTTGATGCCGTGCACAACCTCCACCTCCAGCCCCATGGCCTGAGCACAAGCTATTGGGCTATAGCCTACCCTAACCCTACCCCGCCCGCCGTGCACGGGCCGCGCCTGCGTGCTGTTGATGCCGTGCACGACCTCCACCTCCAGCCCCATGGCCTGAGCACAAGCTATTGGGCTATAGCCTACCCTAACCCTACCCCGCCCGCCGCGCACGGGCCGCGCCTGCGTGCTGTTGATGCCGTGCACGACCTCCACCTCCAGGCCCAGGCCGCGCAGCTGCGCGAGCGAGAAGTCCGCCTTGGCCTCGTCGCCGGGCAGCGTGATGAGGTACGCCTTCCAGGGCACTTGCGGGTGCTGCCCGCACACGCGCGCGCGGTGGCAGAAGCTGTCCCAGGCCTGCGCGCGCGCGGCCGCGGCGCGTCAGAATATTTTCTGATTCATAAGACGCGCGGCGCTCCAATCCTTTTTCATGCCGCCTCACGACACCACTTCCCTGTGGACGAAGCAGAGTTGAGCATGTCGGCTTGAGTCAAGCTGCTGCCGGCCCCTGGCAGCCGCCGAGCGCAGGCAGCACTGCCGCGCGGCCCTGGAGTCAATGGCGAGCCGCTGGGCCGGACAGGCGGGCGGATGCGCACCTGCAGCAGCGGCGAGCGCGCGGTCATGAACTCCCGGCTGGCGCGCCGCCGCACGGACATCCGCCCGCTCGTCGTAGTTGAGGCGTACATGTGCGGCTGGCCGGCCGCCATCGCCGCAGCGGCCACCAGCAGGGCCACCACGGCGGCCCAATGCAGCGACGCCGAGCGCAGCATGCTGAGAGGCGGCACGCTTCACGCGCTGCGCCGGACTCCCCTAATTTTGCGCTTCTGCTCGTGCTCCAGAGCCTTGTGCCACTCCCTCCGCGCTCGTGCGTGCAAGCGCCTCAACAGCTGTGCTCCCTCAGCAGCATGGCGCTGCAGCCGCCTCCGCAGCCAGCGTGTCGGGATGCGCGCGCGCTCAGCTTGGCGCAACGCTGCTCCCTCTCCTGTGCACCGTGCTTCGCTCCTGCGCCGGGTGGCAGTCCCTGTCGTGACTGTCCCTCCCATGCGCGCGGCAAGGTGCCGGAGGAAGCAAGGCTCTATGCGTCCACAAGCTGCCGACAGGCAGGAAAGCAGACTGCGCGCCAGTCCCCAAGGCCGGGCACCTCATTCCTCATGTATGCAGAGGGCTCCACAAGAGGGGCAAGACGCGGAACACACCTCTACCCGCTGTGAGGGCACAAAGCAGCGCCAACAGAAGCAGCGGCTAGCCTCCCTGAGCGCGCTGTGGGGCACGCAGATGCCGCCGCGCTTGCGCTCTGCCGGTACAAGAGGCAGACGCGCGCGCCTTGCTTCTTGCCCTCCTCTGGCAGGGCTTGCACGGTACTAGAGGCAAGAACTATAAAGAAGGCGTCGCTGGTCTGTCTGGAGAGTCCTAGCTTGCTTTGCGCAGCGAGCAGAGCGTTCGTACAGCAGGATCTTAGGAGGGTTTCGAGTCTCAAGCGTGCTCCCTCACTGAGTCAGAGCAACCGGACGCAACCAACACAAGCATCGCCAGACGCGCATGACATGCGGCACCGCTTGCTGGCCGCGCCACCGGCGGCGCGCCCGCAGGTGTTGCTCAGGTGTGGTTGCTGGAAAATGCGGGTCGAGCGCTTGCTGCCGTACAAGGACACGCCTGGAGGCCCTGGGTCACTTCAACGACGTTATCCAATGCTTGCCACATTCGCGCGCAGGCTCAAGGCGGTTCCGTCGCGACGGTGTGGACGCGGGCAGCAACGTGTCCGGCGACCAGGTGAGGCGCACATGCGGCGGCCGCCGCCGGTGCGGCACGGCAGCCAAACCTAGCACACCGGCAGACAGCGCGCCTGCTCCGCAGGCGGCGCGGCGTGGTGCAGCCTTCCGGAGGAGGCGCGCAAGCGCATCGCCAGCCAGCCGCTCAACGACCCGGAGCTGCTGGTCGGGTGGGCGGTGCTGGAGCTGCCCAAGCGCACGCTCGTCGGTGTGGTCGAGGAGGCGCGCCGCCGCGCCGCCTCCCTCTCCGCTTTGGCCGGCGCCCACAGGTGGCGCGCGCGGGGTCGTGCACAAGCGTGCAGTGGCTGCCCTCGTGCTGGCCCCCTTGCCACAGCCTGCGGGGCAGAGACGCAGGCGCGCGCCGGGACAGAGGCGCCAGGGGCGCGCGCGGCAGGTCGTGTACGTCGGCGAGGGCGCCGCGCCGCTGCTGCGCGTGGTCGGCGCGGCGGCCGGTGACGCGCGCGGCGCGGCCGCGCGCGAGGAGCACCTGGTGCCGTTCGTGCGCGAGATCGTGCCGCAGCTGGACGCAGGCGCGCGGACAGCGCTGCTGCGGCCGCCGCCCGGGCTGCTGGAGCTGGGCCGGCGGCGCCGGCTGCTCGCGCACCTGCGCCCGCTGCTGCTGGTGCGGCGCCGGGCCGCGCGCCCGCCCTGCGGCGGCGGCGCAGCGCCCGCGCACGTCTTCTGACGGTTCCCGGCTGCTGCTGGGACAGCGGCGGGCGTCCGGTTCATCGGTGCAAGCGCGGCCGGCTGCTGCGGTGCACCCGCGGCGCAGGCCGCCGGCCGTCCCGCACGCTCTCCCGCTGGCAGCGTGCTTGCTTCCCCCTCTTCATGTGCTCATGGGACTCGACATCCTCTCCTGCCCCTCCACGCCGCGCCTGCCGCGCCTCCCCGCGCAGGAGTATGCGCCGCCGCCGAGGCGGCCCGGCGCGGCGCCGTACATGCCGACGGGACGCGCGCTGGCGGCGGCGGGCCGCGCGGACCTGGTGCGCGAGGTGCAGGCGGCGGGCGGTTTCCTGGAGGTCGCGCAGCAGCTCGGCCTGCGCGCGCGCCGCCGGCCCAAGGGCTTCTGGGACAGCCAGGAGAGCCTGGAGCAGGCGCGCGCCCATGGTAGGGCAGGGCAGGGCCTCTGGGACGGCCTGGCGGAGCCTGGAGCGGGCGCGTGCTCTTGCGCGCGGGGCGCGCGCCCTGCCAGCCGCCGCAGGGCGCTGGCAGGAGTGGCAGGACTGGAGTGAGTGTTATATAGGTGCTCCTGGGGGTGCTCGCGCGCCCACGTGGCCCGGTCTGCGACGGGGTCCGCCGGCCGCTGCGAGCCAGGCTGGGCCGGAGCGCGCGGCCCGCCGAGCAGCCGAACCTGGCTGTCTGCGGCAGCGCCCCTGTTTCCGCCCCTTCCAGACGCACTCCTCCGGCAGCACTGTGACCTCTGTGCGCGTTCGGCAAGCGGCTGCGCAGCGTTGCCGATGCATGGGGTCGGCGCGCAGGAGCTCGCGACGTTTGTGTCGGCGAGCTGGGCCGAGTTCCGCGACGACGAGTCGGGCGACCCCTACTACTACAACCAGGTGCTGCTCGACACGGCCCCGCATGTGGCTAGTTTTGCAAGATTTTACATGGACTGGGAAGACCTGTGCTGGTACTAGTCCGGACACGAGGCTGCCCTTGAGCGCCCGGTGGGCCTGAGAGTTTATTGCTTCATGACGCGCGTCGAGGAAGTGTGATGAGCGAGGACGAGAGGGCGAGACGCACGTACTGCCTTGGCACGCATGCGCATGCAGGACGGGCAGGGGGCCGGGCGCCTGAGCGCCGCGCGCGCGCCCGCAGGTGACCGGGCGCATCATCTGGGAGCCGCCCACGCCGCTGCAGCGCGTGCCGCTGGCGGACGCCGGCGGCGGCGGCGGCGGCGACTGGCTCCTGCTGGAGCACGAGGACGACCGCGTCATGCCGAGCTGCCGCGCGCTGATGGCCGCCGGGCGCTACGACCTGCACCATGCCGTCACGTACTGGGGCGGCTACCGCGCGGCGCGCGCCCCGCCCGCGCCGCGCCGACTCGCATCGTCCGCGCAGCCGCTGCCATTACTTCAATGCATGGTAATATGTGGCGCAAACTCAGAAACGTGCTTCCTTTCCTTTCTGTCAGAGTGCATATGGGGTGTCAGTGAGGCTGGACCCAGAAGACGGCCGCGTCGTGCTCGGGCGGCCAGCAGCAGCAATTGAGGAGCTGGCAGGTTCCACCAAGACCCTGCGGGTTTTCTAAAACCGCGCTCGCGCCGCGCAGGTCGCAGAGCTGCTGGAGCGCCCGCCCGCGTGGCCGCGACCGCTGCTGGGCCGCGGCGAGCCGCGTGCGCTCAACGCCGAGCTGCGGCGCCTCTCCCGCGCGCTGCGTCTCGGCCGCCGGCGCGGCGCGCTTGCGATGCCGAGCGCGGGCGACCTGGCGGCCGCCGGCCACGCCGACGTCATGGCCGCGGTCGTGGCCGCGGGCGGGTACGGCGCGGCTGCGGCGCGCGCCGGGCTCGCCACGCAGCGCCGCGCGTACAGGCGGGCTCCCGTGCACGTCCTGCTCCCGCGTGTGCTGCACCCCTGGCTCCATGCCCGCTCAGCGAATGCTGTCTGCACTCGCCGCTAACCTGTAGCGCGTGGTGTCAACTTCATGCATCGCCTGCCAGCTGTGCGCTGCAGAGGCGGGCCACAGGAGGGGACTTGGGATGTAGCGTCGAGCACCAGGAGGAGGCTCGTGGCTGCGGCTTTGCTGCGGAAGCATGGCCCGGAACAGGCAAAGTTGGCTGATACACGGCTGTACTTGTGATTTATAATGATTCCTGTTTTTCTTGGCGCAAGCTCCGCATGGACCTCCACAGCAGAGCCTGAGCTGGAGGCGGCGGGCGCATGCGTGCAGGCTGCTGCCGCGCAGACACGCAACACTGGGTGCGACGTTGGGTGCCAGCTGACCCGCTCGCGCGGCAGCGCCAGGCACTGGGATGACGCGGGCCGTGCCGCGGACGCGCTGCGCGAACACATCGCTTCCGCGCAGACAGGCAGCGCAGGGTGCGGTGCCGGGGCGCCAGCTAACCCCGTCACGCGGCGGGGTCAGGCACTGGGACGACGCGGGCCTGGCCGCGGACGCGCTGCGCGAGCACATTGCGCAGCACGGGCTGCAGCGCCTGCCCAGCGACATTGAGCTGGTGCGCGCGGGCCGGCACGACCTGCGCTACGCCATCCGGCGGCACGGGGCGGGCGCCCTGGCGGCCCTGCTGGGCCTGCCGCAGCGACGCCGCGGGCGGCCCCGGCGCGACGCCGAGGTCGGGCGCGCGCAGCCCGCCGGGGCGAGCGCAGGGGGCTAGGTACTGGTGCGGGGGTGTTTTTTGTCGTGTGTGTGAGCCTGCTTGTCTGTGCCTGTTCTTGTAAATGTTGTGTAACCGTACTTCAGATTTCTAGTCCATACTCTCAGACAAACCTGTGGCGCCTGTAGCCGCTGACGGACGGACCGCTGTTGCCTTTCTACTGTAGCATTTGCTGTTGCATGCGGGAGCATGCGCATGCTCCTGAGTTGACGAGATCCAACTATGTGGCTCAGAGGCCGTCTTGCCCCGAGCGAGCTCAGTGCTGAGCGTGTGCTGCTGGCACCTTGGCACTAAGAAGGTGTAAGTTATGCTCGTGAGATCACCGGATTATACAGAGTCGACAGCGGAACGGAGTCCGATCGGAGCAGAGGCGAGTGGTCGAGCAGACTAACGGACTGGGACCTGCGCAGTGACCCCGAAGCGCACACACAGCGATCCAATGCTGCTCTTTAGCAAGCTGCAGGCTGGCGGCCTGTGCCTAGGCGCTGCCTGCGCCTACGGCGCACTTAATCCGGGGCCTTGGTGGCTGCGAGCTGGTGCCGTATGCGCGCTTGCAGAGGTCGCCTTTGCCTTCTACCAGTCCTGGAGGTGCGTGCCGGCCGAGCGCGCATAGCCTCCGCATGCATGCGCTGTGCGCAGCGCGCCATTGCCCGCACTGTCACAGACAGTGTCCCCTGACTCGTGCCGAGCACTCTAGACCCCCAAGTGAGCCAGGAGAGGTGCACACCTGGAACGCAGCTGTGCTCGCCAGTGCAAACGCACTTTTGCAGGTACACGGTGCTCAACGCGCCGGTGGCGCCCGGCGCGGCGGCGGTGCCGGCGGCGGATATCGTCCCCCTGCAGCGCCGCCTGCTGGACCTGGCCGACGCGGGCCTGACCGCGGAGGACTACTTTAGCGGCTGGTTCCGCGGCGCGCCCTATGAGGCAATCCGCCGCGGCAACGTGCAGGACTTTGTCGCCTATGGCTTCCACGCGCGGCCCTGGGCGGACATCACGCCGCAGGTGCCCGCCCTGCAGCTGCGCGTCGACAGCGGGGCAACCTGCGGTGACTTTCTGCTGCCATGACACTTGCAGGCTGCTGTACTATGGACCGCATATACACTGGCCTGATGCGTCTCTTCGCGCCATCAGCCCAGCCCAGCCCGCCGCTTGCTGCCATGACTGCTTGCTTTGCGCTCACGTGTCAAAGAGAGCACGCAGCGGAGAAGTGCTCGCACTAGCACGGCCGACGGCGCCGGTGCGCTGCGCGGCAGGAGCGCGTCGCGCTCGGCGCGTACATCGACGCGGTCGAGGAGCGGCACGGCGCCGCCTTCCCGCCGGGCCGCACGGCCGGCCTGCGCTTCATGGCGCACCTGTGGGAGCCGCTGCCGGCGCTGTGGAAGCCGCTGGCGGTGCACGCGGGCGCGGAGGCGATGCGCGCGGTCACGTGCGCCGCGCTGCGCGCGCTGGGCTTCCGCGCGTCGCGCTGCCAGGTGCGCGGGGGCCGGGCCGCGCTGGCCGCGAGTGTGTGGGCCGAGGGCGCCGCTGCGCGCGCCCTGACCTGCTGCCGGTCGTGCAGGGGCTGCTGGCCGCGCGGAGTTGCGTGTGCTGTGCACAGCGGGCAAGTTGCAGCGAGTGCACATACAGCTGACGAGTTTCTCTTTAAGTTCTCTCTGGGCGCTGCGCATGTAAAAGTACGCTGGCAAACGGCAATACAGTTGCCTGTGTGTATTGTCATGTGCCAAAACGCCCTAGGCTGGGTGCTGGGCTGGTGGTACTGCCACAACACTGATGTGGCGTCCGGTGTAGAAGCAGCGGTAAGACTGACCTGTGCACGCAAGTTGTTGTCAGCATCCAGGGGGGGGGGGGTGAGCGCCTTACTGATAGCTTATGTGCTGACAGCTTTGCTGCTGGTCAGGGGTACCGGTATTGGGTCCGGATGCCAGCGCGGGCGCACGCGCGCGCGCCCAAGCATGCGCGCACGCCTGCCGGCGTGCACATGCGCGCCCTGGCGGGCTGTGCGGCAGCCGCCAACGCGGCAAGCGCCGCCGGCGACGTGCCGCTGCTCTTCCTCCACGGCGTCGGCCTGGGGCTGGCACGCAGCGCGCGCGCTGCCCTGCGTGTTCCCTGTGCCGCAGGGAGCCACCGTCAGCGCGCCTCAGGCCGCGCCAAGCAGGCCGTCTGGTCAATCTGCCGCACGGCGGATGGGCAAGACCATCTGCGAGGCCCCCCCCCCTCACTGCACGTCAGCTCAGGAGAGTCTGCGCGGGCGCCGATGCGTCGTGCACCATGCCGGGTGAGAGAGGGCACGATGCACACTAAGGCGCTGCGGACCCACGCACTGCAGATGCCCTAAGCGCGGCCTGGCAACCCTGTTCCAGGGCGCGCATTCCAGCGCGCCCGCTGCTGCTACTGAAGGGCGCGGCATGCCGCCGTGGCCCTGCCTGTGCGCACGGCAGGCGCCGCGGTGTGCGCGCGCTCCGTCACAGCGCCGCCCTGCAGGGTCTCACAGACCAGGAAAACCCCAGTAAAAGCTTATTTTATTCCGAGTTCATTTGGGAGTATCCTGCGCCCATCCCCGCCGGCAGACGCCGTACCTTCACTTCCTGGTGGAGATGGCGCGCGCGTTCCCGTCGCGCCCGCTGGTGCTGCTGGAGGCGCCGCACGTCAGCGTGGGCCTGTCCACGGACGCGGTGGGCGCCGAGGCGGTCGCGGGCGCGGCCGCGGCGGCGCT
>JAABUV010003337.1_pt1 | contig 20541 bp, 23 predicted proteins | sample 5559971 | NCBI WGS metagenome assembly JAABUV01 (sample SAMN10711881, study PRJNA513362) | rock metagenome | isolation source: Antarctica rocks | place: Antarctica: Victoria Land, Knobhead nord | collected 2015-12-19
TTATCTTCCACCTCCTAGATAGCCTTCTAAAAGCAACAACCAAAATATCAATATGCCCCCATATGACCTCGTATTCCAACAGGTTATGAGCCCGGGTTAGTGCAAGCTGCCTAAGTTGTTGTTCAGTTAGTGAGTACGTGGACTCATCGACCATGTCTATCGTCGTCGACGTCGTCACTCAGAAGCCTCTACGCGATATAGCCAAGAATAAGAAAAGAAAACCGTGAATATGTGCCTTCGATGGAGGAAAGCGGTGCAGTCAAGTCAGTTTCAGGTAGTCGATTGCTACTGAGCCGAAGAGAGTCAATCATCGTGAATAGATGAAGCAATGCATCAGTTATATCCGAATGAGCCAGAACCGAGCCAGAAACGAGGCTAGAATGCCAGAAATGACGCAGAAACGAGGTCAAATCCGACAGATCTTGAATAGTCTCGAGTGAGGGCAAACGATATAACAAAAGCATAGCCATCAGACCGTGAATAGCCTCGGGCGGGGAAAAACGGTATAACAAAAGCATAGCCATCAGACCGTGAATAGACTCGGGCGAGGGCAAACGGTATACAGAAGTATAGCCACCTGGAATCCGTAAACAGGCCTCTGAATGAGGGCAAACGGGATCATCTTGTCAGATGACGAGGGAGCCTGATCTGCTTCATATGATACTGCTTCGTGTAGAAGTCGAGAGAGCTTGAAAGCTTCAGAAGAAGAAACTTAGAGACTTTGAATCTTGATCTACGAAAGCGTTGAATTTTGGCTCATGAAGCTTCGATTCTCAAGTGAGAGTGTTGAAAATAGAAGAGTTGATAACCTTCGCTTCATAGAGCTGGTAGAGCTGATGCTCGCTAGTAGAGTTTTCATCTTTCACCTTCAAGATAGCTTTGTTTATTTCTTGTTGTGAAAACTGAAAATAACAACTAAAAAGTATTATAATATTAAAATTTACTACTTTATTTAAACATTCAAAGTTATTGAATCTTGTTCAATTAAACAGTCACAAAAATTGGTAATTACAATCATCACAATAAAATAAAGACTTAAATAATAGTAAGTAGTAGAAAAATAATTAAAATTAAAATAATATAGATTAAACTTTTGAATATTAAATAAATATTATGTCAGTTGTTAAAACTCTTTCACAGATGATTAAATAAAGCAATGATTAAATAATCATTGAGTAATCAAAGTTTTGAAGTGATTGCTCTGATTGTTTGAATCAGAAGTAATCACAGTAAGCATGATAAGCATAATGCTCATCTTACTCATCTTGCTTAAGAATGATCAGAAAGATCATTCAAAGCAGAAATGACTTGACATGATTCTTCTATATTTATATAATGATGATTGTTCTCTTAAATAGAAGCTTCGTGCTCAACTCATGTAATAATCAATACAGTTTATTGTTTTAACTATTTTCAGATCTTCAGTTTAATGATTAGTTTGTTACTATACTGATTTTTGTTTATATCTTATGTTGTTAAAGAAACAATTGTTACACTTTGAGCATCACTCTTTTACAAAATATCAAAGCATCATCTTATCATGATCATTATATCATTCTCAGAATGAATCACATCAGCAAACATCACTGCATTCTTGAATAGCAAGTCATTGATTAAAATATTGACATCAAATCTGTATTATGAAGATAGAAATAAGCTTAATGCTTTTCTTATACAAGTGAACGTCTATGTCAGAGCACACAAGAAACTTGATTCATTTCATGATAAAATATTCTTTGCATTCTTATACTTCAAAAAAGATGTTTTCAAATGATTTAAATCATTGATAAGAAATCATTTGAAGAATAAATCAAAAGATCAAGAAGATGAGATTAACAGAGTCTTTAAGAACTTTTTTAACTTTGAGCAAGCAATATGAAGAATGTATGAAAACATAAATGCAAAATGAATCATCGAACGACAATTGTATGATATTAAGCAATCAAAATCAACATTTAAGTACATTGCTGCTTTTCAGTCAATTGCAACAAAAATTGAATGAAATGACTTGACTTTTACAGTACAGTTTTATAAAGAACTGAAGAATGTGATAAAAAATGAGATAATTCATATGAATAAACTTGCAACTTTGCATGTTATGATTAGCAAGACAATCATGCTGAATAATCAACAGTATAAACAAAGACTTGAAAAGAAGAATAAAATCATTTATGTTTCAATTGCATGAAGCAAAAGAAAGAAGAAGCAATTTTATTACAATTCTCAGTCTATGAAGATAAATGCAACTCAAAAGATATTGATGAACATTCGTGATAAAACAGTTCAGCAAAGCAAAGCATGTTACACATGCAAAAAGCTAAATCATTTCTTCAGAGATTGTATTCAAAACAAGTACAAGTTAAAGTTAAAGTTTTATGATAAACAAAACAGATTTTTTGCAGCAATGAAAGAAGATCAGAAAGACAAGCATCAAGCATTGTCATGAACAGCATGTTATGAAAACAATTGTCATATTCATTTAAGTGATAAGAAAGATTTTGAATAATACTTGAAATTCTCATGAAAGAATCATTTCTACGCAGCAACTCATCATCAGTCAGAAGTGCATGATGAGAAAAGTGATGAATAATAATAATAATAATAATAATAATAAATTCATACATTCTTGTGACATTGATTAGATCGACTCATGAGAAACTTTATGCTATGTGTGTTGAGTGAACAAAATTCTCTGAGATAGAAAATCACTCGTTATTTATACAACTGCTTCACGCAGTCAAAACAACAAGATTAAGACTATGTATCAAATCTGTTCACGTTGATTGCATGTTAGAGAATGAGTGTTCTAGTCACTCTAAATTGCTTCAGAAGCTTTGTTTTCATCATCATTCTCACTGCTGCTCTGAGATCTTTCGTGATCGCGATGATTATTCAATAGTTCAAGAAGTCGACATCACGTAGCATTCTTGATCGCAGATGTGTTCAGTTCAAGCAATGCATGAATACATGCTTCGCTGTCTGATGACTTCATTCGCAATCGCATCGCGAGCTATTCATGCTTGAAACATTTTTCAAGTGCAGATAAACATTAAGATCTATGCGTTCAATTTTGATGTAAATTGCAAGAATGCTTTTCATCTTCTGAAAATCATCATGCATCTTTATCATCTTGTTGAATAAATAAGATCTTTGTGCTGAGATTGCATTGACATCTGCAATGCATTTCTTGTATTTTTCTCATCGTTGCTTTCATTGATCTTTGTGATATAACGCTATTGCAATGCTATCGCTTGTTGAAATCGTCATAAAAAAGCTGAATCATCTGCATTTAGACTGCATTCTTGCATCTTCTTGAATAGATGTATTCAGAAGCATTATTTTCTTGATGACAGAAAAGTGAGAGATGAAGCGATTAATTCTCGTCAGTCGAACGTGTATGAGTTTGCATGCTCGTTTAGTCTCTTGCGTTCTGTCATCGACTCAACTGCGTAATGTGACTTTATTCTGCAGCATGTTCAGATGAACATGCAATAAACTTGTGTACATTTCGATCTCTAGCGTTTCAATGCTTACTTTTTTGAACGTTTTCACAACGTGATGTAGAATCTGATTTTACAGAGTTTCTAGTCTGCATTTCTTGTCTGACAGTTCTTTCTCTTTGTCACGCTGATGTCAAATTGATGCTTTGAATGTGATTTCTGATCTCATTACAGCTGAGTACACTTGTCTCGCTTTTGTGAAGATTGCTTCTCATGTGAAGACTTTTAAACGACTAAGTGCAAGTATTCTTGTAACGTGACTCACTTTTATCTGTTGAAGATGTGCATCTCATTGCAGTTTCATGTTCAGTTGAATCTTTAAAACTTGCACGTCTGACTTCAACTTGATCATTGAGCTTTTTATTTATATGCTAGTCATCATGTTGAATTTTCTCGATTTTCTAGTGAAATGTGTGAACTCATATTTTTCTGATGCAAACATTGTGTCATGAGTTTGAACTCACTTCGCGCAGACATCGTGTGTCTTGCTCAGTGTTTTGCAAATTTCTTCAATGAATCTGTCATATGCTAGAATGTTGATGTCATTTACGAAGTTGAGCACTTGAATTTTAATTCTCAATGCTTCGCATTTTTCAATTAAACTTGCGTTGAAAAATAGAAAGAGAATCGATGAAATGAAAGATTCTTGAGATATGTCTGCATTTATCTCATGCATAGTGCTCATTTGCTCGTCGAATATCAGTGATATCTCTCAGTTCTTTAGAAAGCTGTGTGCTCATTTAATTATGTAGCTTGATGTTTTTCTCATTTTCAGCATGTGCAGCAGTCTGATGTGCAAAACTCGATCAAATGCTTCAACGATGTCTAAACTTAGCATGAAGATCACGTACTTGATCTCACAGTCTCATATGATGTGAACTTGATCTACTAGTAAATTTAACGTCAAGATCATGAATCACTTGCATCTCACTCTCATTTGAACATTCAAAAGCATGTGATGAGTTTCAGTTATTTCATTCAGTCTTTTAATCATAATTGACTCTAGAGCTTTGCTCATGATATCAAGCAAAGCAATGAATCAATATGTCTTTAAATCAATGTAATTGCTTTTCTTTGATTTGCATAGCACTATTGTTTGAGTCTTTTTGAACTGCTTCAAGTGATATTTGTGTATCACGCATGCGTTGAATAAACTCGTCAGCACTGAGATCAGTTCTGTGAGATCTGCTTGAAGTGCTTTGTTTGAAATTTCAGAGACGTCTGACGCTTTGTTCACTTTTATTCGTCTGATTGCTTACTTCATCTCATTTTCTGAGATGCGTGAATTTGATGATACTGTCAAAGATATGAATGAATCTGAAATGTCGTTGACGTCTGCTTATGAGAATGAAGAAAAGAATTTTTCTCGCAGCATCTCGATTTTTTCTTCAAACGTTGTTATCATGTGATTAGTATCATCTTGTTTCAGCGATGAAAACTGAGAAAGCTTTTTAGATAGCTGACTTTCAATTCTAGCTCATTTTGCAAAGCATTATATCAATTTCAATGTATCACTTAACTTATGCATCTGTGATCTGAAGTGTGTGCATTTTGTTTGTCTGATGATCTTGTTTTTGTGATCATTGTGTTTCAAATATTCATTTCATGTCTCTAATGTGTCTTACATTTTTCATATGATTCGCAGTCATCTTGATTTCGTTACTACTTCGAAGCAGCTCTGATTTCAGAAGTTTCTTACTCAATTTGATGATTTTGCTCAGAGAGTAAACTTCTCAATGATCTCTTGTAATACTTTAATGATCTTTGTCGCTCTGTCATTCATTTCAGCTTTGCTGTTCAGAGAGCAATCTGACAAAAGATGTATTTGCAGATAAGCACTCAGTGCTTCTGTGTTCATTTTTTTTCAAAGTTGATGAGTTGAAGACTGCACTGAGATTGTTTGTAGATTTAACTCTGTGACAATTGAAAGATGATCTGATTTCTGATGTAGATCAATTCATACTTCGCACTTGCATGTCATAGACTGTATTTTCTCGCTGCTAAAGACTAAGTCTATCATTGTAAACTGATTGTGAGCTTCGTGAGTGATTGTGCCTGATTTCAGCAGTAGTCTCAGTCTTACATTTGTAATGTTGTTTAGTAGAATATCAATCATCATATGTTGAGCAAAGCATCTTCATCTTTCTCAGTGTGAATGATGTAGATTAAAGTTTTTTACAACTATTTGTTTGCAGTCATTCTTGAGTAGTTCATTCAAGCAAGAGATAGTTGACAGTTTCTCTGTGAATGTGATGAATAGTGAGTTCAAGTTGTAGATGTTTAAAAGTCTTAACATCTGCATTTTATTATCTGTGTTACGAGTTAATATTCTGATTGAGCATATGTCTGACTCAGCTGTCTTTACTGTTCACTGATTGAATCTTAAGCATTTGTTAATATATATGCATGTTCTTGACTGAGATGATGAATTTTTCATTAGATGAAAGAAGTTGTGAGCTGAGCTAAATGATTGCAAGTCATTGATGTTGCATTCTTGCTTCTGTATGACTATTATGTTGAATTTGCAAACTTCTCTGTCGATCAAGAATGATTCTTGAATCTTCAATGACTTTCTGATATTGTACTGTAGAATTTGTAGAAAGAGTTGTTTTGTCATAGAATTATTTGTAGCTGTTGTTGATTCTGCGTTGAGAAGACTTTTTGTATGCTTTTGATCATTGAAAGTCTTTCGCACTTTCTGATTGAGCGTTTCTGAGTCTGTTCAGATGTTGTCTCATCTGAGTCATTAGTCACGCATGAGAAGAGATCAACTTGTCTCTTCTTAACTTCTATCATTTGTCATGTTGATTTGACGTCTTGATTACATGTTTTCAACATGATGTTTGTTGAGCTCGAAGAATTCGTTGAATCTACGAAGTCTGTTGAACTCAACGAATTCATTGAGCTTAAAGAGTTCAGAAACAGCGAGAGAGATGCATGATTGTATTTTAATGCTTTTGAATATCTGATCAATCTGTTTCTGTAGATTTCTGATGTATGTTTCATCTTGTCATTATGTCAAATCATCAACTCAATTTAGAACATAAATCATTGATGTTTTAAATAATCTCAATTCATTGAATCTGTTTTGCAGTTCAATGAATCAAGTCATCAATTTAATCATCATCATTTTAATCTAGTTTCAGCAATTCTGTTTTAATCATCTCAATCATATGTGCAAATCTCTGCAATCTTAAGTTATAAAACTACTGTCTAGTCTTGATTCTGCTTAATTCATGTATATAGAAGTTGAGTTTTCATTCTTTTCTTTCACTTTTTATCTTTCATCTTATACATTATTTGATGTATTGTCTTGTATTTAGATTCTATCAAAGTAATAATAATAATATCAGTCTTTTATATTGATAGTATCTTTAGTTTAGCTCAGTCTTTGACATTATGAAAGATTTACACTTTCTGCAACGTTTTCATACATTGAAATCTCATCTAGTTACTCTTTCACTCAAATGAAGTCGTTTTACAATCTCTTGATTGATGATGAGCGTATTGTTGAACAGTTTACTCAAGGTGTGATCGAAAATTCAGTTGAGATCTTTCGTGCAATGCGTAAGCTTCAAAATCAAGTTCGACAACATGATATTATCATCTCATTTTCATTCATTATTTTCAGTTCTTCAGTTTATATAAAGTTAAATTCTAAGTTTCTCATAATGATAGCTCAGATCATCACATAAATCTTGAACAATCAATTTTTTCTTGTCATTCATCTCTCTGCAAATTCTGTCGCTGTCTTCATCGCTTCTAGATTCAAGAAGCTTCTCGACATATTTAAGTATGAGAAAGACAAAGATCGATTGAATGCATGAAAGCAGAGTCTGATACAGCGCATGAACATGAACGATGATCATTATTTCTTTCATCGAGTCAAGATTATCTATGTCGAATCACGACTCATCATAGATAAGAAGACTCACAATCTAATGAATCAATATCAAGTCAATAATCTCTGTATCATTTTCATCTTTGCAGATTGATGACATAAGTTGCATCATTGCTGTGACAATTCTTTCAAGACAGAAAATGTTCATTTATATCTTCATGAAACTTTGAAGTAAGACATGAATAACTTTGTCGATTATTACAATCTTTTTTATCAAAAGAAAGAACATTCTTTGATGAAAAATTTCTCATTGATTGACTGCTTGAAGCGTAATGTCAATTATTTCACTCAAGTCATCATTTTTTTCTGATGAAATTTTGATGAAACTCAATCATTCATCTTTCATTAATGAATTCAAGCATTCTTTGACATTGATGAAAAGCTTCAACAGCTTAAGCATTATCAATCTTGCTTCATCTTCATCATTATCTCGTTCATCAAAGTCAAGAGCATCTTTGCAATGATTAGTAATTCTTGAAGTTCAAAGATCATCATTTTTGTGACTGTTGTTTCAACAGTATCTTCATCTCTTTCTTTCTCATTTCTTGATGAGTCAATGAATTTAAACTTCATCATTGTCATCATTCAAGATAAGATTCTGATCATTTCTGAAATCAAGAAAATCTGCAATAAGTGAAAGCTGTGCTACTACTGCAAGTTGCAACATTCAAGCAAAATTATTAAAGAATACTCAAATAAGAAGTTTTTTACTCTGCGTATCATGAACATTTATGACAATGACGTCGTTAGTATAAATGAAGAAGTCTCGCTGTTCATAAGAAAAATTTAGTTTCTGAGCTAAATTGCGCTCAGAGATCTGTATACATATCATCTTGTCTACTAGTCTCAATCTTTTCATTCTTACTTCAATCATAGAAATTTTTTTTTGCTAAATCTGTCTTGAAACTCTTTGAATTCAATTTGACATTCAAAGATAGTCACATGATAGTATTTTGTATTTTACGTCAAGCTAAATTTAAAGTTCTTGCTCTCGCTCTGATTGATAGTAAAGTCTCTGCTTATGTCTTTATGAATAAATTCTTTATGCAACAACATCATCTTTTCTTGCATCAATTAACTCATTCTCACAGACTTCAAGAATTTGATGATCAAGTTACTTTAATCAATGACATTACTCATGTCGTTGAAATCACAATGATTCTCGATGGACACATCAAAAAACTATTCTTCTATGTCATTGAATTAAATCAATATTTCATTATCATGAGTTTGTCATGACTTTATCATCACGTCATTGATGTCAATTTTGAGCACAATATTCTCATCTTGTCTTTCTTCTTTTGTCTTATTCATTGTTACTCATTTCTCGTCAAGATCTATGATCTTAATCAACAAGAAGAAAATTTCTCGTTTGAAGTTAACAAAGTAACTTTCTTTCAGTCTCGCTCTCAATTTGCTCACAAGAAGTAACTCAATTCATGAATCATTCACAAGAAGCAATTCAGTCTACAGATTGCTCACAAGAAGCAATTCAGTCTACAGATCATTTACAAGAAGCAATTCAGTCTACAAATCGCTCATAAGAAGCAATTCAGCACTCAGTTTGCTTGCAAGAAGTAATTTAGTTTCTCATTCACTTGAAAGAAGCAACTCAGTTTTCAGTTCGCTCGCAAGAAGTAATCTAGTTTCTCATTCATTCAAAAAAAGTAACTCAGTTTTCAGTTCACTCACAAGAAGCAATTCAGTTCTCAATTCGCTTGTAAAAAACAACTCAGTTTCTCATTTATTCACAAGAAGCAATATAATTTCTCATTCACTCATGAGAAGTCAACTAATACTCAGCTCGTTCACAAGAAACAAACTTCGTTCAATCTTGTCTTTCATCTGAAACAAGAAACTTCTAGTTGTATTTTTTAAATCATTCAAAAAGAATACTCATCAAAAATCAAGTGTCAAAATTCTTTTCTCTTTAAAACTTCTGTTGTTCTTCAAGCAGATCAATTCAATCAATTTTTTATACAACTTGACATAGTTGAGTTGAAAGCTTGAAGCTTTGATTATGCTGCTCATGTCAAAGACATTGAAGTGTTTAGCGTCATTTTAAAGAAAATCAATGTTTTCTTGAATCTTGAGTTAATCTCGTCTTCTAGTCTAGACTTTAACGAGTCAAAATCACGTCATGCGACTTTGACTGTTTATTCAAAGAACAGCTCAACTCTTACTCAGTTTTCATCTCACTCTCAAGACAGTATGTATGATAAAAATCATCATTTAAATTTTCATCAAATGAAAAAGAAATTTCATTTAACTGCATTCACGACACAAGAAGATCTTGAAGTCTATTGACAAAGTAAGAACGTTGATTCAATCACAATTTTATCATTCAAATATTTTGAGTTTCTAAATGTCTTCTTCAAGAAGAATGTTGATATCTTGTCTTTGCATCAAGCTCATAATCATGTCATACATTTTAAAGAAGATGCTCAATTCTCAGTCTTTGCTTTGTATGACATGAGTCGTGATGAAATTCTAGAACTTCGTTGTTATTTGAATGAAAATTTGAGCAAAGATTTCATTCAAGTCAATCACTCTCAGATGATCATCTTTGTTCTTTTCATCAAGAAATTCGAAGAAGAACTTTGCTTCTGCATGAACTATTGAGATCTGAATGTTATCACAGTCAAGAATCGATATTCTCTGTCTCTGATCTCAAAAATGCTAAATCATTTAAATTGAGCTAAAATCTTTATCAAGTTGAATATCATTTCTGCGTTCAATCAACTTTGAATCAAAGAAGAAGATGAAGTTCTCATCGTCTTTTGCACTTAATTTGAATTATTCAAGTATCTAATTATGCTCTTTGATTTATGTAATAAGTCTGTCTCATTTCAAAAATACATCAACAATACTCTTCATGAACATTTAAATAAGTTCTATACAGCTTATCTGAATGACATCTTGATCTATTTCGACAATGAACTCAAGCACAAGATTCATGTTAAGCTCATTTTATGAAAGCTGTGAGAAGCAGATCTTCAGATGAATATAATCAAATGCAAGTTTCACGTCACTTAAGTTTCATATTTAGAATTAATAATCATCATCAAAGAAGTTAAGATGAACTCTTTCAAGATAAACATCATTGTTAATTGACTCATCTTGATCAACGTTAAAGACGTTTAAAGTTTTTTAGATTTCGCGAACTTCTATAGAAGATTCATCTATGACTATAGTAAAATAGTTATCTCGCTCACTTGTCTCATCAGAAAAGATGTATTCTTTGTCTGATCTCAGAAATGTCAGATTGCATTCAACACTCTTAAGAAAGTCTTCACTTTCAAGATTATTCTTTGTCATTATAATTCAGATCACAAGATTGTGATAGAAATCAATGCTTTGAACTATGTATTCAAAAACATTCTCTCTCAATATGATGAGAATGAGATTCTTCATTCAGTCACTTACTTTTCAAAGAAGCATAACTCAATCGAGTGTAACTACGAGATCTACAATAAAGAACTCATGATCATTGTTCATGCTTTCAAGAAATGATGATCAGAGCTTAAAAACTTTATCTATTCTGTCAAAATGATCACGAATCACAAAAATCTTGAGTATTTTATGTCAATTAAACAGTTGAATCATCATCAAGCTCGTTAAAGTGAGTTTCTGTCTAGATTCAACTATCACATCGCTTATCATTTCGACAAGATTGATGATAAGTTGAATGCTCTGACATGTCGCTCAAAAGATCTTTTTAAGAAGAAAAATACATTCAATTCTTGACATCAATATCAACATCAAATAATTTTGAAAACTCATGTTTTAAACTTTAATATTGTTGAGAATCTCACTCTTGATGTCTTCAACATCAAAGTCATGAAGCTTCAATCACAAATCATCATTCTAGATTCAGTTCAGTTACATTTATTTTCAATTATCTCAGCATTCTTGCAAATTCTAACTTTCATGAATTTAGAAATTGAAGAATTCAACATTGAAAACATCAAGTTTCAGCTAGATCAAGACATTCTGAATCTTGATGAAGATTCTGCTGACACTTTTACTCAGACATTGTGAAAGCAAGTTAAAATCAATGACAAATTTGCAGCTCAGATAATCAAAGCATTTTGCAATGAAGCACGACATTAAAACAAGATTTCTTTAGTTGAGTGTGAAAAACACAAGAATCATCTGTACTTTCAAGAAAGAAAGTACATGCTTAACTCAAATAAACTACATCTTTGTATCATTCAGCTCGCTCATGATAATGTCATTGATGATCACTTAGAAAGAGCAAAAAGCTATGAACTGATTAGTTAAGTTTACTGATGATCAAACATTTATAAGTATGTTCAATGCTTCATACAAAACTGTCATGTGTGCACACATTTCAAGCTTTTTAAACAATGAACTTAAGAATGATTGCATCTTCTTTCAGTTTTTGAACGTCGTTGACATGATGTTTTCATGAATTATGTAAATTCTTTATCGCTCAGTATCTTCATAAATATCACATATAAATATGTTCTAGTCTTCATTGATTATTTTATCAAAATGAGACATTTAGTTCTCATCACTTCTATGAAAGTTGAAGAAGTTATCAACTGCTTCTATGCTCATGTTTGAAAACATCATGATTTACTTGAGTTTTTCATGTCTGATCGAGATATACAATTCATCTTCAATGTCTGAAAGCATATGTGTAAAATGTTGAAGATAAATGTTAAGTTATCAACGATGTATCATTTTGAGATCAATGATCAAATCAAAAGAATCAATGTTATCATGAAGCATTATTTTTAAGTCTTCGTCAACTACATGCAGAATGACTGAACTAAGTGACTTTCTGAAGTCAAATTCATCATCAATAATGCATCATCATCAATCACTTTAGCATTACTTTTCTTGATCAATTTAAGTCAAAATTCACGTCTAGACTTCAAGTTTTCTGAATCTCTGTTCAAGAATTTTACATCTCAAGCTTGAAACAAGTTAATCAATGTTGAAGAGTTCATCAAGAAGATGAAGAAACTAACTGAGCATTTATGTGATGAGATGCTTATAGCTCAGATCATCTACAAATTCAATGTCAATCTCTTTCATTGTTCTTGTTCTAAATACTTCGTTGAAGATGAAGTCTGATTGAATGCTCGCAATCTTAGCATCGCTCGTCTCGTTGTCAAGTTAGATGATCATAATGTTGATTTTTTCAAGATCAAGCGTGTCTTTAAAAACAATTCTCTGATCATTGAGTTAAATCTTTCAACATTCATGAAGATTCATTCAATCTTTCATGTTATTCTTTTGAATTATATCGCAAGTGATTTTCTTTCAAGTCAACGTCAGAAATCTTAAAAACTCATTGTCATTGAGAATGATGAAAGATTCTGATATGTAAACAGCATACTAAACTTCAAACATAATAGACATTATAACTCATCTTTGCTCAAGTATTACATCAATTAAGAAGATTACTTCTTTACTTGAAAGTCTTTTCATCTTCTGAATAATTGTGAGCAAATGCTCAATGAATATCATCTCGTCAACTCTGTCGTTAAAGAATCATATGTACTATCATGTGTGATGTTTCAATGTCAATGTCAAGAACTTTAAGTTCAATCTTCATCATTTTAACTCAGCTTAAATCTGACTCAGATCTTGTTTAAATCTGTTTCAGATATCTTGTTTAAATTTGACTCAGATGTGACTCAAATGTATTCTAGTTTCATCTGTACATCATTACATTAAACTGCATTTCATTTTTTCTTACTCCGATTTGACTCAGATCTTGTCTAGATCTGACTCAAACATCTTATTTAAATCTGACTCAGATGTGATTCAGATGTATTTCAATTTTCTGTACATCATCACGTTAAAATGCATCTCATCTCATTTCACTCTTCAGACATCTTGTTCAAAACTGACTCAGATGTGACTCAGATTTATTCTAGCTTCATCTGTGCTTCATTACATTAAAATGCATTCACATCAATTCTTGTCTCATTTCAATCTTCATCTTCAATTCTTTCTCATTTCATCTTATTTCTTCTTGATGTTTTGCAAAAGCTCAATCTTGAAGAAAAGAGTTACTGTCATGATGTCAGATCATCAACTTAATTTAGAACATAAATCATTGATGTTTTAAATAATCTTGATTCATTGAATCTATTTTGCAGTTCAATGAATTAAGTCATTAATCTAGTCATTATCATTTTAATTTAGTTTCAGCAATTCTGTTTCAATCATTTCAATCATGTGCATGAATCTTTGCAATCTTAAGTCATAAAACTATTGTTTAGTCTTGATTCTGCTCAATTCATGTATATAGAAATTGAGTTCTCATTCTTTTCTTTCACTCTTTGTCTTTCATCTTGTACATTATTTGATGTATTATCTTGTATCTAGATTCTATCAAAGTAATAATAATAATATCAGTCTTTTATATTGATAGTATCTTTAGTTTAACTCAGTCTTTGACACATCTGTTGTTATCATTTGAGACAGATGCATCTTCAGAGTTCATAATCTTCATTGCAGTTGACACAACATCTTTTATTCAAAGACATCATGCACTCTTTGATGTGATGTTTGTCTGTGCATTTAGCACAGCGTTGTTTCTTCTTGCAGAATCTGATCATATGATCGAATTTGAAGCATCTGTAACACTGAGTGATGTGACAGTTCTTTTCAAACAGTTTACATGAGCATTCTTGATACAAGTTTAGCATGCTTTCATTCATTAATTGATTTATCATTGCTTTGATTGCGATCTCTACAATGAGTAATGAGTGAATCTTCTCACTTTCAACTACTTTCTTGAGTCAGACTATTCTTAGAATCTTTAAATTCTCATAAAATCTTGCGTTGTCTTTTATCAATCTTTTAATGATTATTTCTTGATTGCTTGTGTCTATTGTGATGCATATCTCATGTGCTAGCACAGCAAAGATTCAATGCACTATATGCATCAAGTTCGCGATTTCTTTTGCTCATGTCTGAAATCTTTTCAGATTTGCTCAAGTCTCTGAACTCACTGCGTGAAGTATGATGTCTTCGCTTTCAAGCTTGCAAAGAGACACAATTAAATTTCTTTGAGCTGTTGACATGTTTGTGATTTCTTGAAGAATCTGTTCGATAGATTTCTTTTGTATCTTTTCTATTTCTTTTCTTTCTGTTATCTTCATCATGACTTCTCATCTTTTGCGAAGCGATGACAATTCATCTCTGAAGCATTGCTTTCTTGTTGTTGCTTTCTCTCTTGTCACATTCGCTCATGACGTGATTCTCGATGAGAAGCATATGCTATCTTGTGTTTACATGCTATCTTGTGTTTGTAGCTGCTTACTAAGCAGTTGTACGAATGTTTTCAGTTTCTGTACATTCTTCGCAATGAACACATTCTGATTCTCGTTGTTTTTTTCTTCTGAATCGTTTCGAAGATGTCACATCAGCTTCACTGCTACTTCTTTTCACAAATGATCTTTGCTCTTCTCTTTCTTTAACATTGATGTCTGTATTAAAAGATCAATAATGTTAGCAACATACTTCTCATCATTGCGTGAGCTTTTCGACTTCACGTTGCTGTTTCTTCATGACAAGTCAACGTTGTTTGCAATCATTTCTGAATCAGCATTGCTGCAGTTCATGCAATTCATCGTCATTTATTCATCTTCTAGATTCGTTCTGCTTTGATTATATTGCTCTTTTCAAAAATTTGCTTTGCGCACGTTGTGATTGTTTATTAAGTCTGAGAAAAGTGATGAAAGCTCGTTCATTATGATCATGAAATCAAAGATTCTCAACAATGAAGAATATGACTCAAATAAATCAAACAATACAGAAGAAATTATTCATCAAGCAGTCGAGAAAGAAAATTGACTTAGCGAAACTTTATGAGCATTCACTATTGCAACAAAAAATGTTCTCAAACAAGAAGAAAATCATCTTGAAGTAAAGAAAGATCTTAAAAAGCTTACAAATCAAGCAAGTTTTATAAACATATACAATGAATTGTACACTTTCTTCAGACAGAAAGAGAAAGATTTTTTACAATGTATGCAACAGATCAAGAATAAAATACATCAAGTTATTTATGATGAAGTTCAAGATGAGTCAATTGCATCACGTAAGAACATTCAATATTATGACATAATCATGAAAAAGTTATTCACAGAAGTTAAGTTCATCAAGCAAGAAAAATATGTACTCTTTGATGAAAATTATATATTCAAAGAACTTAAACAAATGATAAAAGTTATCAGAAAGAAATTTGATCTGTGTAATTCAAAGAAATATTCACAAAAGAAGATCAATTCAAATTGATTTCAGTACATAAAACAAGTACTTAAGAAGCAAGCTTTTAATTCAAAAAACTAGAAAACTCTTTAATTGATAAATCATTGAAGAAGTTTAGTCAAGAATCAAAAATCAAAAGCATAATTATTTTCACAAATGACTCAACACAGTTATAAGTCTGAGTTAAGATCAATGATTATACAGCACATTTATTCATTGACAGTGACTGTATGAGAAATTATATGTTCTCAAAATTTGCTAAAAAAATGCAAATATCTTTGCAAAAGAAGAAAGAATCTTACAATTTGCAAAACTTCAATGAAACATTCATGAAGTATAATAATGAACTAATAAATCAAGAGATTCAACTCATTCATTTAAGACTCAAATGTCATTGAAAGAAGTTGTGTTTAAATGTTATAAAGCAGTCAGACAGCAATATAGTTCTAAACATATCATGACTTCATATGATCAATTTGATAATAGATTGAGTTAATGAAACAATTGTTTTTCTTCATATAAAAATGATGTGATTGCACTTAATATTGAAGTCATCAAAGAATGTGAAAATCTTCGTAATAACAGTGAATAATATATGCAGCGAGCTGAAGAACAGTTCAAATGCACAGATGTTATGAAGCAGAAAGATTAAAAGTAACTTTGCTATTGTTAAAATTTCTAAAAAATATCAGAAATATAAGATTCTGTTTGAGAAAGAAAGTGATCAAGAGACACTATTCAAACATTAATCGTGAAATCATGAAATCAAGCTCATAAATGACAAGAAACTCATGAAACAGTTCATTTACTCATTATCAGCAGAAAAGCTTAATGCTTTGCAACAATATTTGAAAGAAAACATGGAAAAAAAATTTATTAAAGAATTGCAGTTGTCAGCAGAATACTCAATTTTGTTTATTTTGAAATTGAATGAAAGTTTAAAATTATATGTTGATTATAGAGCATTGAATAACATCATGATAAAAAACAGTTACTCGCTATCACTCATATCTGAACTGCAAGACAGACTTTCAAGAACACAGTAATTTATGAAATTCAATATATTCAAAGCATTCAATTGAATACAAATTAAAGAAGAAAATGAGTGAAAGACAGTTTTTTACACTCGATTAGAACATTATGAGTATTTGATCATGTCTTTCAATTTAATCAATGCTTCAATCATGTTTCAGACATTTATAAATAATGTGCTACGACGTTATCTGAATCAATTCATTATAGTATATTTGAATGATATACTAGTATATTCAAAGATGAAGAAAGAACATGTGCAACATGTTAAAAAGATTTTACAGACTTTAAAAAAAGTCGATTTGCACATTAAGTCAGAAAAAAGTAAATTTCATGTACAGAGTGTACAGTTTTTAAAATTCATAGTCATGTTTCAGAGTTTAAAAATGAACTTAAAGAAGATAAAAGCTGTTACGACTTGATTAATGTCAAAGTCAAAGATCAAAGTTCAATTCTTCTTAGAATTTGTGAACTTTTATAAACATTTTATAAAGAGATACTTCAGAATCATCTCATCACTTACAAATTTTATGAAAAAGAACATATCGTTTGTGTAAATTAAGAAAGCAGAAGAAGCTTTCAAGAAGCTGAAGAAATTATTCATCTTTCAGTCAATACTGATCATGTTTGAATCAGAAAAATCTATTATGCTTAAGATGAATGCATTAAACAAAGTTATTAAGACATGTATCAGTCAATCAGATGATAAAAAATGTCTGCATTTTATTGCTTATTACAATTGTAAGTTTACAGTCGCTGAATTGAACTATGAAATACATGATAAGAAGTTACTAACTATTGTTAACTTTTTCAAACAATGAAGAATGTATTTGAAAGAATCTAAACATTAAATTCAAGTATATACAAATTATAAAAATTTATTATACTTCATGATCATGAAAGTTCTGAATCAAAAACAAATCAGATGATTGAAGAAATTGTCATCATACAACTTTCAAATTCAGTATTGAAAGAAATTTAAAAACTTGAAGATTAATATCTTAAGTAAAAAAGCAGATCACATAACAGATAAATCACAGATAAATCAGACTATCTTACAACAGAATCAAAATGATTTCATTGTTTATAATAAACAAAATGCAGCTACGCTATGAATCTACAATCAAGATCTCAAAAAATGAATAAAGCTAAAGTTAGCAAAAAACTCAGTTGCACAGAATATTATAAAGAATATCGCTGACAACGCGAACTTTGAAATAATCAATGAAATACTAACATTTCAAGATCTCATCTATGTTTCAACAAGATGCAGACAAGAGATAATAAGTAATTATCACAAGTTAATGATACATGAACATCAGAGTTCAAATAAAATCATTGAAAGAATATTTAGAATTTATTACTTTTTTAAAATGAGAAAGCAGATAGAAAATATCATAAGAAAGTATGATGTATGCATTTAAACAAAGCATAATTGACACAGACTTTATGAACTTTTGAAAAGTTTCAGCACATCAAATCATGCATGAAAAAGCATAGCTTTGAACTTTATAGTTAAGTTATCAAAGTTAAAAGAAAAAGTTACAAGAATAATGTACAACTTTATATTAATGATCACAGATAAATTAATCAAGTACAAATACTTCTTGTCATACAAGAAAGCAACATTCACAAAAGATTTAACATACACGTTTCTGAAAATGATTGTAGCAAATCATGAATTATCAGATGAAACAATTTCAAATAGAGACAAGTTCTTTACATTGAAATTCTGAAAATCGTTGATGAATCAATTAAAGATTCATCATAAGCTGTTTACAGCTTATCATTTACAGATAAATGAATAAATAAAAAGAATGAATCAGACATTAAAACAGTATTTCAAATGCTATATCAACTATAAACAGAATAATTGAATACAGTTACTATTAATAGCACAGTTGACTTTCAATAGTGCAACAACGAAAGTAATTAACATGTCATCATTCTTTGCAAACTATAAGTTTGAGTTGAAGACTCTCAAGAAATCGCGTAAGTTTATATAAATAACTCAAAAAGTTATGATATAAATCAAATAAATATATTTGTTGCATAAAGAGTTGCAAAAGAACATTCAGTTTCTAAGCAAGCATATGATTTTATATGTAAATAAGAAAAAAGATAAAGAATTTACTTTTAAAAAGAGAAACAAAGTTTATTTATTAAAGCAAAATATCAAAATGAAAAGATCAAGTAACAAGTTGAATCACATGAAACTAAAATCATTTGAAATTCTAGAAGAAAAAAGATTGATTAACTATAAGTTAAATCTTTCAACATTTATAAAAATACACTCAATATTTCATATTTTTCTTTTGAAGTTTGCAGATTCAAATTCATCAATTCAAACAGAATTTTCAGAAATCAATTCAAAGAATCAGAATATTAAGTATGAAGTAAAAAATATATTGAATCAACAAAATATCAAAGATCAGTTTCATTGATTAATCAAGTGAAAAGATTATGAACATATTGAAAACACTTGAAAATCAAAGAAAAATCTTAAGAACTGTCAAATGCTTCTGTGATAATTTCAGTTGAGAAATTCAATCAGTCAAAGTCTGATGAAAACTTAATCTGCTTGAAAAATACATCAAAAAGAAAATTATTCAATGATGATTCACTAATTCTTGTTTCTTCTTTCTCAAGCTTAATGATGTTTCAAAACTTTCATTCAATCATCATTTATTTCTTAATTTTCAGAAACACAAATTGATTTTGCAGATAAATAACTTTCGCGAAAATTTCTTGCATTTGCTTGTGAGCATTCAGCAGCTTATGAAGAATGCAATTGCATTCTGTCTTTACTCTTTTTCACTTCATCATCAAGAAAGTAAAATTGCACTTGCAATCGAGATGCACACACTCGATGCAATGATTGAATTCATTGTCAACACGACATTTCTTTTGCAAGCGACTGCAGTGTTCACAAGAACGCATGACAGCATGCTTAAAACTCGTACGCTCAAGAAGATTTTTGCAACGCAAGATAAAGTTTTTTGTTGTATGATGAAAAGACATAAAAGAAAAGTGATTTTCAAAATGAAAATCTTAGAAGAAGATTTAATGTTAAAACTCTTTTGCAAATGATTAAATAAAGCAATGATTAAATAATCATTGAATAATCAGAGTCTTGAAGTGATCGCTCTGATCGCTTGAATCAGAAGTGATCACAGTGAGCATGATGAACATGATGCTCATCTTGCTTATCTTGCTTAAGAATGATCAGAGAGATCATTCAGAGCAGAGACAACTTGACACAATTCTTTTATGTTTATATAATGATGATCATTCTCTTAGATAGAAGCTTCGTGCTCAACTCATGTAATAATCAATACAGTCTATTGTCTTAGCTATTCTCAGATCTTCAGTCTAGTGATTAGTTTGTTACTATACTGATCTCTGTTTATATCTTGTGTTGTTAAAGAAACAATCGTTACATCAGTCTTGAAGATGCAAGAGAATGAATGTTAATTCAACAGTTGAAGAATTCAAGAAATATAGAAGCAAGCTGACATGATCACATGAACAACTCTAGCGGCTAAGCTAGCAAGCTGACATCTCTAGTAGCTGAGCTAGCAAGCTGACACCTCTAGTAGCAGAGCTAGCAAGCTGACATCTTTAGTGACTGAGCTAGCAAGCTGACACCTCTAGTAGCTGAGCTAGCTACCTTAGCTTATCGCCGCCAACTTCGCCGCTCATTTAGCGAAGCCGAGCTAGCCCAGCTATTGGCGACGCTGATAGCAAACGCCGCCGTGAAATCCACTCACAATGAATCCTCTGAAGGTGCAGGCAACTGCCGAAAAGCACAAATTGATCATGGCTCCGTTCTTCCATCCGTCTCAGCTA
>JAABUV010003338.1_pt1 | contig 20538 bp, 14 predicted proteins | sample 5559971 | NCBI WGS metagenome assembly JAABUV01 (sample SAMN10711881, study PRJNA513362) | rock metagenome | isolation source: Antarctica rocks | place: Antarctica: Victoria Land, Knobhead nord | collected 2015-12-19
CGCGGCGCATATCCGTCCTTTCCCCGCCACCAGAGATCCGGCTGGCCCTAGACGCCCGCCGGCTCCTCCGCGTGGAGGATGGGGCCAGTTTATCGTATAAGCGCATGTCTTGCATAGCTGCAGCAGGTGAGCAGGAAAAGTGGGCCAGGAACCAGTGGGGCATCAGGACGAATCGGACGTGGTCCACTGCATATTTATGCATCGGACAGGTGTGTGGACAGTGGCCACGGACACGACAACCAGGAGGCCTTTCCATGAACTGATCCCCATACGTCGCCGCACGCGCCGGATGCACTGGCCACCTGGCGCTCCAGGCACCATAGAGCATCCCCGTTTCCCCTGCTCACGCGCCCACGGAGCACATCCGTGCTCCCTGGGCGCACAACACCATCATGACCGGTGCTCCCCTGCTGGGGCGGGGTTCCCCACCACGGCGGACCAGGGAGCGGGGAACCCTGTGGGACCGTGCCACGCGCCGCGGGCGGATCGCTCCACGGATAGCAGGGCCGAGCAGCAACGGCGACCCCCTTCCCCCGGACAGGTGGGCGTTGTCTTTCATCCCCCACCTGTCCGTGCATCGTTCTCAGGGCAGCGGCGCCGCGCGCGGCGTATCCCCCTGTGTCTCCCGGCCCTGCTCCTCGGCGTCCTCTCCCCGCGCCTCATTGAGCAAGCGGGTGTACAGCCGGCGCGTCTTCTCCTCCACCTCGGCCTGCGGATCGGCGCACCCGTCCTCCCCCAGCGCGGCGAGCAGGCGGTCATAGGCGCTCTGCACCGACGCGTGATGGCCTAACCCGCCCTGGTAGCGCATCAGCCGGCGATAGTGGATTTGCTCCAGGGGATCACACGCGACCAGGCGCTCGGCCCAGGCCGCCGCCATCTCCAGGTCTCCCGCGGCGTCGCTGGCGCGGCACAGCAGGGAGGCCGCGTCCAGGAAGCGCCCGTGCAGCCGGAGCCGCGGGTCGGCCGCCCACTCCGGCGCGGGCACACCGCCGAAGAGAGGGCCGCCGTAGAGCGCCAGCGCCTCGGCCAGGTCCTCCCGGTCGCGCGCGGCGAACCCGCCCTCGGGCCGGTGACCACCCGGCTGGAGTACCGGTGAGGTGGCCAGCGCCTCCTCAAAGGCAAGGGCGTCCACCCAGAAATGGGTGGGGTCAGCCCGATAGTGTCCCGTGTCCCGCTCATAGGGCAACAGCTCGTCCACGGGCGGCAGCCCGGGCCGGTCACGGAAGAACCGGGCCAGGCCCTTGCGCCGGGCGTGGAAGTTATCGCGGGCCTGCTGGGGCGTGGCGTCCGGCCAGAAGGCCAGCTGGATCTCCTCCCGCGTGCGGGGCTGGCCACGCTGTAGGAGCAGGTAGGCCAGAAAGAGCCGCCAGCTCTCGGCCATGGCCGCCGACCCAGCCTCGGCGTCCTGGCCGGCCACGATCAGGTCGAGCCCCCCAAGCAGGCGCAGGCGCACCGGCCGGGCCGGGCGGTCCATCAGCCACAGGGCGGTTGCGCCCGTCGGCGCCTCCTCAGCGTCCGCCTCCACGTCATCGCCCTCCGCGCTGGGGAGGCCGGTGGCCGCCGGGCAGAGAGGGACCTGCCCCCCGCCCGACGCTGCCGGTGGTCGTGCTGACACCTCCGCCTGGCCTGCTGGGGTGGCCACCGCCGCGGCCACCTCCGGGGCCGTCGGCGCTGGCCCCGGCGTGCTCCCATCCTCCGCCTCTGGCCACCACGGGGCGCCCTGGTCCGGCTCCGCGCCTGGCCCCTGAGTCGCCAACGGAGGGGGCACGCTTCCCTCACGAGGGGGCGAGACCGCGTCGCCGTCCCGCGTGGCGTCACCACCCGTCGCCACACCGGCGTCAGCCGGCGCTCCCACCCGGCTCTCGCCCGCGCCCGCGGCGCTGGCCACGCCGTCCCCTGGCGCGGGCGGCACGGGCGCCACCAGGGCCGGGGCGTCGGCGGGATCCTCGGCCTCCTCCACCAGGGGAGGCGCGCCGGCAGGGGGCACCACACGTGTATGATCGTCCTGCTCCTGCTTCTGCTCCTGCTCCTCGGTCTCCACGGGGACCAGGGGCGGCACGGCGCGCAGGCCGGGGGCGTCGGCCATGTAGGCCGCGCGGATGACCTCCAGCACGTCGCGGACCTCGCCGCCCGGCGTGTGGAAGGCCCGCAGGCGCTCCGCCGGGCCGTCAGGGGGGGCCCACACCAGGTCGTGCTCCCCCAGATCCTCCCCGCCCTCTTCGCCCAGGCAGGCCAGGCTGGCCGCCGCGTCGTCAAGCCGGCCGATCAGCCGGCCGCCAAAGGCGCTGAGCACGCCCCCGGCGGCCGGCGCGGCCAGCGACGCCACATCGTGGCTGCTGGCCAGGACGACCAGCGGCGCGCCGGGGGTGGCGGTGCGGCAGAGCGCATCGAGCCGGGCGCGTAGCGCGGGCGCGGCCAGGAACGCCGTGACCTCCTCGATGACCAGAACGGCGCGGGCCGGCCCGGGCCCCGCCGCCGCACCGTCACTGTCGTCGAAGCTGGCCAGCTGCACGGCCTCGGCGCGGTCCAGCACGCCGGCCAGCGCGGCGGGGTCCTGCTGGTCCACCACCTCGGCCAGCGCGTGGGGCAGCTGGCCGAAGCCGGCCAGTCCGCCTCCGGCCTCACCGACGAGCAGCAGGCCGACCTGCTCTGGCCGGGCGCGCAGGGCGATCTGGGCCAGCAGGAGCGTCAGCGTGTGGCGGGCACCGGCCAGGCCGCCGCTGGCCACCAGCAGGCTGCCCAGCGTGCCCAGGTCGGCGTGGACCACGGTGTCGGCCTCGGCGCGGCCCAGGCTGATCAGCAGGGGCAGGGGATGCGGCGCGCCGGCTGGTCCCCAGGCGGTGGGGGCCATCTGGTCGGCGTCCGTGGGCGCGGACGAGCGCAGGGGCGAGGGCAGGGCACGCAGGTCCAGCACGGCGCCGCCACGGACCGCCCGCACGGTTGCCTGCCCCACCCCGAGGCGGGCGGCCAGGTCAGGCAGGGCGGCCACGGCGGTCACGGCGTCGGGCGCGGCCAGGAGCGCCAGACTGGCCCCGTCACCGGCCTCGCGGATCTGGCGCACCCTGAACGCCGTCCAGCCCTCACCCTGGCACAGCGTCATCCAGTGGCCCAGCAGGGCGGCCACCCGGTCGACCTCGTCGCCGCGCATGCGCCCCGCCACGCGGGCCAGCAGGCCGTCCACGCCGGTCTGGGCCAGCGCGCCCAGCGCGCTGGTCACCCGGGGCGTGGTCAGGTGGAAGGGCAGAGGCGCGCCGCCCATGCGCCGGCGGCGCCGCCACAGGCCAAAGGCCAGCAGTCCCAGCAGCGTGGCCAACAGACCGGTGGGCAGCAGCGCGCCATCGGGCGTGCACACCGTGGGCTGCCGGCGCGGCGTCGGGCGGGTCGGCGGCCGTGGTCCCCAGCGGGCCGGCGCCGGGCCGTGGCCAGAACCCACCGCGGCGTGCGCGGCGGGAGCAGGGACCGCGCTCAGGGCGCCTGGTAGCGCGGCGCGGTCCCGCTCCGTCCGGGATGGCCTGGCTAGGCCCGGCGCCGCGGACCGCGGCACCGGGGAGACCACGGGCCGCAGGGTCGGGGCCGTGTCGCGCACCACCCGGATGGCCGCGCCGGCGGGCGCCGCGTGGCGTGCGGGCGGTGCGCCGGCAGAGAGGGGCAGGGGAGCTGGCGCGCGGTAGGCCGGGTGGCGTGCGCTGAATCGGGGCCGTACGGCGTGGTGGAGCTGCGCCGCCCGCGGGGCCGGGCGCGCCGCCCGTGGAGTCTGGAGCGGGCGCGCCCGGGGCCGGGCCGGGGCGGCGTCGCCCTGGTCCTGGGCGGGCAGGCGCAGCGTCCAGCCCGGCTGGATCAACGCGGGGTCTTCCAGCGCCTGGCCATCTTCCTGGAGGCGGCCCCTGTTGAGGTCCCACAGCGTCCGGGTGAGCCGCCAATCGCCCAGGAACCGCGCGGTGATCAGGGAGAGCGAGTCGCCGCGCTGCACCACATACTGGAGGCCGCCGTCGGGCAGGCGCTCCAGCAGCGCCGCGGGCAGCGGCACGCGCAGCCGCCAGCCGGGCTGGATCAGGGTGGGCAGGGTCACGCGTTGCCCATCGGGCTGGCGGAGGCCCCGGTTGGCCCGAAACAGGCGGGGGTAGGCCAGCGGATCGCCGTAGAGGCGCTGAGCAATTACGGCCAGGCTATCGCCGGCCTGCACGGTGTAGAGGACGCTGTCGCCTCCACCCGCCCGCCGCCGGGCCAGCGCGCCACGCCCCCCACCGCGGGCGTGGGCCAAGGGCCGCGCCGGGCCACGGACCGTCTGGGGCCGCGCCTGCGCATCCGCTGGGCGTGGGAGCCTGGTCCCCACCAGCCGGCCCAGCTCTGGTGGGCAGGCCTGCTGGGGCGCGGCCCCGACCGTCGTGCCCACGCGGGTGATCGCCACGCCTGCTCCGCCGGGGGCCGCGCGCGCCGTGGAGAGGCTGCCGCCCACGTTGGTGGTGAGCAGCACGCTGGCGGTGAGGCCCCCGGCCACGGTGCGCACGGCGGGCAGCAGCAGCCAGGCGCGCAGGTAGGCCAGCGGGGCATACTCCATGCGGGCGAGCAGGGCCAGCGCGACGAGCACGCGCAGCACCAGGGCCAGCGCCAGCAGGCCCAGCAGCGTCCACACACCCAACCGCAGCAGCGTGCCCCAGGCCACCGGCTCCAGACGGGCCAGGCTCGCTGGGTCCGGCAGGTCCGCCCCTCCCAGCAGCGTCCGGGTGACCATCCCCGTCAGGGCCAACGCCAGCAGCGTGGCCAGTGATGTCAGCAGCGCGCGTCCCATGTGGTGTGTTCCCCTTTCCCCAACTGCCCGGTTTACCTCACGCCAGGCCTCTCGTCTGTACAGGCGCCGCGCCGGCCCGTGGTCCTGCCAGCACGGGCGGGCCTGTGTCCCGAACGGCGCTCCCCCCGCGTGCGGCCGGCGTCCCCACGCCTTCCCCGGCAGCCCGGCAGGGGCGGGTCCGGCGGGTCCGGGCCAGGATACACCGGGGGCGTGGAACACGCGTGGAACACGGGGGCCATCCCGCCCTCTACTCCGCACGCCCCGCGCGTTCGCCGCGTGGCCCTGGCGGGGAGGTCGCGTGGACATACCGTGGAGATCCGCGCGCGCCCGTGGAACTCTCGTGGAAAGACCGCACACAACCGCACAGCGCCGTGGAACTGGCGTGGATGTCGGGGGACCCGAGCCGGGCTGCCGGGAACGACGCCTCCGCCGCCGCTCTGGCGCTGGACCGGGCGCCAGCCACCAGGGGCAGGGGCGTCACGGGGGACCAGCGGCGTCATGGCGCGCCCACCAGGCGCGTGGCCAGCCGGGTGAGCGCCACCGCCGCCGGGGTGGTGGGGCTGTGCCGGGTCAGGGGACGCCGCGCCCGCAGGGCCGCCATGACGGCATGGTCATGGGGCGTCTGGCAGACCACGCGCAGGCCCAGGGTCGCGCTGAGCAGCGCGTCGTCCCGCGGCGCTCGCTCGGGGTCGGTGTGGGTGAGGATCACGCCGTGGCAGGCGGCCAGGCCCACCTCAGCGATCAGGGCGCCCGCCTGCAGCAGGCAGTCCTGCAGGCCCACGGCGTCGGCGCGGCAGACGACCAGCACCGCGTCGGCCAGGCGCAGCGCGGCCAGGTGGCCCAGTCCTCGGGGATCCGGGGGCAGGAACGGCCCGCAGTCCAGGATCAGCGGCCGGTACACGCCAGCCAGCGCGCGCAGCAGGGCGGCCAGGCGGTCCGGGTCCACGTCCAGCCCCTGCGCGGGGACGGTCAGGCCGGGCAGCAACAAGGGTCCCCCCGGGTAGGGGCGCTGCAGGTGGCCCGGCGCGCAGGGCTGCCCATCGGGCGGGCGGATCAGGCAGGCCGAGGCCAGGGCGCCGCCGGGCCGGGCGCCCAGATGCTGGGCCAGCGTACCCCGGCACAGGTCGGCGTCCACAAGCAGCGTGTCCTGGTGGCCCAGCCGGGCGCAGGCGTCGGCCAGAGCGGCGGCGACAGTGCTGCGGCCCGGGCTGCCCGTCGGCCCCCACACGGCGATGACCGGTGGGCGGGCTCTCCCCTCCGTGGCTCCGGGCACACGGGCGGGCTCAGGGGTGGGGGGACGGCGGCGGAACATCGGGGGGTCACCTTTCGCGCTACGCGTCTGTGTCGTGTGCCGGGTGGCGGCGCGGGAGCCCGCGCGGGGCCTCCTCCCGGCGGCGCTCGTCATGGGGTGTGATCCGGGGAGGCTCCACCCTACCGGCCAACAAGGGGGAGCAGCAGGGGATACAGGGCCGGGTAGAGCAGGATAGTCACCACGGCGGGCAGGCAGAACAGCACCATCAGAGCCCGGCTGCGCAGCTGGCCCACCTCTTTCTGCGCCCGCCGCCGCTGGGCGATCTCGTGGCGGGTGCTTTCGGCCAGGTCACGCAGGGCCGGAGCGATGGGGGCCACCGCGCCTGAGGCGGGGTTCTTCTCCCCCCGCCGGCGGGCCAGGATGATCAGGTGGAGGGCGCGGGTGACCTCCTTTGTGGCGCAACGGGCATGCATGTGGTGCAGGGCGTCCTCGAAAGGCACATTGGTCCCGCGCAGGCGCAGGGCGTGGGCCAACTCGCGGGTCAGGTCGTTGCGTTCGCCGGCCAGCTCCCCCAGCGCCTGCTCCAGCAGGGCGCCGGCGGTGACCAGGGCGGCCAGGTTGTACAGGAAGGAGACCAGCTGCACGCGCAGCCGATCGGCGCGCTGGCGTGTCTGGGCGCGCAGCTCCGCCTGGGCCAGCAGGATGCCCAGTGCCCCGGCCAGCGCGCCGGGCAAGGGCAGCAGGGCCAGTGGGAGGGCCAGCGCCCACAGCCCCACCAGGGCCAGGGCGCACAGCGCGGCCGTCACCAGCAGGCCATGGACCAGCACGCGCGGGGAGCCCAGCGCGTAGCCGGCCTGGATCAGCCGCGTCTCGCGCACGGTGGCCCCGGGCACCAGCACCGGCGGGGTCAGCAGGCGCTCCAGCAGCCGCGCCGGCAGCGGGGCAAAGACCAGGCGGCGGCGGGTGAAGGCCAGGGGAGGCCGGGGCCGGCGGGGCTGCCGCCAGGCCCGCGCCAGCGCGGGCAGGGCCAGGATCACCAGCGTCGTGCCGGCGGCGGGGATCAGGGCCAGCAGGGACACGGGAGGCAGGGTCATCGCCGCTCTCCGGGGGGGCGGCGGGCGGCGCGCTCCGGCCCCAGGGCCAGGTAGTAGCCCAGCGCGCACCACAGCACCACCCCCGCGGCCACGCTCCAGCCCAGCGGCCCGCCGTAGGCAGCGGCGACCAGGGAGGGCGTCAGGCCCTGCAGGGCCACCAGGCAGACGGCGGGCAGGGCCACAAAGATTAGGCGGGCGGCGGCGCGGGGGTAGGCGTAATCGGCGACCAGTTCGGCCTGAAAGGCGCGCTCAGCCTGGGCCAGGCGGATCACCGGCTCCAGGCTGCTGGCCAGGGAGACCTGGTTGTGTTCCATGGCGATGCGGATGGCCTGCACGGCCTGGGTGAAGGCCACGCTGTCCAGGCGGGCGCTGAGCACCTCCAGGGCCTGCACGATGCCCTGGTCAGCCAGCCCGGTGGTGGGGTCCACCGCGCGCACGGTGCGCCGCAGCAGCCCGGCCAGCGGCTCCTCGGTGGTGTGCAGCGCCATGGCCTGCAGCGCCTGCAGCACGGTGGCCCCCGTGGCCGCCGCGGTGGCCCCGTCCTGCAACGCTGGCGCGATCTGGGCCTCCAGGGCGGCGCGCAGGCGGCGTTCACGCCAGCCCAGGGCGGACCAGGGACCCATCACGCACAGCGCGCCCACGGTCCCGGCGTAGGGCGCGGGCAGCAGCGCCCCGGTGAGCAGGGCGCCCCCACCGGCGCAGGCCAGGCTGAGGGCCAGCAAGACCAGGGGGTGCAGCCACTCCAGGTCGTTCTGGCGCAGGCGGCCGCGCACGCGGGCAAGCAGACGCCCGGGCAGGACGGGGCGCTGGCCCAGCCCGCACGCATGGGCCAGCAGCATCTGCTGGCGCGGGGAGCGCAGGAAATGGGCCAGCGGGACCGGCTGGCCGGCCGGCCACAGCAGCCGCGCGGTCAGCAAGCCGGTGGCCAGAGCCAGCGCGAGGGCCAGGCCCTGGACCAGCGGCCCAGCCAGGGCAGAGGCGCCCAGGGCCGGCCAGGGGATCATGGGGCCCCCTCCCGCCGGTCCCAGGGCAGTGCTCTGAGCAGGTCCGCGTACCCGCCCCCGCCGGCGGCCGCGCCGGCCGGGGCCGCCCCGTCCTCCCGCTCCTGGGGCAGCGCCACCCGGTGTCCCGCCGCGCGGGCGGCGAGGCGGCGGGAGGGAGCCATGCGGTAGCGCGCCTCACCCGCCGCCTCATCCCAGCCAAACAGCTCCTGCATCTGGTAGATACCGCGCTCGTTCAACCCCATCACCTCATGGACGCTCCGCACCACGCGGCGCACCGTGTCGTCGGGGTCCACCTGGCGCTCCACGATGACCACCAGGTGCAGCCGGGTGGCGATGTCCGCCTGCACCACCTCCAGGGGCGGCGCGTCCCCCGCGCGCAGGCACAGCCGCTCCACGCGGGTGAGCGCCTCGTAGGCGTCCTCGGCGTGGGTGGTGGTCAGGGAGCCATGGGCCAGCCGGGCCACCTCCAGCAGGGTCAGCGCCGCCGCGTCGCGCAGCTCGCCCTGGGCAATGATGGTGGGGCGATGGCGCACCGTCTGGCGCACCAGCTCGCGGGCGTCCACGGGCGTGCGCGTGCCCAGAGCGTCGCCGCGCACCTCCATCTGCACCGCGTTGGGGTGGCTGAGCACCCACTCGATAGGGTCCTCAATGGTGATCAGGCGCATGTCCCGTGGCTGCAGCGAGAGCAGCACCTGCGCCAGCGTGGTTTTGCCCCCGCCGAAGTCCCCGGCGATCACGATGTTCAGCCCCCCCTGGAGGGCCAGGGCCAGGAAGCGCAGCAGGGGGGCCGAGACCATGCGTCGGGCCACGATCTCGGCGGCCGTGAGGGGGACCAGGCTGCGCAGGCGGATGGTCATGATCGGACCCTGCAGGGGACACAGCGACCGATCCATGGCGTTGACGCGGGCCAGGGGCAGGCGGATCTCCACCAGGGGGTTGTTCTCGCTCAGGGCCGGGGCCGAGCCGGCCTGCATGCGCTCCAGGAGCAGCATGATCTCCTCCTCGGTCAGCGTGAGGGGATGGTCCGCTGTGCCGGCGGGGACCAGCCGCCCCGCGCGCTCCAGGTAGATTGGTCGGTCCGGGCCGTTGACCATGATCTCGCTGATCGTGGGGTCGGCCATCAGCGCGGCCAGCGGCCCAAACCCCCGCAGGCGGGCGAACACCTCGGCCAGGGCGGCGGGCGGCAGGGTCTCCCGCGCCTGATAGCGCGCCTGGGCGTTGTAGGCGGCCACCGCCGGGCCGATCAGCTGCTCCCGCAGGTGGACGTCCTGCGCCTCGGCCGCCACGGCGGGGTGGGCGTCGAGATAGGCCTGGGCCGCGGGGCGCAGCGCCTCGACCAGCTCCAGAATGCGCTCCCGCAAGGCGGGGCCGGCCAGGGATCGCTCGCTGGGCACGCGGCCCTCCCTGCCCGTTTGATCGGCCCCTCTCTCCCAGTTCAACATCGCGCACTCCTCTCCTCTCTCCTCACGTCCCTGTGCCGTGCCACCCGGAGCCAAGGCCGCCCCACGTCTGGGCCCTGGGTCAGACGGGTCACGGGGCCACTCCGTCACGCCAGCCACCGCCGAGGGGATCGCTGACCGGGGCAGAGGCGCTGCTGGCGGGGAGCGGCGGCTCCTCCGCCCCGTCCCAGGCGTCGGGGAGGCGCGGCGGCGGGGTCCCGGCGGGGGTGCGGCGGACCAGCCGCCGCAGGGCGGCGCGCCAGGGGGCGGGCAGGGACGGGGGCGAGCCCAGGCTGGGGTCGACGCGGGCGACCAGGGCCTGGGCCTCGCGCAGCAGGGGGCGCTGGTCGCCGCTGAGGATCCAGGGTGGCCGCGTGCCCTCCGTGCTCTGCGCAGCGACCAGCACGGGGTCCTCGCGCAGCACGCCCCACAGGGACAGGCCCCCGCAGCGGGCCACGATAGCGGGTAGGTCCAGGGCGTCCGGGTCGGTGGCTCGATTGAGCACCAGGCCACAACGCTCGGGGTCCAGGCCGGTCATGTTGCGCAGGCGATCCTGGCCATCAGCGGTCAGGGCGAGCGAGGACGGCGCGGGGTCGGTGACCACCAGCAGCGTCTCGGCCAGCGCGGCCAGGGCGAGGTGGGTGTGATTCCGCACATCGGTGGCCAGGTTGCCCAGATCGACCACGATCCACGCGTAGCGGTCGCGGGCGGCGGCCAGCACCCGGCGGGCCAGGGCGTCGCTGCTGGTCAGATGCGCCGTCGTGGCGGCCAGCTGCGGGCCGACCAGCACATCGAGCGTGGCCCCGGCCCCACCCGGCGGCGTGTACGGCGTGATGTAGGGGGTCAGGTCGAGGGGGACTGCGCCCCTCCCCGCGCCCCCGCCGTGCTCCCGCGCTCCGAGGCCCCGCACCGAGGGGCCAGGTGTGCCCTCGCCACCCGCCCCAGGAGTCTGGGCCAGCAGGTGGGCGGCCAGGCCGTCCATGCCCCGCGCCGGGTCAGCGGGTAGGCCCCAGCGGCGGTGCAGGATGGCGCCCCCCAGGTCCAGGTCGATCACCAGCACCCGCTGCCGGCCCCGCGCGGCCAGGGAGAGGGCGAGCAGGCTCACCACCTCGGTCTTGCCGCAGCCCCCCTTGCTGCCGCGCACCGCCAGCGTCTGGCCGCCCAGCAGGGCGCGCTCCACGCGGGCCAGCGCCGAGCCGGGGGCCGCGCTGCCCGGGATCGGCGCGGCGCGCACCAGCCCCACGGCGTGCTCGATCAAGAGGGCCAGTTCGGCCGGGTCGGGCGGCCAGGCGGCCACGGCCAGACAACCCACGCGCTCAGCGTGGGCCAGCAGAGCCGCCGGATAGGGGCCGCCGAAGGGCCGCCCCAGCGCGTCGTCCGCGTCCTGCCGGGCGCGCAGGCTGGCCGGGACCAGCAGGATGGTCCCCGTGCCCAGGGTGCGCCGCAGGTGGCCGGGAAAGGCGGGGCTCATGCCGCTCAGCGTGGCATGCGCCAGCACGATCTCGGGCCGGTGCTCCCGGCAGGCGGCGTGCAGGGCGGGGCCGCTGGTCGCGCTGGCCACCACCTCTACGCCCAGGCTGGTCAACAGGGCCGTGGCTTCGGCCAGGCCGCCGCGCAGGCCCAGCGCCACCCGCGGCCGCCCGCTCCCCGGGGGCACGGTAGCCGGAGGGGCAGGGGGCCGGGGATCACTCAGGGGACGGGACATGATACTGCCTCCTGAACAGGGCGCGGGTGGTGGTGGTCAGGGCGCCGCCGGCGTCATCGGGGCGCACCTGGGCGAAGCCGAAGGTCACGGTGGGATCGTCCTTGAGCAGCTGCAGGGTGGGCGCCTCCCCTCGCGGCACGGCGACGGTGAGGGCCACTCCGCCTCCCGGTGGGGTGGCCACGTAGGTGACCAGGGCAAAGGGGTCGATCACCTGGACCACCCGGCCCGTTGCCCCGCCGCCGCTGGCCGCCCCCGTGGCCGCCCCAAGGGTAGTGGTGGCCGGGCGCACGGGCTCCTGGAGGGTGGCCAGGATGGCCACGTGGTCGCCGGAGCGTAGCCCGGCGCCGGGGATGTTCAAGACGGAGGGCGTGCTGATCTGGTAGAGCCAGTAGCCCTTTTTGACCAGGGCCGCGTCGGGGGCGTCGGTGAGGCGCGCCGTGCCCGGCGCGAAGAGGCGGCGGCGCTGGATCACTTCACCGGCGAACAGGGGAGCGCGGGCGATGCTGCCCACCACGGCGGCGCGATCGGCCTCCAGGGCCGGCGCGGGGCCGGGCAGGGCGTCGGCAGGCACCTGGGTCACCGAGATCAGGGCGCTGCCGAGCGCCTCGCCGATCTGGATGTCCCGTGCCGCGACCAGGACGCCGACCGTGGGGCGGGCCGCGCTCAGGCGGGTCAGCGCCTGCTGGGCGACGCCGTAGACCACCACGCCGGCCAGCACGGCGAAGACGAGCGCCAGGACGGCGCGGAGGCGCGGGATGTGGGTCATGGCCCCACCGCCTGGCGGGGGCTGGCCGGGCGCGCGCTCACGGCGCGTCCGGTGGCGGCATCGTGGGCCGCCCCCCGCCGCGGTCGGCGCGCCGCGGGGCAGAGCTGAACAGGTCCTGGGCCAGGGTGTCCCGCAGGAGCGGGTTGGCGGCGTGGCGGCGCAGCTCCAGGTCTGCCAGCGTGGCGGCCATCGTGTCGCCCGCCCGCCTGGCCGCGCGGCGCTCCCCCACCATCTGCAGCACGGTGAGCAGGAGCAGTAGGCACCCCACCCCGATGCAGCCGACCAGGGCTACCGTGATCATCGTCGCTCTCCCTTCCTCGCGTCGTCGCGTCGTCGTGTGTCTTGGTCGCCCTGAGCGGCCTGGCCATGTCCATGTCCTGGTCCCCTCTGGAGTCCTATCTGATCACCATGGTTGGCTCGACGCCGTGCTGCCCCTGGTGTGTCGTCGTCCCGGCCTGTCGGTGTGCTCTCTGGCCCGGGTCGCCCGTCCCAAGCTAGCCCCCGCTCAGGGTCCCAGCGCGCTCTGGCGGGCGCAGGCGGTCATCTGGTAGCTCCAGCCCCAGCCGTCGCTCATCAGCACGCCAATGGTCACGGCCACCGTGTAGCAGAGGCGCGCCGTCGGCTGGTCCACGCGCAGATCCGTCCAGCGCAGGGACACGCGCCGCCCGAAGGGGCGCAGGTTGGCCCGCAGCAGGGCGTCGGCGCGTGTCCGGGCCGCCGACTCATCCAGACGGACCTGACCGGCGGCCAGCGCCGCCTCGTCCAGCGCGGTGGCCCCCGCGTCGGCGACGACCTGCGCGGCGCGGCGCACCCGGTCATAGGTGTCCGTCACCGAGGCGATGCCCCACACGGCCAGGGTGAGCGGCAGGACCACGCCCGCCAGCAGCAGGGCGGTCAGCACCAGAGCCTGACCGCCCTGTCCCGGCCCGCCACGGACGGCTGTCGCGCGCGCTGGTGGGGGGAGGGGGCGTCTCATGGAGCCGCCGGGTGGGTCAACGCCGTGACCGAGGCCACGGTGGTGATCTGGCGGTCCAGGTGGCCCAGTAGCGGCACGTCACAGCTGTAGCGGTACGAGGCGGCCACTGTGATGGTGTCTCCCCACACCGCCGGCAGGGGATGGACGGTGTCGCCGGTGTGTGCGCTGACCTCGACCTGGAGCGCCGCCGGGTTCAACCCCGCCGTGGTGGTCAACGCGGCCAGGCAGGCCGCCGCGCAGTCGCCGGTGACGGCGATGGTCTGGGCGTCCTGCTGGGCCAGGTGGCCAAGGGCGCTGTCGGCCCGGACCATGAGCAGCAGCTGGACACCGCCGAAGACGAGCAGGATGAGCGCCGGCAGGATCAGGGCGAACTCGACCAGCGACTGGCCGCCGGCCGCCTGAGCGGGTGGGGGGGCAGCGGCGCGGTGAGGCTCCGGCGGGGCGGGGCAGAAGAGGCGGCGCATCAGTGGGGCGCCTCCTCGCTGAGCAGGACAAGGGTGTCGGTCAGCACGGCGGTGTCCGTCACCGGCACCCTCACCAGCAGTTCGGCGCAGGCAGGCGCCGTCGGCGCGCCCCCATCCGGCGCCGGGCCGCAGTCCACGCCCTGCGCCAGCGCGTGCGGCTGACGGGTGATCTGGGCGCCGGGCAGGTCCGTGGCCACGGCAGCGGCGACCCGCTCCATGGGGATGTCGCCGCTCTGGGGCGTCTGGCGCGCGGGAGGCGTGGGCCAGGCCGGCGGTGGGGCCGCCGCGACGCAGCCGGGCACGCAGGGGTGGGCCGGATCACTCGGCGGGGCGGTGGCCTGGGGGGGCACGGTGGCGGGAACCGGCCAGGTTGGCGGGGGCAGGGGCATGGAGGTGGGGGGCACCGGCGTCTGGGTCGCCGTGGGCAGGGGTGTGGCCGAGACCAGGACGGTGAGCGCGTACGGCGTGGGCGTGGGGGGCGGCGCGTCCTGGCACACACCGTCGCCCAGCGGGTAGTAGCCGGTGGCGTGGTCGTCCAGCGTGGTCAGCAGCGGCGCCGGCGCGGGGGTGGGGGGACAGAGGGTGAACGGAGCGCCAGCGGGGGCGGGGGCGCCGTCGGGGCCGACGGGCTGGCCGTCCTGGTAGCGCTGATAGGTCGTGCCCGCGCGCGTCAGCGGGCCGGAGGGCGGCACGGGGGTGGTGGTCACCTGCACGGGGACCAGGGGCCGGGGAGGTGTGGCGGTGGGCGTGCTGGTCGGTGTGGGGCCGAGCAGGTCGAAGACGAGCTGCTGGCGCACCTGAGCGCGCAGGGACGTCACGCCGCCGTGACGGAGCAGCGGAGCACGGTCGCATGCCGCCACCCCGGTTGGCGCGGGCAGCAGCGTGTGGGGCAGCCAGGCGATGACCGCCGCGTGGGTGGCCCGGGGGTCGATCTCGCCGGGGACCGTGCCCGTGGCAAAGGGGATAGGCGTGCTCTGGGGCAGGGGGCCGCAGCCAGCGTCGCCGAGGCTGTAGGTAAGTGGCTCAATCCTGATGGGGTTGACCGCGGCCATCGCGCCCGTGCTGGGGTCCTGGAGCAGCAGGACGGCGCGGCCCGGGCTGCTGTCGAGCGCGGGGACGACCCGCAGCGTGCGGCCCAACGGCCAGGCGAAGTGGCAGGGCGTGACGTTGCCCCAGGTGGTGGCGCGGTACTGCTCGGCGGCGGAGCGGTCGTCGGCCTGGGCGTAGTGCAGCCAGGCGTAGCACCCCCGGTCGGGATCGCGCCATAGCGTGGCCCGTGCGGGCAATGGGGTGGGGGTGTCGCTTGGCACGGTGGTCGCCGTGGCCGTTGCCGTGGCAGGGGGTGTCTGTGTCGCCGTGGCTGTGGGCGTCTCGGTGGCCGAGGGGGTGTCTGTCGCCGGGGGTGGCGGTGCCGTGGCGGTGGCGGTCGGCGGGCCGCCTGTCCCCGCCCGCGCCACAATCGGCGGCCCATCAATCGAGGAACTGTCCAGTCTGGAACCATCGGTGAAGTGGAAGATGGCCTGAACCGTGGCGGCGTACTGATGGCCCGGGACGACAAAGGGGTCGCCGGCGCCCCCGGGGATGTCCAGGGTTGGGGCGCCTGTGGACGCGTCGCGCTCGACCATTTGGCCACCCGTGCTCGCCGTGACATCGAGCACACGGAGCACATAGGAGACGCTGGTGGTGGCGCTGTCCCAGGTAGAGAGGTCGGGTGGCGTCCAGGTGAACCGCAGGTGGGTGGCATCCGGCTGGCTGGGCATCGGCGCGCCGGGGTTGCTGTAGAAGGCGTAGAAGCGGCCCTCGCCCAGGGTGTCCCCGGCGCTGCCCTGCCCATCGGCCACCGGCCCCGAGAAGCCGTTGTCCACGATATACGGGCCGACCAGCAGATTGGCTTTGTTCCCGCTGCGCACGGCAAAGGGCTCGTCCACCACCACCATATAGGTGTAGGTGTTGCTGCCCACCTGGACCGGGTCGGCCCGTCGGTCCACTACCGTGATGGCGCCGGTCTGAGGCAGATCATAGCCACGTGATGCTCGATCGTAGGAGGTGTAGTGAAAGGCCGCGCTGGCACTTGTCTGACCTGGCGCCAGATAGGGAAGCACAATAGAGTCACCGCCGTTGCCACCGGGCAGGTTCTCGAAGATGGCAGGCTGCAGCAGATCCGTGGGGCGCAGCGTACTGACCAGCGTGCTCGTGCTCTGCGTGGGATCGGCTGGGTTCCGCGTTGCTGCTGGGTTGCCGTTCAGATAGTAGGTGGACTGCAGATGAGCCACAGCGCCGGCGGCAAAGACGTTGTACGCGGAGTTGTCGGTATTCTGCGGCGGCAGACCGACAAAGCTGCTGGTGTCGTACCACAGGCTGTGCATCACCGGCAGAGGCTGATCCGCAGGGACCACCTTCATGTTGGTGAAGAACGCAACCTGCACGCCGTCGGCAAAGGTGTAGGTGACGGCCAGATAGTAGACGCCCGGGACGCCGGGAGCGGTCCACGCCCCCGTGTACTCACACAATGTCGAGGCTGTGCCGCCCTGCACGCAGTCTGGCGCGATGGGAGTGACGTTCGCGGGATTAGCCGCGCTGAGGGTCCAGGTCGCGCCCTGGCCGCTGAAGGAGACCGTCTTGAAGGCGGTATCAAGCACCAACACATTGGTCACCCGAGGTGGTTGGGGAGATCCCCTCTGGCTGTACGCTCCGTTGTAGATGGTCACGGCATCGCCGACATGGACGGTATGCTGGGCGACCCAGGAGTTGGCCGTGTACGCCGTGGCCGTCCCGGGATCCTCCAGGTTGGTCGTGCCGTTGGCGCAAGGTGGGGGGACGCGTTGCGCGGTCGCGTGGGTCTCCTCCACCGGGAGTGCCGGGACGCCGCCCAGCAGAGCGAAGAGCGTCAGGACCACCAGGAGCCTGGCCCCGATGCGCTGGAGAGCATCAGGCGCGGCTCCGCCGTCACGCGCGTTCGACCAGAGCGGTGTCATCGGGGCGCCCTCCAGCGGTACAGGCCATCGGGGTCACGGGCCGTGTACAACGTGAGCGGCTGTGTTGTGTCATCGAGCCACAGCCGCTCGTAGCCATACTCCATGTCACGGAGCGCTAGTGTGAGCGCCTGCCCCGCACCGATGCTCTGCCTGCGCCAGGTTGCCCCCTGGTCCGTCGTCAGGTAGATCCCTTGATCAACTGTCGTCCGGCTACTGATGACAACGACCGCCTGCCAACCGCCTGTGCGGCGATCATGGCGAGCCTGCACCAGCATGCCGGCCGGACCAAAGGGTGTCTGGGTAGCAAAGCCGGGGATGGTCTGGAGCGAGAGCGCCCGTCGCCAGTGTGCTCCGCGGTCGCTGCTGGCATAGACGCCATCACGATGGGCGACAGAGAGCACGCCACGCTCCAGAAGCAGGCTGTTGGTCCAGCCCCCGTGCCAGACCTGCTGCCAGGCTGATCCACCATCATCGCTGCGATACAGCGTCGCTATCGTCGTGTCCTGGATGAGGGCGTACACGGTCATCGGGCGCTGGGGGTCGATCACCAGAGACTCCGCCGTGTGCGCGGCCACGCTGGGTGATCGGGGGTTGTACTGCCAGGTCACTCCACCGTTGGCGCTGCGCAGCACGCCCAAGCCATCAGTGCCGGCGTAGAGGCGTCGTGGGTCCTGGGGATCGATCGCTAACGCCAGAGCCTTGGAGGTATATCGGTAACTCAGGTCCTGGCGGTTGGCCGGTGTGACCATGATATTGGTCACGAGTGGAGGAGAAGTGTTCAGATTCACCCGTAGTACCAGGAGTTCACCCCATGTCCGTCCGGCATCGGTCGAACGCAGCAGCAGATAGGGGCGTGTCCTGCTGCCCCTACTAAAAGGCAATCCTCCCGCCGCATAGATCGTCGAGGAGCGGTGGGGGTCAACCGTGATCTGATACACACTGAAGTTGGAGGGCCAGCGTGTGTGGTCGGTCCAGGGAGGATAATGAGCTACGTAGCCAGGAGGAGGCTCTCGATTGACCCGCGTGGCCCAGTGTGCCCCATGATCGTGCGAGGTCATGAAGACGCTGCCCAAACCGAACGGGTTGGGTTGATCAGGCGTGCGTGGATCGTGCGTGTCCCGTCCGCCAGCGTACATGACGCCGTCCGATGTGGTCACCATGGCCAACACATGCACACCCCGTATAGACACCTGCTCCCTATTGAGTGGACCAGTCACCGTCATCGCTTGTCGTGGACCAGCCCCCACCGTCAGGGAACTGAGACAGAAAAGATGGAGCAGCAGACGACTAGGGCGCATAGTGTTCCCCTTCATGCGTGATCTGCCTGGTCGTTCGACGTTGGTCCACTTGGGGGCGCCGAGATGGTGGGTAGATGATGAGCAGTAGATTGCCGTTGGATAGTAGATGCAGACCATCCGGCTGATGGATATGCTTGAGACGCGCTGCACGTGCCGCAGTGGCGGCATAGGGCTCAATAGGAAGTGACACATCACCAGGGAGGGTAGACTGGGCTACATGCCAGTGGGCGCGCGCCGCGCCGCCAAGTGCCCCTAGCAGCACACACGCCACCACCATCCATTCATGGCGCTGGATAACGCATCGTCCGAGTCTCATCATCTGCATCTGCTCATATGTCCTATGACGGGTCGTATGACAACGGTACTGACGTTCGCCCGATGAGTTGTCAATCTACAAACGCCGCGGCACTGTGGTAGCCCTCACGTGATGGGCTCACCTCATGGCGATGGCCCATCGAAGCTATCCCCCCCGGTGAGCCTCTCTCATGGCAGAGTCGTCGTCTCCTCCGTTGTGTCCACGCGCAGCGCGGCGTTGACAGAGTGTTCACGGCTGCGGTACAGTACCATCCAGTTGTTCCCGGTGGTGAAAGCCGTGCTTTTCACGCATGAGAACATCATACTCGATATAGTACACCGTCGTGAATATCTTTGTCCAGGCTCTTTCCGGAATCCGCCCTTCAGTGCCCTGGCTTCTCTCTGCGTCCAGGGTACCCCGCGGCATGGCGGTAGCTTCGTGTCAGGAGAGCATAGGCGCCGGTGAGCAGGACGGTCTATTGAAATGAGGGGGGGGTCCAGGCATTGTTCGATCACCCTGCGTCTCACTATGGTGAGCACCTCATGGCTCGGGCTTCCCTTCTGGGTAAGAGATCCACAATGACTACAACGGGCTGGAGAAATGACGCGTGCAGCAGACACCTGACGACCAAGGAGAAGCACCGGGCGAAGAAGAAGAGGAACCCGCGCCTTTCAGCGAACTGCTCGATTATCTGTTCATGACGACGCTGAAGACGCTGCCTGATGGTCGGCAGAAGCGCCCCACATTGCGTGATGTGGCCAACGCCACCGGTATCTCCATCTCCTACTTAAGTGAGGCGCGCCGTGGGGCCAAGGAAAATCCGCCCAAGGAGTTCATCGAGTTGCTGGCCCGCTACTTCGACGTCCCTCCAGCCTACTTTTTTGGGCAGCTTCCCGGCCATGTCGCGCACCACGAGCATGCTGACCCGCGCCTGGTGTCTGATCCTGTGCTGGACAAGATACTGTTACGCGCTAGCGCCTATGGGCGACGTGAAAAACAGTTACTTCTCGACTGGATGGATTCGGTTGAGCGGGCCAGAGATATCGGCAAGCAAGACCGGCAGGATACCTGACGCCGGCAGACCGCAGCGCACGCTGCCCGCTGACACCGTGAACACTGGGGAGGCCTAGACACAGTGAACGTTCTGTACAAACTCTACGACCGCTTCCACACCTGGCTCTATGCTGATAGCGGATCTCCGACCACCTGGCATCGCGCCACACCAGAGGACAGGGCAAAAGACACAGCGCCGCTGACACAAAGCCATGAAGAGTGGTTCGCTGACGTGTGTCGGCGCATGGGGCTTGTGGGAGCAGCCGATGTCACCGAATTCATTGGTGCCGTCGAGGTGTACCTCGGCTATCCGCTGCTGCTCTCACGCATGGATGTCGAGGGTGGCCGCGTCTACGGGGCCTGCCGGCCCTATGATCGAAAGGCCCTCATTGGTATTCGGCATGACATTCATCCCCGTATGTTCCTGCCCACCCTGTGCCATGAAATGGCCCATCTTCTCCGAGGGCACCGGGGGCTATTTCTGCGTGATGAGGAGCTCAAGAAGCCAGAGGATGTTGAAGCGGAAGCAATCGGGGCTGTGATCGCGGCGTATCTTCGCGCTGGCGGCGAAGGAGCGGCGGCGCGTTTCTGGAAGCGGATGGGCGGCTAGCAGACCGCTGCTGGTCTGGAAGGGAACGTGTCATGATTGATCTCATTTTGCCAGTCCTGTGTAGCATTGTGGTTTTGGCGCTCCTGATCCGTTTTCTGATCAGCCCGACGCGCATCCTGGGTCTCAACTTGCTGTCCAGCGCTATCGCCGTTGTCTCTTTCAGCCTGCTCCCCTCTCGGTTCTCTCTTGCCTTTGATCACGCGATCGGCCATGTCGGCGTGGGGTACCTGCTCGCCCGACTGGGGTTCACGACTGCCGTGAGCTTCCATGGCATGGCGGTGCGGCTTGGTGTTGGGGACTGGAAAAGGGTGACCAAAATGCGCGTCTTTCCGGTTCTCCTGCTTCTCACAGCCGTATTCGTGCTCTGCTGGATCCTCACGCAACGCTTGCCAGCGTCTGATCCCACGGCGCTCTATTACCAGGGCTATCGCGGCCGGCCTGACACAGTTTTCTGGATGAGCGTCTCCCGCGGCCTCACCATCATCTGGTATTCTGCCTTCGCCGCCCATGCATACATCCTCGCCGCGCGCCAAAACCCGGCGGCGACACTCTGGCGTGCTGTTGTCCAGGCGCCGGTGCTGGTCTGCGTTGGTTTTGTGGCCAATGGCGCTCTCGGTGTTATCGCGCTGATCGAGGCGCTGTCCGACTACATCGGCCATCCCATCTTGCTGCCTGAGGTGTACTTTTCCGCCCTCATCCTGGCGATCGGCTCGATCATGGTTGTCTACGTGTTGTATATGACTATCGAACCCGTCAGGACCTGGTATCACGACATGCGTGCCGCGCCGGCGCTGCTTGCCGCAGCGAAGCAAACACGT
>JAABUV010003339.1_pt1 | contig 20537 bp, 18 predicted proteins | sample 5559971 | NCBI WGS metagenome assembly JAABUV01 (sample SAMN10711881, study PRJNA513362) | rock metagenome | isolation source: Antarctica rocks | place: Antarctica: Victoria Land, Knobhead nord | collected 2015-12-19
ATCCGACGCCTCGAATCCTATCGATCGATCCCCGTTTCTCGCATCCTCACCAGCGGACCAATAAAAATCAATACTTTTCATTTCCTCCATGGGAAAAGAACCAGAAGAATTCGTTATCGTTTGCGGTAAAATTTCAAATTTTTATTAAAGATGTTAAACATTCATTAACATTAAATCTGATCTTCAAATCTTTAAGTCTTTTTTCACAGCTTTTATCATCAAGATAATCTTTGCTTTTGATTTATTTTTGAAAATCTTCACTAAAGACTACAATAATAAATAGAGCTGTTAATGTGATAGAATCTTCTTTCAGACAAGACTTTGATCTTATAACAGTAACACAGCAAATAACTGTGATGTCTAAAAGATTAAGCGTGAATTATAAATAGAACAAAGAGCTTCATTACATTATAAGATGAGATTCTTGAATTCTTAAAAAATTAAATACAGATGAAGAATCATTAATTCTAAAAGTTGAATTTGCTATTTATGTCATAGTGCATTAAAAAAGTTGCAAAGAATCGATCATCAGCGCTTTTATATTAATAATATATTCTTTTATTTTGATGACTTTTGCAGAAGAAAGCATTTTGAATCAAGAATCTTTATTTATAAAATCAATAAAAGAATAGTATGATACTTTTATTTCAACCTTCAGCAAGTTTAATCAGTAATCATCATCATCAAATGAAATCAATGCATTGTAACTCATAAGTTTCTCGCTGATTGAATTGATTGCATCAATTACTTTCATAAGTTTAGTAGTGTCAATATTAATCTCAACTGAGATGAAAGTATTCAATAATGATGTAATTTTTATTAACTTGATGATAAAAGCATTAACAATAATATTCAATGTTTTAATGTTGAAATGAGATCTGCAGAGCACATTAATGATGTTAAAAAATATCATTGTGTCATTGATCTTATTGTTCAACAGTATCATTGTCATTATCATTAAAGATGTATTTTTAGTGCTGAAGCATTTTGTTACATTCATTCATGTTGTTGATATAACTTTTGAATAAAAAGTTCATGAAATTTTATAGTCAATCTTCAGCATGTTTTTCTCGTTGAAAATAAGTTTGACATCTGTTAATAATTCAGATGTACATTCTCTAAGATTCTTATAAGCATATTTCTCAATATATTAATTTCAAGAAACTTCTGTATTATAATTAATAGTATCACAATCGAGAATTTTGTCAAAAGCTGCACTGTTCACAGACAGTGTCACATTTCAATGTGTATCAGAGAGATTGAACAATTCAAATGTATAATTCTAAAATGTTCAATGAGATAATAAAGAATTAAAATGGTTTATTCTTGCTGAAATTATCATTTGCTGTTGTGCAATTGAATTCAAGAAATCAAAGACATTTAATGAATTATTGAATTCAAGATGAGAAGTTCTTATCAGCATTAAATTATATATCAACTTGTGCAAATCATCAAAATAAAAAAGACTATCTGCAAAGAATATCAAGCTGTTACAGACGAAATCTTCAAAAAAGATCATCAGTATATCTCAGTTCTTGCGACGAAAGAAATATTAAATCAATATAATCTTCAAGTCATCAATGTAATTGACAAGAATACTTTCTTTCGATTCAGATCACCTGTTAATCATTACAATTCAAGAAATGATCTTTTTTAAGTCGTTAATCAGCATATGTCAGATGAAGAATAATAGAATCATAATGACTGTGAATAGAAACTGAGCGATGACACTGATAATTCTGCGATCTGTTAAGAAATTCTGTCTAAAAAACAGGTCAGAAACATGTTTGACAACGTATATGTATATGCTATTAGACATGCTTGAATAAATCAAAATCAACTGTTTGAACATTATCTTTTTTGCTTTAATTGACTTAGAAACTCAAGAAGTTCAACAAGCATGAAAAATACGTCAGCTAGCGAAAAAGCTTCGACTTTGCAAAGCATAAGAGAAATTCACTTCTTAAACGAACGACTTGAAGATTCAGGTAGTAAGTCAGTGCGTATCTTCTCACTGAGTGTACTGTTTTCAACTGACTTCGTAATAGTCAATTGTCGTTCATATTGAGCGTTGAGCGTAGAGACGCTATTGAAGTCTATGACTTTCAGCGCTGAGTAGTCTTGATTCTCTTTCAATGAGAGGTAAATCATCAAACGATTGAATAACACTACATCAGTCTCATTGACTAATGGTTCAACGAACAGGGTTAAAGAATATTCTTTCCTCTGTGTGTCAACTCATCTACAAAGCGTCTTGATATTATATATTGAGGCACGTTCTGTGCGCGACCGCTACGTTGTGAGTCTTTTATTTTAGAGAATAATCAAATCTTCAAAGTATTTGCAACATTATCTAGCGCCTTCAGCTGCTGCTTTGTCATGACAAAATTGGGTAATGTTTCTTATCAGAGGTATAAGTAACGCAGAGAGAAATATTGATTAAGTTTCATAGAGCTTTCGATGAGATAAGTCAACATTCTGCTAGAGTCTCAAACAATAGTACAAGAGCGCTTGAGTGTGACGATAGTCTGAAGTAAACAGAGGCGAGGAATGATCAAAGTTATAAAGTGAGGCAAATGCAGACTACTTGTAGAAAATGTAATATGTTTCTGCGGCATTATCGAGAGAGTTTTCTTGCAATCTGAATAATGACACAGGGCAAGCGAAAACTAGGCGATGGTATAACATAAACTAACTCATGACACTTAACCAAGCATTCACAATAGCACATAGATAGCCTCATATATTAGCGTAAGGGTTAGGGGTAGCTGAAAGCAGGTTATCGTGTTTCAAAGATATTCACGAGAAGTATCACTGAATAGCTCAATGCGTCACGAATTCATTCTTGTACAGTTGCATGAATCATCGTATGCATTGTACCCAACGAGCCTTATTGAGATGAAAGGATTGAGTGCAGACTTCGCAAGTTCTAATGAAGATTGCGAGCCTTGACCTTATCTTACATTGTCTTTCAGAAGCACACCAAGCCAAATCTTTAATCAAGCAGAATCTACACACCTTGTGTCAAATTTCAAGACGATTGCTGAGGCAAAACAAGGTATGATAAGTCGGAATGTCTTGATACTACGCACTGAAGCAATGCAACACTAATATAATAACGTCACTGTTTGAAATAAGCTAGCCGTATCGTAGACTTGCGTCGAAGAACACAGCCAATGATTGACAAGGCGAGAAACTGCAATCTTGTATGCAGCAGAAGAATGTTTACAGATCTGAGGTTTTTTCTTAGTCATGTTGAACCATCATTGACCCTTAATATGTCTCGCATTCTTTTTATGATAATAACGTTGAGTGAGAGCCTTAGAGTAAATCAATAAAAGATCAAGAAATCGAGACCAAGAACACATTTATGTAAAGACTTTTATGCAGAACCGAAGTAAGATAAAGTAGAGTACCTCATTCTGAAACGTCTTGAGGTGCCAAGCTTTCAGAGTAGCTCACATATCGTCATGCTCAGTCCCTCATTCTCACTTGAATGCTGTCACAAAATTGGGTGCTTTGAAGAATGTTGAAAGAGAATCTATGTGTTTATTTGCCTGAAGTCACATTGCAGGTTTGCGATTGTAATTAGGCATGTATCATCAAAGTTCAGTGACTTGATGTACATATTGTTAGGACTGCGGAAACTTCTTTTAGAGTCAGTCATGCGAGTATCTAGACTTGAGAAGGTTTCGTTTGAAAATGATCCACTTTCTGATCAGTAATTTACAGTAGTATTGCGTCTCTTCGAGAGTGTAAGACCTTGTTCCAGGAAGAGCTGATTGAAGGTTACATATTAGAAGAATCACTTCATGTTTCTAATTTACGCATAGCAGTGACACAACCTACATGCTTGTATCAATGGTCAGGTGCAAAGTTCTCTGCAGATTGATGCTTTCACTTATTCTTTCAGGAATTAGTTTCACAGTTTCAAATAATTCTACTCTGTTCCCGTTCATCATAATGTTTGTCACTTAGTTCTTACTCGTGACATGATATTTTTCAACATATATTAGTCTCGCTGAAACTCTTCGTTGTGACTGTAAATTCTCACGATACTTCAAAACCTTCTTAGAATTTTCAAATTTCGTTCCTGTTATTCAACATGCACATTTTCATCAAATGTATGATACTGATCTTGATGAACACTTTCGATGCTGCAATCTTCATGCAAGATTGATATACAAACACTTGCTTCATTCAGCAGAACTTTAACAACTCGATTGAGCGGCACGAACTATCTGCTTTTGCTTGAATGTATTATAAGTACAACAAAGACTTATCAAGAGACGTTGAGATCATCATTAAAAATAACAACAACAGCAACGACAATGTCAATATTCTCACTTCAAATGATATGAAATACCTTATATCAGTTACAATTGACGAACAAACTATGAACGTTCAGATTGATATTGACTCTTCTGATCTATGAGTTTTTTCAACTCATCTCTTTAGAGCAGAACAAAAGAATCACAAGATCTATGATTCATTTTTATTCAATATCTTCAAGACTTCGATCGATGAAATCTGAATCAGTATTTATGACGATGAATTTCAGAATGCATCTGAGAATGTATGCATCGATGTCGTGACTGTAGAAACATCGATCGTTCAAAATCAGATCATTTAACTTGCAGCAAAGCTCAGCTCTCAAATTCTTAATCACATTTCTTTCAGTGATCAGTCTTCTTATGCATCGTGTATCTTTGTTCTGAGCTTCAAGCTTACAGAATGTAAGAAATCCTTGATTTTGATTTTAAAAGTATCAATACTATTCAATCAGATCAACAGAACATCTTCTTTGACAATGTCAAAAGTAGTCTCGCTTCATCAATCTTCATCACAATTCTCAAGCATCAAGCTTCTGATTCATTCAATTTAGAATATATTGATACAATTAAATACACTGATCTCATCAGCTATATTGAGATTGACAATTCTTTTAACTTCTGAAATATTATTATGCAGAATTACATCGTTGATAGCGACTTAGCTGTTTCAATGTAATTGCATGAAACTGTGAACGATAATGTTGTCTCTGACTATTACAGTCAGATAGAGAATGCAGAATACAACTATACTCATGATGAATACACTTTTGCTTGCAATACTACTCTATCAGATATAACATTCTTCATCAATGACTACGACATCGTCATCTCTGAAAAACTAATGAATTTCGCTGCTACAGATAATGAAAGAACAACATGTTTCGATGAACTTCAGAGTAATGATGATTTGAGCGAAAATATCTTTGAAGACTCTCTGCTGAAAAGTCAATTCATTGTCTTTGACATTAATAATTCACGAATAGGTTTTGCGTTACAGACGTAGACCTAAATGAGAATAGATTGAATAAGCTTCTCGACTGCAGTGTGTCAGAGGGCAGGGGTGAAGGACTTGAGATGGTCTATACGTTTATTCGCTCTAATATGTTTGCATCTTAGAACCTCATGTTTGTTTTATTTGCCTTTCATTTATGTACATCGTACCTAGAAACATGTAGCCTCATGCAACAGCTGAACTGTTCAAACCACAAATGCAATTTACCGTTCTTTCTGCGCATCGTCGACTCATTTCAATGTAACCACAGCATGATTACCTGGTGAAGTCATGTTGAAACATGATATACATACCTGATTAGACATTTGTCAAGTGTGTTCACATTTGGGTGAAAATGATCGAGTGATTATCAAACTGCGTTTTCAACAGTCATTCTTGATACGGATTCAATCAGAAGTTCCGGAACGAATGTGACACTTGACAATCTGCGTTCGTGTACTTTAGATGTTTTACCAGTCTCTCAGATTAAAACATGTCAGGTTGTTTATTTCAAATGCCTAAATAGATATGTGACACATAAAACTAAGCAATGCGATTCATTCTGTTATTGTGAACGAGAAATCTACAATATTCAAACCCGTACTGAACGTTGAGACTCTGTTATCAGTGTACCCGAACTATCATTTCATGTGGATCGCATATATACAATTCAACGACTCTGTCATAGGTATGAGGTGTGAGGTTCCGCATACGCATAACGCATACATATGCATCTATGTCGCGAAGACATCGAATTTCAATGCCTAAAGTTGAGCTATATTAACAACGCAGCAGGATGACGAGTTGACATGCACAAGGTATGCCTTTCACAATGCTCGAAATTTGCGCAGTGATACTGATTGCACTGCAGCGACCCTCAAGCGTCAAGTACGAAGTTTAAAGGCCTATGCTTTCTCTGCATGAAGTATTTCCACCAAGAACGTCGCACAAGGTTTCCTTCTCAAAGTTCTTGAATTTGACGTAGTGATACCTCTGACGCATGCGAGTGACGCTCAAGCCTTGAAATCTTTGCTAGTATCTGCGATTCTTGAGACTCATTCTACTAGATTGATTTCCACTTCGAAAGTTACGTTGCACAAGACTGTTCATTTCAAGTTCTTTACTTTTGCTTTGTGATACATCAAACGACGCATACAAATCATTCCTCAGCGATGCTTTTCTAGAGTCTGCATGTATCTTCAGTAGCTGAGAGCCTGTCAGTCTAAGCAATCTTCACTTCGAATTTTGCGAATCATATTTCAGACGAAATCCGCGATTTTTACGAAGTGATACACGAAACTACACATGCAAGTGATGTTTCAAAGAGATCTCAAATGACTTGCATCGATTTTCATGAGCTGAGAATGTTCGTATCTGATGAAGCTTGACTTAAGATTTCGCATCGAAATTGTTCTTCTGCTGCTCACCAAAGATCTTGCAATGTGGTATACGAAACAAGGCATGCCTCGATGGTGATCACTGCAAGCCGGCACGCATTTATAACAACCCAAGCCTCTTTCTGCCTGAAGAATGCTTCTTTGAAAAGCTTTCATCGGAAACTTCTTCTGTTACTTGAAATGTTTTCATATCGAATCTCTTCTCTGAAAGATCGATCATTGCAGATACAAGTGCACGAACTCGTCACAAAGTAGCAGTCTCTGAAGGCAAAGTCATATACAAGGCTACGCAAATTCGCGAAGCGTCATCTCAGATCTGCACAGATTCGCTATTTTTGTGATGCGAGCAATGCGAGTCAGGTCGAAGCAGACATTGACTGCTTCTTTGAATACAGACTGAAGCATCAAATCGAGATATGTAGTAACAGCGACGACAAATCTTGTTTGAGAAGCATCAACTGACATGATATGCATTCATAGATTACAAGTTTCTTTATCTTGTTTTACTTTGCAGACGTTCTGCTTCGCATAAGAAGCATGCAGATCGTCATTTAAATCATCAGAATAATCATCATTGCATAAGCTCGCACACTTTTCGGATTACGCATGAATAGATTATGCAGAGATGAATTGTCTACAATTTTCATTACTCAAATTAGCATATAAAAGAGACGACGCTGTAGCTTTCAAAACTGACACTTGAATTGTACATCATCAAATATTACAGATTGCAAGTTTTACTATCGAACAGCTGATACAACGATGCGTCGTCACAAGCTGAATTTATAAGACAATAGAAGCAGCACATGTAAGAATTCATTAGTGAATGATTTGCTGAACTGTGATGTCATCAGTCGTGATATCAATCAAATCTTCATTGTAGATCATTTCAAGATTGTTTAAATCACAGATGACTCAATAAGTTGCTGCAGATTTAATGACTGTAGCTGTTTTGATAGACATGTATATCAAGTAGAATTGAGCAGGTTTCAAGATGATTGTCATTACTAAGATGATGCTGATAAACTGAGTTGAGATAGCTTGAATGCAACTTAAGACTGACAGAAGTTCTTTCAAGCAAAGTAGTACAAAGTTCATAGATGATATGAAAGTAATTGCATGAGATCAGAGAAAGAAAAAAAATCAATTAAATGAAGACTTGCAGAACTTTTATAATTCTCTCGAGTCACATAGTAGTCAAAGATGAAGAATGAAGTACAGATAGATGACTTTTCATTGAAGAAAGTGAAATCAGACATAAGTCTTAAACATCATCTTATATCACATGTTCAATCTTTCATGTTTTCTCTGACTAGAATTGAGACTAAATTCTCAAGACTAGTAAAATTGATTAATTTATCTGATCAAGTCATACTAGCTCAAATCGAGAAAAATATCAGAGTTGACTGTTGTTGCATTATTTAAATAAAATCAGTTTATGCTCTTAATCTCAAGAAAATAATTTCTTACAAGAATTCTGACTCTCAATTTGTCATACAAACTCAAGACATGTCAGATACTACTAAATTTATAAGATAATATTGATCCCACTTCAAACTTTCAAGTCTTATCTTCATGAAATATAATACATTTAAAAGAAAGCGATCATAAAGATGAAGAGATTTGTAATGAATCATGTGTTGACTTGTATTTTTTATCTTTATTTCTTACTGTGTAGTCTTGTTGATAATCAATGTCACATGAAAAGTCTGAAAGTCTGTTATTATACAATGTGTATAATTTCAAAGATTATCTGTTGTGTCTCTCTGAATTTGCAGATGCATCATGACAACAAGCATCAGATTCATACATTGTATTTCTCACATGATGATCTTGACATGATATGCATAATAAGTCTAGATCTGTATCTGATCTGAATCTTAAATTTTTCGCTCAATTCATTAATGTACAGAAGTTTCAAAAGTGTTAAACAAAACTGCTCAAAGAAGAGAAATTGAGATGAGAAAGAGTCTGAGCATAAACATATCAAATAAGTAGTCAATATATCAAGAATACGCTTATCGAGCTTGATATACAGAAATCTTCGTACTGACTAGCTCAGAAAATGAGTTACGCTGCAAAGATATTGATTGAAAAGAACATGATGTCAATAGAGCTATGACACTTGCTCAGCTAGAAGAGAAGCGCATCAGCAAGAAGAAAGAAAGAATATTGAAAGTAAAATGCTAATCAAGAGAGCGTGATAATATCAGTTGTCTGAGTTCATGATATCATCAAGCAGCGACATCAACTGATCTTCAGAATGTCAATGTTCAATTACTGTAAAAAGATTTAATCGCTTGATCAATCATTCTTTCTTTCATCATCAGAATTTAAAGTAGCACATAAACAAAAAACTCTTTTATCATGTAGCACATTCCGTTCTACTTTGTAAATTCAAGATAAATGAGATTTTCTGCTGATGTTTACTATCTTGCATAGATCTCACCTGATTTATTTAACAATAATGATGTCATATGTAAAACTTTTCATTCTCAGTGTTCTTTGCATCGCTGAGTCTCAACATTAAGTCTCTTTCTCAGAATTGAAAATGTATCACGACTAAAAGTTGTCACGTCAGAGTAATGAAACAGAAGAGTAGAAATAGTGAATTCTGAAAGTAGCATACATTATCAAAACAGCTTGTTTATCACAGTGAAATATTCATCAAAGTTCAGAATGACATTATTAATCTTCAACATCTTCAATTGAAAGCAGCTGATAGTTTTTTTTAAGATCGATTCGTCAATTCATCTTGCATACATTAATTGTTCTTCTTCATATTCTACAGATCAAGAAGATGTAATTCTTCTTCTTCACGACTTTTCTCAAACATTCTATCAATTTCATCACGTCATCACATTCTTGATGATCACTGACTATCGTGTCATAACTTTCAACTATCATGAAGCTGATGCATCTTTCAAGTCTGTCTCAAGCTTCATCAAGTCAATCATGACTTAAGATATTCTGATGTTACTTGATTATCTTAAAATCAATGATTCAATACATTTTGTCGATCATGATATTGATGAAATGATTGTTTATGCTTTCATTTCATGTTATTCTTTTCATGTCATGAATATTATATGAAATAAGTGTTTACTTTCTGAAACTGTCGTGTATCAAACAAACAAGACAACACATGCAGTACAGCTATTTTATTTTATTTTTTACAGCATATTAGATTTATCAGAAACTTTGATAATAAATTGAAAGTGCATTTATCTTAATTATTTCTTCTTTAAGCTTGTATACAATGCAACAGTTATATTATTTGCAAATCTGAATTTTTATGTTGAGTTGTACTCGCAGTCTGAAGTTATGAGATGTGCATTGAAAATTTATAGAATCTTCAAGACTGATGTTCAAGAGAATCATCATTGAATAAACAAGTATGAAAAAAGCAAGATTTCAGTCATGACATTCAGTGAAAACAAAAGTGCACATAAGAATGAAGTCTTGAAAATGTTCAATGAAATTTATGAGCAGAAAGTTTTTGAAGTGACTGTGATGAAAGAAGTCAATCATTACATTGCAGAAGAAAATTTCAACAAATTTGTAAATGAGATGTTGAAGTTTATGAGAAAGCACTCGTTTCTCTGAAACAGTTGAGAAGAGAATGAGAGTCAATAGTTGATGATTAATATGCAGTAATCATTGATAACTTGAGTCTTTCAACTGTTTTGTATTAGTGAACATCTTGTTAGAGAAAAGACTTGATTAAGTCTTTGAATCTCAATCAAGATTGTGATAATTACTGAATCATTTAACGAAGCAGCGATTTTCAATATTGCACAGATAAACATTATTTTTTCATACAAGAATCAGAAGATTCATATACTTCAAAAGTTTCATCAAGCATCTCAATTATCTTATATTTATTTAGTGTAGAAAAAGCACTTCTAGCTCACTTTATTCATTATACGAGATTTCAATCACATGAACAATCATTCTTCAATCTCAGCAAATGTTTTGACTTTTTAATTAAATTGTAGAAACTCTCATCAGAGAGAGAATAAAGTCTTACATTAACATAGACAGAGATCGATTTAAAAGATCATTGAATCTTTACTTCTATGAATCAATCTCTGTCATCATGAGTGATTCTTTGAAGACTTAGAATATCAAAGTTGTTGATTGAGAATAAGATTCTTGTCACGACAAACTTGAATGAAGTCAACAAGATAAAAAATATGAAAGATGAATATAAATGTGAAATCTAACTGAGAGAGTGAAAAGCTGTATGTTTAGCTTTAAAGATATTGATATGATTAGTATTAAACTCATTTTGATACGTGAATTTTGATTGATGACAAGAGTCTGAAGATAGTTAAATAAATGAATAAATGAATAGATGAATGAATGAAATAATGAATAAATATTATATGTCAAGATCAATCATCTGTCTTAAAGTGAACCACTCGTTGCTCTAGACATTGTCAACATCACTCATTATTCTACGGCTTTCAGAATCTAACTCTCTCTCTTCTTTTTCATTCTCATTCTCAATCATTCAAATACTAGCTTCAGTACAATTCAAAGCTCAATTCTCACAGACATGCTTGCAAAATCAAAAGTCTGCAACGTTTTCATAAAATGTCTGCGTGACAAAGAGCTATGCTTAGCGAAAGTGAAGCAAAAACGGTTTCAAGAAATAAGCTGAGAATAATGTTGAGAGAGAAGAGAGATGAAAGAAAAATGTAAGCATAATATAAAGAACTGACAGAACGAAATGCTTGATGAAGAAGTGAATATGCAGAATAGAAAAATGAGAGATAATGTAAGTGATGATAAAAACGTGTTCAAACTGAGAGCAGAGATTGATGAGCTTGTTTGTTCTTAAAGAGAGAAAAGAGATGAATCTGACGTTGAGATATAAAAGAAGAAAATACAAGAGTGATGATTGAGTGGTTTTAGTGAGTAGATCTATCATCAAATATGCAAGATTTCTAGCAAGAAAGATATACATGAATTAAAGATTGATTTTACTAAAGTCTGAGTCAAAGTTCAAGCGTTGAATTTAAAAAAGAGCTTCATTCATTGAACTGAATAGAAGTGAATGACATTGAGAATATCATACTCGCTCTGAAGATGAAAAAGAATGAGTAAAGTTCAGTTATGAATGTTATCATAAAAAATGAAAAGAATGAGTAGATGTAGAATCTTGAGAGACGAATTAGTGAGTAAAAAAAAGTGCTGAGTAGCTAAGAAAAACAATGAAGAGGTTTGAGAATCGTGACTGAGATCTAAAGTGTAAACGATTATTTCAATAAGCATAGCGACACATGATTGTATATATGCTGATGATGAATGAAACTTCTAAAAGAATTAAAGATGAAAAGAAAATGTAGAACTCATGCAGTGAGCTTATTGATCAAATTTAAACTTGAATTACAATTGAATTATCATATTCTATGAATTTCATGAAAGTTCTTCAAAAGTCAAGTAGTTCTCATGAAACACTCAGTCTTGAGAATTCTTCAGTATTTTCACTTCATCAAACTTGTGTTATAGATGTTTATACTGTAGTATCATCAAAAAATTAGATTAAAGTTCTAGATTTCAGTTGTGCATCTTTCTTTCATCTTCGACTTGAACAGAATGTTCTCTTGAAAGTCATTCAAATGTCAACTAGTAATTTCAATGACAGCATCTGTGATTCTCTTGTTAATCAATGAAATGTTCATCTGTGAAGAAGAAATGATAAATCTTACTTGCAAGAATTCACTCTATCTTAGCTTTTATCAGATTAATTCTGTGTTGAAGCTCAAATCAAGACTTAAGTCTACAAGTGCTCTGTCAGCAGATAATTTTTCACTTTCAATTTGATTTCAAGTTTTGAATTAAATGTTTTCACTGTTCTTCTTCATGATTAAGCAGAAGCTTGATACTTGTCTTTAAGTGTACATTCAACTTATTGTTCACTTTTTTAAAAATTCTTTGTATGTGATCTTTACAATATTGTATCTTTTTCTGTCTGCAACAATTTAAAATGATCTTCCGAATTGCATAATTATTGAATTGATCAATTCTTGCATAATCACAGTTTCCTCTGATCTCTCATAGCTCAAAATCAATATAAAAGATCTTCATGCAAATTGAAGAAGCAGAAAACTTTAGATGAACAAGATTCTTGCTAAATTCTCATATCAATAAACATAAATGAGAAGACTTTTTCTCTTGTTAATTCATTGTGTTTATTCTTTCTTTGAACAGTAATATTACATGTGTTAAACTTGAAGAGACTTGTTGAATTAATTTTGCAATTATATCAGAATTGAAATTGCAGAACTGAAGTTCAAGATGCTTAAAATTTAAGATCAGAGAATCTTGATGATCAAGAAACTGTATTAAGATTGTCTTGTCTAATTCTGAAAAACTCTTTAACAAAATTCTTTCAAGCTTTCTCAGATCATTAAGTAGCTCAAGACTTTCTGATTTGTCAGAAATGTTAAAATAGTCAGAATAATCAAGAAAGTTGAAATAATAGTTACAATTCATGATCTGATCGAGAATACTTATGTCTTTGAATGAAGATTATGTTCATCAATGATGTATCTCGACTGATTTGCAGTCAAATAATGACATGTCATTGATTAAAAAATGTCAAAACTTTTTATCTGACTTGCATTGACATTAAATTTATCATTCATTTATCAGTAAGTGAAATTCAAGATAAAGAGAAATGCTAGTGACATAAAGAAATGTTTTGATCTCTAGCGCAGAAACTGAACTTTGATCATATATTGAGTTGACGAAGTGCAGAAATATGTTAATTTCTGAACAATGTTTATCTAGATTTTAACAGCTGTTTAAAGCTCTGATGTTTCAACAATACAAGCATTTTATTGAGCGATTATCATTATCATTCTCGAAAGAAGCATTATTACTGAATCGTGATTACTGTTAATTCTGATGACATCTTTGACTGAATTGACTGTGATGTTTAATCTTGCTATTTCTTTGCTTATAAAAAGTTTACTAAAATTTCGTTTTTTTAATTTTATCTTATTGAGAATATGAACAAACAAGATGAGTGATTCAAATTTATTAATATATGTTTTATGATACAGAAATGTTTGAATAATTCTGTATACTTCTTGTGATGTTTGTGCAAAAGTACAAATATTTGAGAGTGCAAGAGAATGACAGATTTAATCTTTATCAAAGATCATTAAATCAGTCAAGTCAATGTATAACAACTTGTTTACAATAGTATCTTGATTTTTGATGAATCAAAACATATGTAGAATATTTAGTTAGAATAAATCATCTTTCTAAGTAGCGTGACATGTCTTATAACAGTCATTACTCATCATATCACCGTACGAAATTGTACTCACAATATTTTCACAGACAGTTGTTCAAGCAACAATCTTTTAGTGCTGTTCATTCTGACATTCATAAGTTCAGTAATGATAAAATGTTAAGAATTAAGCATTCTGAAAGTGATCAGAGTAAATATGTGATGAAGATTTGAAGTTGAAAGAATCAAATTTGATAGACGATGACAGTGTTGATTTGAGCGCGTCAACATTTGAGGGAAAAATCAATCAAGCAGACAGTATCTGAATCTTGATGAGCATTCAACATGAACTTCATCACAACATGAGAAAGAATTGATGCAAGATCTACAATTGATAAAGATACAGCATTCAGCGCTTCATAATGCACTTTTATTTTGAAAAAGCTGAAACTTTAAACTTTATCTTCAAACTTCTTATCTTTTGTATCAGCGAAGTTTACATCTGTGCAATTTCTAGTTAGCGTGAATTGTTGTCATCTTCGCATCAATGACATCTCAAGGCAAAGTACAAAAGTATGTTTCATTTCAAGATCTCTGAGAATCTTCAATACTCAACTGCAATTCATTCAATTAAAGACTTTGTAGAATGTTATGTGTATTGCTGATTTCTCATGTATGCTTTCGTCATAATGTATTCAGAATTCTAATGTCTGTGCTCTCAACTTTATTTCTCTTCTTTCTTCATAGATTATTTTATTTTTATCATTAAGTCGTTCAACATCTTGTCTCAAGCATCATTCAAATGTCAATCTTAACATCTTGCTGCATATACATGATATCTTTCAGTATGTCACAGCTTTTGTATCTTTCATAGATCATGAGATGACTTGAACGTCATTCAATATCACGCTAAAGCTTTTTCATGTTTCACATGTTGTAATCTTTGATGCGAAGTCAATCATATATGCTATGATGTGATGATGACAGAATGATGTTTAGTTAATTGAGCTGATAGACAGACATAAAAAGAAGTAAGACTAAAATCTTGTTAATAAGATCATGATTCAGCGCAGATGCAAAAAGCTTAAATGTTGAGAGTTTGCAGTAGTTCAATGAAGACGTAAATGTTTGACTGAGTTAACGTGTTATTGACTTCATCTAGATTAGACACATGATTTCGCAGCTGAACGAGCTCTATAATAGTATAAATTTTCGATCATCTAGACGTTGAGATAGACTTCTCAATAAACTCTAGATCAGATTGTTTGAACTTCATTATAAGAAAAACTTGATGAAAAATTCTTTCAAGATATGTTTGTGATCTGAAATTTGAACATCATTGCTCGACTTTGCATCACTTTTGAGAACATTTAATCTCATTTATGTATGCTAACAAACAAACTCAATGACAGTTTCAAAATAAATGTTTGATGTGATACAATCAAGGTTGACAGTTGTTGATGATGATAAAAAGATCACGTTTAAACGTTTGAAAGCTGTCTAGATGCGACGTATAAGGCTTAGCGTCTCACATGTTAGCGTGCTTAGTAAGTTTTCAGAAGAATTTTCAGTTCTTTGATAATTTCATTACATTCTTCATGCTATCTTCTCTCTTCGCAGCAGAGTATCATCATCAGATAATTATGAAATCTTTTTGCATTCTTTAACTTTTGAGATGAAGAAGAATGAATTACGTCTCAGTAGATCATCAAGAACAGCAATTGAGATATCAGTTAAACTTTCAACGCATCGTTATATGAGTACTTGAGTAGATAGATCTTCTTCATTTGTCAGTTCAACTTTGATCATTTCATGTTTTTCGTTCACGTCTAAAGATTCTATCATCATAATTCAATAAATGACTCAAACGTTTCTTGAAATCAGTTAATTTCATGTGATTTTATCTTTGTGCATTTTATCTACTACATGTACATGCTTGATGATCAAAATTCAAATAATCAATCTAAAATTTTCAAGAACTTTATAGACTACTAGATGTAGAAACAGAAGAAAGATCATTTTATGTCAACTATCACTGTATTCTTGCTTCTTTTACTTCAACAAAAAATACATAATTCTGAAATTTTCATTCTCTACTCATCGAGAATACAAGTATGAGATGTTAAGATTCATTCTGTAAGACAATTAACAATGTCTGAAGAATAACAATGCGTGATAATTTCAGCTTCAAGATTTTTGAATAAGTCAATGAAGTCTGAATTGTAAATTCTCGCAGCTTTATAAAAAGCAAAAACGTTGTTGATGTTGAACTAATTAATGCATTGTGCAAGATCATTCTCACTAGAAATATCAATCAAATTCTCTGATATTATCTGATTTATTTCAGAGATTGAGCAAGAATTCTGAACAACGTCTGCATTATTGCACATTTTGATATCATCATAATCTTGCATTAAATCTGAATTACAAATGTTGAAGTTGAATGTTGAAACATGAACATAGTCATCTGATTCTTGCATTACAACAGTCAATATGAAACGATAATTTATGTTGATTATGATGACAGCTGATTGAATAGTATTATACAGATCATTGACTTTTATATCTGAGTTCACTGCCACATTAAACTGATTGCAGAAGTTGAACATTGCAAGTTTGTTGTTATTAAATCTTATTGATGATTAGTGCTTTCATCTTTCATGTTGATCAAGTACATACATATTGTCAAATGATTTTCAAGCTGACTTGTCAAGTCAGTCAGCATCAGTGATGTTGTCATCATTGTACTGCATATAGCTGTTTATCTTTAATTCATCATTAACATTGTTGATGAAAGTCATGATAACAATAAAGTTTGTTACTTGTTCATCAGTTGCTTCAGATACTGAAGTGACAGCAAAATTCGTTTTAACATCATCATTAGAATTGACGCTCATGTTGAACTGAAAATTGTCATGTTTGTTGTCAAAAGAAGTGATTATCGTCAATCTAAAAGCAAAATGAATAGCATCTTGAGAATATGAACTTGCAATCATGATCAGCGCAAACGAGCTACTGACAAGAAGCTAAGCTTGAGTCAGATTATTATCTTTTCATTAAGAATTGATAGTTTTACGATGTTGAAAAACATTTCTCAAGTATATTCTGATTAGTTGAATATCTTTGAATCTTGTTGACTCTGAATAGACTGTCTGAGAAGATCAAATGATGAGAATGAAGCTCACTTTATATGTGCAGAACTTATGTATGCAGAACTGCAGCATCAAGTCCGTTGAAATTAAGAACTTCATTCATTTTATTAAATCTTTATTGACTATAAAATATCTGCATAAGTAAGAAGATGTTTGCAAGAAGTTGTATCTGCATGTTTGAAGATCTGAAAGTTACGAAGTCTTGATTTCGACGCGTTTGAATAAACATCTCAATTAGAATGAATGCTTCGCGTTTCATATCATGAGTCGTCATTCACTTTTCTCATTCAATCATCTCATCTTAACAACTTTCATTCATCAACATCATTTTATCAACGCTGATACTATCTTAATTTTGATGATAGCATCAATCATGACTCTGTTATTCAGTAGTTTCAATACGTCATCATCAAGCGTCTTGTAAGCTCTGTTGATCAATCTTTTTAATCGTCAGGTCTGTCACAGTCTACTGAAAAATGAGACGAGCAACTCATACATGTAATCAACATTAAAGTCAAGTCTTATGTGTCTTAGCTGAGAATGTGAAATCTCAGAATAATTTGTTGTCGTCAGTCATATCATTCAAGAATCGTTTTCTGCAATACTCAGCAGAAATTCTGCAACTCTTTGAGTCGTTGTTTTCAAGCATTAATTGATCAAGCACTGTCATCATGTTTTTTCTTTTCATGCAGTCAGACGACGAAGTCGAAATTGACAGATGATTCTCTAATGATTCTCTGCAATGTTTTTCGAGTAATTTCTCGACAGACTACACAGTCTTCAAATGTTCTTTATAGAATTTCTCGTATGATTTTTTTCTTCGTGAGATCATGCATGCAATCATCATGAACAGGTGCAGCATATATAGCGAAATCGCAAAAATGATGATGAAGAAGCTAGACATGAAAGTTTTACTTGCTTCTGTCAAAGTCAACAAAATTTCAGTACTCATATCAATTGATTCGATGCTTCACATATTGCTAGACTGTGACAGAGATTCATTCTTGAGTTTCTCGACAACATTGAAAGATCATCATGCTTGAAGAGTTCTTGAAATCATTCTCTTACCTGCTGCTTGTATCAAGACACTGCATTAAAATGAATCACATGCATGATCTCTAAGCAAGCGAAGAAAATACTCAGAACTGAACCTTACATATGTTGATAACATACACACAACAATATTCTACTTGTAGAATAATCATTCGTTTCAGTCTACAAAAAGCATGCGCTTTAGTTACTCTTTCAGATACACAACATCATTCGCGAAGTCAAGACTCACTTACTGTACGAATTAATAATTGTATCAACTTTCGAGCGACTCGCATTGTATCTTGCAACTCGTCGCATGTCGTAAATAGTTCTCTTGTTTAGCAATCAAGATTCTCAAAGTTTCTTGAAAAGACTTCTTATGACTTGATCAATGAAGCAAGAAAGCAACGAAGTGAGCATATAAACATTCTGTAAAAGATAAGAAGAAAAGATGATGATTTATTTAAATGCAATAGTTGATAGTTGAAAGATGATGTGAAGAGAAAGCACATTTCATCATCTGACATTAATCTTCAAGTCACGTTCATCAAATTGCACACATGATGAGTGTAGAATGTTCTCATATGACTTTCATGATCTCATCTTGCAATTTTTTTCTTGTTGATAAATAGAGTTTGTGATCGAGTAGACTGTATCACGAAGAATGTGCGTGATATCATTTATACAGAAAGATTTTTCAAGTCAATTCTTCAATACTTTCACGTTCAGTATCAGCATTCTCACTCTCATTTTGTATTGTTATTTGACAATGTTCAATAATTACACACACTCTTCAAGATCATATTTCAGGTCAAGATATACTGCACTGATCATGTCATAAGATCAATCTTACTGCTTCACGTAGAGACCAGACGCAAAACATGCGTGACAGCTGTAGTCACGCTTTATTCACGCAGAAACATGAAGCAGATGTAGAATATCATCGTAAAACTATTTTATCATTGCGCGCAATGATGTCATTGAGTACTTTAAACATTGCTACAATATCTTGATCATCTATTAATTCAGAGCAGAGTCTTATCATTTTTTAAGTATCATCAAGAGAACATATTGTGCAAGTTTCACATTCAATCATCTGTCTTTTATCATGTTGTGTAATCTTGTTCTTTGTCTTGATTTCTAAGACTGTCTCGCTTAAACACAGAGAGCGATAATTGTCAATTTAATTACAGTAAAAAGACTTTTTCTTTCATCTTTTTTGTCTCTTTTTGATCTTTCAACGTCATTTCAGAAATTGATACTTTCACAATATCATTAAGTAATTGTTTATCAATGTTTATCAATTCTGTGCATTCTTCATTCAATGATGAGAACAATCTGATTTCTCATTCTATTATTGCAAATAAACATTTTGCTGATTTCAGATCTTGCAAACTTCATCAACACATTGATAAAGCTTTGATCAAATAACATGAATGTTTGAATTTTAAAATCTGATATCTATGCTTTGCACTTGTCTGATCAATGATAGACTGTCATGTTCTGCAATCTTTCTTTATACTAAGTAACTTGTAGTAGCATTCAAATATCTTTGAACTTGACAAAGCAGTTGTAAAATTTATCAACAGATTCAAACATTAAATCATCATCTTCAAATGAACTTTTAATCAATATTTGTTCATTAAATTCAAGATTCACATCAAGCTTCTGATATAAACAGATCTTTTATCATGACATCTTTTCATTCATTTTTGATGAAGTGAATTAAAAGATATTTTGAAACATCGTTGCAGATTATGATGCAAATTCATCAGAAAATATCGATTTTCAAAATCTCTTTTAAAAAGCTATCAATGATGAGATTAATGAAATATGATTTCTTCATCATCACTGACAGTTTTAACAGATAACTTCTCAACATTGTACAATTATAATATCAATAGTCTTGAGATTACAAAGCAATCAGCAGTAATCTACATACTTGTGAATATATACATACTCAACTCTTTAATATAACTCTATATTGATACAATGTTAATGAATAATTCTTTAAGTTCATCAGTACTTAAAGTTGAGTAAATTTAAACTGTCTTTCTCTCAGTAATTTTATTAATATTAATCAATGATAGATTGAATTTCAACAACAATATTCTTATATATGAAAAGAATTTAAATCAGAATTCAACTATCAACTTTTACATTGTCATTAAAAATATGCAGCTCAATTCTAACAACATTAACAAAGATACAACTTTCACAATCTTGAATTGAAGTGTTAATCAAGTTATTCAGTTAACTAATCTGATGTTTAACATGCTCAATTATTCATTGATTCATATTGATATTACAATGTCAGAAGAAGATTTAAACACTGTAATGAATGACTTGACTTTCAATGATGATGCTGTTGACATTAATATG
>JAABUV010003342.1_pt1 | contig 20530 bp, 18 predicted proteins | sample 5559971 | NCBI WGS metagenome assembly JAABUV01 (sample SAMN10711881, study PRJNA513362) | rock metagenome | isolation source: Antarctica rocks | place: Antarctica: Victoria Land, Knobhead nord | collected 2015-12-19
ATCTGTCTAATGTTAAATCAGCGGTCTTCACGCCTCACCCAGATGATAGGAATGATTGGACGCAAAGGGACGAGTGTAGAAAGAATGATAAGCATGTATTAAAGTACTTGACTGGTTCAGTCTTTCGTCGCATGGTTAAGATTGATACTTCTCGGCATAGTGACAAGGTAACATGCGATGTTAGCACTGATCTTATTACTAAAGACTCTTAAAACAATCATGTCTCATGTCACAGATTTACATAATTTTAATTTATTAAAAATCAAACCAAAAAATTCTTTATTAACTGCATTCAATTTATGACTACTCTTTTTTAAATGCATATACATCGACAGTTTGTAAAGAATGACAGAGACAGATTTTAGCGCTTTTAGTGACTCATATCTCAAATATTTATTTAACCTCATGTCTCAGATTTGCTTTGAGTTTAGCTGAGAAATATTCATAAAAGCATTAAATTTTCTAGAATTCATAGAATTTCTAACATTCATAAAATTCATATGAGCGCAGTATGCGTCTTTATTGTTTGATTCAATAAACATAATCTTGATAAGTACTTGTTGTTACGAGCGTGCTCAGCCTTCTACTGGAACGCGCGTTCTTTGAGCGAGCCTAAGATTCTATCGAGCTTAGCGCTTCCCTTCCTTCTGTACATATAGCCTTCGCACCTCGATAGATCTTGCTCTTTAGCTTTGAATTCTCGTTTACCTCGTTTATCTCGTTTACCTCGTTTACCTCGTTTATCCGGTTTACTCGTACCTTTATGACTTGCTCTAGGCATGGTCCTAACATTATTCAAAGCTTCGTACATATCACACGACAGTGGTTCGCTTTTCTAGTTTGGTCGAACTTGCGACTCTACGTTTGAAAAACACGAAAGCAAAGCTCTGCAACGCGTTGCAGGCAGAAATCGACCCCTCGACTGACTTTTTGACTGAGCTTGTCGTCGAATGAATAGAACAAGCTCTATCGAATGCGGTAGACACGAACAGAACAAGCTCTATCAAACGCGATAGGCATGAACAGAACAAGCTCTGTAACGCGTTGCAGGCACGAACCAGAAGTGAGCCTGCTACAAGAGCAGATAACGATTGACCTCGTCATCGAGCTCGTCACTCGATAGTTGGCCTGCTTGAACGGCACCCGAAGTGAGTCTGCTACAAAGGCATGAACGAAACAAGCTCTGCTACATGCGTGTAGTAGGCACGAATCGAAAGCCAAAGATTGACCTCGTCGTCAAGCTCGTCACTCGATAGTGAGTCTGCTTCAATGACAACTCACTCGATTCAGCAACGAATCTTCTATTATTTGTACCTTCTACGATTTATCTCTATTCACGACATTGATGACAACAGCAAAGATGATATGTACTGCAGACAGGATAGAACGTATACTATATGCCTAAAGAGGATAGAACATATATTATATGCCTAAAACCACGAAAATATGAGTTGAAATTCGTTCATCATTGAATATTTGAAGCTGAATAGAAAGAGTCTGCTTGAATGACAAGAATAGTGAGTCTGCTTGAACGGCACTTAAAGTGAGTCTGCTACAATGACAAGTCAATAATTGATCTCTTGATTAAGCTCGTCATTAGAAGACAAGCTCTACTACATGCATGTAGTAGGCATGAACAGATCAAGCTCTATCGAATGCGATAGGCATGAACAGAACAAGCTCTGCAACGCGTTGCAGACACGAATCAGAAGACAACAATTGATCTCTTTACTGAGCTCGTCACTCGATAGTTAGCCTGCTTGAACGACACTCGAAGTGAGCCTGCTACAATGACAAGTCAATAGTTAATCTCTTGATTGAGCTTGTCATCAGAAGACAAGCTCTATCGAATGCAATAGGCACGAACAAAACAAGCTTTGCAACGCGTTGCAGGCACAAATCAGAAGACAACAGTTGATCTCTTGATTGAGTCAGTCAACAAACAGAACAAGCTCTACTACATGCGTGTAGTAGACATAATTGAAACAAGCTCTGCTACATGCATGAAGTAGATATGAACTGATAATGAGCCTGCTTCAATGACACGAAAAGAACAAGCTTTACTATGTAGTAGACTTGAATCAGAAGTGAGTCTGCTTCAATGACATTTGACAAGAAGAAATAGACTTGAAACGCCTGATGAAATGAGCTTGAAATGCTCTATGTCAAGAAGAAATAAACTTGAAACGTCTGATGAAATAAACAAGAAAGAACTGATTGAAGCAATGAAATCATTGCTTGACTGAGAGAAGAAAGTAATGTTACGAGCGTGCTCAGCCTTCTACTAAAACATGCATTCTTTGAGCAAGTTTAAGACTCTATTGAGCTTAGCGCTTTTCTTTCTTCTGTACATATAGCATTCGCAGTTTGAGAAGTGAACTGAATTATTGAGTTTAGCTAAAGAAACATTTGTCGCTTAAAGCGAGATAAAGTCGAGATTTTAGCTGAGCTCATCTGAATATGATCAGATTTTATGAATAAAATCTGCGATCATTTCATATGTTGTTGAACTGAATCTGCGTTTGTTCATATGTCATTGAACTGAATCGCGCTTTCGTCGCTTTTATCACTTTCATCGCTTTCATCGCTTTCGTTTCTTTCGTCGCATTCAGCCTACTACTCGTCTACCTACTCGCTCATTTACTCGCTCATCTACTCACTCACCTACTTGCCTAGCTACTCGCCCACCTACTCTTCACCCTACTCGCCTAGCTACTCGCCCACCTACTCGTCACTCTACTCGCCCACCTACTCTTTACCCTACTCGCCTAGCTACTCGCCCATCTACTCGCCACCCTACTCGCTCACCTACTCTCCACCCTACTCGCTCACCTACTCGCTCACCTACTTCTCACCCTACTCGCTCATCTACTCGCTCACCTACTTCTCACCCTACTCGCTCATCTACTCTTCACCCTACTCGCCTACCTACTCGCTCACCTACTCGTTACTCTACTCTCTATCAAACTTTCTACCAAATGCTCTATCAAACACTCTATCAAATGCGTCAATCAAGCGCACAAAACACGTCAAACAATGCTTCAAACAATGCTTTCTATATGACTTTCTATCTACGCTGACGCTAGAAAGTTCGAAGTTTTCACCTTCTTTTTCCCTTCATAGTTTTTACTTTCTAGAACAACAACAATCAAAATATCAACATGTTCAGCTATCAACTCAGCTATCAACTCAACTATTAACTCAGCTATCTACTGATTCATTTAGTAGTCAGTCTATCGCTTTGAAACATGCTTCAAAAGACGTGTTGATCGAGTGCATAATATGAGTTAAACAGTGCTTCAAACAATGCTTTCTACTGAGCTTTTCACTGATCTTTCTACTGATCTTTCGATCAATCTTTCTATTAATCTTTCTACTAGTAAGCTTTCTACTGATCTTTTGATTAAGTCATTTAGTGAGCTTTCTACTGATCTTTCAATCGAGTCATTTAGTGAGCTTTCTATCAATTTTTCTATCAATCTTTTTATCAATCTTTCTATTGATCTTTCTACTAAGCTATTTATTGAGCTATCGACTGAGCTTTTTATCAAACACTTTATTAAACATTCTACATGCTTCAAAATACACGTCAATTGAGTGCATAACATAAATTAAACAATGCTTTCTACATGATTCTTTACATGACTTTCTATCAAGCATTCTTCATGACTCTTTATTAAGCATTCTTCATGTTTTTCTATCAAGCATTCTCGCTGATCTTTCTACTGATCTTTTGATCAAGTCATCTAGTGAGCTTTCTACTGATCTTTCAATCGATCTTTCTATTGATCTTTCTACTAGTAAGCTTTCTACTGATCTTTTGATTGAGTCATTTACTGATCTTTTTACTACATGACTTTCTACATAACTTTCTACATAACTTTCTTATTGACTTTTTACATGACTTTTCATCAAGCTTTGAATTGCTTTGCAATCAAGAATCAAATTTGTTTTCTATCAAGCTTTAAACACGACTTTATTAATCATTCTACATGACTTTCTATTTCTTTAGTTTACTCATTAACTTTCTCATTAACTTTTTCATTAACTTTTTCATTGACTTTCTTGATGCATATATTAAATAGCTATTATTTAAATAGTCAAATTAATCATTAATTATTCAATGTTACAAATGTTAAAATAGTTATATTTATTGAATTAAACAATAAAGATGCATACTGCGCTCATGAGAATGCTAGAAATGCTAGAAATGTTGAGAATATTGATGCTTTTATAAATATGCATCAGCTAAAAGTGACGCAAATCTGAGACATGAAATTTAATGAATATTTGAAATATTGATCATTAAAAGTGCTAAAATCTGTCTCTGTCACTTTTTACAAATTGCAGATGAGTTTTTGCATCTTAATAAATCTTGTTCTTTAGTTTTAAATTCTTGTTTATCTCATTTATGTTATGAGTTTGCATAAAGCGAATCATATAAGTGTATTCTAACTAGAAGTTCAAAGCTGAAGTAGAAAGAAAATGCAACATAATGTGAGTTTTACTCACGAAGACACGCTAGATCGCTAGCGTGTCAACAACAGCTCTATTCACAGTTTTATACTAGTTTATGTTAAACTAATTAAACTAATCAAAAGTATCAAAGATGCATGCTTGCAACATTATTCTTTCTCTTCATTTAACAATGTTCTTATTGTTGCAGTTTGATTAATCAATTCTTGTTGAGTTGATTTCTACTTTGATTTGTTTAAATACTTCTGATAAAAGTCATTTATAATCTTTAAGCAGTCTTCAAACTCATTTTCATCAACATTGTATCAATGTAGATTGATGTCATAGTCTTTTCAATTGACATAATATTGCAGTCATCTTCTGTAGTGTCTGAAGTTCAGTATGTTCTTCACTTTTTATTCATCTTTGTCATTTATCACTATAAAATTAGACGACTCATTTCATTATTCTTTTAAAGAATCTTTTAAATTCAGTCATAACAGATTCAAGATGAACTTTGAATGAATCTTCATTGTCGATGACAGTTTCAGTTGATATGCATGTTCAATCTCAGTCAGAATCTTGAAAGATTCTAGCATTTTATTGTTCAACTTCTTTGACAATCTTGCAATCATAATGTTTCTAGAATTCAGAAAGATCATGTCATTTATCTTGTAAATCATTTTCTTTCAATGCTTGTTAATTTATTTCTTCATTGTAACTCTGACTCTTGCTAATGTTTGCTTGATCAACGCTAATGATCATTTCATGTGTTCAAATATATTCTCTGCTTTGCTTGCTTGAATTTTAGCTCAAGTGATTTCATATTCAGTTGAATTCAAATCAAAGCTCATATGAGAGTGAAAGTTTTTATTCAGAAAGAACGCTGATTGTTTAATTGATGATGAAATAGCATTGTTATCAACAAATTCAGTCATAAATAGTCAGATGAATCAGTCATCTTGCATGTATAAGTAATAACTTTGTAGATATCATTCTACATTCTGATTTACTCTTTTCATTTAATCATTAATTTGTAAGTGATAGTCAATGAATAGTTTCATCTTAATGTTGAGTCTTAAACATAAAGACTTTCAGACAATTGATATGAATTGCAAATTTCTATTAAACACTATTGATCTTGATAGCTCATGAGTTCTGAAGAGTCATATCAGCAGCAGCTTGACTGTTTATTCAGCGAAAGTTTCTTTGTCATTTAATCAACAAAGTATATAGTGATGTTCTTTAAACAATCGATTTATCACTGTCAGAATCACGTTGCTTTCATCACTTTTCAATAAATCAATAATGAAATTCAATGATATGTCTTGTCATCATTGTTCAGATATAAACAATGACTTCAATAGTTCATTGATTCAATCTCTTAATGCTTTTGATTTACGACAAATGTAACAGTTTTGAATGTAGCATTTAATTATCATTCTCATCTTTGATCAGTAATATGATCGTCTTAATAAGTTTAACGTTCAATTCATATCAGAATAATTATTGATCAAAAAATTATGTGCTTTTCTTATTAATTGAATGATCATTAACTGAGAAACTCACAGTCTATCATTCTTTCAAAGTACTTCGTTCAGTACTCTGCAATTGTCTAGATTCATATCTTGACAAGTTCTTCTATTCTGTTTTATGACTGTTTGAATATTAATACATTGTTGATTCATTTGATTCAACTGATTTAACATCTGACATTCTGATCAGCGCATCTGCTTTCAAATTCTGCTTTTCTGATTAATATATAATCTTGAAGTTATATTTAAATAACTTCTCAGCTCATTTAGTCTGTCATCTGATCAGTTTCTTGATGATTATGAAGTACTTTAAATTCAGATGATTGATGAAGATCTTGATTGAAATATCAGTACATTTCAATTTAAAGCATCAATGCTTCAAGCATTGAATAATAGTCAAAAGCTCTTTTTCATAAATTTCGTAGTTGCATTCTGCAGAAATTATGTTCTTGCTATAAAAGATTACTGAATGTAGAATGTCTTCATCGTCATATTGAGACAATACTTCATCATTGACATAGTTCAAGAAGTTTATTTTCAGAATAGCTTCTCTGATTAAATCAAAATGCTTCAGAACAAGAACTGTTGTCATTTATTGCTTCAGTTTCTCAAAGATTATCTGACAGATCTTTGTTCATTCAAATGAATGATCTTTTTGAATCAGCTTTATCATAGATTGAGTGATCTTCAAGAAGTTTTTTATGAATCGTTGATAAAAATTGCAGAAGTCAATGAAGATCTGTACATGAATTAATGATTGAAACACTTTTCAGCTTTAAATCACATCTACTTTTCAAGAGTTCATTCGTAAATCATTGATGAATATTAATAGTTTTAGAAATGAGATCTTCTGAATCTTGAATTTGCACTTGTCAATGTTTATCTGCAGATTGACTTCATGAAGCTTGTCTAGCATCTCTTTCACATGAGTTCTATGTTTCTTCAAGATCTTACTGTAAATGAGAATGTCATTCAGATAAATCTGACAGAATTTATGCAGACAGTTAAATAACACATTGTTGATATAATGCTGAAAGAATGTTGATTCATTGATTAATTTAAAGAGCATTACTTTATATTTGTAAACATCAAAGAAAGTGATGAATGTGATTAAATTCTCACTTTCAGAACTTATGCAAAGCTTATTGAACATGATGATAATGTTAAGTCAAGTCAGATATTTACTGTCTTGAATTTGAGTGAGTACTTCGTTTATCAAGAGTATTGAATAACAATTTCTTTTAATCAAAGCATTCAGTTTTTGATAATTCATACAAAAGCAAAGACTATCATCTTTCTTTTTGATGAATAGTATTGACAAAGCGAATGAAGCTTTGCTGAGTGTAATAAACTTCTTCTTCAAATTCTTTTCTAAATACTTCTTAATCTTCTGCAACTTATGACTTAACATGAGATATAATCAACTTCTAGAAGATTGATTCTCATCTTTTAATTCAATCTTATGATCATATGATTGATGCAAGAATAACTGAGTTGTCTTTTCTCTGTCAAAAACATTCAGAAAGTCATGATAAACTATCAAAAGCTTCTTCTTCAGTTTCTTTAATGACATGACAGAGATCATTTCATTCAGTTTCGCTGAATCTTTGATTGAACTAAGCATCTTGTTGATTTCACTAATGATCAATGTAAAGATCTTAACATTCTTCTTCTTGACTAAAGTTCAATAAGCAGCGACTTCAATCATGATAATATTGACGAGTTCTTTCTTCTTTAATGACTGAATGAGTTCATGTTGATTGAAGTCAACTTAAGTGCTTTGCTTTCATATGAAAGTTAATTCAATGAATTGATTTACTGATTTCAAATTTGTAGTTCGCTTTAAGATGATCATTAACATGGACTTCAAGTTCTTTCATTTCATTTTGCAGATCTCGCTTGATTCAAGTCAATGAAATGCTGATTGACTGCTTGCTTTTAAAATGATAAGTTTCAAGATTTGAATATTTGATGAAGATATCAATCAATCATTTGCAGAATCTATCAAAATTTGATTTCTTTTCAATCAAAGATTGTCAATGATTATCTTATGCTGATCTAGACAAGTTATTAATAGAAGCATCATTTCATTCTTATGTTCTTGTATAATGATTAAGATATACAAAGCATGTGTAATAGATTTTTGATCGAGAATTTCATCATATGAATGAATTAACTTCAATTTAAACAGTGAAATTGACTGAATATTAAAGCATTCACATAGCTCTAAAATCAATGAATCATTTATGAATATCATGTCAGTGACTTTGATGTTTATCAGAGCAAGAAATTGAAATATCTTTTTTAAACTATTTAAAATGATGTTCACAATAAACGACTTGAAATTAAATGAATCATTGAGCATACTGATGAAGCAAAATATGAGCATGTCACTCTTAGTTACTACTTTGATGAAAGCAGATCGTTTTTTGAATTTGCTGCAATTTCATGTATTTGAGCTGACTTGAAGCAGTCATGTGCTTTATGTTCTGACTTCTTGCATTTAAAGCAAAGTTCTTTTTTAAACAACTTTTTTCTAGCAGAATCAACGTTTGATATTCTGAGTTTCTTTCATGCAGAGAATGAGACTGAAATAGCGATCATGAGTGTCATCAAGATGCTAGTGATAGAACGAGTGACTTGAGTCATCAATGTCTTGAGAGCTGATCAAGCATTTAGTTTCGTCAATCAAACATCAGCTTGCATGCAGATGTCAACAAATTCATTCAAATCAATGATTTATTCATTGAGTGTTGCTCATTGAAGATCTGAACTGATCTTATGCTGCAGATCATTTAGTAAAGTCTCATTATTGTACTTTAATTCTGCATTAAATTGTTGAAATTTTATTCAAAAGTCATGAAAGAAAATCTTATTTTAATACAGTCTTAAGAACTGTTGTTGAATCATGTGATGTTAATTGAGATCATTATACATCTTGTTTATGATTAACAACATCTCTTCTGCTTCTAGAAATGAGTTCGTGATTGCATTTCTCATTTGAAGTGCTATGTGTTTAATCATTGTTTCATTGACTTGACTTTTCATATATGCAATCTTTAATTCTTCAATAGAAAAATGATTCTTGTTTATCTTCAGCTTGTTTCGCATTTGAAATAATCAATTATTCACATTCTGTTTCAAATCTTCAAACAAAGATGAATCAAATAGCTTGATCAACTTCAAGAATTGATCTTTTGAAATCAAAGTGCTTTGTCAACTCAGTGCAGTCTTTAGATGATGTATAATTACATTCTTGTTTCTCATTTCTTTCTGCAGACGCATTTTTATAGTATTCAACGTCATCTGAGTAATTTTCAACTCAATGTTTATTTTGTTGACATTTTTCAACATCTGAATCATGTCATTGTGAGTTTTGATTTCAATGTTATGCTGATGAGTCATGTACTTGATAAAGATGATGATGTCATCTGTTTTCTTATCAATTATTCAAGCATTCAGCTCTTTATTGATGCTGATCTTGATTATTTCATGATCAAAAAGCAATGTATTCATGTTCTTTTCTTTGATGTTCAATATAACATTCGTGTCTTCTTCTTCTAATGCTACTTGATTATGTGATAAAAGTGATTCTCTTTTAGCATTTTGAAGTTCATAGTGAGCAATGCTCACTGATTCTGATTTTTTGCTTCTAGTCATTATGTGAGTAGAAAAATTGCTGATCGAGATTCAAGTGAAACTTCAGATTTCAATTCTAGAACAATACATTCATGTTCTTCTGTTTTTCTGTTCTGATGACAAGCTCAGTAAAGAGTTAGTTTAGAGCAACATGTTCATATTCTTCTATTCTTCTGTTCTTCTGTTCTAGAAATTTCTTGATTTCTAGACAGCTTTCTGAACTCAATTTTCAAGTTTTAATTCTGATTCAAGTTTGATGATGTAGCTTGTTTTTATATTATCTACACGTTGATAACAAGATTGATAAGCTTTGAACTAATGTTATGAGTCTGCATAGAGCGAATCATATAAGTGTATTCTAACTAGAAGTTTAAAGCTGAAGTAGAAAGAAGATGCAACATGACGTGAGTTTTACTCATAAAGACACGCTAGATCGCTAGCGTGTCAACAACAGTTCTACTCACAACTTTATACTAGTTTATGTTAAACTAATCAGACTAATCAGAGATATCAGAGATGCATGCTTGCAACAATTTATCTCATTTATTCAATTTACTCGTATTTTTATGACTTGTTTTAAGCATGATTCTAACACTTGTAACATTGATAATGTTATGATGAATTAATGCATAAAGATTAAATCAAAGACTAAAGTTAAAGACTGAGTTGAGAATCAAATCTGAGTTAACTTTAAAACTTTGTGACTTTGTCAAGACATTATTTAAATCATGTTATATCTTTGACTTAATATATTATGAATTATGTCGTGTTCAACTTAACAATGCTTGACAAACTTTCTATAGTTGATTAATTTTCTTAAGTTATTGAAAGTTTCTTAATAATTAACTTTATCATTGTAATTGTAATTGTAATTCATACACTCTTGTAACATTAATTTAAATTCAACTTATGAGAAAAACTATGCTATGTATATTGAATGAACAAAATTCTCTGAGAAAGAAAATTGCTCATCGATTACATGATAACTTCACGTCATCAAAACAATAAGATTGACACTATATTATTAGTAATGAATCTATAGCTTCTATTCAGCATGTAATGCTTAAGTAAACTTTTAATAAAAGTGTTTATGCTGTTTGATTATGACACATCATCTTTGCTTTACTCTTTATTGATGATATTTTATACAACGATGTTTTAATTCAATTCTTGATTTAAAGATAAAAGATGTTTTCTTTATATTCATGATGCTTGTAATTGTAATATATGTAAAGCTGTGTTTTTTTACTTAATGATTATCATTCATTGAGCAGAGAAATATGTAATGAAAGAGAAATGTACATGATGAGAAAATAAAGTGTGATTGTATTGAGTAATTCTTTTCTTCTCTTAATTTAACTTATATCATGTAAATGTTGAATAAATTGTTAGTATAAATGTGTAATTGCAATCATTCAATGTTTGATTTTGATCAATGAAAGAGAATGTATTCTGATCATTCTCTTAAGCTTTCAATTTTTCATGTAGATAAATGAATAACTTAATGTCAAGTAAAGAAAATGAGTTCAAGCTCTTTCAATATATCAATATGATCAACAAGTCATTACTTTTTCAAACACTGTAGTCATGATTCTTAATACTTAAGATGATTATTCTATCTGATATCTTTTTATCAATTACTTGATGATACTGTTAATGTAATGAAAATGTTTCAATATTGATGCAGTTGATGAGTTGCAAATTCTTCAATCACTTGTAATCACAACTTGCAAACTTTTCATTTGAGTTGTTTTTTTTCACTAATAGTTATCTTTTCATCTTTTACTGACATTGACATGTCATTAATCTTCTTCATAGATTTTTTTTAATTCTTACTCAATTCAACACTCATTATGAATTTATGCAAGATTTTATATACTGTAACGAGCGCTGCGTTAACGCAACATTCTTTTCGCATCAAAAATCACTTCTTTCTACGCTTTATACTATAATTGTTTTCAATGCAAGAACTTTATGAATCTGTTTATTTTTTATTTTTTATTTCTTTTATTTGATTTTTTAATGACATCACAGCTTAAAATTGATTCAATATGCTCATTGAGAGTATCATTTGAATAATTATCATTATTACGCTTATGATTTCTAAAAGCTTTCTTAAGTTTGTAATGTTCTCTTTTTCTTACATTGCTTTTCATTATACTTTTCATCTGAAACATGTTAATAAAATGTGCTTGATCAACATTTGATCTTTGTCACACTTACACATCATCATAGCAACATTAAGTACTCATCTTTCATGTAGAAATTGATTGAAGTCAATTTTTCTCATATGTAGCTGCATCAATAATGCATTGTGAAACTTTGCATAATTCTTGTGCAGTCACAGATGTTGATGTGTCATCTTTGATGTTAAATGTTGAAAATGAGCTGCGTTGAATCTTTCTTTTCAGACTACTTTTCATGTTTATCTGATTTATTTTCGTATGAGTGTCAATCTTGTCATCACTTCAGTGCATTAATGCTCAGTCAGCAATAAAGACAAATCATGTGCATAATAATAATAAATTCATACACTCTTGTGACATTGAGTTTTACTCACGAAGGCACGCTAGGTCGCTAGCGTGTCAACAATAGTTCTACTCACAGCTCTATACTAGTTTATGTTAGACTAATCAGACTAATCAGAAGTATCAGAGAGAAATGCTTGCAACATTACTTTTTCTCTTTATTTAGCAATGTTTTCATTGCTGCAGTTCAATTGATCAATTCTTGTTGAGTCAATTTCTACTTTGATTTGTTTAAATACTTTTGATGAAAGTCATTTATAATCTTCAAGCAGTCTTTGAACTCATTTTCATCAACATTGTATCAATGTAGATCAACGTCATAGTCTTTTCAATTAACACAATATTGCAATCATCTTCTGTAGTGTCTGAAGTTCAGTATGTTCTTCACTTTTCATTCATCTTCATCATTTATCATTATAAAATCAGACAACTCATTTCGTTGTTCTTTCAGAGAGTCTTTCAAATTCAGTCGTAGCAGATTTGAGATGAACTTTGAATGAATCTTTATTGTCAATGACAATTTCAGTCAATATGCATGTTTGATCTCAGTCAGAATCTTGAAAGATTCTAGCATTTTATCATTCAGTTTCTTTGATGATCTTGCAATCATAATGTTTCTAGAATTCAGAAATATCATGTCATCTATCTTGTAAATCATTTTCTTTCAATGCTTATCAATCTGTTTCTTCATTGTGACTCTGACTTTTGCTAATGTCTGCTTAATCAACACTAATGATCATTTCATGTGTTTGAATATATTCTCTGCTTTGCCTGCTTGAATTTTAGCTCAAGTGATTTCATATTCAGTTAAATTCAAATCAAAGCTCATATAAGAGTGAAAGCTCTTATTCAGAAAGAACGCTGATTGTTTAATTGACAACAAAATAGCATTGTTATTGATGAATTCAGTCATAAATAGTCAGATGAATCAGTCATCTTGCATGTATGAGCAGTAACTTCATAGATATCATTCTACATTCTGATTTGCTCTTTTCGTTTAATTGTTGATCTGTGAGTAATAGTTAATGAATAGTTTCATCTTAATGTTGAGTCTCAGACATAAAGACTTTCAGACAATTGATATGAATTGTGAATTTCTATTGAACACTATTGATCTTGATAACTCATGAGTTCTGAAGAGTCATATCAGCAGCAGCTTGACTGTTTATTCAGTGAAAGTTTCTTCGTCATCTGATTAACAGAGTATATAGTGACATTCTTTAAACAATCAATCTATCACTGTCAGAATCGCGTTGCTTTCATCACTTTTCAATAAATCAATAATGAAATTCAATAATATGTCTTGTCATCATTGTTCAGATATAAATAATGACTTCAGTAGTTCATTGATTTGATCTCTTGATGCTTTTGATCTACGATAAACGTAACAGTTTTGAATGTAATATTTGATTGTTGTTCTCATCTTTGATCAGCAATATGATTGTCTTAACAAGTCTAATGTTCAATTTATATCGAAATGATCATTGATCAAAAGATCATATGCTTCTTTTATCAATTAAGTGATCATTGACTGAGAGATTCACAGTCTATTATTCTTTCAGAGTACTTCGTTCAGTACTTTGCAATTGTCTAGACTCATATCTTGACAAGTTCTTCTGTTCTGTTCTATGACTGTTCAAATATTGATACATTGTTGATTCATTTAATTTTCAACTATAATTTGATTTTGAATAGAAATTATCTCTTCAATTAAATCTTCATTAACTTTCGATTTCTGTTTTGAATCTGAGTCAAATATGAGCAAGATCTGAGTCAGATCTTGATCATTTTCTATTGATTGCAATTCAAATGTGCTTGCTGACAATAGCATCTGATGCTGATATAGCTTTCAATCATCATTTGATTCAACTGATTTAACATCTGATATTCTGATCAGCACGTCTGCTTTCAGATTCTGCTTTTCTGATTAATATATGATCTTGAAGTTATATTCAAATAACTTCTCAGCTCATTTAGTCTGTCGTCTGATCAGTTTCTTAATGATCATGAAGTACTTCAAATTCAGGTGATTGATGAAGATCTTGATCAAAATATCAGTACATTTCAATTTGAAGCATTAATGCTTCAAACATCAAATAATAGTCAAAAGCTCTTTGTCGTAAATCTTGTAGTTGCATTCTGCAGAAATCATGTTCTTATTATAAAAGATCACTGAATGTAGAATGTCTTCATCATCATATTAAGACAATACTTTGTCGTTAACATAGTTCAAGAAGTTCAGTTTCAGAATAGCTTTTCTGATTGAATTGAAATGCTTCAGAATGAGAGCTGTCATCATCTGTTGCTTCAGTTTCTTAAAGATCATCTGACAGATCTCTGTTCATTCAAATGAATAATCTTTTCAAGTCAGCTTTATCATAAATCAAGCGATCTTCAAGAAGTTCTTTATGAATTGTTGATAGAAATTGCAGAAGTCAATGAAGATCTGTACATGAGTTAACAATTGAGACAATTCTCAGCTTCAAATCACATCTACTTTTCAAGAATTCATTTGTAAATCATTAATGAATATCAGTAATTTTAGAAATGAAATCTTCTAAATCTTGAATTTGCACTTGTCAATGTTTATCTGCAGATTGACTTCACGAAGCTTGTTTAACATTTCTTTCACATGAGTTCTATGTTTCTTCAAGATCTTACTGTAAATGAGAATGTCATTCAGATAAATCTGATAGAATTTATGCAGACAGTTGAACAATACGTCATTAATATAGTGCTGAAAGAATGTTGATTTATTGATTAATTCAAAAAGCATTACTTTATATTTGTAAACATCAAAGAAAGTAATGAATGTGATTAGATTCTCACTTTCAGAACTCATGCAAAGCTTATTGAATGCAACAATAATGTTAAGTTGAATCAGATATTTACTGTCTTGAATTCAAGCGAGTATTTCGTTTATTAAGAATATTGAATAACGATCTCTTTTGATCAGAGCATTCAATGTTTAATAATTCACGCAAAAGCAAAGACTATCATCTTTCTTTTTGATGAATAGTATTGACGAAGCGAATGAAGCTTTGCTGAGTGTAATAAACTTCTTCTTCAAATTTTCTTCTAGATACTTCTTGATCTACTGCAACTTGTGACTCAATATAAGATACAATTAACTTCTAGAAAATTAACTCTCATCTTCTAATTTAATCTTATGATCATATGATCAATGTGAAAATAACTGAGTTGTTTTTTCTTTGTCAAAAATGTTTAGAAAGTCATGATAAACTATTGAAAGCTTCTTCTTCAGTTTCTTTAATGACATAACAGAGATCATTTCATTCAGTTTCGCTGAATCTTTGATTGAGCTAAGCATCTTGTTGATTTCACTAATGATCAATGTAAAGATCTTGACATTCTTCTTCTTGACTAAAGTTCAATAAGTAGCGACTTCGATCATGATAATATTGACGAGCTCTTTCTTCTTTGATGATTGAATGAATTCATGTTGATCAAGATCAACTTGAGTGCTTTGCTTTCATATGAAAGCTGATTCAATGAATCAATTTACTGATTTCAAATTTGTAGTTCGCTTTAAGATGATGTCAGAATCATGCCTAAATGATACAATCAATGAAGATCAGAGTTGATAGTGCTTGATTTTTAGAAATAGCTATAACTGAATATTAAGAATACAGAAGAAACTGAGTATCAAAGCTTTTATATATACTAATATTCAGAGACTGCGCTAGGCTCAAAGAAAACAAGATGACGCAGATAAAGATGTGATGTAGAGTGATGATGAAAAAGAAATGTTTGATAATACAAAAAGATGTTGAAAAAACAAAGAAACTTGAATAAAGACTTGAATAAAGACGCAGACTAGCTCTAATTAATTTGCAAAGTAAGCGCTAATATACTTTGTGAATTGATTAAAGTTTCAGTCTTGTCAGTCTTATGATCTTGATACACTTGTAACATTACTCTTTCTTCGAAAATTCATGTTTGCATGAATGTAGTCTGTTTGCTGACTCACTTTTCGCTTTATTGTCAGTTGTTTCGTTTATTTAGCGCGATTTATTTGAATGTAGCATATGAAATTCATTCAAAACTTTCTTGAAGTCATTGAATTTTTCTTTATCAACATAGTATCAATCATCATCTTTATCTAGATCTTTTCATTTGACTTTGTACTGCATTCAATCTTGATAGTGTCTGAAGTTCAGTATGTTATTTATCTTTCAATGTTCTTCATCTTTGATAGTGATTGATTTGAGTGATTTGATATGCTGATCTGACAAAGAATCATTTGAATACAGTTGCAGTATCTTAGAACTGAACATTGAGTGTATATGCTTCATGCTTGTAAATAAACGAAAATGATAGAAAGTCTTGACTTTGACAATGATTGAGTAGAAATCTAGCTGTTTATCTTTCAAATTCTTGCATGATCTTGTGATTTTGACGTTTCTAAAAGATAGTCAAATCTGATCATTTATCTCGTAAATGACGTCTCATTTATGTTTATTGATCTGAGCTTCAATGATCAGCTTAGTCTTTTTCAATTGTTGATGATCAAAGTTCAGTAGCTCTTTCATTCAAATGACAATATCATCTGATTTTCTAGCTTCAATTCGTTCACAAGTGATTTCATAGTCAGTTGTATCTGAATTGAAACTCATTCGAGAATGAAATTCTTTATTGAAGTAGAAAAAAATCATTGAGATGATCAAGAACGTATTGACATTGTCACTGAACTCAATCATAGATATTCATTTAGCTCAATCATTCTGCATGTAATTACAGTAGATTCTGAGTTCGCGTTCAACGTCTTGATTGACTCGCTCTGTTTGATCATCAATCTCAGAATGATAAGCAGTGAATAAGCTAGCGATAATTCGTAGTCGCTTACAAAGACTCTTTCACATAATGAATATGAATTAAGAGTTTCTATTTGAAACAATAGAACTGAGTAGATCATGCAGTCAATAGACGTTTCATAGCATAATTCAGACTGTTTCTTTAACTGAGATGTCATTGTCTTTTCAATGACAGAGAACATAGTGATGTTTTTTGAAGAGACAACATATGATTATGCAAATAACGTTATAGTTTTTCAACAGAGATAGCTCAGTTATGAAGTTCATAGCTATATTTTTTCATCGTTCTAGTGAGATAAATAGAGATTGATGAAGTTCGTTGATTACATCTTTAGAGACTTTGCTTCGTTGACAGGTTTGACAGTTTTGAATATACTGTCTGATAGTAACTTAATGATCTGATCAATAGTAGAAGCGCTGAACTAAATCAATAGTTTATTTATTGTTGAAATGAAAGATGAAAGATTGATCATGCACTTTTTGTAGTAGTTTTGTGTGTATGTTCTTGAAAACTCAAAGTAATCTTTTTCTAAATAGAACGTCATCAATAATTTTGCAGTTCTTCATCTTAGTGCTATGAAGCTTGAGCTTGTTGTCGTTTTTAGCTTGTTTATATTTGCTGCAAAGCTCATTTGTTTGATTGACTAATCATACTCTCTGATAGAGATTGATCTCTGATTTCGAATTTGCGTTTGATTTCAAGTTAATAGGTAGAATATTGACTTTATCAAAGATAAGAATAGTTTAAAAGTGATCTTCAAGCCGTTTAGCTGATTCAGAGACATTCGCTAAAGACATTTGAGTTAATGCATTGACTTTAGTGTTTGTTTTGCCTGATTTAAAGATGATCTGAAAATTGAACTTTGATAGAATGTTCAGATAGTTGACTTAACGTCGACTCAGTTGTTTGTTTTTCATGAAGATCTTCAGAGCTTAATAATCAATGAATATCTGAATGAGTAATTCAGTACATTTCAGCTCAAGTTATCAATGTTTGAAACAGCGAATAATAATCAGCAATTTCTTGTCATAGATATGATAGTTGATTTCAGCAAGAATCATGCTTTTGCTGTAAAAGATCATCGAGTGAAGTACACTTTCATCATTATACTGAGACAGTATTTCACCTTTTACATAGTTCAATGCATTAATTTTCAAAATAGTCTGACGTTAAAGATCAAAATGACGAAGAACTGAAGCGAAACTAATCTGTTTCTTCAGATTTCTGAAAGCTTGAATGCAGACTTTGTTTCAAACAAAAGACGTGTCTTTTCTAGTTAATTGAGTGAATGATTTGACTAGTTTGAAGAAGTTTTTAATGAAATAACGATAAAAGTTTACAAATTTCATGAAGCTCTGAATTTCTTTCAAATTGATCAAAGTAGTTCAGTTGACTATAATGATCATTTTGCTTAAATTCATGCAAAGATCTTGTTCTGATACAATGACTTCTAGAAAGATTGTTTTCTCTACATTGAATTCGCACTTTTGAATATTTATCTGTAGTTCAGCTTCACGTAGTTGTCTCAGCACTAGTCTGACGTGATTTCTATGTTTCTTTCTGATTTTGCTATAGATGAAAATATCATTCAGGTTATTTCTGGCAAAAGTCATTCAGAAATTCTCATAGAACATCATTCATATATTGCTGAAAGAAGATTGATTCATTAGTTAATTCAAAGAGTAACACTTGATATTTATATGCTTCTAAAGCAGTGATAAAAGTGATGTAATTCTCGTTATCAAAATGCATTTGAAGTTTGTTGAACGCTGATATGATATTCACTCTAGTCAGATGCTTGCAATCTGTTATCTTATCGATAATCTCATTTATTAGAGATAGCGAATATTTATTTCGCTTGAAAATGACGTTTAGCTTGCGATAATTCATGCAGAAGCGAAGATCTTCGTTTGCTTTAAGAGTAAATAAAACGAGTGATGAGTAAAGAGCTTGACTTGAAGTGATAAATTTCTTTGACAAGTTCTCGTTCAGATACTTCTTTACTTTCAGAAGCTTGAAAGAAGACATTTAATATGCTTAGCAATGAGAAAGAGTTGAATCACTAGTCAGCTCAATTTTATGATCGTAGAAGCAATTCAAAGATAGCTTATTCAATTAAGCTTGATCAAAAACATCTAGAAAATCATGATATTCTGAAGACAGCTTGACTTTAATAGCTTTCAAATTCTGAGTCATTTTCTTAACGAAAGAGACGTTCAGAGCATTCAAATTGCACTGAGTGTTGTACGCGATTTTTCTATCAATATTCTTCATAAATAGAGCGAATACTTCAGTCTGATTCTTCTTTAAGCGATTCAACAATGTTTTAAATGAAGCAACATTTATGCTTTGAATTGAGAATGACTCTTTCTGAATCATAGTTGAAATAAATCATTTGAGCATTCTAGAAATCTTTAACTGAGAGATAAAAGTAAACGAAGTTGATCACAATCAACTTAAGTGCTTTGAATTGAAAGAAATTGAAAAAATCGAAATGAAAGTATTTAATTGATTTGAAAAAACGATGACATCAATTTGCATATTCAGTAATATTTCATTTTTGTTCATTCATGATTTTTCTAATATGACTTCGTGATGATCAATGTCAACTATCAACATAGAAACAGTCAATTTCTTATGACTTTCAATGATGAGATTTGATAGAATTTTATGAGTGATAGTCTTTTTAAATATCTTTTCATCATATTCTTTTATTAACTTCTCTTTTGTCAGTAATATAGGTTGAATTCTCAGCTCTTTACATACTTTATCGACTAGATTGATATATATAATCATATAAACGGCTGAATCACTGTCTATCAAAGAGCGAAGGCTGAATGATTCGTTCTGCAAGATGAGAAGAGCATTGACTAGAAACGACTTATCAAAGTAATTTTCTTTCGATAGAATTTCATCTAGATTGCACAAAGATATAATCTTCACTTCAGTGACTGTTGAAGAGATAACTAGTTTTTTAACTCAAACTCTGATTCAGTATCAAGTTCAAAACAATCATAGTTCTCATCAACTGCATTGACTTTGATAGATTAATTTGAGCATTCTTTGAAACTATGATCTGATTTGTGACATACAAAACAGATTTCAACTAGAACGTCTGCATTCTTGACGCTAGTCAAAACTGCGCTGCGTGACTTTAATCAGTCAGACTTCAAAGCAGAAGACTGAACAGCAATAGTTGCTCTAGAAATGATGATCTTTGAATCATCATGTTTGAGTAATTTGTTCTTGATCTCTTGAACTGCTTTATGTTCATTGTTTAAGCGAATCAGATAGTTTTGAATATCTGATAGCTTAATGAGTGACTTCATCTGAACTGTTCAAAAGATTTAAAGACGAGAATTTATTTTATTCTTTAGATCAACGACTAGTACGTTCTTCTGATACTTTAGATAAATGTATAGTCATTGAAACTGATTAAAGAAATCGCTGAATTTCTTTGATTCTTGAATCAGATTAATATATTTTCTACGATAGTTATCTTTCTTATCAGAGTCATGAAACGATTGAGCTAGTTTC
>JAABUV010003343.1_pt1 | contig 20520 bp, 20 predicted proteins | sample 5559971 | NCBI WGS metagenome assembly JAABUV01 (sample SAMN10711881, study PRJNA513362) | rock metagenome | isolation source: Antarctica rocks | place: Antarctica: Victoria Land, Knobhead nord | collected 2015-12-19
ACCGACGCGCGCACGGTGTCGCCCGCGCGGAAGGCCGGGACATCGGGGCGGAACTGCTCGCGCTCGATCGAGCGAATGATATCGACCATGATCGTCTTCATCCCTTCTTGAACGGTAGCGCTGCACCGGGGCGCAGATACCTCGCTGCCGACGCGCCACGCGCCGACCGCAACAAAAATCCTCCGCAAGCGGAGGGCAAAGCAGGCCCGAGTATAGCAGGCCGCACAGGCGGCGACAACACCCGGCACGCACCCTCGTCGGGGTATGCGCCGGGCGTCGCGATCAGCGTATCGGCTGGTTGATCACCATGTGCGACTGGAGAAAGAACATGCCGAAGCCGAGGAGCCCGGCGAGGCCGAAGTAGACGCAGGAGACGATGAGGCGCTGCCGCCACGTCACCTCGTAGTAGGCCCGCTCCTCGACCTGCCCGCGCCAACGCTTGAAGACCTCGATGCCGCCGACGATCAGGATGATCCCCATGATCAGGCTATGAACTTTCAGGAAGAGGAGCAGCAAGAGTGCCAGCCCGATCAGCCAGCCCCAGCGGGAGATCGCGGCCATCGCGCGGCCACCGTCGAGCGGGCTGACCGGCAGGAGGTTGAAGAGATTGAGGAAGAAGCCGAAGTAGGCCAGCGCCACGAAGAGCGGATTGCTGGTGACCTGCCAGAGTCCCAGCACGGCGAGCGCGCCGAGGCTACCGAGGATCGGCCCACCGAGCGCCATCTGCGCCTCGGCGTAAGCATTCTTCGGCATCTCGCGCATCCCGATCACCGCGCCCATGAAGGGGACGAAGACGATCGGCGAGGTCTTAATCCCCTGGAAGCGCATCACCGCCGCGTGCCCCAATTCGTGGATGAAGAGGAGTGCGATGAAACCGGCGGCGAACTGCCAACCGAAGAAGATCGCGTAGGCGACCAGACTCAGCAACATCGAGCCGAACGTGGCGAAGACCTTGAGCTTGAAGAGGACCGCCAGCCACTTCAGCTTCGAGAGGGCGAGCAACAGGAGCGGCCACCCACCCTTCAGCCAGCGGATCAGCGCCGGTTGCTGCTTGCCCGCGTCGCGGTGCGGCGATTCCCGCGCCCACGGGTCGTCGGGGGGCGCGGGTGGCGGACCCCAGGTGCCGTCGGCTGCCCCGCCGCCCTGCGTCGCGCCCGCCGCGTTGTTCGGCCAGCCCCAGGTCGGCGGCGGCGGCGCACCGCCATCATCGGCTCGTGCCGGTTCGTTCGGTCCCGGCGCGACACGGAAGGGGGCGTCGATCGGCGCGTCGCGCCGCGCCTCCGTTTGCCCGTCCGGCCAGAAAGATCGGTAGGAATACCCGTCCCGCCGCTCGGGGGAACCGGGGGCTCGCTTATCATCCATCCCACATGCCTTCTACTCAGGTACGCGACGCGCCATCCTGCGGGCCGCACCCCTTAAGTATACCTTATGTCTACTTTTCGGGCGGCGCTCGGCGAGCCGGAAACGGTCCGCGAGGGGCCAGGCACGGCCCCGCGCGATACCACTCTGTTATCTTTACGCACGGGCGCGCGACATGGTGTCAACGCGCCCCAGGGAGGCAGATTGCAAGAGACGAGCGCCGCGCCGAAGCCAGCCGCAGAAACGACCATCCCGTCGGAGACGCCGCCGCGCTGGCGGGCACTGCTACGCGAACTCGCGGTGCGCCCGAGCAAGGGCAAGGGCCAGAATTTCCTGACCGATCGCGGCATCGTGGCGCGCATCGCCGATGCCGCCGAGCTCGCGCCGGGCATGACGACCGTCGAGATCGGACCGGGTCTCGGCATCCTGACGGCAGAACTCCTGGAGCGCGTCGGGCCGGACGGGCGCGTGATCGCTGTCGAGCTCGATCGCCGCCTCGCCGCGCACATCCGCGAGGAGTTCGGCGCGGCAACGACGCTGACCGTCATCGAGGGGGACGTGCTGCGCCGACCCATCGCGACGATCCTGGCGGGCATCCCGGAGGGGACCCCGTACGCGCTCGTCGCAAACCTCCCCTACAATATCACCTCGGCGGTGCTGCGCCACTTCCTCGACGATCCGCGCCGCCCCGCGAGCCTGACCGTGATGGTACAGCGGGAGGTCGCCGAGCGGATCGTCGCCCGCCCGCCGGAGATGAGCATCCTCGCGGTGGCGATCCAGTTCTACGGCACCCCGCGGATCGCGCTGCGGATCGGCCCCGACGCATTCATCCCGCGCCCGAAGATCGAATCGGCGGTGCTGCACATCGCCGCCACGTCCGCGCCACCGCTGCCACAGGCGGCCATCCCCGGCTTCTTCGCGATCGTCGCGGCGGGCTTCGGGCAGAAACGCAAGCAACTCGCTAACAGCCTCACCGCCGGGCTGCCCCTCCCCAAGGAGACGATCGGCGCGGCGCTGGCTGCCGCCGGGCTCGCGCCCGCGCGCCGCGCCGAGACGCTGAGCGTGGCGGAGTGGCTCGCCCTGCACGCCACGATCACCCCCCTGTTGCCGACATGAGCGGGGGGAAAGTGTTGCGCCGCCGCGCCTTCGCCAAGATCAACCTCGGACTGGAGATCACCGAGCGGCGGGCGAACGGTTATCACGAGCTGGTGACGATCTTCCAGACGATCGATCTCGCCGACGAGATCACGATCGCCAGCGCGCCGGCCGGCACGCTGACCCTCGCCGCCGACCCGGCACTCGGCGGCGAACAGAACCTCGTCTTGCGCGCGGCCCGCGCCCTCGCGGCGCACGGCGGCACGACGCGCGGCGCGACCCTGACCCTGACCAAGGGGATCCCGGTGGCGGCGGGCTGTGGCGGCGGCAGTAGCGACGCTGCCACGGTCCTCGTCGCCTTACGCGAGCTCTGGGCGCTCCCGACGACCGACGCCGAACTGGCGACGATCGCCACGCGGCTCGGCGCGGACGTGCCCTTCTTCCTGCGCGGCGGCACCGCGCTCGCGACCGGCATCGGGGAGCGGCTGACACCGCTCCCGCCCCAGTCGAAGGCGTGGTTCGTCCTCGTCACGCCGCGCCTGGACCTCCCGGCGGACAAGACCCGCCGCCTCTATGCGGCGCTCGACACCGGCGATTTCAGCGACGGCACGCGCACGATCGATCAGGCGGCGCGGTTGCGGCGTGGCGAAGCGGTCGATCCGGCGCTGCTCGCCAACAGCTTCGCCGCCCCGCTCGCACGGATATTCCCGGAGTTGGCCGCGTGGCAGAGGCGGATACTGGCGGCGGGCGCACCGTTCGTCCAGCCGAGTGGCAGCGGCCCGACCCTCTACACCATCGCCCCTTCCGAGGCGGCGGCCCGCGCCATCGCGCGGGCGCTGGCGCGCACGGATGCGGTGATCGCGGTCGCCCGCAGCGTTAAGGGGCGCGCGGCGTGATTGAAGTCGCAACCCTTGTGAAGCGGTGTATCCGGGGTGCCGACCGGTGGTCAGACGATGTGTGTCGGCGCACTCGCCAACCGCGTCGGTAGCCGCTATACTGCCCCGACAGCTTCCAGCCGCCAGCGGTATCGATCCGTCTCGTTCGCGAGATCGGGCGGGTGTGCGTTGTTATGAGGCAGAACGTGTCTATCATACCGCTCGGAGAAACGAGGGAGCGACCGGCGATCGCGGCGCGGCGATGGCGCACGGGCGACTCGACACGCGCGCGGATCATGTGTGCGGCCCTCGGGAGCGGGCTGATCTACGCCGTCTATCTCCTCTTCGCCTTCCTGCCACGCCACATCAGGCAGCCGAAAACCCATCTCTTCAACGCGCTCGGCAACGGCGCGCTCGCCCCGCTCCTCTACACCCTCGGCGTCATCACCCTCTTCGCGCTGGCGGTCATCGTCTGGCGGGCCGCGCGCGACGACGCGGGCTGGGAGGTGCGGCTATGGGCACTGGCCCCGCCGGTCATCTTCGCGACCCTCCTGTTGCTGACGATGCCGCTGACCTCGCGCGACATCTTCTTCTACACCATGAGCGGGCGCGTCCTCAGCATCTACGGGCAGAACCCCTACACGGTCGCCCCGTCCGCCTTCCCGCACGATCCCCTCTTCGTCTTCAGCAACTGGCCGGACTACACCTCCCCTTACGGTCCGATCTGGCTGCTGGTCAGCGGCGGACTGACGCGACTCGCCGGGGACGACATCACGCGCAGCGTCCTCCTACTCAAGCTCGTCGCGGTCGTCAGCTACCTCGCCTGCGGCGGCCTGATCGGCGCGATCCTGCGCGTGCGCGGGCGCGCGGCGCTCCCCGGCATGGTCTTCTGGCTCTGGAATCCGCTGGTGCTGACCGAGTTCGCCGGGGCCGGGCATAACGATGTGCTGATGCTGGTCGGGCTGTTGCTCGGCCTCTGGCTCTACTTGCGCGGCTGGCTCCGGCTCGCCTTCGCGGCGGTGGCGCTGGCGGCGATGGTGAAGCTGGTGGCGCTCGTCGTCCTGCCGATCCTCCTCTGGCATCGCATCATGTCGCTCGCCGGTCCACGCGCGCGGGTGTGGGAGACGGCGCGACTGTCATGGCCCCCGGCGATTGTCGCGGCGCTCTGCCTGGGGCCATTCTGGGCGGGCGCGGCAACGCTCGGGCCGGTGAAGGAATCGGACCACTACTATTCGAGCGCCGCGCACATCGCGCGGATCATGCTGGAATGGACCCTCGCGCCACGCCTTGCCGGGGATATCGTCAAGGGCACGATCGTCGCCATCCTCCTGGTCGGCTACGCCCTGATCCTGTGGCGCGCGCCGGGCGACGACAATCGCCTCCTCGCGGCCTGCACGAGCGCGATGCTGCTGCTGATCGTCCTCTGGCCCTTCTTCGTCCCCTGGTATTGCGCCTGGGCGGTCGCGCTGGTCGCCACGCTCGGCTCGGGACGGATCGGGCGGCGCGTGCTGGTCCTCTGCCTCGGCGCGACCCTCTCCTACCTCTTCCAACTCTACCTGCCGGTACGGATGACCACCTCGGTCGAATTCCGCAGCACCCTCTCCGCGCTCCTGATCTTCTGCCCGTTCGCCCTCAGCCTGCTGCCGTGGGGCACCTGGTTCCGGCGACTGCGCCGCCACGCGCCGGACCTCGCGCCGCTGCCACGCTGAAGACGGACCAGGGCGCGGACTCTCCACCCCCTCGCGGGCGGGGACCATCGACCGCGCCAAGTATGAGGAACTATGGCGGGCGCTCACGGGCGATGAGCGGTACGGCGTGACGAAATAGCAGCAGGGCTTACGCAGTTGAGCACGAATCAGGCGTGATCCCGGCTCGAATCCACGTTCAACCGCATAAATCCTAAGAATATCGTCCGCAGGCGCTCAGGCGACCGCTGCACGACCATAGTTCAAGGGCTACGGCGCAGGCGGGGATTGCTCCCCGCCTGCGCCGTGCCCGCCTGCGCCGTGCCCAGCTCGTTTGTTGCGCGGGGCGTGCGGCTACGCGGCCAGCGACGATAGCAACTGGTGGCACGCCTGCTCGCAGCGGCGGCATGCCTCGGCGCAGACGCGACAATGTTCCATCCCGTGCTGCCCGTGCTGCTCGCACTCGTCACCACAGCGCTTGCACGCTTGCAGGGCGGCGCGGACCATCGCCGGATCGGTCGCGGTCTGCCGCGACAGGATGCGCCCGGTCGCCGCGCACAGATCGGCGCAGTCGAGGTCGAGGCGGATGCAACGGAGCAGCATCGTCGTGTCCCGTTCCCCGAGGCAGGCATCGGCGCACGCCGTACACGCCTGCGCGCAATCGAAGCACGCCTCGATGCATGCCGCGAGCGCCGTCGTGTCGAACTGTGTCTTGCCGGGGTTGGCCTGGACCAGTTGTTGCGCGTAACTCATGTCCGTCACTCCTTCGCGGCAGTTCATGTCGTCATACTACGGTCGGCTCGTCCAGCATGGCCGACCGTTACCGTTAAGACGTACGCAGTTGAAGCGGATACGAGCCAAAATCATGCCTGCTTCGTGCTCAACCGCGTACGTCTTAACCATGTCAGCCCGTGTGCTTCAGCACCTCAGCGCAGCACTGTCTTGCGCCGCAGGAGCCACCCCCCGACCAGCAAAAGCGCGCCGAGGACGATGATCGCGGTCGGCACCGCCCCTGTCGTGCGTTGCGCCATGCCACCGCCGCCGGTGTTCGGCAGCCCCGGCATCCCCCCGCCCGCATTCATCGGCATCGGGTCGAAGCCGTACCAGGCCATCGCCCAGCCGCGCATCTGCTCGATCTCCTGCCCCTGACTGCTGACGATGTTCTGCGCCAGCTGGAGCAACTCGGGATGCGTAGCACGTCCGGGGGCCAGTGCCGCCATATTGCTCGCGCCCTGGTGATGCATCGGCATCATCATCAGGAACGCCTGCTCGAACTCCGCCCCGGTCATCTGCATCATGGCGGGCATCATCTGATCCATACCGGCCATCGGCGTGAGGGTGGGGTTGGTGATGCCGTACCAGTCCTTGAGCCAGCCGCGCATCTGCGTGATTTCCTGCTGCTGCGAGGTGACGATGTCCTGCGCCAGCGCGACCAACTCGGGATGGGTCGCCTTGCCGGGAACCAGCTGCGCCATCTCGACCGCCGATTGATGATGCGGGATCATCATTTGCAGGAAAGCGATCTCGAAATCCTTGCCGGTCAGCCCCTTCAGCATGGCGGTATCCTGCGCCATCTGGGCCGCCATCTGATCCATGCCGGGGAGCATCGGCGGGGCGGCGCTCGCCGGTGTCGCGCCCACGAAGGCGACCAGCAACGTCGCCAGAACGGTGAGTGTGTTGTCGCTCCTGTTCTCTCATCCCTGATCACGGTGAGTAGCCCCACCGTGGCGGCCCCGCGCGGATCTGCGGACGCGCCGCAGCAACCGCGCGAGTCGGCGGTTGTGGTGCTCTGCCCAGGGAATCAGTTCAGGAACACTTGCAGGAGGGCGCGGCGCTGGCGCGCGGAGAGGGGCGGGGGCTGGCGCGGTATCGCCCACGCCAGTCGCACACAGTCGGGCAGCGGCGCACCTGTCCACAGCCACCAGAGCGCCACAGCCAGCAGCAGCAGGAGGACGAGCGGGGGCAATGCCTGCTGCGCGGGACAGGTGTCCGGCATCCGGTGCGGAGCGGGTGGCAGCGACGGACGCACCGCACTGTCGTCCTGTACGGGTACGGTGATTTGTAACGGCGCGAATAGGGCGCGCTCCGTCGTATCACCGTGCTGCGGCCCCAGCACCGCCGCACACCACGCGGAGGCCATCAGCGCCGCGTGGCCCAGGAGCGCCGCGAGGACCAGCGTGCGAACGGCTCCCGCCCATTGTTGGCTATGGACTTGCCCTGGTAGTCGCCGCGCCATAATCCCTCGCCTTTTAGCCGACCATACCCCAGCAAAACGGCCGCAATTTCCGTTCCACTACGCGCGCACCGTGCTGCTCGATCAACGCCGCAGGGGAAGTTCAGCCGCTAACGACGAGGCCGATCCGCAGGACGATCCGCCAGGAAAGGGAGCTGTCCCGCCAGGGCCGATGGCGCTGCGATCAGCAGCTACAGCGCCGCTCAGAATCCGTGACCCTGTGCAGTAGCCCCAGTCCCCGAAGGGGATAGTATGCCCTTCAGGGGTAGTGGCTGCCCTCCGGGGCACTTCGTGGCGGCGCATGCCGCCCTTCGCCGGGAGTGGCTGCCCTTCGGGGGTACAGTGTGCCCTTCAGGGGTGGTGGCTGCCCTCCGGGGCATGTGGCTACCCTCCGGGGCAGCGGCTACCCTCCAGGGTACTTCAACCCCGGAAACCGGCGGGACAAGCATAGTGCGCTTCGCTGTAGGTCTGCGTCGCCGCACTTCGCCCGATGCCGATACCGGCCCTCGAACCAGCGGCGCGGACACGTCACTCAGGGCAGTGCGCTCAGCGGCACACGTCCCTCGCGCAGCGCCACCAGCTGCTCGCGTAGCCACGCACGCCGCGTCTCCTCCGGCAACGCCCCGAAGCGATCGGCGGCGGCGCTGATCGCGGCCAAGGGCGGGTAACGCGGATCTTCCGGGGCATTTGCCCGACGCACCAGCCAGAGTGCAACCGCGCTTTGCGCCTCTAAACAGGAACCGCGGTCCCGCAGATCCGGGCAGCTCTGGATCGTGTACGGTGCCAGACTGTGCAGCAAGGCTTGCGCTACTTGATCGGCGAAACTATCGTCGCGCGGTTGTGGGGTGAAAAAGAGAAGATCGGCGGAGGGGGTCTGCCCTTTTGGCAGATGATCCACGGCGCGCGTTGGCGTACCGGGCAAACCTACCAGCGGCGCAGCGATGCGGTTGATAAGGGGGCTGTTCTTTTCCAGCCAGGAACCGAAAGCGGGATGGACACAAACCGGCAGCGGATCATCCGAGCAACGTGGTATGTACGGGATCGGCTGCGCCAACGTCGCCACGCGCACGCCCTCACGGCCCCCGGGTGGGACTGCTCGATAAACCGAGAACACGCCGAGCGCGGTGAGCAGCAAGCAGAGGCCACAGGCAAGCCAAACGACCATGCCGCCCCGCCCCCGCACGGCCAGACTTGCCACCGCCAACCCCGCGAGTCCGAACAAAAAGCAGGCTTGTGACCCGCCCACGTTCGGCTGGATGCCGTACCAGGGCGAAGGGGCGAGTTCGACGACCGGAGAGAGGAAGGTGAGCCAGTAGAAGCGCGGATCGTCGGGAAAGCGGACATCGCCGCTGTGGAAATAGAGGGTGATCCCCTGGACGAAGAACGCCAGCACCGCGACCAGCGGCGCGGTGAAACGGCTCGGGAGCACGCTGCCGATCAGGAAGCCGAGCGCGGCGTAGGTGCCGAGCGCCAGCAGGCCGATGATTCCCGGCCAGAGGATCGGGCCGCCCCAGGTGGCGTGGCGAGCGGTGATCACGACGAGGATCGCGGCGATCAGCAGATAGGCCGCCGCGCCCCAGAGGATCACGGCGAGCAGGGTGGCGAGTTGCCGCCCGAGCGCAGACCCCGGCAGCGTGCCGAGGAGTTCGTCCATCCCGCGCCGTCGCTCGCGCCCCGCCATCCACGCCGCCGCCCCGGCGAGGCAGGGCGCGGCGAAGAAGGCGGTATTCCGCACGGCCACGCTCACCTCCGCCCAGAGGAAACGCCGATAGAACGCTCCCGAGCCGGCGGCGAAATAGAACCAGGCGAGGACGAGGATGATCGGGACGAGCCAGAGGGCGATACTGCACCGCCCCTCGATCCGCAACAATGTCAGTGTCACAAGCCTCCCTATCCCTGCTCGTCCGCCACCGGGCGTGTGCCGTACACGACCCCGACCAGCAGCCCGATCCCTAACAGCACGCAGGCGATGATCGCGGCGGCGTACACGTCCGGTGGCTGGATCGGCCAGAGCCAGCGGCTCTCGCGCGGCAGGAAACCGCCCGGCGCGACGGTGGCGAAGAGGCCGTACAGAAAGGGTGTGAGCCAGGAGAGCGCCGCCCCGGACAGCCGCCCGCCGAGCAGGGCGAGGCCGCAGTACCCCGCCGCGTTCCGCACCAGCAGCCAATCGAAGTCCGGCCCCGTCGCGGCGCGGTTTGCGACGGCGAGGGCGAGCCCGGCCACGAGCAGCAGCCCGACGAGATGGCAGCCGCGCAGGGCGGGCAGCGACGAACCCGCCGCCCGCTCGACCTCCCCGAAGGGCGAGCGCAGCGCGACCCCGATGATCGCGGCGGGGGCGAGCGGCAGGATGATCAGCGTCAGCTTGACCAGCAGCGGATCGCTGGTATGGTCGAGCAGGAGCCAGGTCAGCGCCGCGCCACCCAAAAGGCAGGCGAGGGCCACGCCGGTCCGCCGCGCACGGAGGTAGAGCAGGAGGAGGCGCGGCGCGCTCATGGCAACTCCTCCAGCGTCAACCGCCCCGCGCGGAGATCGGCGAAGTGCGCGACCAGCCACTCGTGCTGCGTTTCTGAGTCGAGCGCCGCGAACCGTCCCGTCGCCGCGCAGACGTCATTCGTGAAGCCGCGTATCCCACACGAACCGAAGCTCGAAGCGCCCGGACCCTCTACGCGCGTCCAGAGCCAGGCGGCGATCGCCGCACGCGCCTGATCGCCCGGTTGCGGCGTGCCGATAGGAACAAGGGTATCGGTCGGGCAGGCATAGATGGCACAGAAGAGCGCGGTCGTCCTCGCGTTATACGTGTAGGACTTACGCAGTTGAACGTGGTTCCGGCCCGAATTCACGCCTGATTCGTGCTCAACTGCGTAAGTCCTAACGTGTTGTACGAATCCAATGCGAAGGGCAACGCACCCACAATCTGCACCGATTGACTGATCGTACTCGGCGCGCTCTGCTCGGCGCGGGGCGGGAAGCCCGGCACCCCGATCAGCGGCGCGAGCAGGGTGTTCAGATCGGCGGACGCTTGCGGCAGTGCGGCGGCGTAGGCGGGGTGAACGCAGACCGGCAGGGGCGCGGCGCTGCACACTGGAATATATGCTTGCGGGGGGAAGCCGGGTGACCAATACTCGCGCATTTGTTCCCGCGTCGGCGCGCGCTGGAGGACACCCACAATACTCGCCGTGACCAGCGCCAGCGCCAGCAAGACCGCCGCCACAGACCACAAGGGATGCGGTCGCCCACGGTGGTAGCCCAACCCCGCAAGACCGAGGATGGTCAGTCCTACGTTGAAGAGTGCTTGAAAGGGCGCGACCGCCGGGCGACTCCCGAACCAGACCGTCGTATCGACATGCGTGACGAGGAAAAGCCATTGCAGCGGATAGAGCGGCAGAAAGGCATTCGCGAGGGGCAGCAAGCTGACTTGCACCGCGAAGACCGCGAGTGCGACCAGGGGCGCGGTGAAGCGACTCGGTAGGATGATGCCGATCAGGAAGCCGAACGTCGCGTACAGCGCGAGCGCCAGCAGGCCGACCAGGATCGGCCAGCCATCCGGTCCGCCCCAGGTCGCGCGGCGGGCGGTCCAGAGCAAAGCGAAAATCGCGAACGCGCCGTAGGCGAGCGTCCCCCAGCAGAGCGTCCCCGCCAGGGTCGTGAGGAGGAGCGGGAAGGGCGCGCGCGGGGTCGTGTGCAGCAATTCGGCGAGGCCGCGCCGCCGCTCGCGCCCCGCCATCCAGGCGGCTATCCCGGCCAGGGGCGGGCCGATCAGCGTCGCCCCTTTGCCGATCACGAAGCTCAGATCCGGCCACAGCACCACCGGGCGCGCGAACCACCCGCCGAGGGTCTGCCACGCCAGCAGGAACAGCGGCAACGCCAGCAGGACCGCGATCGTCCGCCGCATCTCGATCAGCAGCAAGCGCCCGCTCATCATCACCCCCCGAAAACATGGTGCGCTTCGCTCGCGCGACGGAGCACACAGGGATATGGCTTACGGCAGTTCCTCCAATGGCACCCGCCCCGCGCGCATGTCCGCGAAGTGTGCGGCCAGCCAGTCGCGTTGCACCGTTGCATCAAGCGCGGCGAAGCGATCTATCGCCGCGCTGGACGCTGGGGTGTTCGGGGAAAAACCGCTGCTTCGCTCATCGGCGATACCCACCCGGCGCAGCAGCCAGCGCCCGATCACGGCCTGGGCGGACGTGCAGGATTGTGGGTCGGATACCGGGCAGCGCGTCGCGGCCTCCCTTGGAGCGTATGGATCGCGCACGAGGCGCTGCATGGACGAGAGCGGCAAATATTCCGGCTGCCCGTACAGCGAGAACCAGAGCGTTTCTCCGGTCTGGTCCGCGCGCAAACCGGGGTAGCCCTGCTCCGCGCGCGTCGGGACACCGGGGAGACCGAGGATCGGCGCGATCAGGCGATTGAGGGTCGCCGTGTTGTCAGCGAGGGTAGCGCGATAGGCCGGGTGGACGCAGACCGGCAGCGGCGCGGCGGCGCAGACCGGCTCGTAGGGGATGACCGGGAGCGACCGATAGCGCGGGTCGGTCGATAGCTCCTGCCCGCCGCGTATCGGTGCGTCGTGCCAGACCAGCGCCATAGAGCCGACCACGAGCAGCGCACATGCGACCACACCGAGGACGGCGGGTCGGCGGAACGGCGGCATGAGTGCCAGGCCCGCGAGGGCCGCGCCGCCCACGCTGAGCAGGAAGAGGCTCTGCTGCGCGGCGAGATCGGGTTGGATCCCCCACCAGACCGCGCCGTTGATGCTCACCACCGGCGAGAGGAAGGCGTACCACTCGCGCTGCTGCCCGACGAAGGTTTGCAGGAAGAGCAGCGCCAGCACCACCAGGGGTGGCGTGAAACGGCTGGGCAAACGCCGCCCGACCGCGAAGCCGAGCGCCCCATAGACCGGCACGGCGACCAATCCGACGAGCATCGGGCCGACGATGGGGCCGCCCCAGCTCGCGCGCGACCAGGAGAACGCGACGATGGCGAGGCCGATCAGGCAATAGACCGCCAGCCCGCAGAGCGCCACCCCGGCATAGGCGACCAGCCGACGGGCGAAGGCCGGGCGCGGCGTCGTGCGGAGCAGTTCGCCCAGCCCGCGCCGCGCTTCGCGCCCGGCCAGCCACGCCGCCACCCCGGCGAGCAATGGTCCGACGATCGTGACCCCGTCGCGCACGGTCAGGCTCGTCTGGAACCAGAACGGGGCGATTTGCGGCAGTTCGCGATGCAACCAGAAGAAGAGCGGGAGCGCCAGGAGCAGCCAGAGCCCCGCCCCGCGCCGCGTCTCGATCCGCAGCAAACGTCCGCTCATCGCCGTGCCTCCCGCAGGACGCGGCTGTAGCCACGCTCGATCGGGGAGTCGCCCGGATCGTCCGCGTCGCCGCGCGCGGCGAGGGCGTCCGGGGTGCCGCGAAAGACGAGCCGCCCCCGCTCCAACAAGCCGACCTCGGTGCAGGCCGCGCCGACATCCTCGACCAGATGGGTGCTGACGATCACCGTGCCGCGCCCGCCGATCTCGCGCAGCAGCGCGCGGAAGCCGACCCGCTGCTCGGGATCGAGCCCGGCGGTCGGCTCGTCGAGGAGGAGCAGGTCCGGCTCGTTGACGATCGCCTGGGCGATCCCGACCCGGCGCAGCATCCCGCCCGAGAGGGCGCGCAGCTTCGTCCGCGCGCGGTCGCCGAGATCGACCCGCTCGATCGCGCGGACGACCGCCGGGCGCACCTCCTGCGCCGACATCTCCTTTAGGAGCGCGAAGTACTCGATGAACTCGAAGACGGTGAAGTCGGGGTAGAAGCCGAGCGTCTGCGGCAGATAGCCGAGGCGGCGGCGGATCAGTCGCCGCTCGGCCCCGTTCGCCGTGTCGCGACCGAGGAGATGCAGGGTGCCGCCGGCGGGGCGATTCACGGTGGCGAGCAGGCGCAGCAGCGTCGTCTTCCCCGCGCCATTCGGGCCGAGCAGGCCGAAGACGCCGGTCCCCACGGTCAGGTCGAGCCCATCGAGCACCGTCGTCAGGCCGTGGCGCTGGACGAGATCCCGTGCCGCGATCCCCTGCCCCGTCACATGGCCCGCACCACCGGTTCGCGCCATCAATTCTGTCGCCATAGCAGTCCCCTTTCGCGTTGTCCACTCGTCGCCCAGAACGTCGCGCCGAGCGCGAGGAGTGTTCCCAGCAGATACGGCAGGGGCGGCACCGGTTGCGCGAGCGCCGCCGCCAGCCCGCCGCCATCGTTCGCACGCGCCAGCACGATCGCCAGCCAGATCAGCAGCCCCGCCGCCACCCCGACATTCGCCGAGCGCGCCAGCGTCGCCGCCGCCAGGGCGAGCGCCGCGACCAGCGCCATCGGCAGCAGCCAGCCGAGGGTCAGGCCGGTCGCGACGGCGTTCGCGGTGAGCAGCGTGGCGACGAGGCCGAGCCCCGCGTTAAGCCCGAAGACGGCCAGCGCGCGGGTCAGCAGGACGAGGCGGTCAGAGACGGCCAGCGTCTGCGCCAACTCGAAGGCGGGGTCGATCCCCGGCCCATAGGCGTAGGCGAGGCCGATCCCGGCCAGCGCGGGGGCGAGCAGCGTCACCCACGGCGTGCCGGTCCCCCAGGTCGCCAGCACCCCGACCGCCAGGACGAGCGCGCTCGCCACGACCCAGGAGAGGACGAGCGCGGGGGTGGTCACCAGCGCGCGCGCCAGCCCCGGCGAGCCGAGGATGCGCCCCGCCAGCCGCTCGAGCGGGCCGACCGGCGTGGACCAGACTTCCGCCGCCACCCCCGCCCAGACCCGATCGAGATCGACATCCCACGCCCCCAGCGCGCCCGCGCGGAGTTGACAGTCGGCGCAGACCGCGACGTGCGCCGGATCGTCGGGATAATCGCGCATCACATCCTCCCCAGTGCGGCCCGCAGCGCGCGACGTAGCGCAAAGGCCCGACTTTTGACCGTCCCCTCCGGGATCCCGAGCCGCGTCGCGACATCGGCCAGCGGGCGATCCTCCACGAGCAGCAGTCGCGCGAGTTCGCGCTGTGGCGCATCCAGCGGTCCCAGCGTGGCGAAGGCGCGCTCCAGATCGACCCGCTCGGCCACCGTCGCGGCGAGATCGGGGCGACCGTGCTTGCGCGCCCAGTTCACCGCCTGCCGCCGCGCGATCCCCCAGAGCCACGCGCCCGGCGCACCCTCCGCGCGGTAGCCACGCGCGCCGCGCCAGACCGCGATGAACGCCTCTTGCAGCACATCCTCGACAACAGCGGGAGGGAGGGTGCGCCGCAGCCGCGCCGCCAGCCAGGGGGCGTGCCGCGCGAAGAGTTCGCGCAACGCCCCATCGTCGCCAGCGGCCAGCGCCGCGATCAGTTGCTCGTCGTCCATGCGCGCTCGCCCTTCCCGGCTCCCGCACCGCCGTACATACGGCAGCTATCTTCTCTGTCGCGTCATCTGGCGGATCGGTTCACCGCATCTTCGCACAGGGACGGCGAGACATTGGCGCGCGACGGGGAACGCAAAAGCGCGGGGTCGACTCCGGCCCCGCGCGCTGCGCTCGCTTATCGGCGGATCGTCGTCAGAGGGTGTGCAACAGCGCGGCGAGGAGCGCGCCGCGCGCGGGTATCGTATCCACCAGGATGTGCTCGGTGAGCGCGTGCGCGCCATCGCCAACGATCCCGAGGCCGTCGAGGGTGGGGATGCCGAGCGCGGCGGCGAACTGGCCGTCGCTGCCGCCGCCGGTCGAGGTTTCGGTGACCTCGTGGCCGAACGCCGCGCCGAGGTCGCGCGCCCGCGCGAAGAGCGCGCCGATCGCGGCGGTCCGCTCCATCGGCGGGCGATTCAGCCCTCCGGTGATCGTCACCGTCGCGCCGGGGACGGTCGGCGTCAGGCCGAGGATCGCGGGGATCACGCGGTCGGCCTCGGCCAGGGTGGCGACGCGCAGATCGATCTCGGCGGTCGCCTCGGCGGGGACGACGTTCGCGCGCGTTCCGCCGCTGACGACGCCGACGTTGACCGTCGTCCCGACCGCATGATCGTTCAGCGCGTTCAGCGCCAGGATCTGGTTCGCCAGTTCGGTCACGGCGCTGATCCCCTTCGTCGGATCGACCCCGGCGTGCGCCGCCCGCCCGCCGATCGTCAGATTGAAGCGCCCCACCCCCTTGCGCGCGGTCTTCAGCGCGCCGTGCAGGGCCATCGGCGCTTCGAGGCAGAGGACGTAGGCGCTGCGCCGCGCCTCGTCCTCGATGACGGCGCGCGAGGTGGGGCTGCCGATCTCCTCCTCGCTCGTCAGCAGGACGACGACCCGCCGCCGCGCCGTCACCCCCGCCGCCGCGAGCGCCTTGAGGGCGTAGAGGGCCAGCAGCGTGCCGCCCTTCATGTCGTAGATACCGGGGCCGTACATCCGGTTCCCCTCGGTGCGGATCGGCTGCCGCGCCAACTCACCGAGCGCCCAGACGGTGTCGAGGTGGCAGAGGATCGCGATCTGCCCCGCCTCGCTCGCGCCGCCCGGCGGATCGAGGGTCAGGCGATGATGATCGCCGTACTCGGACTGCGGGAGCGTCTCGACGCCCATCCCGACCGCGCGAAAGGCGTCGCAGATGAACACGCCGTAGCGATCGACCGACCCCTTATCGAGGGTCGGCGACTCGTGCTCGACCATCCAGGTCAGGAAGGCGAGCATCTCGTCCTGGTGCTGCTGGAAGAAGCGCAAGAAATCGGGCACGTTCATCTCCTCGTTCATGTCTATCACTGACGTTCTGGCACTACTCGCCTACTGTCAATGCGCGCACGGTCGCACTCGTGATACGCCCCTCGTCCGGCGCGTAGCCGAGGCCGGGGCCGGATGGCGCGGCGATCGCCCCGCGCGTGGCGCGGATCGGCGGATCGACGATGTCCTCGGCGTAATATTTGTCGGAGCCGGAGATGTCGCCCAGCAGGGTGAAGCCGGGGAGGGTGCTGATCGCGACGTTCGCCGCACGTCCGATGCCATATTCGTGCATCCCCCCGCACCAGACCGGCACGCCGCGCTCCCGGCAGAGGTCGTGGACCTTCTGCGCCTCCAGCAGGCCACCGAGCCGACTGACCTTGATGTTGATGATCCGCCCGCTATCGAGATCGAGCGCCTTGCGCGCGTCCTCCGCGCTGTGGATCGATTCGTCGAGGCAGATCGGGGTTCGCAGGCCCGCCTGGAGGGTGGCATGGTCGATGATGTCATCGTGCGCCAGCGGTTGCTCGATCATCATCAGGTCGAACTGGTCGAGTTGTTGCAGGATCGGCAGATCGCCAAGGCGGTAGGCGGAGTTGGCGTCGGCCATCAGCGGCAGATCGGGATAGCGCTCGCGCACGGCGCGGATCACGTCCACGTCGCGCCCCGGCCCGATCTTCAACTTGACCCGCCGATACCCTTCCCCGAGATATTGGTCGATGATCGCGAAGAGGCGCGCGGTGTCGCGCTCGATCCCCAGGCTAACGCCGGAGAGGATCTCGCTGCGGGTGCCGCCGAGCATGGCGTGGAGGGGTTTCCCCGCCGCCTGCGCCAGGAGATCCCAGGCGGCCATCTCGATCCCCGCCTTGGCGAAGTTGTTGCGCTTCACCTTGCGGAGCGGGGCCATGAACTCCTCGATCGTCTCCCAGGAGCGCCCGATCACGTCGGGCGCGAGGAAGTCTTTCAGCATGTGCCAGCAGGTCTCGGTCGTCTCCTCGCAGTAGTAGGGATCGATCGGGCTGGCGCACTCGCCCCACCCGGTCAGCCCATCAGCGTACGCCTTGACCAGGATGTGTTCGAGGAAGCGGCGCTGACTCGAACTCGTCTCGAACGAGCGCACCAGATCCAACCGGACGACCATTAGTTCGACGCGCTCGATCTTCATCGCACCCCTCATCATCGGTATCGCGGCGGCTCCTGTCGCGCGCGCAGTCTAGCACACGGGCGGACAGCAACTATTCGTCAGCAACGCTAATATACTAATCCGGTTTGCTGCGGCTTCATCAGCAGGGCAAAAGCAGGCCGCGACGATCCCTGCTACACCTATCCACGATCAATGGTTGCCCTTGGCGAGAGGGCTAAGGAATCGACGGAGCGCGTTGTAGAACAGGTCCGGCGTGTCGAGCCACGGAAAATGGCCCGCCTCTGGTAGCACTGCAAGGCGTACATCCGGCAAAAGCTCTGCCAGGAGGCTGAGCGCCCAGACGGGGCGAGGGTCGGCTGAGCCGTGTAGCAGCAGCGTCGGAACATTGAGCGTTGCCACCCGAGCGGGTAGCGTGGGATCGACCATGCATCGGCGCAAGTCCGCGCCCAAACAACGGTTCACCTCGCGATTCACGGTGACCCCATCAACGAAAAGCGATCGAATCAACTCCCGCGAGCGCGCCCGATCGACAATCTCGGCGGACCAGGAGAGCGCGGTATGCTCTCGGTCCAATTCCGCATACCCTTCTCCGCGCGCATCGCGACGCTGCTCATTGAGCTGCGCCAGTTGTCGCTGTTCCGCCGGTCCAAGTTGTGGGCGGCGCGATCGGTACTCGACCTGCCATCGCTCGGGATCAGCAGCGACAAGCCCTGCTGCGGCCATATAAATGAGGGCGCGCACCCGCTGCGGATGGGACAGAGCGTAGTAAAGGGCTAACTCTGCGCCCCAGGAATGGCCCGCCACAATCCATTCCGAGTACTCCCAGTGTGCCCGCAAAGCATCGAGATCGGCGATCGCAGTTTCCACGTCGTGGGTGGGGTCACCCGATGAACGCCCGCAGGCGCGCTGATCGTAGTGGTGAGCGGTCACAAGATCATCGATCGTGCCAGCGACTCCGCCGAGATAGTCCCAATCGCCGGGACCACCGTGGCAAAGCACGAGTGGCGGACCGTGCCCCTGCTTGGCCGTCCAGAGCGACGCTCCCGGTATCTGCACATACTCGACTCGTATCACGGCAGATTCTCCGTACAACAGCACTTATGGAGGGATGTGTCTAACCCTTTGCTAAAATGGGAAGCCGCGCTCCCCCTGACAGCCGAGCAGCACCGCGATCTCGCCGAGGTGGACCACCTTATTGAGGACCAGTGCGAACGCGAGCGCCTCCCCCAACGGACGCTGCCCGCGCGGCGTCGCGATCTCGCGCTCCAGGGCGTCCGCATCGAGCGTGACGAGGAATGCCTTGGTGGCGGCGCGGACGGCACCGGCGTAGGCGCGGCACTGTGCGAGGTCGTCGGTGGGCGGGGTGGTCCAGGGGTCGGCGGGGTCGAAGCCGAGCTTGTTCGCCCACCCCTCACTGGCGAAGAGCGCCTGACGTCCCGCCGCGCCGCTGACCACCCGATCTTCGGCACTGTAGACATGCAGGAAGGTAGGGGTGATTGCGTTGGCGGTCGAGCCGTCGAGCCGCCACGTTCCCTGGGCGGCGGCGACGGGCGCGAACACCTGCGTCAGCAAATCGTTCGCAGTTGTCGCCTGAAAGGTTAGCAAGGTCAGCGCATCCATCGTCATCCCTCCATCCCTCATGTCACCACGGCACACGCCGCATACATACGTCGCATACCCGCCGTTACTTTCGTCCTCGTCCTCTGCCGACTGCCAACTGTCGGCTACCAACTGCCAACTCGTCCTCTACGGACTAACTACGGACTAACTACGGACTCCCCGCTGCGACCGCCGACCGCCGACTCACTCCGGCTCGCCATAGGCTAGCAGCAACTCAGGCGTCACCCGCTCGGCCAGCAGGAAGCAGGCCGTGTCATCCTGCCCCACACCGTTAACCATATAGCGCCCCGGTTCGGGGCCAAGGTAACCCGCGAAGAGCGCGTCGGTCGTCGCGCGCCAGCGGTCGGCGAGGTCGCGGTCGTCGCGCTGCACGGCGGTCCAGTTGGCCGGGATCTCGATCGCCACGGTCGGGGCGTCCACGCCGAAGCGCGGGGTGTCGCCGCCGCGATTGAGGCGCGGGATCGTCGTGTCTCCGCGCAGATCGACGATCGCCCCGCCCCGCTCCGCCGCGAGCGCCGCCCGGACCCGCTTGCTCGACACCAGCCAGGTCATCCCGAAGCGCGACGCCGCGACCCGATTGAGGCGATTGCGGAAGGTGTAGTGCTCCGGGTAGAAATCGAACGCGACCGCCCGGAGTCGCCCGAAGTTGAGGACGGCGTTGCTGAATTGCAGCGGATCGACCGTCCAAGTAACGATCCCCACCCCCTGCTCACGCGCATCTTCCGCCTGGGCGCGCTTCAGCAGGAAACCGATCCCCTGCTTGCGCGCCGCCGCCTGCACCCCCAGCAACTGCGATTCGAGGCGCAATTCGCCGCCGTAGCGCGCCGCCCACGCAGGCGGCAGGGTCGAGCCCGCGAAACGGTGGAAGCCGAAGAGGAAGCCGATCAGTTCGCCGCCCCGCCGCGCCACCAGCGTGGTCCCCGCCCCGAAGCCGACCGTGTGGAGATCGATCGGGTAGAGGCCATCCTGCGCGGCCCCCCAGATCGCCGCCTGCGCCTCACGGATCGCCGCCGCATCCACCTCGCCCGGCGAGCCGAGGTCGATGCCGGTGGGGAGCCGGTGGCCGCTCGGGTTGAAGCGATGGGGCCGGGCCGGATCGTAGAAGACGACCCGCGCGCCGCCGACGAGTTCGCCGACGACATCGAGCATGTGACGCACGCCATCGGCGATGCCGCCCCGACCGTAGCAGCCGTCGTCCCGATCGCCGCCGACGACCTCGTGATAGCGCAGCGTGTAGACGCGCCGCCCATCGTCGCAGAGGCCGCGCGGGAAGAGGAAGCCGAACGCACGGATCTCGCCGTCGCCGGAGAAGCGGACGATCTCGCCGCCGATCTTCGGGAAGGTGGCGACGAGATAGTGTTGCGGGAAGAGGAGCGGATTCTCCCCGCCGAGGAGGGCGCGGATCTCCGTCACGGTCGCGTCCCACGCGGCCCCATCTCGATTCAGGATCGACACCGCGAGCGGCGCAGTCATCGCGCTCCTTACTCTGGCACGAGCGATGGTTCCAACGGCGGCAGCTTACTACAGACAGTTATCGATAAAAAGCAAGGAAATGAAAGGAAATGATCCGTAGAAAGTATCTACTTACCCTCATGGTGGTATTTCATAACTGCTCAACTTGGCGTACAAGTTGTGACCTCACGAAGTGGGTGATCCTAGCTTGCACAAAGTATTTTCGCTAACAGTTCACTAGGCTTAGCTGCGAGGATTTAGCTATGGATGAAGCTCGACTTTGGCCGTTCGTGATTGCTCACGCGGCGTAGCAGAGCGCCTCGGTCAAGCGGTCCAGGAAGGCGCGGGGGATTTTTACCATGTCGGGGTCCGAGGACGATATGCCAAAAGCCGCCTG
>JAABUV010003346.1_pt1 | contig 20511 bp, 13 predicted proteins | sample 5559971 | NCBI WGS metagenome assembly JAABUV01 (sample SAMN10711881, study PRJNA513362) | rock metagenome | isolation source: Antarctica rocks | place: Antarctica: Victoria Land, Knobhead nord | collected 2015-12-19
TCAGCTATTCAAGATGACTTTAAGTTTCGTGACGTTGTCGCTGCGTACTGAGAGAAGTCTGACATCGCTGTGAAGCTCTACGCTGAGTTTTCATTTCCGCAAAGCATCTGATGCATCGGATCGTTGCTTCAAAGGAATGCATCAAGTCTTTCTGAAGTGATTGTTCACTATCTCTAGAAAGTACGACTCGCTATCGAGGGACAACAATAGTGATTCACAGATGTCTATGAAGATGAGAATCAAGATACTTGTCTTTCGATCGCTGACGTTGTGTTCTCGTTTGTTGATGAACTTGGTGAGCGCACATATCTCACACATATTCTCGTGACTGTCGTTGATGAAAATAGGTTTTTTCAGAGTGATGATCTTATGAAGCTGACGAAGCTTTGCTGATTCGAGGTGAGTGAAACGACGATGTCACAGCTTGTACAACTTGAAGCTTTTGTCATTTGCGAAGCTAAGTTGACCGTGATCAACTTCGGCCTCGTTCTCATGATGAATCACGTTAGTGTGAGGCGCAGAATGATCTAGATTCATTGAACCGTCGAGGTTCATTGAACTGTGCGTCGCTGAAAATGCTGATGAGATGTCACGCTGCATAGCTGATAGTAATGCAAATTCATCAAGATCGTTTGCAATTCTCTCTACTATGTAGACGTCTTCGCATTCTAGAGTCTCAATCATCTGCTTCTCTCGCTTGTCGTGCATGTACAGGCCTTTATCATCAAAGCTTCCTTGCAGGTCTTTCTCACACATTCTTCTTTCAGAAAGAAGATTCATTTCGAGCTTAGAAACATGAAGAACAGAGAACAGCTTGACTGAGTTTTCGTGACGATCTCGCATGACTGCTGTGTCACAGTGATTGACATACAATTTTCTTCCTTCAACTTTGATGATACGTCTCTTAATGCGAATTAGAGACTCACTAAAAAGTCGAAGTTGATCAGTCATGTGCGAGAAGACATCAGAGTCTGCGACTCAGTCGGATTCAGGAATCTTACTGACAATGTTCTTTGACAGAGCTGCAATATTCTCGCTCTCTTCGTTCTCATCGTTCCCATCATCGTCAGAGATTTCAGAGTCGCTTTTCGCGTTGTAGACTCTGTGCTTCTTGTATTTGCCCTTCAGAAGCTCAGCGAGGGTTTGAAGATTATCAGCGCTCTTGTGCTTTGTTTTGCCTTTGTCTTTGCGTTTCTTCACAAGCTCTTGAACTGCAGACAGATGAGAGCAATCGGCTAGACGATGTTTGTCTTCACAGAGAAAACATCTTAGAAATCGACGACGCGATTGATCGCTGTCGAAGCCTGAGAAGCGTTTGCGACGATGACTGGTTTTGCGTTTGTCCTGCTCTCGATCAGTACGCTCGCGTTCGTTCCTTCGCTTGACTCATAGCGCAGTCTCTGTTGTCTTCAATTGTGCTTTCTTCTCTTGTAGCTTTTGAAGTTCTCTCTCAACGTCTGGCTTGTTCTGCGCATCAATGACATCTCGAATGATCGTGTATTCATCTGACAGCGATTGAAGTAAGGCTTGAAAGCGACGTTCTGGCTTGAATAGATCGCTCATGTCATTCTGTGTTGCGACGATCTTTCGAGCCAGCTTGGCGAGATGTGTTCATGCCTTTTCAATAGAGATATTCGCCGACATTCTGTAGTTGATAAAGTTCGTCAGATATTGTCTTTCAGTGATTTGTAGCTTCTCTTTGTATTTGTAGCTCAGAGCATTTCAAACCTCTTTTGCTGACGTCTTGTCTGCAGTGTGTTCTTGATCGTCGATGATGATGCAGATGATCAGTCAGTAGTGAGCTTTCGCGTCGATCTTTTGACTTTCGAAACCGAGAGATTGAATTTCGCTGATGATGTCAATGATGCTGTCGAGTGTGTCCGAGTCAGACTTGCCTTCAATGACGAATCACAAGTCTTTCTCAATGAGTCATCTCTTCATGAGAGGAAACCATTGGTCGCAGTTCTCGCGAGTGAGAATGGAAACAGATCGTCGTTTGACGAAGAAGTCATCGAAGTTCATGACGTTGATGTAGACTCAGCTTGTTGTTAGAATCGAAGAATAAAATAAGAATATTAGATAGATTGACGAGTGAAGTGAAGAGAATGTAATCTCGTCAGTGATGATGAAAATTTTATGCATTCTTCGACGCGTTCGAGTATGTCTATTTGTTCGCTTTCTTGAGAACTCGTAGTAGACTGTTGATTTGATGTGAGTGCTTATTTATCTTCTCGTGAGATGCGTAGTAAGCTGCCGAATTTCACTGAACTTCTCTAAGTCAGTGTACTTATTTGTCTTCTCGTGAGATGCGTAGTAAGTGATCGCTGATTGCTCGTTTGAATAAGTCTCGTATCGAGTTGTCGAGCATCAAATGCTTAGAATGTTTCGATCTAATTACGTTGAAAGCTTCTTGCTAATCGAGACTCATAATCTATTGAAAGAGTAGAGTGAACAGTATTACATATGATGAAATCTATGCAGATTGTAGAGAGAAGCCGTAGACTGCTCTATCTATATACTGCTAACGTGACTGAGTCGCGACGCGCAATCTTTTCTCTGACGCTAGTCTACGAAGAGCTGCTAGAAATGAGTTTGTCATCGCACTTCTCAACAATAAGATTAATATCACATCTTCAACATTTGTAGCTGAACTTTCAGTAATGAAAATATCATTCACTTAAACAGCGAAGTTGAAGAAGAAAGTTGATGAGCATGATCAACTTCATGTAAACATTGTAGAACAGATGAAAGTTCTTTAAATGAGTTAAATTTGCAAAGAAAACTATCATAATAAGAAAAAGTATTGCTGAATTAATGAATCAAATGTTCATCATCAACTGATTGTTGATCATATAATATGCTGATCAGAAGCAATCAATAAAGATAATGAATTTATGTTACTTACTAAATTTTCAAGAACGCTGATTGAAATTTTGATGACAGCAAAATTTCAAGTTAAGCATGTCAATTCTTTCTGTCACAATTCTAGTCTTGTCAAACTCAGTCTTTTAATCTTGTCAAATTTATTCTCACTTCATCATCTTGATTAGTTTCTATTGAGTCTAGCGTCAACTGAGAAACACATATATGTAATCAGCTTCTTTTCTGTAACTATCTTTCTTTCTTAGCATTTATCTTCTAGTTAAATGACACTTATATTGACTCACTCTATGCTGATTTCTAACATTAGATAAATGCTCATTAACTACTTTGTTATTGATGAATAAATGATACGAAACAATCTATTCAGTAAGAAAAATTTGCAAGAAATTCTTCAAATTTGCATCATCATTTTAAATTTCAAGAGATTCTTCGATTCTACACTCATTTTCATCATTCTATTTGCAAGAAATTCTTTGAATAAAGCACTCAATTATTATCTGAAATTCACAAGAGATTCTTTGAATTTTCACTCATCAAAAAACATTTATTCTTATCTCAACAACTTTTATCTTCTTTCATCATGACATGTGATGTCAAGTCAGTTAAGTCTTAAACAACTCATCTGTTTAAAAGCATTATCAATAAAAGAGTTTCACTTCTACTCATCAATGTTTCAGTTAAAGTTGAGAAAGTTGTCACTTCATGAAACATAAACATTGAAGAACAACTGTTTCATTGAGTCAGCAATCAATTTAATGAAGTCATTAATATGCTGAATGAGCTTTGAAGTCAGTGAGACTTGACTTTACAACTTAATAAACACTGATGTGAGTAGTTTGAGAAACGCGCAGTCATACTAGAGAATATACGCGTAGGTAATATGATCAAATTTGATAGTAGCTTAGTAATATTTATTCATATAGAAAGTTAACACTAAACTACAAAATACAGAAGTGAATTTTTCTTTATATACTCAGAAGACTAAGCTCAAGCATTATTGATAAGATCAGTGAAATTACATACAATTCATGTGAAATCTTTCAAAGATCATATGTGACTTAAACTTTTATCATTGATGAAATGTTAAGATTTGTATGTGACTTGAATTCTTGTAAACTTAAAGTTTCTGAGAATTGATGATAGAGATTCTTGTAGACTCAATGTTTCTGAGAATCAACAGTAGAATTTCTTGTAAACTCAGTGTCTCAATTCTTATAGATTCAGATTCTTATTTGAGAGTTTAATGATAGTGTTGAAGAATAGTTCTCATGTTTATTCTTTATTCTTTGAAGAACTCTGACTTTCATAGATCTGAGTTCTGACAATTATTTCTTTTTTAAATAACAACATTCTCGTTGTTGAATTGCTTTATTTCTTCATGCAATGCATGACATTAAAGATCGCTGTGCATCATTGTGTCTTTGAGATTTTCTTTTGATAGCGCAAGCATTGAGTTCAATAGCATATTTTTTATCTTTTGATTCTTGTAGATGTAGATTGAGCATTCTTTGCAACTTACATAGAATTTCTAAATGATTAGCAGTATCATTTGTGTTTATTCTTTGAATCTCATAGATCTGAATTCTGACTATTATTTCATTGTCTCATTATATTTTAACTGTCGCTTCATGCACAGTGTGATCATGATCTTGACGCTTCGTTTCATTAGTGCATGCACGTTGACTAAACTTGAATTCTCATGATGACAATTATGACGAGAATCAAGATTTGCTCAATTTGAAGTTTTCTTCTGTAAATGATGTTCAATAGTAAAAGCAGACAATGAGCAGAAGATAGTATCAGATAGTAGAAGTAAACAATAAACAGAAGAATGATGCTTCTGTTGTTTGTTGTGACTAGCATGATGATGATGATCATTGATATTCATGTTTATTTATTGTGAAGTAGTGAATTTTTGTCAACTCATTTCTTTTATCTTTTGCCTGATCTTCTTTCTTCTTCAACTTTCATTCTTGCATTCAATTTTCATTTTGTTATCTTACTTAATTTTTTACTCATTCTGTAAAGTAGTTCTGTACAATTTCATCGAGTATCATGACAGTAGTGAGTATAAATCAGATTCTTGATTTGATGTACAATGAGCTGATTATTTCACGTCTGAAGATAAGAAAGAAAGAAGATCAATGAAGTGTTTCATTATTCTTGTTTCTTCAATTCAGAAATGTACTCATCTCTCATTTGCACACTTCATCTGCTGTTGATTCTGTTGTTTCTGATCTGATTGCTTTGTCTGTTGTTGATGATCATTCTCACGCGTCTTTTGTCATCTTTATTATGCTCATCTACATGAAGAATCTATCTTCTTCAGTTCAGCATCATAAGATTGCTATTAATGTATATCACAAGAATGTTTCAGTAAAAAGATGCAAGAAATGCGTTGAAAAAGATGTTAAATGTGTTAAGATTAAATTTTCTATCAAAAAGAACTCAAAGAAATGCGTCTTATGCGCAGTATTCAAAGCAAATTGTCAATATGAGTTGTAAGTATAATTTTCAGTAGCTTCAAGATGTGAAAATTAAATGATTAATTGATGCTTTTTAAAGCATTCAAGAGCGACTTGATGCTCATTTCTGTCAGCTCTGTCTCTTCTTTGCCTGAGTTTAATCTCGTCAGTTCTGTCTCTTCATCACTTCGCTCAAATCTTCTTTCTTCTCAATTTCACGCAAGTTTCTCTTCATTCTTTGTTGCATCTGATTCTGAGTCTGTGATTGAGAAAATGATGATTGTCTCTTGCGATTTTTCTTTCAACTCAGCTCAGAATCAGATGTTTCTTGAATTTGAAGAATATATTGAGAAGAAGATGCATTTTCTCATTCTTGATATTGAGATAAACAGAAATAACATTAGCAAAATGAAGAAAAATGTTGAAGATGCAACTATCAATTGCAGAGAGATGCAAGAGCAAATGAAAGCACAAAAGACTTAAATCAATGATCTGCTATATTGAATTGCAAGACAGAACAAAATCATTGAAGATCTGCAAAAGCAGATTGAAAACTATGATAATCTTTGACTTGTCTTGATTGCTTAAACTCAGAATGCTCTGACTTTTCTTGCAATGCATTCAAAAAATCAGAATGTTTTTGTTGCAATTGAAACATACTTTTCTGTGATGTCATCTTCGTTCTTATCTTCTTTGCTCTCTTGTATCTCTTTGTTCTTGCTTTCGTCTGATTCATTTCTGTCAATGACTTCTTCTTTCATCTTGTTTTTAACGTCAATCACGCAGTTTATCATTGAAGAGATGAAGAATGCTTCGCTCTTGTCTGATTCATTCTTGTTGATGACTTCTTCTTTTTTCTCGTCTTTGACGTCAATCACGCAATTTATCATCGAAGAGATGAAGAATGCAGTGAGCTTTGATATGAGCTTCTTATTTCATTCATTCTGTTAATACAATAGCTTGTGCATGTTTTGTGCTATCTGATTAATAGTTGCAAGAGTTTACTTTTATCAATTCTTGAATTTTCAAGAAAGTGAAAGCTGAATGATACATATATCATATGAAATTCATGAGCTATTCATGTATCAATTTCTGCATCTGCTAACGACTTTTTTAGACTGTCAATTCAAGTACTGACGAGAATGATTAAGCAAGAAAGTCTTGTTTTTCTTTTCTTTTTTTCTTTCTAATGATAGCTAGATAGCTATCAATCTTTCTACTTCATTTTATGCATACTTGTGATCTTTCGTGATGACGTTAACAATTTACTTTCAAGCTTGATGAGATGTTTACAATGAAAGAATCTCAATAAAGTCTTGCAATTGTCAAGACAGTCTGATGATTCTCAAATATTTTCTGAAGCTTCAAAGTTCTTTCAGCTAAGCAGATATTACAACTGATCATTCTGTATGCAACTATTCAGTATTTCATTAATCTCTCAACTATTATGTATTTCTTTCTTCAGCTCAAAATCTTTCACAAGCGACTCATTCAATTTCTTCTCTTTCAAGCAGAAAGATTTCAGCAAGCTGACATTGAATATCGAGTGTATACACATCTTTGAAGACAGTTTCAGACAATAGACTTGTCTGCTCAGATGCTTCAGAATTCTATATGATTCATATTTTCTGACTTTAAGTTTCTTGAAAAACTTCTTGATTCAAATGTTCTTGACATTCAATCACATTAACTGATCGACAAAATACGTTTTAACAGAGTGTTTTTTATCATGCTAAGTCACGTAGTCAGCGTTTGTCTTTGCAAGTCTGTAGCAAAGATTCTCATGCAGTTTTTTCATTCTCATTGCATAGTTCGTGACTGATTCTGATTTCTTTAAATGATTCTTGACGCTGAATTTCATTCTCAAATGTTTTTCTGTGATTGCAAAGAATAATGTTATCAATGTTACAACATGAACGCTGTTATTGTAGAAGAACTCAATCATGACAAGAAGATGAATTCAATTATTTTAAACATTATTGCAATATGCTCAAAGATAAGTCTTGAGAATTTGATTCTGTCTTTTAATTTGATCATCAATGCAAGAATGAAATGCAGTGCTAAGTTTTTGCTTGATCAGAAGATGATAGCACAGCAAGATTCAAAAGTGTAATGTAAATATAAAATCTCTGTCAGAAACTATATCATCAGAAACTTCGTGATATTAAACTACTTTGTCAAGAAAAAGATTGATCAGATTGAAAGCAATCATTGTCTTTCAAGTAGAAATGTAGTGCGTCATCTTGAAAAGATGATCAACTACAATTATAATGCTGTCGTAGAAGATGTCTGAAATGTTTGTGCTGTCAGAAAGATTGATGATAAAGTTCATGATGATGCTTTCTTATATTCTTCAAGAAACAAGCAAACTATTCAGAAGTTCTCAAATTTTGTGATGTAATGTTTTATGTTGCTGACATGATCTACAAATTCTGCAGTATTTCTTAATGTTCTTATTTATGAATAATCAGTTGAAGATTTATTGAACAAGCTTTAAACATCGTCAAGAATTGAGATGTTCTGCAAGAAAGCTGTCATGATGTCATCTCATAATCTCTGCTCTAAATTCATTTTATGCAAAGACATAAATGAATTCTTGAAATATCATGATATCATCTATGATTTTCTTCGATCAGTTGATCATGAAGACGCTGAAGTCAATTTCAGTATCGCGTGTGCTTGAGTTTTTCTTTTTCATTAATTCTCATACTGTGATGATGAGATGATTTGTTTTTTGCTGTTTGCAAATCAGTTAAGTCAAACTCTCAAAAAAGTAGCTTGCAAAGTTGACAAAGCTTGAGATCAGAACATCATTTTGTATTGATGAATTGAAGCATTTATGAATTTTCATAAACTTCAAGACTGTGTTATCTGTCTCATCTGAATCATTCTGAATTGCAATGAAGTAATTCTTTAATGCATTCACTTTCTTTCTTGTGAATAAAGCTTTCTTCATTTCTTCAGCAAAACAATGCATAGTTGAATCTCTGTTCTGATTCATGATCAAACATTCGCTTTTCTCAGCAGAATGACACATGATCGAAACTCTGCTCTGATTCATGATTAAACATTCGCTCTTCTCAACAGAACAACGCATAGTTGAATCTCTGCTCTGACTCATGATTAAACATTCACTTTTCTTGACAGAATAATGTATAGTTGAAACTCTGCTCTGACTCATGATCAAACATTCACTCTTCTTGACAGAATGATGCATAGTCAAAACTCTGCTTTAATTCATGATCAAACATTCGCTTTTGTCAGCGAAACAATACATAGTTGAATTCTCGCTCTGACTCATGATCAAACATTCATTCTCTTTAACAGAACAACATGTGATTGAATCTCTGCTTTAATTCATGATTAAATATTTGTCTTCTTCAACAGAAGAATTTATTCTTCTGCGTTTTCATTTCATTTGAATGATGTTTCTTTCAATCTCAGCAACAGTGATAAACATTAATTCAATGTTTTTGCAAAAGCAAACATTTTCTTTAGTTTCAGCAATAGTAATAAACGTTGATTCAATGTTCTTGCAAAGATAGACATCTTTTCTAGTTTCAGCAACAGTAGTAAACTTTGACTCAATGTTCTTGCAAGAGTCAACATCTTTTCAAGTTTCAACAACAGTAGTAAATTTTAATTCAATATTCTCACGAAGATAAATGTTCTTCTAATGAAAAATAATGATGTTTTGAAATCATCATTGAGACTTCTTGTCAGCAGTTGAGAATTTCTTCAAAGTTTGAGAAACTTCTCTGATTCTCTTTGCAAATGCTGATAAATTGATGATCTTTTCAAATGATCTGATGACTATTTTCTCATGATTTTTGATGCTCAGAGTCTTGAACTGTCAAGTGAAGACAATGAGCGTTGATGCTGACTGACTTGAGAAATTCTTCAAGAGTTCTCTCATATATGTTAAATCATGAGTGAACTCTCTTTCATCTGCATCAATATTTTTCTCATAGTTGAATCTTCTTGATGAATTCTTGACAGAATTGCTCACTCTCTTTTGATAAAAGATCTTGAAGTTGTATGCAGTAAATCTGTTGATTCACTTCATCTGTCTGTGAAAAAGCTTGATTATTGTCATGAAGTGTCAAAGATTTGCATGATCATTGATTATCTTTATTTCATGTCAAGTCTCTTCTAAATAATGTTTTCAATGATTCATGCTTTCAATGATCATCAGCATTTTCTGATCATGTGCATCATAGTTTCGTTCAATCAATTATCACTTTCTCAATCAGATGACTACTGAATGTCAGTGTAGATTCTTAAGTGTGATATCTGTTTATTAAGACATCATTATCTTCTTTGTGAATTTAAAGATGTTCATCTTCAGTCTTATGACTTTTGCAAAATTGAAGTGCTGAAGAACAACATTTTGAGCAAAGATGACTTTCAACTTCTGAAAAGCATTTTGAGCACTGTTGATGAGTTCAATTCACTTCGTTTATTCTTTGAGAATTCGTCTCTTTTTAACGTTAGAAAAGAAACTTGTTTTGAGATGATTGATTAAGAATGATGCTATTCTTGAATAGTTTTTTATGAATCAACGATAAAAGTTGACAAAGTTGAGAAATGTTTAAATCTTTTTCATCATTCTTGATTGTGATCAATCTTGAATGATTTGCACTCAATTCTTCTTCATTGAAATTTCTCTTTTTTCTATTTTATATTCTAGAAAGAATAACTCTTTCTTGAAGAATTTGCATTTGAAGAGCTTGATGTAGAGTTTTAAAATCTGCAGTTTGTCAAGAATTTGTTGTACATGATGAACATGTTTCTTGCGAGTTTCACTAAATATCAGAATGTCATTCAGATAAATGAGACAGATGATGTTAAGAAATTCAAACAGAGTCTGATTCATATAGATCTGAAAGAAAGTTGATGCATTGATGAGATCAAAGAGTATCATGAGATACTCGTATAAATCAAATCTCATACAAAATGTTGTCTTTCATTCATTTTCTTTTTATATGCAAAGTTTGTTGAACGCGTTCTTGATGTCAAGCTTGATAAATCACTTGACATCTGCAAGATGATCGAAAGCTTCATTGATCAGCAAAAGAGAACATCTATTCTTGAGAATGATTGCATTGAGTTCTCAATAATCAATGCATGATCGCAGCGTTTCATCTTTTTTAGATGTAAAGAGCATGAGCGTTTCAGCTGAAGAGATGAAGTATCATATCATGTTTGCTTGAAGCTGTTTCTCAATATACGTCTTTTGTGCAATGAGTTCAACTGCGAAAAGATTGTACAAAGAGTCTCAGAGAGCAATACAACTCTTCTTGATGCAAATAACATGATCATGAGATTCATGAATTAAAAGAACTTTGACTTTTTGAGTGAAGAGATTCGCGAAATTCGCAAATTCTTTTGAAACATTTAAGAATTGATCGACTATCATATTTTCAATCTGTGTGAGTCAAAAGTTTTCTTCTGTCACTGAGAAACTCAAAGAGTCGTACAGAGCATTTAGAAGCAATCGAATGTGTATTGTGATGCTCTGTTGCTTAAGATTCTGAGTCGATTGAGCACTTAAGACTTTTCATTTCTTCTGATGATTACATTGATGAAAAGACTTGAGAGTAACTTTTCTTGCAAAACTAGATTGATGAATATTGTATGCAAAAAGACTTGATGCAAGTCTTGCTTCATTAAACATCACATAAGATGATTTTGAAACTGTTCTTCAATGAGATAGTCTCTTTCTTTCATTCTGAATACACAAGATTCTTTAGCATAAATGTTAATGTACAAACTCGTGAATAAGATTATGCTTCTCAAAGAATGAAAGATTTAACATGAGATTCTTTGAAACATATTCAACAATGATAAAGATTTTCAAAATGCATAAATTGCTTTCATTAAAGTTCTGAATGTTCAGATCAAGCAGTATTGTTTCATGTAGTTGCATTGATTTATCGTTGAAGAAAATTCTTGTGAACTTTCAAGAATGAATATTCTCAATCTTATTTAAACATTTCACAAGACTGTGATGAATCATGTTTAGCATACAATCAGTGTTCATCATGACTTAAGTTTCAAGAAGATCAAGACATTCTGACTTGATCTTGACTACAAGAATGAATGATGTTGTGACTGAGTCTGAGTTTTTTGACATTGTCAATGCATTCAGTTTGACAAACAGTTAACTGATTGAATTGATTCATTGAGTTTTGTATTCTTCAGTTGCTTTCTTCTCTTAAGCGATCAATAGATGAAAGAGATTTATTAAGCTAAGTTTTTTTTCAAGACATCAACAATGAAGATGTTGTTAAAAGCAGAAGAAGCTTCTGAGAAGAAAGTTTCTGAAAAGATGAATTATGAGTTTGAACAATTCAACTCTGCATGATCTTTAGATTCACATTTAATGCACGCTTTCTCGCTGACTCTGCAATATTTTTTCTTTTGAAAGACTGTTTTTCTCAGTTCTGATTCTCATTGCTCTTGTTGATCATCAAAGTATTTTTCTTTTTCTCAACTATTAATTCTTTGCAAAAAACTCTGCAAGTTCTTCTTGTGTGATTGATTCTTGAAAAATGAATTTGTTTTCAACTGTTGATTCTGCTGAACATAGTTCAAAGCATGTTGCATATCAATATACTTCATCAATTTTCAACAAAACATCTTGCTTCGTTGAGCGAAAGTTAGTATGATTAGCTTGATCTTGTTTGAAGAGAGTAGCTCACTCAGAAATCTGAACAATAACACTTTCTCAGATTTCATGACTTTAACATAATTTTAAAAATGTATCTTGTTGAGTTTCAGAAAGAATGACATGCATGTTTGATCGCTTCTTTCTATAATAACATTTCATAAATCATTTGCTTGATTCTGAAGCAACTTTGCATCAAGCAAGCATTGCTGAAGAGTCTTGAGAAACTTTGCTTATGTGATTCTACAATCTCTCTTCTTGACAGTCTTCTCAATTTGTTGAAGATAGTGCGTCGCTGTGATCTTTATGTATTTCGTGACGTAATCAAGCTTGTCATCGTCTTTGATGTAGTTCATCTTGATGAAGTTCAACTTTAGTTTTCTGAGAAATAACTTCAGATTCTCATTGATGATGAACTTGAACTTCTTCTCTTTTGAGAACTTATTTGAAGAGATGATCTTAGAGATAATTATTCTCTTTTTAAAGAGATCATCATTGATGAAAGAACTCTTTATGACTTTAGCAATGATTCTTTTGCAAAACTTCGATTTAAAGCAATCAGATGCACGACTTCGTCATGTTAAAAAGTAATCAAAGTTTGATGTGCAAAATACTTGATTCAGATCTTTTAGTAAAATGATATTTTCAATGAACAACGTCTTGCGTTGAGCACACATCTTCAAATAATTCTGTTGTCTTTGCAAAATCTTCACATCATCAATAATGCTTTGAATTTCATCAAGAGTGATAAATGAGAATTCATGCTCAACAACTTTCATTCTTGTTTGAAGCAATGTGCGCTGTCTCTCTTCTCTTTCTACATCAACGCAAGCACTTCTGATGTCTTCATTCAACGCTGCATGATGACAAGTCTTTAATAAATTCTTTAAACTAATGCTTGCAAAATTGAAAGATGATTGAGTCAATGAAGTTATGATATTGATGATGATCGCTTGATGCTGCACAAGACTCTTCATTGAATTCAATTGAAACTTCTTTTTATTGTCATAAGAATTTTAATCAAGCAAAGCATATGCAAACTCTGTGAAGATGATGAGAGTAGATGAGACAATGCTCTTGAAAGACATGTGAATATTGCTTTCAAGAAATGAGATCACGACATCAAGAAAGATTGTATCTTGATCATGATGCTTAAAGAGTACGTCTATGATGTCAGTGATGATGATCACTTAAGTCAGAGACGCAGAAGTCTTGAGAATGAAAAGAGATTGAAATTCACTACAAAGATTGAATGTTATATTCAAAGAATTGCTGTTCAAGTCAACGAGTTTTTTTTTTTATTGTACAAACTATTATCTCTGCAATAAAGTAGAGTGTTAAAATTGTGAGTAGCTTGAGAAATGCACAGTTACACTAAAGAATATGCACATAAATAATATAATCAAATTTGATAGTAGCTTAGTAATATCTATTCATATAAAAAGTTAACACTAGACTATGAAATACAGAAGTGAATTCTTCTCTATATATTCAGAAGACTAAGTTCAAGCATTGTTAATGAGATCAGTGAGATTACATGCAACTCATGCAAAGTCTTTTGAAGATCATATGTAACTTGAATTCTTATTGTCGATGAAATGTCAAGATTTGTATGTGACTTGAATTCTTGTAGACTCAGAGTCTTTGAGAATCAATGATAGAGATTCTCGTAGACTCAGTGTTTCTGAGAATTAACAGTAGAGTTTCTCATAAACTCAGTGTCTCAATTCTCATAGACTCAGATTCTCATTTGAGAGCTTAATGATAACATTGAAGAATAGTTCTTATGTTTATTCTTTATTCTCTGAAAAACTCTAACTTTCATAGATCTGAATTCTGACAACTGACTTCTCATACAAGATGATCATAAAAAGAGAGCGAAACAACTAAAAGTCACTTTCGATAAAAATGATGAGCTAAAGAAAAAGATCAATCAATTACAAAGTGAGTGATTGAACTTCAGAGCGAAACAACGTCAAGCTGATCAATTTATATCTCGTCAAGATACTCAGTCAGCTGAACAACAAGTCAATCAGAAAGAAGCTCACTTTCAATGAGAATTTTCTACTCTATCTGATAACAAAAATGAAAATAATCATCACAAGTTCATCAAGCTTTTGAATTCACTCATCTTCATCGAAACAGATGATTCTATCTGAAAGACATGAAACATCAAAATAGCTGACAAGCTCAATGTCAACGCAAATTATTACTCTACTGAAAAGATTTGTATTGTCTATGTGATTTTCAGACTAGAAGACGATGCTGATCAGCAAATTTATGCAAAGCATTATGTTGATGCTTTCTCACTTTATCAATTACTATCAGAGCTACTGAAACATTTGAAAGAAATTTACGAAGATCAGAATCTGATTCAAAAGTGTCATTGCAAATACATTGCTCTGAAGCAGCTCAAAAAGCTCTTCAGCTCTTTCTATTTAGAATTCACTAAAATATTCAGCTTTCTGAACTACGATGATGTCACTCTGATGAACAACATTCAGAATAAAATCAACAATTGTCTTCAGAATGCATTATCAATTTGTCTCATAAAGTTTAACTTACTTGATAAGTTCAAGATCTTTCTTCAAGATGTAAATAAAAAACAACAAGTCAATTATCAGCTACGTGATAAGCAATGAACAGTCAAATTGATAGCAGCTTCGAAAAAATGTTTTGTTTCTTCGTCAATATCAACTTCAGTCTCAACTACTAACTATGTTCAATTCACTACTTTTTTCATTCTTGAATCTGAATGATCAAGAATGTCAATCATCTGCTTCAACTGCAAAGTATTGAATCATCTTTCAAAAAACTGCTCTCAGCTGAAGACTAGTACTTCAACATCTTGTGCATTCATCTCTTGTCTCAATAAAATCATCATGTCAAAAGAAGAGAAGAAATTATTTACAGAGAAATCAAAGAATGAGACAAAAAAACTAGTGACTTTCATTAAAAACGTGATGAAAGATGTGTTAATTTCTTCAACAATGAGCAGCTTAAATGACTTCTTTGCTTCGAAATCTTTGACTACTGAATGTGTACTATTTAGCGATGAAATTAATTACTCATTAAAGTCATTGATTGACATTGAAGCAGCTGACTATTTGTTCATTGATGAATTAATCGCGCAGAATGTTTGTGATCATTTGCAAATTGAATTGTTATCTTTAATCAAGCTCAAGTCAATAAGAGAATTCGATGATCATTATGCAAAAAAGCTCATTACTCATGCAATTTATTTGAATCTGACTGTTCAAGATCATATGAAACGTTTCGTTTCTATGCTGATTACTTGATTGAGTCAGCATCAGATGATTTTTGAAAAAACATGAATGAATAAGATCGAGATAATGATTGATATGAGAAACAATCATCTTCAATTTTCTGATTCAAAGATTCATATTGATACTAGCTCAGTCTCTCTTTCTGTCATCAAGAAAATCTTGATAGAACAGAAAAGTTCAATCTTTACTCAAATACTAAAGAGATTTATTTCTTCTGTTGTCACTCAACTCAGCAAGAAGTCATCTTCATTCAGTAAAATCATGAAATTATCTAATTTAATCAACTTCGCTTCGTCTTTTGATTCAATGAACATAGCAATGATAGAGACTGCAGCATATAAATCACTAGTCAAATGATTGAATGTGACTACTTTCGCGATCATCATCACGAAAATCGATTGACTTCTAAAAACAGCTAGAAATAAACTCGAAAATGTAAATCTACAAGAGCTTTCACATGAAGAGATCTTGAAAGAAGTCAAAGCTAAGCTTTCTTTGAAATATCATGACTATCTAAACATGTTTGATCGAGCGATGACTGATCAACTATTCTCTTATCATCTTTATGATCACAAAATTGAGTTAACAGACGAGAAAACATCTTCTTGAAGTTGTCTCTATTATATGTCTGACTACAAGCTTCAAAAGATGAAGAATTATCTGATTAAACATCTGAATAAGAACTTTATATCTTCTAGCTTGACTTCATACGCTTCATTCATACTATTTATCGAAAAGAAAGACGATAGTCTGCGTTTCTGCATCAATTATAGAAAGCTCAATGCTTTGATTAAACGAGATCACTACTCTCTATTCTTAATAGACGAAACTCTCGCTTGTATTCAAGATAGCAAGTATCTGACTTGATTGAATATAATAGTCGTCTTCAACAAACTACGCATGCATTCAAAAAGCGAAGATTTGACTATCTTTATTATCTTTTTTGACTTCTACAAATATCACGTGATGTCTTTTGAATTAATCAACGATTCGACTTTCTATCAACATTATATAAACGACGTGCTGTTTGATTATTTACATCAGTTCTGTCAGATTTATCTAGATGACATTATCATTTACAGCAAAACACTGAAGAAACATAAGAAACACGTACGACTAGTTTTACATAAACTACGAGAGATTGATTTACAGATGAATATAAACAAATGCAAGTTTCATGTTCAAGAGATCAGCTTTTTAGAACTATTGCTATTCATCAAGAGACTGAAGATGAACTTTCAAAAGATACAAGCAGTTGTTGAATGATTTACTTCTACAAATCTTACTCAGATGCAGTTCTTTATTGACTTCTGCAATTTCTATCGTCGCTTTATAAAGAACTTCTTGAAGATTGTTCAATCAATAATTCAACTTACTTAAAAAGAGATCATATTTAAATGAGATTAAGCTTGTCAAATGATCTTTGATCATATGAAGAAACAAATAACTGAAGTCTTTATTCTTCGTCATTTTGATCAGAATAAAGAGACTATTCTTGAAACAGACTCATTTGACTACGTCAATGATGACATACTTTCTCAGTATGACGACGAAGAAACATTGCATTTAATGATCTACTACAGCAAGAATCTGAGTCTCGCTAAGTGCAATTACAAGATCTATGACAAGAAACTACTAGCAATCATTCATGTCTTCAAGCATTAATGATCTGAGCTGAAATTGACTGAGTTATTCATCAAGATGTTCACTGATCATCAAGCTTTAACATCATTAATGAAAGATAAAGAGCTAAGTAAACGTCAAATGCGCTGAATAAAAAAGCTCATCAACTTCAACTTCAAAATCATGTATTGCTCAGACAAACAAAACATCAAAGTCGATGCATTAACTCATCAAGTTGATTCAGTTTCTAGAAGTCTTGAGAATGAATGATGTCACTATCAGTGAACTATGATTCTCACGTTGAATCGAATGAAAATTGCTGATCTAGAAGAGAAAGAGAATGATAAATCAATTTATTGATTGATTCTAGAAGCTAACAAAATCAACGAGAATTATATTCTACTTCGTGAAGTCATATTAAAAGATGAAGCTCAATATGAAGATATTAAATTAAGAGATTGTCAAGTTCAAAATAAAATACTATATTGAGATGATCTTTTATAAGTTTTCTTCAATGAACATCTTCAAATGAAGCTAATTCAAGAAGTTCATGATCAATCTTTTATTGATCATCTTGAAATTCTCAGAACAATGAAAATCATAAGAAGATACTACTATTGATCTTCAATGCAAAAGACAATAAATTAATATATTCAAAACTGCTACATTTGTTAGCGATCAAAGACTTCTCAAGATAAATTCAATAAACTACTACATTCTCTATTCATACTCAAACAGCAATGAAAGAACATAGTCATAAATTTCATCATCGACTTATCTTTTTTGAAAGACAAAAACATCATACTAACAGTGATATGTAAACTAACAAAGAAACGACATTATATTTCTTGCTTCATTGATGACGAGAAAATCACAGCAGAAAAAACAGCTGAGCTAATGCTTCAATGAATATATTGAATACATGATTTACTCGATTTCATTGTTTCAAATCGAGACTCTCAATTTATCTTCATTCTATGAAAGTCGCTTTGCAGAAGACTAAACATTAATCTTTGACTCTTCACAGTCTATCACTTTCAGATTGATGATCAAAGTGAACAAGTCAATCAAAACGTTGAAAGATATCTTTGATTCTTCTGTTTGTACATGCAGAATGACTGAGCTAAGCTACTACTCATGATTGAGTTCATCAATAATAATGCTTTGTTCTCAGTCATCTTCTCGATCTCTTTCTTTTTAAACAAAGACTTTCATTCTTGTATGAGCTTTGAATTCAATGTCATTGAATATGAAAGTTCTTGTGAACGCTTGCAGATAACTAAAGTTGAGAATATATCTGAACATATGAACAAAACACTGAAGTTTGCTCATAAGTCGCTAGTCAAAACATGAGAACAAATGATGAAACAAGTCAATAAGCATAAAAAAGAAATTGATTACAAGATTGAAGCAAAGATGTTTCTGAATGAAAGAAACATCATTACAGCGAGATTTTTCAAGAAGCTAAATGACAAAATGCTTGATTCTTTCATCAATTTAAATCTTGTTGACTCTTCATATAAACTGAAATTATCAGAGTCTATGCATGTTTGCTCTGTCGTTGATGATTTCTTACCTGATCAGAAGAATAAATTCTCAGATTCAATAGTGATAAACGACGAAGACGAGTGAAAAATCGATGATATATTGAATTCTCGTTGATATTGAAGATGACTTCAGTATAAAGTCAAATGAAATGACTATGACAATGATCTCAATTGATACAACGCTGATGATGATAAATTTATGAACACTCAGAAGATTGTTGATGATTTTCATATTTGATACTTGAACAAATCACACTAATCAACAATTCAATCAAGCAATTGAGTCGAGCAGAAAATACATTCATGTAAATATGAATTGTTGAAGAAAGAGAGTAATTTCACGATTCTAGTCTTGTCAGACTCAATCTTCTAGCCTTGTCAGATTTATTCTTACTTCGTCATCTTGACTAGTCTTTATTGAGTCTAGCGTCGACTGAGAAACACATATATGTAGTCAGCTTCTTTTCTGTAACTATCTTTCTTTCTTAGCATTTATCTTCTAGTTAAATGACACTCATATTGACTCGCTTTATGCTGACTTTTAACACTTTCTCAGCATCTTCTTTAATCATTACATCATCATTTACTTTTATACAATTATTGCAGATCATGAGTGAATCAATCAGCATAACAGACGTATTGATGCTGCAAATGATATAAAGAGCAACAGTTGAAGAAGAAAGAAAGATTGAAAAGTAAAGAATTAAACAAAAGAGAAAGAATCAACAAAAGCAAATGAATAGTTGTAATAAACTGAAGATGCTTAAGAAGATTGAAACTTCTTTTATGCTCGATTGACATCAATATACATTGTCTGTTCATTCTAGCAGTTTTGTTCAAAACAATGATTTTCATGATTATATTTTCTGATATGTCTTCAGAATTAATAATACTTAAACATGTTCTTTTTGACACATTTTTGATGAGCTGAATGCTTGATATTACAATTTATAAACAATATAAAGCTGAAAAGAGCATGATGAAAGTCATTGAAAGAGCTTAAACATATTTGCTGATATTGATATACAGCTGACTCATGATGTCAGCAAGTATGTGTCAGAATCGTGCCTAGATGAGTCAATCAGCGAAAGTCAGAGTTGAATAGTGCTTGATCTTTAAAGATAGCTATAACTGAATATTAAGAATACAGAAGAAGATTGATACAAGAGCTTCTATTTATGTAATGTTCAGAGACTGCGCTAGACTTGAAAGAAATGTGTTTGTGACATGAGAAGAATGTGATGTAGATGAACAAGATATTGGTGAAAGAAAAGAGTGTTGAGAAAGAAAAAGAGTGTTGAGTCATATCTGAGTCATATCTGAATCATATCTGATGCGAATTGATTAGAGCTTCAGCCTTGTTCAGCCTTGATACGCTCGTAACATTATTTCTTCCTTCGAAAATTCATGTTCGCATGAATGTGATTTCTTTGCTCGCTTTTGTTGATAGTTATTCCGATATTTGACGCGGTTTGTTTGAATATAGCTTATGAAATTCGTTCAAAACTTTCTCTGAGTCATCAAATTTCTCTTTATCGACATAGTATCATTCGTTGTCTCTATCTAGATCTGTTCATTTGACTTTGTACTGTATTCGACCTCGATAGCGTCTGAAGTTCAATATATCGTCTATCTTTCAGTGTTCATCGTCTTTAATAGTGATTGATCTGAGTGATTTTAAAGGCTGTTCTGATAGAGAGTCTTCTGAATACAATCGCAGTAGCTTCGAGCTGAACATCGAATGCAGATGCTTCATGCTGACTGATAGACGAAGATGATAGAAGATACTCACTTTCGCAGTAATTTGATAGAGACTCAGCTGTTTGTCTTTCAAATCTTTGCAGAGTCTCGTTGTCTTGACGTTTCTGAAAGATAGTCAAACTCAGTTATCTACTTCATAGATGACGTTTCGTCTATGTTTATTGATCTGAACTTCGATGATCAGCTTCGTCTTTTTCAATTGTTGACGATCGAAGCTCAGTAGCTCTTTCATTCGAATGACAATATCGTCTGCTTTTCTAGCTTCAAGTCGTTCA
>JAABUV010003349.1_pt1 | contig 20500 bp, 30 predicted proteins | sample 5559971 | NCBI WGS metagenome assembly JAABUV01 (sample SAMN10711881, study PRJNA513362) | rock metagenome | isolation source: Antarctica rocks | place: Antarctica: Victoria Land, Knobhead nord | collected 2015-12-19
CCCGCGCCGACCGTGCCGCGCAGCAGGCGCACGCCGTGCTCCGCGGTGGCCACCGCGGCAACAAAGCCGCCGCCGGGCGCCGGCGCGGCGGCGAGCGCGGTCACTTCGCCCGGCACGCGCTCGGTGACGGCGTCGGCGCCGCCCTCCGCGCCCGGCGCGCCAAAGTCGCGCCACACGGCCACGTTGCCGTCCTCCGTGCTGAGCACCACGGTCGGCCCCCCCGCTCCGGCCTGCAGTGATGCGCACGTGTCGATCTGGTCTTATGTATGAGGCTCTACTCGAGCAGTGGGCTGTCACTGAGTTGTGGACAGTAGGTGGCACAGCAGTAGGTCTGGTTTGATAAGGTGCAAGTGTGACAGCGATACCACAAAAATGGCTCGGGGCGGCGCCAATAAACTTGCCTGGTCATTGGCGACAACTGCCACCAGGTGACGCCCGGAAGAGGCGTACGGGAGCTGGCGGGCGTGCACTTGGGCTTCAGCACCTGCGTGTGGACACGCGTTACAATCGCGTTACAATTTGCGTTTCAAGGCGCTCGCACCGTGTGCGCGCTTGATCGATCAAGCACGCTGCGTTGCATATTCTGCACGCACCGTCAAGGAAGCGCCACAGTGTGAGCTTGGCCCGGTGGAACACCCAGCAGTAGCCCGCGTCCGCATCGATGCAGGCCTCGGCCGCTGGGTGCGCGGCCAGCAGGGCTGCGACCTCAGCTGGCGCGCTGTGGCTAGCGTCCATTGCTGCTGTCGGCTAGGCCGCCGCCCTCTGTGCATGCACCTCCAAGAGAGTGCTGCACCCACAGGTCGGCCCCTTTGCTCGATCTTCTTCCCCCAGCTCCCGGAGTCCGGCCTGGTTGCTGCCGCCCTAGGGCAGCTTTGTGATCATGCATCAATAGCATTGGGAGCACTCTGGAGGCACGATGTCAACAGCTTTCATGCCGCAGCCCAGGCACGGGCGGGCTCATCATGGTATGCTGCACATGCATGCTGGTCTGCTCCTGTGGCGGCGCCGCTTCTGACAAGCTTTTTTCCAAACAAGCTGAGAAGTCAGGCTCCTTTGTTGCAATGAAGCGCAGCGCGGCGCAGCAGCTCATCTGGCAGCCCGTTGAGCGGCTCACAAGTAACACAAAGCAGACATATAAGGTCTAAACCACAATTTACCTGTTACGGCTTGTTGCATGACCCACTACCAGCGGAGAATGCATAGACCTTGATGGTGCAGTGCGGACTCGCTGTCCACTAGACAGTGAATAAAAAAATGCTCGACCTGCTGATGTGAGACGCGCATAGTTTCAAGCCTGCATGCTGCATGCATTCCGAGAGCAGGAGCCGCTTAAATTAAGCGGGCATTGGCTGCCAGTGCCAACGAGCGCGCCTTCCTGTAGCAGTGTGACTCCTAATGTACCTACGATCGTGCTGAGATCAGCACACCTTAAACCATGTGGAATTGTAAGCCGCAGCTCCCACTTCTTCATTTTTGATGATATCACTTTGTAACTCTGCTAGGGTTGGTGGCCCTAACCAGCCCCGCGTGCGCTTGCAAGGAACTCAACCAAGACTGAGCTCCGCCTTGCCATTCAGGGAAGGATAGCACGCGTTCGTCAGGTCTGCTGTCTCAAGTGCGTGCTGTGTGAAAGCGGCAGTGTGGAGCACATTCTCACACTCTGTAGGCGCCTGCACTGCGCACAGGGCCCCGTCTGCAACTTTCCGACTTCGCTTGCTGCGCAGAAAGCGCAGGTGCGCTGCGCGCCAGTTTCGCATTTGTTCAGCACCTTTGTGCGCTGCCACCTCGCCCGCGCTGCCAGTGCCCTGCCGTGTGGCGCGGCTCCTCTTTGTTGTTGTATTCCGGCCTATCGCTCCTGCTTGTGAGGCTTGGACCAGCGTCACGCCGCTTGCTGCCTCCGGGACGCAGGTCGCTAGCACAGCGCTGTAGCTGGCGTCAAGTTGGTAGAGGTGGGAGCCGCGCTCGCCTCTTGTTTTGGGGAGAGACTTGCCCGAACTGTAGCTGGGTGCGCTGCGTGATCAGCTTCCGCCGCTGGCGCACTCGGGCCCCCGGCTTCGGAGTGTCTGCAGGGGTCTAAGTCAAAGAGGCTGTGCCTGGCTCTGTGGCGTTGCCGTAGACGCTCAAGCGCGCTGTTTTTGCTGACAGACTGCGTGTTGAACCAGCAAAGCTTTTGCTGTCAAAGCGCCGAGCTTGCGCAGGCCTGAGCGTGCAAGTGCGTGTGGCTGTGGGTGGTGCCCTGCGTGTTGCCGGGGGTGCCAGCTGACGCTGTTTTGAACTGCGTCAGCAGCTCTGAGCTTGCAGGCCGTCTTTGTGATGCTGACTGTGTTGGCCTGCACACATACAGCCTCAAGCGCGTGGGTGTGACGCTTGGGCGTGTGTGGGCTACACCTGAAGTTGAACTGACCTTCAAGCGTTGCTGTTGCGCACAGATGGGAGCGTGTTTCGGGAGGCCCCCTACCATGGGGGGCATGGGCGGGCCTATGGGCGGCATGGACGGCGGCATGGGCGGGTTTGGCCTGGGCGGCAGGCCGCAGTACGGGCAGCAGGGATACGGGCAGCCGGGCTATGGTCGGCCAGGTGCGGCTCTTGCGCTTCCGGTCGCCTGGAAGGCTCCTGCGTGACTAGTACTGCTGAGAGCTGCCCTGTGCTGCGACTCTGGTTGCTGGTCACGCTAGGAGTTGGTGGGCGACGCTCTGATGCAGGTGTTCAGACGGACGGCCAACTGCTGACGGTGTGGTTGCGCAGGGTACGGAGGCTATCCGCAAGGAGCATACGGTGCGCCCAGGGCAAGCTATTTAGCTTTATAGGCAAATGGACTGTTGGAGCGCTCGTGAGGTGTGACACGGCGTCCTTGGCAGCCAAAGTGTGCAGGCATCAGAGAGCACACAGGACGCAACACATGCATCTAGCCTCCGAGCTGCAAAAGTGCAAAGGCTGTTGACTAGACTGTGGCTCTGCAGTGCTGAAAGCTTGAGTGGGCGCCGCTTAGGACGAGCACTTGCTTTTGGTATCCAGGGTGTGGGGAGCTTGGAGTGCGCCCTGCGGCAGCGTGGCCGAAAGCTTGCAGTTGAGAGCTTGCCTTCCGTGTGTGATGGCGATCAGGAAGCGAATGGGGGTGTGCGGGCGCGCAGGCGGCGGCGTCCCGCCCGCGCAGTACGGGGCGGGCCGGCCGGGCATGGGCGCCGGCACGGGCGCAGCGCTCGGCGCGGGCGGCGGCCTGCTGGGCGGCCTGGCGCTGGGCGAGATGATGGGCCACAGCGGCGGCGGTGCGCGTCGCGCCCCTCTGTACCCGGCCCGTGCGCCGCTGCGGTAGGGGTGACTGCGTTGCCGCTCCACAGCTGCGGCTCTGCGGGCTTTGGAGGCGGGCTGATCATGTCGGAGCTGACAGGTGGCAGACATCCTGGTGGTAACAAGGAAGGTGGTCATGTTCTGCAGGCTTTGGCGGCATGGGCGGCATGGGCGGCATGGGCGGCATGGGCGGCATGGGCTACGGCGGCGGCGGCACTGAAGTCGTCAACAACTACTACGACGGGGGCGGCGGCGGCGGGGGCGCCGGCGGCGCGATGGACTACGGAGGTGCGCACACCAGGCATGCGGGAGCGCAAACTTGTATGGGTCTGGGACTCGCCCATAGCATGGGTATTTTCAGGTGCTGAGGCTGGGGGTTAGGTGACAGACAGAGTGCACCACGTGCTGAGAGTAGAGACGTTTGCAGGCTGACGTCCATGCGTGGTGAACAGTTGTGCGGCTGAGCCATCACGCAGTGCTCGAGCCATCACGCAGTGCTCGAAGAGGGCTTGGCAATGTGGAGGCAGCTGCGCGGTGCTGTTGCGTGCCAGTGCCTCTGTCTTCTTGCCAGTACAACGGGCGCGCCAGCTCCTCAAACCTTGTTGATTTGCTGAGCGCGTTGTCGTGGTCGCCCTTGCTTCGGTGCGCCGGTTCCACGTTGCCAGCATCAAGCAGGCGCCTTTCTTGGACGCAGCTCAGCTCACCTGCCGCCACCGATGCCGCAGGTGGGGGCGGGAACTTTGGCGGCGGCGGCGATTATGGCGGTGGCGGCGACTTTGGCGGCGGTGGTGGCGGCGGCGGTGACTTTGGTGGCGGCGGCGACTTTGGTGGCGGCGGCGGCGGATTCTGAAGTTTGTGTGTCGCACCCACTGGCATTTGATACATCATGCAATATTCCTTGTCATCTTAAATAATGCACCCAGTCTTCTGCTGTGGGTCTTGCCAGAACTCCTGGGTCCTTGAGATGCTGTGGGTTTTGAACTCCTAGGTCCTAAGAACACCTATAAGGCAAGAGTTGCCAAGCTAATGCCATGATAGGCATGTTTTGGCACATCGTTGGTGCACTTAGGTGCATGGTGCACTTAGTTGCATGTGCACGAAGGGCAAAAAGAGGCATGTGATGCTTGATTTTACAGCGCGTGCGTCATGCCATGCGGGGAAACATGTATCACAGCATGGATGAGATGCTGCAGAGGAGCATGGCTAGCTTGGGCAGTGCAGGATGAGCACTAGTTGTTAATTATTGCAAATTATCTGCAATATCAAAAATGTTGTTACGATCAAAACAAAACGTTATCTATGGCCTCAGCACTCTGGGGTAGCATGGCCCCAGCACTATCGGGTAGCACCACAATGTAAAGCATACCAGAGTTCTTTATTGTGCGCGCAGTTCGGTCCCCAGCATACTATCATATTTGTTCAACATCACGCTCTCTAAGCTATGCGTGGCATGGCAAGAGATTGCATGCGCCATGTTCACGCCGCTGCTCGCAGCAAGCACGCCAATGCTTGCTGCCTTCACTCGCCAGCCGCGTGCTGCTTCAGCACGTCCAGCGAGACTGTCTGCAGCGCACGCTCGTGCGTGGCGGCCAGGACCACCGGCGGCGCCTTGCCGGCGTCCGCAGCCTCCTTCCACCTGGGCCGCAAGCGGTTTCACGCACGTGCCGCGCAGCCAGCCGCTCCGCCCAAGCAGCCTTGCGTGTGTTGCCACACGAATCAAGGCTATAAGTCGTGACTTGCGTGCCTAGCTCACCAACATGTGTGTGCAACGGCTGCCTCGCTTTGTCACAAACAGGTGACCCAAATAGGTGAGTTCGCCGTGCGTTCAGGATGTGTGGGTACCTGGAGACGCACAGGCACCAGCGGTCCCCAGGCTTCAGGCCCGGGAAGCTCGGCGGGCGCGGCGTGCTCAGGTCATTGCCGTGCGCCTTGGTGAACTCCAGGAACTCCTCCGTCACCTGCGCCACCGCTTCATGAGTCCCAAAAATTCCTCAGTCACCTGCGACACAGCTTTGTCAGTCTAACATACTACTATGTAGTTCAGTGCGCCAGCACTGAGGACGCCGCCTGTATGTTGGCTCCCCGCGGCCTAAAACAGGGACGTCACCTCAGCGCACACAGCGTGCACGCCGCCGTCGTCGGGGCCAGCGAAGCAGTACCCATCCCGGTAGAAGCCGCAGTTGGGGCCTGCTGGCTCCAGCGACCCGCCGATCACATTCTTTGCCTGCGAGTGACACCCCCTGTTATTGTACCAGCGCGTTGTGGCAAGGTGCGCAATATACAAACATGTGAGATATATTGCAGCGTCCGAGTTTGCCTGTTCAGCGGAGGCCATGCTGACCACGCGCTGCCGGCTCGCAGGCGACGACGAGCACACGCGCTGCGGGGGGCGCGCAGCCTGCGCCAGCCCGCCTTTGGGATTGGAGGTGCGCAGTAAGATATTGACGACAGCCAAGGCAATACGTGAACCACTCATAGAAGCAGATCAGGCCAGATACCTGTGAGGCTCTGCTCAAGGACGGCGAACGCACACCCGGAAAAGATGCGAAAGCGCGCACGAGCATTGGCAGAAAAAGCAAGACGAGGCACGTGGAAAGTCTGCTCATCCACTGTCAATAAACAAGCAAGCGGCAAGTACAGTCTACCGCTCCTGTGTCCAGTTCCGAAATTGGAAGCCTAGCAGGTCTGGACCTGACAATTTTTGCTCATTCATATTAGAGCCGCAGTGCATTTCATGCAACGCACTGCCAGAAGCATGTGGCCCATGGCTGGTGCTGGAGGCTGCTTACTGTGACCGCATGTTGCCATCTTTACACTGACAGCTGCTTGTTGTGCCATGAGCCTTGGCTGGGGCACTGTTATGGGCGCGCGAGTAGGGCACAGCTGCACTTCCACACTCAACTCGTCATGCGTTGCTATTGAGGCAAGGCCAGGCAAGGCAGAGCTGTCAAACACACCAGCAAACACACACAGTCCAATTGTAACGATGCTGAAACAACAAAGACAGTGAGGGCAAGCTGCATGCCTGCCGATGAAGCAGAAGCAGACACCATCAGGCTGCCTACCAGAGTGACAAACCAGTGCGCGGCAGAGGAAGTGCACAGATACAGACAAGCAGGCGCCCCACCATGCAACAGAGGCACCGCTTCCAACAGGAGCCTCACTGCCCTGGTCCGACAAGCAGGATACGAAAGAGTCTCTGCTGCTGGGCAAGGCTCGCATCATGGCACACTGACCTCAGCCGCGCAAGAGCACGAACCTGGGAGCATTGACACGTTGGTGCAAGCTCAATACACACAACTCAACAACCCTGGCTCAACTGCATGCATGTATCATATGACACAATGCCGGATGGGCACAGATGGAGGCCATCCACCTATGCACTTCACACACATCAGCCCTGCCGCAGCTACCTGGTGCCTAAGCTAGCTCAGGCAGCCAGGTCCGGCTGCTGAGGCGCTACCGTTCACATGCACGGCGGCCGCGGCGGACGTCGCCGCGCCGCCGTTCACATGCACGGCGGTCGTACCCTCGGCGGCGGCCGTCGCTGCGGCGGCCGCGCCCTCGTCGAGGGTCAGGCGCATGTCGGTGAGGATGCGCGCGCGCCAGGCGCCGTCGAGCAGGAACGCGCCGTGGCCGGCCGCGCTCGTGTTCACGCGCGCCGGGTGGCTCAGCGCCGCCAGGTGCGCCTGCGCGCGCCCGCCGCTCCCGGTTGCGTCGGGATACATGATAGTCATGCACGCGGACTGCCTTAGGCACCGCGGGCTGACCTGCGCATGCCGCCGCTTGTCTCCGGGTATACGCTTGACGGGCGCGCTGCTGATGCCTGATCTTTCCGCTCACCGGCGGGCAGCTAGCCAGAGCTTGTGGCATGGTAACAGGTGCCTGCCAGCACACCAGCAGCAAGATGTGCAGCAGGCCGCGCTCCGAGGCCCCACGCGCTGTCCAGGCCACGTGCACTGCTGTAGCCTTGGAAAACGCCTGTGGGGTAGACAGCAATATAACCTATGCCCCAAAAGGATGCCACCAGGATGCCACCTGGATGCCGCGCCAGCACGAGCGCAGAGGAAGCGAGGCCGCATCGCACGCGCACACAGTGCTGGACCTCGCCAGCTGCTATGCCCTCACGGGAGGGATACAACCCTACCCTCACTATTCACTAGGGTCCGCGCCAGCACGAGCGCAGAGGGCATGAGGTCGTCGCGCGCGGCCAGCACGAGCAATGCGGCCGGCGGCCAGCCTGCTGTGGCTCTGCGGCCACAGGAGGCATAACCCTACCCTACCCTACCCTAGGAACTCGCTGGGGCGCGCGCCAGCACGAGCGCGGAGGGCACGAGGTCGTCGCGCGCGGCCAGCACCAGCAGCGCGGCCGGCGGCAGGTCTTGCGGCCACAGGCACTCGCGGTGCCACACGAAGCGCCGGCAGAACGCGGCCGCAATGACCGGGTCGCGCGAGAAGAGAAAGCGCGCCGAGTCGACCGCGCCCAGCAGGCTGCCCAGCGCGCCGGGCGCCGGGCGCTTGTACACGAAGTTGGCCAGCAGCTGCGGGTGGCACGTCAGCATCGCGACCGGGTCGATCAGCACCTGCGCCGCGGCGTGAACACGTCAGGGGGTCAGCGCAGATTCGGTGAGAGCGCAGGAGGGCCGGTGCATGCTGCCGCGGCCGCGGCCCGACGGGCTGCCCTGCGCGTCGTGCTCTTCGTAGGCGGGCCCTGAGCTGAAGGGACACGCAATGCACTACACTTGCACACAGCTGCGACGCTTGTTTGCGCATATAGATCTAGGGCGTGCAAAAAGGGAGATAACATCTAGATAAACGTGCACACGTGCAGCGCGGCGGATGCTGCACACAAGCACGTGGCCGAGGCAGAGCGGGTTGTCACTGTGCTGCCAGGGCCACAGCCACTTCTGCCGCAACCCAACAGACCACAGCCGACTTGGAACATGGGCACAGGGAGAGACCCTTTCAAGGGGACATTTTGAAGGGCATGCGCGCGCGCGCCATGGACTGGACGAGCGGGCGGTGCAGGCGCAGCAGGTGGCTGCACACGAACGTGCCGTAGCTGTGGCCGACCACGGCCGCGCGGCGCCAGCCGGCCGCGGCCAGCGCCGCCGCGGCCGCGCCCGCGACCGCCTCGGCGCCCACCGCGTCCGTGGACAGGCCCACGCTGACGTGCGGCGCCTCCAGCAGCACCAGCGGGCGCGACGGGAACGCGCGCGCCATCTCCACCAAGAAGTGCAGGTACGGCGTCTGCCGGCGGGGATGGGCGCAGGGTTATACTCCCAAATGAACTCGGAAAAAAAAAACTTTTACTGGGGTTTTTTTGGTCTGTGAGACCCTGCAGGGCGGCGCTGTGACGGAGCGCGCGCATACTGCGGCGCCTGCCGCGCGCACAGGCAGGGCCACGGCGGCATGCAGCGTCCTTCAGTAGCAGCAGCGGGCGCGCTGGAATGCGCGCCCTGGAATAGGGTTGCCAGGCGCCGCTCAGGGCATCTGCAGTGCATGGGTCCGCAGCGACTTAGTGTGCATCATGCCCTCTCTCACCCGGCATGGTGCACGACGCCTCGGCGCCCATGCAGACTCTCCTGAGCTGACGTGCAGTCCGGGGGGGGACTTGCAGATGGTTTGCCCATCCGCCGTGCGGCAGATTGACCAGACGGCCTGCTTGGCGCGGCCTGAGGCGCGCTGACAGTGGCTCCTGCCGCACAGGGAACACGCAGGGCAGCGCGCGCGCTGCGTGCCAGCCCGAGGCCGACGCCGTGGAGGAAGAGCAGCGGCACGTCGCCGGCGGCGCTTGCCGCGTTGGCGGCTGCCGCACAGCCCGCCAGGGCGCGCATGTGCACGCCGGCAGGCGTGCGCGCATGCTTGGGCGTGCGCGCGTGCGCCCGCGCTGGCATCCGGACCCAATACCGGTACCCCTGACCAGCAGCAAAGCTGTCAGCATATAAGCTATCAGTAAGGCACTCACCTCCCCCCCTGGATGCTGACAACAACTTGTGTGCACAGGTCAGTCTTAAGGCTGCTTCTACACCGGACGCCATATCAGTGATGTGGCAGTACCACCGGCCCAGCACCCAGCCTAGGGCGTTTTTGCACATGACAATACACACAGGCACCTGTATTGCCACTCGCCAGCGCTATTCATCATGCGTCATGCTCACGGAGATACTGTGAGCGTGGCACGTCAGCTGCACATGCACTCGCTGCAAAGTGCCTGCTTTACTGCACTGCACCACGCAAAGCCGCGCGGCCAGCGGGCCCTGCACGACCGGCAGCAGTCAGGGCGTGCGCAGCGCAGCGGCGCCTCCGGCGCAAGCTCTTTGCAGCCAGCGCGGCCCGGCGCCCGCGCACCTGGCAGCGCGCCGCGCGGAAGCCCAGCGCGCGCAGCGCGGCGCACGTGCCCGCGCGCATCGCCTCCGCGCCCGCGTGCACCGCCAGCGGCTTCCACAGCGCCGGCAGCGGCTCCCACAGGTGCGCCATGAAGCGCAGGCCGGCCGTGCGGCCCGGCGGGAAGGCGGCGCCGTGCCGCTCCTCGACCGCGTCGATGTACGCGCCGAGCGCGCCGCGCTCCTGCCGCGCACCGGCGCCGTCAGCCGCACTTACGCGAGCGGCAGTCTTCCGCTGTGCGGCCGCTTTGACACAGACAAGCAGAAGAAGCACTTATGGCAGCAAGCTACGGGCTGACGGCGTGACAGCATGAAGAGACGCACCGACGTAGTGTCAGTGCGGTCTATAGCACAAGTAGCCTGCAAGCGTCACAGGAGCAGCTAGTCACCGCAGGTTGCCCTGCCGTAGACGCGCAGCGGCAGGGCGGGCACCTGCGGCGTGATGTCCGCCCAGGGCCGCGCGTGGAAGCCGTAGGCGACAAAGTCCTGCACGTTGCCGCGGCGGATGGCCTCATAGGGCGCGCCGCGGAACCAGCCGCTAAAGTAGTCCTCCGCAGTCAGGCCCGCGTCGGCCAGGTCCAGCAGGCGGCGCTGCAGGGGGACAATATCCGCAGGCGCCACCGCCGCCGCGCCGGGCGCCACCGGCGCGTTGAGCACCGTGTACCTGCAAAAGTGCAAACGCACTGGTGAGCACAGCTGCATTCCAGGTGTGCACCTCTCCTGGCTCACTTGGGGGTCCGGTGTGCTCGGCGCGAGTCAGGGGACACTGTCTGTGACAGTGCGGGCAGTGGCGCGCTGCGCACAGCGCATGCATGCGGAGTCTGTGCGCTCTCGGCCGGCACGCACCTCCAGGACTGGTAGAAGGCAAAAGCGACCTCTGCAAGCGCGCATACGGCACCAGCTCGCAGCCACCAAGGCCCCAGGGTAAGTGCGCCGTAGGCGCAGGCAGCGCTTAGGCACAGGCCGCCAGCCTGCAGCTTGCTAAAGAGCAGCATTGGATCGCTGTGTGTGCGCTTCGGGGCCACTGCGCAGGTCCCAGTCCGTTAGTCTGCTCGACAACTCGCGTGCCTCTGCACCGATCGGACTCCGCTGTCGATTGTATATAATCCGGTAACTCACGAGAATAAAACTTACACCTTCTTAGTGCCAAGGTGCCAGCAGCACACGCTCAGCACTGAGCTCGCTCGGGGCAAGATGGACTCTGAGCCACATAGTCCGATCTCATCAACTCAGGAGCATGCACATGCTCCCGCATGCAACAGCAAAAGCTACAGTAGAAAGGCAACAGCGGTCCGTCCGTCAGCGGCTACAGGCGCCACAGGTTTTTCTGAGAGTATGGTCTAGAAATCTGAAGTACAATTACAGAACAGGCACAGACAAGCAGGCTCACACACACGACAAAAAAACACCCCCGCACCAGTACCTAGCCCCCTGCGCTCGCCCCGGCGGGCTGCGCGCGCCCGACCTCGGCGTCGCGCCGGGGCCGCCCGCGGCGTCGCTGCGGCAGGCCCAGCAGGGCCGCCAGGGCGCCCGCCCCGTGCCGCCGGATGGCGTAGCGCAGGTCGTGCCGACCCGCGCGCACCAGCTCAATGTCGCTGGGCAGGCGCTGCAGCCCGTGCTGCGCAATGTGCTCGCGCAGCGCGTCCGCGGCCCGGCCCGCGTCGTCCCAGTGCCTGACCCCGCCGCGTGACGGGGTTAGCTGGCGCCCCGGCACCGCACCCTGTGCTGCCTGTCTGCGCGGAAGCGATGTGTTCGCGCAGCGCGTCCGCGGCACGGCCCGCGTCGTCCCAGTGCCTGGCGCTGCCGCGCGAGCGGGTCAGCTGGCGCCCAACGTTGCACCCAGTGTTGCGTGTCTGCGCGGCAGCAGCCTGCATGCATGCGCCTGCCGCCTCCAGCTCAGGCTCTGCTGTGGAGGTCCATGCGGAGCTTGCGCCAAGATCAGTACTCTGCCTTGGAAAATTGAATCATTATGAAGCACATTTCCAGCCGTTATCAGCCAACTTTGCCTGTTCCGGGCCATGCTTCCGCAGCGAAGCCGCAGCCACGAGCCTCCTCCTGGTGCTTGACGCTACCTCCCAAGCACCCTCCTGTGGCTCGCCTCTGCAGCGCACAGCTAGCAGGCGATGCATGAAGTTACCACCACGCGCTACAGGTTAGCAGCGAGTGCAGACAGCATTCGCTGAGCGGGCATGGAGCCAGGGGTGCAGCATACGCGGGAGCAGGGCATGCACGGGAGCCCGCCTGTACGCGCGGCGCTGCGTGGCGAGTCCGGCGCGCGCCGCAGCCGCGCCGTACCCGCCCGCGGCCACGACCGCGGCCATGACGTCAGCGTGGCCGGCGGCCGCCAGGTCGCCCGCGCTCGGCATCGTGAGCGCGCCGCGCCGGCGGCCGAGGCGCAGCGCGCGGGAGAGGCGCCGCAGCTCGGCGCTGAGCGCGCGCGGCTCGCCGCGGCCCAGCAGCGGTCGCGGCCACGCGGGCGGGCGCTCCAGCAGCTCCGCGACCTGCGCGGCGCGCGCGCGATCGTGTGACCCGGTAGGGTTTGCGCGGAACCTGACGGTTTCTCACTGATGTGCTTCTGCTGGAAAACGAAGCACCAACGCGAGTGTCTTCGGGTCCCAGCCTCTCCAACACCCCGCATGCACACTTCTATGCTTCGGAAAAAAGGCAGCGGCGGCTGCGCGGGCCATGGGAGGCGGCGGTGGCGCGGGCGGGGCGCGCGCCGCGCGGTAGCCGCCCCAGTACGTGACGGCGTGGTGCAGGTCGTAGCGCCCGGCGGCCATCAGCGCGCGACAGCTGGGCATGACGCGGTCATCCTCGTGCTCCAGCAGGAGCCAGTCGCCGCCGCCGCCGCCGCCGGCGTCCGCCAGCGGCACGCGCTGCAGCGGCGTCGGCGGCTCCCAGATGATGCGCCCGGTCACCTGCGGCGCGCGCGCGGCGCTCAGGCGCCCGGCCCCTGCCGTCCTGCATGCGCATGCGTGCCGAGGCAGCACGTGCGTCTCGCCCTCTCGTCCTCGCTCATCACACTTCCTCGACGCGCGTCATGAAGCAACAAACTCTCAGGCCCACAGGTCGCTCAAGGGCAGCCTCGCGTCCGGACTAGTACCAGCACAGGTCTTCCCAGTCCATGTAAATCTTGCAAAACTAGCCACATGCGGCCGTGCCGAGCAGCACCTGGTTGTAGTAGTAGGGGTCGCCCGACTCGTCGTCGCGGAACTCGGCCCAGCTCGCCGACACAAACGTCGCGAGCTCCTGCGCGCCGACCCCATGCATCGGCAACGCTGCGCAGCCGCTTGCCGAACGCGCACAGAGGTCACAGTGCTGCCGGAGGAGTGCGTCTGGAAGGGGCGGAAACAGGGGCGCTGCCGCAGACAGCCAGGTTCGGCTGCTCGGCGGGCCGCGCGCTCCGGCCCAGCCTGGCTCGCAGCGGCCGGCGGACCCCGTCGCAGACCGGGCCACGTGGGCGCGCGAGCACCCCCAGGAGCACCTATATAACACTCACTCCAGTCCTGCCACTCCTGCCAGCGCCCTGCGGCGGCTGGCAGGGCGCGCGCCCCGCGCGCAAGAGCACGCGCCCGCTCCAGGCTCCGCCAGGCCGTCCCAGAGGCCCTGCCCGACCCTACCCTAGGCGCGCGCCTGCTCCAGGCTCTCCTGGCTGTCCCAGAAGCCCTTGGGCCGGCGGCGCGCGCGCAGGCCGAGCTGCTGCGCGACCTCCAGGAAGCCGCCCGCCGCCTGCACCTCGCGCACCAGGTCCGCGCGGCCCGCCGCCGCCAGCGCGCGTCCCGTCGGCATGTACGGCGCCGCGCCGAGCCGCCTCGTCGGCGGCGCATACTCCTGCGCGGGGAGGCGCGGCAGGCGCGGCGTGGAGGGGCAGGAGAGGATGTCGAGTCCCATGAGCACATGAAGAGGGAGAAGCAACCGCGCTGCCAGCGGGAGAGCGTGCGGGACGGCTGGCGGCCTGCGCCGCGGGTGTACAGCAGCAGCCGGCCGCGCTTGCACGGACGAACCGGACGCCCGCCGCTGTCCCAGCAGCAGCCGGGGACCGTCGGTGGACGTGCGCGGGCGCTGCTCGCCGCGCCAGGGCGGGGGCGCGGCCCGGCGCCGCACCAGCAGCAGCGGGCGCAGGTGCGCGAGCAGCCGGCGCCTCCGGCCCAGCTCCAGCAGCCCGGGCGGCGGCCGCAGCAGCGCCGTCCGCGCGCCTGCGTCCAGCTGCGGCACGATCTCGCGCACGAACGGCACCAGGTGCTCCTCGCGCGCGGCCGCGCCGCGCGCGTCGCCGGCCGCCGCGCCGACCACGCGCAGCAGCGGCGCGGCGCCCTCGCCGACGTACACCACCTGCCGCGCGCGCCCGCGCCTCTGTCCCGCGCGCGCCTGCGTCTCTGTCCCGCAGGCTGTGGCAAGGGGGCGAGCACGAGGGCAGCCACTGCACGCTTTTTTCACGACCCCGCGCGCGCCACCTGTGGGCGCCGGGCAAAGCGGAGAGGGAGGCGGCGCGGCGGCGCGCCTCCTCGACCACGCCGACGAGCGTGCGCTTGGGCAGCTCCAGCACCGCCCAGCCGACCAGCAGCTCCGGGTCGTTGAGCGGCTGGCTGGCGATGCGCTTGCGCGCCTCCTCCGGGAGGCTGCACCGCGCTGCGCCGCCTGCGGAGCAGACACACAGTCTGCCGCTGTGCTAGGTTTGGCTGCTGCGTCGCAGGGGCGGCGGCCGCAGGTCGTGCGCCTCACCTGGCCGCCAGCCACGTCGCTGCCCGCGTGCCCACCGAAGCGGCGGGACCGCCGTGAGCCTGCGTACAAGTGTGGCAAGCGTTGAAGAACGTCGGTCAACTGATCCAGGGCCTTCAAGTGTGTCTTCACACAGCAGCAAGCGCTCGACACGCATATCCAGCGTCCACACCTGAGCAACACCTGCGGGCGCGCCGCCGGTGGCGCAGCCAGCAAGCGGTACCGCATGTCATGGGCGTCTAGCGATGCTTGTGTTGGTTGCGTCCGGGTGCTCTGACTGGCGCACGCCTGAGACTCGAAACCCTGCCAATATCCCACCTTTCGTACTACGCTCTGCTCGCTGCGCAAAGCAAGCTAGGACTCTCAACACAGACCAGCGTCGCCTTCTTTTCTAGTTCTTGGCTGAAGCCTTGCAAGCCCTGCCAGAGGAGGGCAAGAAGCAAGGCGCGCGCGTTTGCCTCTTGTATCAGCAGTGCGCAAGCGCGGCAGCATCTGCGTGCCCTACAGCGCGCTCAAGGAGGCTATCCGCTGCTAGTATTGGCGCTGCTTTGTGCCCTCACAGCGGGTGGAGGTATGTTTCGCGTCTTGCCCCTCTTGTGGAGCCCTCTGCATACATAAGGAATGAGGTGCCCAGCCTTGTGGACTGGCGCGCAGCCTGCCTTCCTGCCTGTCGGCAGCTTGTGGACGCATAGAGCCTTGCTTCCTCCGGCACCTTGACGCGCGCATGGGATGCACAGTCACGACAGGACCTGCCGCCCGACGCAGGGGCGCAGCACGGTGCACAGGAGAGGGAGCAGCGCTGCGCCAAGCTGAGCGCGCGCGCATCCCGACACGTTGGCTGTGGAGGCGGCTGCGGCGCCATGCTCCTGAGGGAGCGAAGCTGTTGAGGCGCTTGCGCGCACGAGCGGAGAGGGAGCGGCAGGAGGCTCTGCAGCACAAGCAGCAGCGCAAAGGAAGGGGGGAGCGGCGCAGCGCGTGAAGCGCGCCGCGTCTCAGCATGTTGTGCTCCGCGTCGCTGCGGTGGGCCGCCGTGGTGGCCCTGCTGGTGGCCGCTGCGACGATGGCGGCCGGCCAGCCGCACATGTACGCCTCAACCACGACGAGCGGGCGGATGTCCGTGCGCCGGCGCGCCAGCCGGGAGTTCATGACCGCGCGCTCGCCGTTGCTGCAGGTGCCCAGCCGCCCGCCTGTCCGGCCCAGCGGCTCGCCATTGACTCCAGGGCCACGCGGCAGTGCTGCCTGCACTCGGCGGCTGCCAGGGGCCGGCAGCAGCTTGACTCAAGCGGACATGCTCATTTCCGCTTCGTCCACAGGGAAACGATGTCGTGAGGTGGCATGAAAAAGGATCGGAGCGCCGCGCATCTTATGAATCAGAAAACATTCTGACGCGCCGCGGCCGCGTGCGCGCAGGCCTGGGACAGCTTCTGCCACCGCGCGCGCGTGTGCGGGCAGCACCCGCAGGTGCCCTGGAAGGCCTACCTCATCACGCTGCCCGGCGACGAGGCCAAGGCGGACTTCTCGCTGGCCCAGCTGCGCGGCCTGGGCCTGGAGGTGGAGGTCGTGCACGGCATCAACAGCACGCAGGCGCGGCTCCCGCGCGCGGCGGGCGGGGTAGGGCTAGGGTAGGCTGTAGCCCAATAGCTTGTGCTCAGGCCATGGGCCTGGAGGTGGAGGTCGTGCACGGCTTCAATAGCATGCAGGCGCGGCTCCTGCTGTAACAGCACGCAGGCGCGGCTCCCACATCTGTATCACGCAGGCGTAGCACGCAGGCGCGGCTCCCGCATCAGCAGCACGCAGGCGCGGCCTGCGCGCGGCGAGCAACCCCTGTGCTCAGGCCGTCGCGGCCGCTGCTGCCTCCAGCGCACATATAGAATCCAGAGTACAGTGGATGGCTTGGATATGGGGGAAATCCTTTCACGTCGTGCAGAGCACGTATGCGCTTTGGCGCTCCTGCAGAGAGGGACCCCGCGGACGCGCTGTTACGGTTGCTAGGGATGCCTGCCGGCTGGAGTGTCTGCCCTGCCGAAGTCCTTCTGGTCACGCCTCGGCAACAACATTTTGCGGCGGGACGGCGGGTGTGTCAGCCGATGACACCCCATGCGCTGTTCGGCGCCTTGCGCTTGCGCGCGCAGACGCGTGCGACCGCAGCCCGCAGTGCGCGCGTGGGCGTCGGGGGGCGTCGGGGGGGGCGCGTGCATGACTGCAGAGCGTGCGCACGCGCGCAGGCGGGGCCGCCCGACAAGTACGCGGAGTGCCTGCCGGCGGGCGCGGCGACTGACTGCCAGTTCGGCCTCACGCTCGCGCACCGCAACGTCTGGCAGGCCATCGCGCGGGCCAAGCAGGGCGCGGCCTGGGTGTTCGAGTGCGCCCCGGCGCAGCACGCCCGAGCAAATGCAGGCTCGCCGCAGGGCTGCGAGCTGCACCGGTCTGCAGGACTCCCTGGTGCATACAGGATGCCACTTGTAGGTGGTCGGCTGCGCCCCTGCACAGCGCCCTTACAGATGCATGCTCGCCACAGAGCTGCAACGCGTGCCGGTCTGCAGGACGATCTGGTGCGAGACGGGGTGTGGCGGCGCCACTGCGCGCCCATGCATGCGGATCACCCCTGCGCATCCCCGCTCTCTGCCTCCAGCGCTGGATGGACGATGAGCGGCTGCGCTGCTAGCCGGTGGCATGTCGTAGAACATGCCTGCGTGGGGAGCGATGGGGCGGCTGAAGCAGGCCGCCGTGCGCGCAGGGACGACTTTGTCCTGCACGACGACTTCCTGTCGCTCTTCCCGCAGTACTGGGCGAGCGTGCCGCTCGGCTTCGACTATGTGGTGGTCGGCCAGATACCGCGCCATTTTGATACCGGCAACTACACCGTGCAAGGTGCTGCCCAGTTACATTCAGCTCTCGAACATGAGCGCAGGCAACCACGCTGAAGCACTCGGGCTGGACAAGCCTTGCATGCCAGGGCTGCACGGTGTCAGTCAATGGTGCTCTTGTTTTGCAGCACCAAATGGCCACAGTGTGGGCTGCCATCTTTGTTGCAGGGCTGAAATGCGCATTGCGCCTGGCGATGAGCAGCACACAAGGCGGACGCCGTCGCGGCTGTCGCACAATGCAGGAGCGTATCAGGAGCGTGTCACAGGCGTGCCGGCGGCCGGGCGCTGACGAGCGCGCGCGTGCGCGCGCAGCCGCGCCGGAGCTGCTGCCCTGGGGCACGCACGCGTACGTCATCGGTGCGGCGCAGGCGGAGCGCATGGCGCGGCTGGCCGACCTGCTGGTCGCGCGCAGCGCGCACCCGGTGGACGAGATGCACACGACCACGTGGCAGCTGGACGGCGAGGACATCAAGATCGACCATTTCCTCTCGCTCGTGTACTCCAACCTCACCGTCGCGGCCGAGCGCAGCAGGCGCGCACCTACCCTACCCTAACCCTACTGCATGGCAGCTGGACGGCGAGGACGTCAAGATCGACCACTTCCTCTCGCTCGTGTACTCCAACCTCACCATCGCGGCGGAGCGCAGCAGGCGCGCCGCGCGCGCGCCCAGGCCGGCCCCATGCGCGCGCCGGGCCGGCCGCGGCGGCGCCGCGCGCGAGCGCGCGCCGCGTCACCGCAGCGCTCGCCGGGTGTGGCGCGGCGACCGCCAGATCATGGATGGTTGCATGGGGGTCGCCCCGCATGCGGCCGCTTGCAGGCCCAGCATCAGCGGAAAACCCGGATGCAGCACAACGTCTGTGTCAGAGCAGACATGCCATGCGGTGCTGTCGTACGTCGCAGCGCAGAGTGCTGCGGGTTCATTGAGCGTGCCGCGTGTGCAAGACGCGGTCGCCGGCGGCGCAGGTGGCTCGTGTTTGACTCGCCGCCCGACACGCCGTTCCGCCTGGGCAACGTGACGTGGGCGCGGCATGGCGGCTGCGAGTGCAACTGCGACGACGTGGACCAGTGCGCGCGATACGGCCTCGCGCCCGCCGTCGGCACGGGCCTCGCCGCGCAGCACATCTGCCGGCGGCGCGTGGAGGAGGCGCGCCCCGCTCGCGCCGCGCGCCGGGCACCGCCAGGGCGCGCGTGCCATGCAGGCGCACGCGCCGGGGGAGCCGGGTGTGCTCGGCCATCAGCCCAGCGGCGCCTGTCGGAAGCAGGACGCACGCTGTCCTCATGTGGTGCATGCAGCATCTAAGCAGCATGCATGGTAGCTGTCTGGCCCTAACCCTACACTACCCTAGCCCTACACTACACCACTAAACCTATCTGTCCAGCGCCGGAGTCTGACGGCGCCGCGGTTGCCGGCGCAGGTGGTGCGGTGGCAGCAAGCGCTGCCGCCGCTCGTCGCGGCGGGCCGCGTGCAGCCGTGCGCGGACCTGCAGAGCTGCGGCGCGTTCGTGTGCCCCTGGGAGGAGCTGTACGGCGCCGACGTGGACGACGGCGCGGCCAGCGAGATCTGACCGCGGCGGCGGGCGGCAGCCGCGCGGGCTGCAGGCTGCCGTGCAGTGCAAGCGCAGTGCGATTTCATTTGAGTAGCGCGGCAGCTGCTCCGCCCTGCACCGGAGAGGGCCGCCAGGCAGCGACCAATTGGCGGGCCTGCGCCTGCGGCTGTGTGGTATCAGCGCCGTGTCGCTGGCGCAAACTGCTCCGGGCAGGGACCCCAGGGGCGGGGCTTGTGGGGCCGCCCGCAGACTCCGGCGACAGAGGTGTGGCGGTACCAGTGCGGGGGCTTGTGGTCCGCCCTGGCGCTGCACAGATTGTTCGGCAGCGTCAGTCGGCGGCCGCGCCCCTTCTTTTCTACTTTCTGGGCAGGTGTGGGCAGTCGAACATACGCCGCTGCGTTGCGCGGGCAAGGACGGCTTGCGGCCCGCTCGGGTCAGGGCTCGCTCAGTAGCTAGGTGCAGGCTGTAGATGAACTGTAGATTACAGTCTGCACTCTCTTTAGTGAACTGATAGCACAGGCGCACGGCGCTTGCTGGGCCGCGCAATGCCTGGCATCACGCACTAGCTGACCTTGAGCTGCTCTTTGGGCGTGCTGCCCGTGGCTTTGTCGCCACGGGCGACAAAGGCTATGCGTGAGCTTGTCTATTCCCACCAGTGTTCCTTGCCTTGACACTGTCTGCAAAAGCTCTGAGCGCTTCCACATGCTCCAAACAGGAGGCCAACTGCGCAACTACATGGGTAGTCTAAGCGGTGCACGATGCAGCGTGCACGACACCACAGGCCCCCTGAAAGTAACAAGAGCTAGCGCTGCGCGCTGCACAGAGCTTTTGCAGCTGCTGCAGTCATGATGAGGGCCAGCTGGACCCTTAAGGCCAAAAGCTTTGTGGCTTTTGAGAGGCGCTTAGGCACAAGTTGTGCCGCACAACAGTCTCCCGTCTTCAGCGGTGCACTTAGTTCTACCGCTATGATGGACTGCGCTGTCGGTAGCGCGGTGGCAGACTGACTCGGGTACGCGGCGCTCCAGTGTTTCTTGATGTGGCTTGATCGAGCAACGGGCCTGGGCGGACAGTACCCTCAGAGCCCTGTAGCTTTGACAAAGCAATGCTGACTGCATACAGCAGCCCGGCGTACTTGTGCAACGCATCACATGACTGCTTCAGCTTGCCTGCTTTTGCAGCGCACTTCTGCCTGCAAGTACACGGCCCTGTACTGGCCTTGCAAGGGTAGTGCGCTGCGCGCATCCAACCAGGGCAAGAAGCTGCATCCGTCATGCGCTGTGCGCGCTGCCCTTCGATTACTTCTCGACATAAAGTGCGGGACCCACTCCTCTCGTTCGCGTGCAGGGCTCCGACACGATGCGTGCGACCAGAGCGCGCTCAGCAGCCCCGGCGAGCAAGCGTGAAGCCGCTGCAAAGCCCACGCTCGCTGCCGCGCAGCCCGCAGGCGCCAGCGCGCACGCCGACGGGTCGGACGCGCCCGCGCCGCACACGCGCAGGCCTGCGCCTGGGGCCGGAGTGGCCGGAGCGGCCATGGCAGGCGATGCGCCGGAGGCCGACGGCCTGACAGCGCCGCGGCGCAGCGGCCGTCTCACAGACGCCGGCCCCGCCGCCGCCGCCGCCGCGCCCGCCAGCATCTTCCCCCTGCCCGCGCCGCGGCCCGCGGCGCGGCCGGCCGCAGCCGCGCCGCGCGGC
>JAABUV010003350.1_pt1 | contig 20496 bp, 33 predicted proteins | sample 5559971 | NCBI WGS metagenome assembly JAABUV01 (sample SAMN10711881, study PRJNA513362) | rock metagenome | isolation source: Antarctica rocks | place: Antarctica: Victoria Land, Knobhead nord | collected 2015-12-19
ACAAGCTGTGGCTGCCGTGCTGTCACGGGGCTTGGGTCTGCAGTCTGTGCACCCGTCTCTTGGAGATTGCATCACGTACATGCACTAGCACCAGCATGCATGCTGTTCTGCGTGAGTTCTCTGTGGTATTCAAATTGCGCGGTGCGATGCTGCAGCTCGCGGGTTGCCCTCCGTGCAGATGGCCAGCTGCAGCCGCACAGGCCCTGGCCTTCGTCACGCCGGGCAGCGCCGGCTGTCCCAGCGGCATGTGCCCAACATGCAGGCCCGGCAGGCGCCGCCGGAGCGCGCTCCCAGCGCCGGCGCGCCCGCGCGCAGGTGCACGCGCGGAACCTGGCGCCGGCGCTGGCGTGGGCGGGCGCGCACCGGGAGCGGCTGCGCGCGCGCGACGCGCGCGGCGCCGAGGCCTTCGAGTTCCAGCTGCACCGCCTGCACTTCCTGCGCACGCTGCAGCAGCAGGGCGCGCGCACGCCGCTCGCGCCGCCCTCCCGCGCTCTGCCGCCCTCCGCCTGGGCTGCGCTGCCCTGTCCTGCCATGCTCATGGCAGCACGCATCGATGAGTCCAAAAGCAAGATTTATGTAAGACTTATTCACCCTTTGCAGCCTCGGCCTCAGCATGCCGAGGCTGCATGTCCTCGCTTGGAAGTAAGCGGATCGCGCCAGGCAAGCAGCCGCAGCACGCCCGCACAGCCTTGCGGCTGGTGCAGCCAGGCGCTGAGCCGCGGCTGGCGTGCGGCAGGCGCGGTGGCGGCTCTGGGCTACGCGCGCGCGCACTTCACGCGCTTCCAGGCCAGCGCGCTGGCGGACATCCGGCGCCTGATGGGCTGCCTGTGCTGGGTGCGGCGGCCGGGCGCGTCGCCGTACGCGGACCTGATGGCGCCCGCGCACTGGGACGCCGCCGCGCGCGAGTTTGCGCGGCAGTGCTGCGGCCTGCTCGGCCAGGTGCGGCGCTCTCGCCCGCGGCCGCTGGAGCTCACAGCTCCGCGGGGCGGCTGTGTGGGGCCTCCGCTTCTCATGCGCTTCGCGCGAGACCTGCCCCCGACCTGCACCCCGAGTGCGCTCAGTGCTCGCTGCAAAGCGAGTGGGCCGAATCCTGGCACCTTGCCGGCACACACGCCGGTTCTGATCGCTTGCGTAAACTTGGATTTAGGATTGGGCGAAGGGAAGCGCGTGCATGCAGCACCGACTCTTCCCGGCTCAGCGGGGGCCTGCGGGCGCGCGCGCGCAGTCGTGCGAGAGCGCGCTGCTGGTGGCGGTCGCCGCGGGCAGCGCGGCGCTGCCGACGCTGCTCAAGATGGCGGCCGTGCTGACGGCGCAGGGCCAGGACTTTCGGGCGGGCGAGCAGCTGCCGATGGAGCTGGAGCTGGGGCGCGAGTTTGTGTTCCACAGCGTGTTTGCGTGCCCCGTGTCGCGCGAGCAGAGCACGCCGGAGAACCCGCCCATGCTGCTGCCGTGCGGGCACGCGCTCGCCAAGCAGAGCCTGCTCAAGATCGCGAAGAACAGCGGGCGCCCGTTCAAGTGCCCGTACTGCCCCATGGAGGCCACGCCGGGCGTGTGCCGGCACATCTTCTTCCCGGACGCGCCCTAGCGCGCGCCGCCGCGGCGGCGGCCGAGCGCTCGGCGGCCAGTGCATCTGCGCTCGGGTTGTCCGCCGGGCCGCCCCTGCGTGCTGCGGGTGAGCGTGGCGCCAGCGGCGAGCCTGTGCACGCCCTGGGCTGCCGTGGACATATGACGGGGCCCTGAGTGGGGCCCTGCTCGGCCCGCACGTGGTGGCATTTGCATGGGCTATGGGAGTTGTCTGCTGGCTGCTGATGCGCGGCAGCACAGTAGGTCACTTTCTGCGGGTGCATGTATTATGTAATGGTAGCACCGGTCAGCACGGTGTTGTACATTGCAGTAGTGTAGTCTTGTATTTGTGACGCTGTCCAGGGCTCTGTATCTCGACTGTGCAACCTTATCCTGCATGTGGGGTGGGGTGTGTAACCTGCCTGTTCCGCGCTAGCAGTGCTGCCACACTCTCCTGCGTATTTGCACACGCTCGTCGACGGTGCTCGCCTGTCGACCGTGCTCAGAGCTATAGAGGTTTTGGTGCTGCAGACCTCAGCACCCTGCATGCATGTAAGCGTGCGCAGACATGCCCAGCCTACAGCTGCTGTATGGAAGACCACGTCCCAAATCTGTCATGCGTACCTCCGCAATACCTCTTGTAGCCCAGCAGGTGATGCCGCTGCCCACGTCACATCTTCACAAGCTGCAGAAGCACGCTAACCACCATCTTTAACAGCACATGCCTGCACCTTGTGGACAGCTGTGCATGCAAAGCCAGAGCTCAACCCCTCACAGTGTCTTTACAAAGCGTGTGTTTGCCATGAGACAGGCAACAAACTGTGTTTTTCTAGTGGCGCTATACACCAGCGCCAGTTCAGGCTCGAGGGAACAGTCAATACAGTGCCAGCCGGTGCACATCCAGCAGGCAACAGCAATCAAGCCTGCGCAGTCAGGCCAAACAGTACTGTCCGAGCAGGCGACCACACACGCTGCATGCTGTTGTGTACAAGCAGCGGGCTGTCACGCACAAGCGACTAGTGCAGCGCAGCCCTTGCGGCGCCAGGGCAGTGCAGCGCCGATCACGCCGCCGGCGCCGCGGCCACTTCGTCCGGCGGCTGCACGATCGTGCGCAGCAGGCCGCCAGAGTACGCAAACGACTTCTCAGTCTCGTCCAGGCAACGGTCCTTCTGCTCGCGCGTCCACGCCTCCGCGACGTCGTTGAGCCGGTCGCGGACCGCGTCCAGCTTCGGGCGCACCTCGCCGTCGTACCGGTAGAACTCCAGCTCGCGCCCGTCCAGCAGCATGCCCGCAACCTGCGGCGTGCGTATGCCTCCTTGACATGAGGAAGCCTTCCACCAGTGTTCTGCGCAGATATGCCTGTCGCGACGGGCTCTTTGCATAAAGCGTCGACTTTTGCGGACTCGAGCAGCAGCTGGCGAGGACGACTGCTCATCTGTGCTGCCGCCCCATTGTCCAAGGTTTCGCACAGCAGACCCCGGAACAGCAGCACAGGGGCCAGACAAGCACTGCTCACAGGAGAACGCAGCAGGAAATTGCAGCTGTCTGCGGTTGGGCGGACAGGAGGGTCTGCACCTTCATGCCGATCATGCGCCCGCCGGCAGTGTGCGCAAAGTAGATGTTGTAAAAGTGGCAGAGGAAGGCCTGCGGGTTGGCATCCGCGAGCTCTGCCAGTAGCCTGAGACCCGCACACGGCGTGTGAGGGCAACCCGGAGGAGGCAGTGCATCCTTCTATGCTTTGCTACCTGCAACGAAGCCCCCTGCCCCTTGCCACAAGCAGAAAGCTAACAGAGTTTCTCAGCAAGGTGCGGTCCAAGCAGTACACATGCTGCCCCATGCGCAGTTTCCAGGCAGAGCGGATAGCAAAAGGCCCGGCTCCACTGGGAGCATAACGAAGCACCTCGCATATGAGCGCCCCGGCCCGTCGTCTGACAGGCAGACTGGCGCAAGCCCAAACTCCTGCTGCATCCAGGCAATGTCCTGTTCCAGTGCAGCCGAGCGCTCCAGTCCCGTATTGCGAAACAGCTCATCTGCGCCCCGCAGTGCTGCTTGGCCAGTGTGCTGGGCTCGAGCACAATTTCCAGAGGCTTGAGCAAACAAGCACGATGCGTGGAGAGCACATGTCAGTTCACCAGACAGCAAGCATTGCTGCAAAACTTTCACTTGGAGACTTTGCGAGGCGGCCGCGTACACTCTGGGTGCGAGGCCTCGACCACTATGCGCTCCAGCATCTCATAGACCGCCTTCGACTCTGTCAGGAAGCGCAGGTACCCCTCTCGCGTCGGCTGCCACTGCCGAGAGCAAGGCACAGCCTGTCAAGCACCACGACCTTGCCCCCGCAAAGTGCCGCAGCAGTCCGCATAAACACACCTTCTGCCACGGGTTGTCTGCAGGCTTCTGCCCCTCCTTCGGCGCCTGGTCCTTGGTATGCAAGCGCATAGCCACGAAGCGCATCTCCTCCACGAAGCCTGGCGTGGGCCGAGCACTCCATCAGCAAGACGGGCAACGCGTATCTGAATCAGCAGGCGGCTACCACGCTCCTCCTGCCAGCCTGTCCCCCAGGGGGGCCCCGCACCCTTCTTCTCGCCAGGCCGCACTTTGCTCGGCGCGCTTGCGCTGGCTGCGCTGCACACCGCGCCTGCCCGTGCATATGCTGTCCGTGGCCGGGCGGGCAACCGCTGCAGGCTCAGCAGCGGCGGCCGACCCACCAGTGAGTGTCTGTGTGCATGGAACGTGAGCGGCAAATGCAACATGCTGCACGAAACAGCGCTTGCCCGCGCCCTGCGCCCTGGTACTCTGAGCAAGGACGATCTGCTGTCTCTGGCCTACAGCGAAAGCCAACCTGTGCTGATTATGCTGCGTGGACGCTTTTGTGTGGTGGTTCACTTTAAAACGCAGCCGAGAAGAAAGTGCGTCCAAGTCAGGCTGCATCCCTGCACTCTGCATGCACACTTTTTATTTATTTATTTTATTTATTCATTTCGATAGGTGCCCAGTGAGTCCACACTGCGCTGCACACAGGTGCATGCGTTGAGTTGGCGACGGCCAACACATGAGACAAGTGCTCTGCCAGCGCTGCTGCGGCAGTCGCGCTTGGTCGCGGCTGAGCGCGCGGTCGCCAGGAATGCATGCGTGGCCGGGTCAAGACGGCTCCCCCAGAGCCTCCAGGGCGGCCAGGACCGCCTCCAGCACATGCGCCCAGTGCGTCCAGTGCGTGCCGCCCTGGAGAGCGCGAGGCATGATGTCACAATGCATTGGTGGCAATGAATCAGCCAGGGCCAGAGCACGCGCATGCAGACGCAGCACACGTTCGCTACCTGGCAGTACACGACGTACGGAGGCCGCAGCGGGCCGTCGGCGCTGAGCTCGGCGGTGCTGCCGTCGATGAACGTGCCGTCGCCAAAGATGACCTGGTCGCTGTAGCCAGGCGTCGCACCTGTGCGCCTGATGTCAGGTACGCTGCTGTGCTGAGCGGCCGCATGAATACAATATAATGCCCAGTCCTGCCTGCTGATGGCAGGCAGGCAAGCCCCTTAGCGAAGCCAGGCTGCAAGGCCGCACGAGCCAAAGCACTAGGACGTGCTCGCCCAAACATCGCATGAGTCCCAAGCTGGCAAACAGACGCTGAGCAGGCCGCCTTGTTGCTTATTGAAGGGCTGGTCATGGCGAAACGCGCACACCCGGCTCCGGCTGCACGTACGCGCCGACGGGCGAGCTGCGCTGCACGGCGCGGCAGAACGCGACCATGCGCTCCGCGCTGCGCAGCTCCACGGCGGTGATGAACGAGCGCGCGCCCCCGCCGCCGGCCGGCCCGGGCGGCGGCGCGACGCGGAAGCCGCGCGCGGCCATCACGGCCGCGACCAGGCGGCCGCCCTTGAGCGCCTCGCCCACCATCTGCGGCGCCAGGAACAGGCCTGCGCGCGCGCGCGCGCGCGCGCCCGTGGCGCCCCTCGCGCAAGGCCGCGTGGGGCACGGAGCGGGCGAGCAGCACAGGCGGCGGCTCCGCGAGGCGGCCGCTCTGTTGATCCCCGACTCGCGGCTGCCGCCCTCTGGCTCGCACCGACAGTCCTTGACATGTGTGGTGACGCAGAGCCGGCACAGCGGTGGGCCCGAAGGCACAATGACTGGCCAAGCGTCATGCATCCATATACGAGCGGCGGGGCCGCCGCAGGCTCGGCCCGCAAGCGTCGTCAGCAGCATGGCAGCCGTGGAGGCTGCAACGGGCCAGGGACTAGGGTCGACAAGATCACGGGCCGCGCCTTGGAACATGAGGCGGAGCATGCCGCCAGACACGCAGCCGGCGTCCACGCCGACGCCGGGCGCGGTGAGCCGCGCGGCGGCGGCCGCCACGAGCGCCGCGCGCCCGGCGATGTAGCCGCCGCCGGGCACGATCGTGCCGCCCGGGCTCTTGATGAGGCTGCCGGCGGCCATGTCGGCGCCCACCTGCGCAGCAGCAGTGTGTGAGCCATTGACCGACAGAGTCATAGCTATCTGTGCCATGCGGGAGCCTGCGCCTGCCTGTGCGCTGCTGGCTGCGGGGCCAGCCACAGTAATCCTGCTAATGAGGGGGTGCCTGAGCGGGGTGCGCCAGCATCTGCACTCGGGGCTGGCTGTGCAGCAGCAGCCGCGTGATCACGCTCACAGCTGTGTGCCAGCATTGACAGGGCGGCATGCTGCAAGACCGTCTGGGGCCCGCAGCTTGCAGCCACTGCAGCGCTGCCAGAGGCGCGCGCATGCGTGAGCGCGCTGGGCGTGGGGCGCACCGAGCAGGGCTCGCGGTCCTCCGTAAATTCGCCGTAGCAGTTGTCCACGACCACTACGACCCGCGGGTTGGCCCGCTTGATGACTTCGATGGCCGCCTGAACATCAGCGATGCTCAGCGTCGGCCGCAGCGCGTACCCGCAGGAGCGCTGGATGAGCGCCACGCGCACGCCTGCGCGACTGGCGGCGCGCGTCGCCGCTCAGGCGCCCCGCCGCGCGCGGGGCGCTCGCGCAGCCGGCTTGCAGTGTTGTGCCACCCATGCACCACCCTCGCTGCGGATGCTCACCCAACAACAAATTGTGTTTTTAATGGCTCCAGCGCGGTGACTGGGGCTGCTCTGGCTGCGTTATGACTCCGCCAGCCAGACGGCAGGCAGGCCACCACACACGACCCAGCTGGACAGCAGCGAATATGTGAGCACATGCAGGCATCGCGGCCCTGGCACGAGCATTGCGTGAGAAGCAGAGAGGCTCACGGTCGTGGCTCCGGACGGCCTGTTCGAGCGCGCCTAGGTCCACCAGGCCCTCTGCCGTGAGCGGCACCTCCCTGTAGTGCACTCCCCACTCGCGCAGGCTGCCGTGCCCTGCACGCGCGCTGTGCCAAGTCTGTACGCGGTTTGCGCACAAAGCGGCTGGTCGAGCCAGTTCTCGTAAAGAAGAGAATTGGGCTGTGCTGCAGGGAGGTGGGACAGCAGTCGACCGGCGACCCTGTAACTTGCTGCACAACAGAGTGTGCTGAGTGCGCACCAGGCGTCCCCCGCAGGCCGATGACCTCCTCCAGCGTGTCGTAGGGCTTCCCGGCAATTGCGAGCAGCTCATCGCCTGGCCGCAGCGCTGTGAACAGGGCCGTGGCGATTGCGTGCGTGCCGGACACAAACTGCGCGCGGCAAAGCGCTGCCTCCGCGCCCATCACGTCGGCCACGACCTGCGCGCGTGCTCGTCGCTGTCTTGCACGGACGGCTCCCGAGACTGCCAGAGTGGGGCTCGTGTGAGTACAAGCAGCAACTACATTGACCTCTGAAAGCTTCATTAGAGTCTCAGTAGAGTCACAGCGGAGGTGAGTACCTCGTCAAAAGCTGCACGCCCAAGGTCGCCGTGGCCATACCCCGTCGAGCCAGCAAAGTGATGCGGGCCGATGCGGGCTCTGCGCATTGCCTCTTGCACCCGCTGCATGTTCGCTGCCACCAGCTCCACGTCTATGTCCGCAAACGCATCTCTCAACCGCCGCGCCTCCTCCCACACCTGTGCAAAAGGGTCAGCAGCCTGCCGCTGCTCGTACACGCTCTGCACTGAAGTGGCGACGCGTTGCATGCTTACTCGGCACTCACAGACAGTCTCTATTATGGCTTCCAGAATACTCCCCAAGCACAAGGGAATGCTGGCGCACACTCTGCGCAGCCACCGGGCTGGAGCTCTGCTGTGTTGGCGGACCATGGCCCGCCCGCTCCGCCCACTTCTCCCGGTTGGCGGACCTGGCTTCACCAGCCACAACAACAAGCTGCAACTTCCTAATGCGTGCTGGGGGCGGCGCCAGCTGCAGACGCGCGGGCCGGAAGCCAGCATGCAACGCATCTGCGCAGCGCATCACCTGTCTGTCGGACAGCCAGACTGGGCAGACAAATGCAGCCTACGAGATAACTACGTCCTTCCGGCGAATGATGCCTCCTCTGGACGAAAACGCAAAGTTTGCCTCACTCAGATGCAAGGATGTGCACGTGCCGACCGTTTGGAACTCGACAGGATTAAAAGTGAAGGCTGCATATGACATCAATGAGTACGTGGGGTTGCAGTAGGCAGCAGCACAGCCGCAGCAGACACCCCTCGAGCACACAGACCAAGCTTGACCAGAACAGTGCATGCGGAACAGGATCAGTGCAAGCGTAAGCACACCTACCAAGCGCCTATGACACAAGGCGCGCTGCTGCACATCATGCAAGCCAGCCAGGCGAACAGGGCCCCCAGCACGCAGTGCGCACCAGCCAATACTTGCAAACACATGCAGCTAAGCTGCCAGGACCTTGAAAAGCTCCTGCAACAATGTGTTGCACCACCCGCCGCACCACCAAGCATCATGTACTATATCATCGCGCAGCACCCCCTGCCACCACGAACCTGGGAGGCGCCTCCCGCTCTGCCCATCGATGCGACGCATCACGGCCGGTCCTTGCCCTGGCCGGCGACGCGGCGCGTGCGCGTGCGCATGGTCACCAGCTCCTCGGCGGACGTGGGGTGGATGCCGACCGTGGAGTCAAAGTCCGCCTTAGTCGCGCCCGCCTTGAGTGCGATGGCCACGCCCTGCAGCATCTCCGGACTGTCCGGGCCGCAGACGTGCACGCCCACGACCTGCGCGCGCGACCCGTGCTCGAGCGTGTGTCAAACATACGCTCGAGCGCCTGGCAAATGCACGCCAACGCTCGGGCAGCGCCCCGACGCTCGAGGCGTGCTCAGCGCTGCGATGAGCAGCGGCGTGGAACTCCTTGCAAATCTTGAAGAGGCTGAGACTGGGCCAGACCCGCAGCAGCTGCATGAACATGCGTTGCAGAGCGCCCGCTGTGTGCCTGTGCATATGCGCGGCCCGGCGGCGCGGCACGGCGGGCGGCCGCGCCTTGTTTGTCTCCACGTGCACGATGATCTTCATGACCGTCTTCTCCTCGCGCCCGCTGATGGTGTACTTCATGGGCCGGAACTTGGACACGAAGACGTCCAGGTCGCCGGCCAGGTTCTCGACCGCCGCCGACTCGGTCAGCCCCACGAACGTCAGCGGCGGCTGCACGAAGCATGCAGACGGGACCTGCGCCGCCGCATCCACTCGGGGCCCGCCCACCGTGCCCTGTGCTGACTTCCGCTGCTTTCTGCACATGCATACAGACCTCGACCCGCTGCCGTCTGTGCTAAGCTTGCTGATAGAACCTGCACGCACGCGGAGGTGTCCACCGCACGGCAATGGCAGCAGGCGGCGCGGCGCACGCACCAGCTCGTAAACAGGCTTGGCCGGCTTGTTGCCGAACACCGTCGCCGCGAACGCCATGCCTTCCATGATGGCCACGGGCGTCAGCGCGATCCTGGCCAGAGCACGCGGCCGTCAGCCGCGTCACGCTAGTCGCCCACGGCCACTGCGCCTCGCTGCTGAGCCAGGCGACCTCGACCCCGAGTCACTCGCGTACGCTGCCATGCACGGCGCGGCCAAACTCCTCCATGCCTGCGCATGCCTTGACCAGGCTCGTGCGCTTCGGCTGAGGGGGCAGTGCGCCAGCAGGCCCCTCCCGCAGCTGGCAGCGCAGCGGCATGGGCCTATGGCAGACCGATGCGCGCCTGTCGGTGACGTCGCCGATGGCGTAGATGTGGGGCACGCTCGTCCGGCTGTAGTCATCCACCACGATCCCGCCGTGCTTGTTCAGCTCAATGCCGAGCGCCTGGAGCGGCCAGCACTCACATTCATTTCCCCACAAGACGTGCGCTGACGCTGAGCACAGCCTGGGGCTGCCTGGCATAGAGCTGTGGGTGCAGTCACACCCATGCTCGTGCTATGCTTCAAACCTGCAGGACATGCATGCTGGATTCGGTAGGTAAACAAACAACATGAAGCGGATGTCTGCCGAGCCATACAGCATGCAATGGGGATACGGCTAAAACCCACATTCGTTTAAATTTGAATGAGACTCCTTTGTGAGGCGTCGCCACAGGGCGTGCCTCGAGCCCAATGTCGTGGGTGTTGGGATGCCGGCCGGTGCCAAACATCACGACACCAGCTCGGCACGAGCCCGCCTTGCCGCCCTCCTCCTCGTAGTGCACAGTGTACTGCCCGTCCTCGCCCTTCTCGATCCTGCACAGCCGGCCGTGACCTACATCATGCGAGGCCACCTGCTGTACACACGGTCCATCACCTCAGCCCAGGCATCATTGTCGCCTCCAGGCTGCACGCGACACACATCGCAGCTGACACTTGGGAGCTAGGAAACGGCAAAGTCAAAGAGCGATGCGGCGCAGCCCGGCTCACCGCGGCGGACCGGCGCGGGAGCGGCGCCGACTGGCGCCCGGCGCAGGGTAAGCAACGAAAGACAAGCACAGCAAGCACCTGGTCGGGCTGGTGGACGTGTGCAGCGCAATGCCGCGCAGCCTCATGTTTTCCGCGACCTGCTCGCGGCACTCCTCGTCGAACCTGCCGCGCGCGAGCCGAGACGCTCGGGGGGCCGCGCACTCCGCCTGTAGCGCCTGACTCCCTGCTTTTGGCCCTACCCCATGACGCAGGGCCGCGCGCTCGCACAGAGCGCATCCCAACGCTCAGCTGCAGCAGCAGCAGCGAGTGGCACGCATGCAGGAGACAGCCGGGGCTGGGGTGTTTTCTACAGAGGTGAGCAGCATGCACCAGCAGGCCGCACTCAGGCAGCAGACTCGAGGCGCACCCCGTCAGCGGCAGCGGCTTGCGGAACATGAGGTGCACGTCGGCGCCAAACCCGCGGAAGATGCTGGCAAACTCGACCGAGATGTACCCGGCGCCCACGATCACGATGCTGTTGCCCGGCATGTGCTCCAGCATCAGCGCCTCGTCCGACGTGATCGCGTACTCCTGCGCGGGAACCGGTCCGTGTCGTGATGAGAGAAGCAACAACCTGGCCTCAAATTGACCAAGTGCGAGCACCTGCTGCTAGAGGCAAATAGGCGCCCTCAGCAGCAACGCGCGCGCACGCTGCCGGGGATGGGAGCCTTGGTCGGCTTGCCGCCGAGCGCCAGCAGGATGTACTTGCCGGTGATGGTCTTCACGCCGCCGTCCGCCAGCTCGACCTTGACCGTGTGCGCGTCCGCCATGCTGCCCCGCCCCTCTGCCACGGCGCGCGCCGAGACACAGGGCCGTCAGGCGCGCACTGCACGCGCTGGGGTGACCGTGCAGGCTGGGGTTGACGGGCCTGTGCCGCACCAAAGAGTGTCACGCCGGCGTTGCGGAGCAGCTTGGTGTACACGCCGTTGAGCCGCTCGATTTCCCTCCCCTGTGCAGTGGTGCGACGGTCAGTGTGCTCTCCGTGTGCAGACTGTAGCGTACCTGTATGCACGTGAGCCCAGCCACTCAGCCTCACAAGGTGCAGCGCCGTTGCCCGCACACCTTCTTGCCGAGCAGCGTCCCCCAGTCATGCGCTGGCTTCCCCTCGATATGCCAGCCAAAGCCTTGTGCGTCTTTGAAGTCCTCGGCAAACATCGACCTGCGAGGCGCAAGCTAGTGTTGCAGGTGCACAGGTGCAGTGCCGGTGCGCGTGTCAGGCTCGCGACTGGCTGCTGTCCAGCGCCGTGGCGCACCCATAGACAAGCAGCTTCTTTGGTACACAGCCGCGGATGACACACCTGCACCGCTCAAGCACGCTTGCAAATCCGTTCAGGGGGTGCATGCTGCCACAAAGGTTTGCATGGTAAGTGGCGCTCACGTTCCACCAGCGCCCCCAACCGTGTCTGTCGCTACAAAGCCAAACGGCAGCTCCACACAGGCCACCTTGGCGCCGTAGTGCTGCGCTGAGATGCGCGACGCACGGGTCCCGCCGCTCCCAGCGCCGAGCGTGATCAGATCGAAATCGTACTCGACCATGGCCGCCGCTTTGGGAGAGCAGGGCGTGGCGACCTCCTGCTTGGCACTATGAACACATGTCCTCCTTCCATCCCTAACAGGGTGTAACTTTCACACGGACCTAGCCGCGCCAGCTCTGCTGCAGAGCTCGACAAGAAGAGGAGGCTTCCTTCACTCAGCTGCCTGACCCTCAGACTGACAAGCGGGGTGGTTGAGAAGGACCAGAGCTCCTGGTGTCACGCAACGCTGAGAACAACCTGCTTGCTCCGCGCACTTGGCAGGGGTTGCCGCGCCGGCCTGACGTGCAGACATGCCGCGCAGCAAGAGGAACAAGCTTGGTGAGTCTCCAAGCGAGGTGCTTTCTGTAAGCGACAAGAGCTTGTCTGCTTGAAGCCACTGACGTGTGCTGCGCCTGCAGTGTCCCTCACAAAGACCAAGAAAAAGACAAAGGAGTGGAAACAGGGGCTCATAACGACAGTCAGGGGCTTGGTGGACAAGTGCGCCTGGCGAGCTAGCAGCAGCAGCTCATCGTGTGGGGCCGGGCCACTGAACTTTGCTCTGTGTGCCGCAGGTACCCGCACATTTACCTGTTTGAGTATCAGAACATGCGGAACGACAAGTTCAAGGAGCTGAGGGAAGAGCACCAGGAGACCAGCAGGCGCGCAGCCGGCCGCGCTGCGGCGGCTGCCCCCGTGCGCTGCCGCCACGCACGCCTGACGTACAGCACGTCCCGCAGGTTCTGCATGGGCTCCACCAAGGTCCTGCAGGTTGCGCTGGGCCGCAGCGCCGCAGACGAGTACGGCGCCAACCTGTCGCAGCTGTCCGGGCGCATCATTGGCAACGTGGGCCTGTTCTTCACGACGCTGCAGCGCGACGAGGTGTGCCTTGGTGCACACTGTACTTGTGCCTCGGTGCACACTGTAGTCGTGCGAGGAGCCACAGGTCGCAGCAAGTCTAACCGAAGACGGGGAGCGTGCAGGTTGAGCGAATATTCGACAGCTTTGAGGCTCTGGACTATGCCCGCGCGGGCGCGCGCGCGACAGAGGCATTTGAGCTGTCGGAGGGCCCGCTCGTGAACGCGGCAGGGCCGCTGCCGCACACGCTCGAGCCCCTGCTGCGCAAGCACGGGCTGCCCGCCCGCCTGAACAAGGCGCGGCGCCCGTCTGGAGGCCCTGCCTGCAGCAGCGGAGGCCCTGCACTGTGGCAGCGCGTGAGGGACACGTGCTGTGGGCATCCATGTGGTACAGAAGCCGGGAACGTCACGGAACAGCATGCTCTCGGGGCTTCCTAAGGGACTCTTCTCGGAGGTCTGGAATAGGGACGGACATGAAGTACGGGCGGACGTGTTCACAAGGCGCCACGCGCAGGGGGTGGTGGAGCTGCTGGCGGACCACACGGTGTGCCGGGACGGCGAGACGCTGAGCGCCAACCAGGCGGCCGTGCTGCGCATCTTTGACGTGAAGATGGCCGCCTTCCGCCTGCGCCTGCTCGCGTGCTGGCACGCCGACGGTGCTCCCCCTCCCTGCCCGCCCCAAGAAGCGGCCTGGTGCCTGTGCGCCTGCATGGGGCCAGAGCGCGGCCGCTTCGCCTGCGCTTTGGTGTACCGGCAAGCGTGTGTGCTCGCGCCCGTATGCGTCAGCCAGGATGGCGGCTGATGCGGCGGTGTGCGCCGGCGGCCTGCAGGCGCGGAGGTGGAAGAGCTGAATGAGCCAGCGCTGCAGCATGCGGACGGCGAAGAGGAGGCAGGTGTTGCAGCAAGCATCGGCCTGGAGGAATGATGTTGATCAGATAGCCATGTTGTGTTTGCCGTCACAGTTCCTGTCGCAGGTTACGTTGATGTGAGCCGTCGCCGCAAGCCATGCATGATTTACACTGTGCACTGCGTCTGACCACCGAGAAACCCATCTCCGTTACAGTTCACACAGCCAGCTCACATGGTCAGCTCCCAGCATGACTCAAACAACAAGCATTGTGTTGCTGTGCTACACTGTCAACAGACAGACATGCCGCTGCTGATGCTGGAGCTCTATCAACTTATACACTTACACGAAGAAGCTCACAACAAGAAACCTTGCTCAAGGTACACGTAATATACAGAGCTGAGTTCGTCAGGTCAACAGGTAGCCCTCGTCGCCTGGCAGGTCGCTCAGCAGCATCGTCTGCTCAGTATCGTACCTGCGACCCAGCAGCCGATGCTACAGCAGCCTTCGATCTGCACACATGTTTTGCGTGCACGGCAGGCGGTCAACTTGGATACCTTTCTTTCCAAAGGTCAAACACATACCATTGGGTGCACGGCAGGCGGTCGGCTTGGAAACTCTTCCTGTTCATGAGGGGCAAGCCGCACCGCATCTCGATCGTCCGCATGTTGTACGCGACCACGCACAGGAAGAAGAGGAGGCGCGCGAGCTCGATCACGTTGCTCTCGCTCGGCACGTTGCGCAGCTCCTCGTCGGTCGCGCCCAGCACGCGGTAGATGATGGTGTTCATCGCCTCTGCGCGCCGCGGCCAGCGGCCGTCCTGAGGCTGCGCCTACCTCTCACCCTGCGCTGCCCGCGCCCCTCCTCCCTTCATCCCCACGGTGGAGGTGCATCACAGCAGCCCCACCCCACCCTGGAGCGCAGCCTTCGACTTTGTGTCACTCCTTGCAAGCTGCAACTCAAAGCATCAACAGCCAGCCCTAGCCATTCCACAAGCAGCCTGCAGGTGCTGCTGGTGGTGGTGCAGGAAGGGACCCCGCGCACGCACCTAGAATGTCGCTGTCGGCGCCGGCCGTCAGCTCCGCGACGGCGCACGGCTCCAGCGTGCGCAGGTACTCTAGCAGCTCATTGCTCGGCGCCGCGCGCGGCAGCAGCCGCCGCGCAGCGGCCTGCTGTTTCAAGGCTCGAATCTCATCCTCCAGCGACTGCCGCAGCAACCGCACCGCTCATTAAGATCGGGGGGAGCAGGATTGGGCACGACAACATACAAGAGCAGGTTGCCATGCGACATGGTGCTCCAGCTGCTACAAGACACACTGGCCATTCCGCACGAGCAAAGGCAAGCACAGGCAGCACGCGCCTCTGCTGGCACGCCAGGTGCACAGGTTCGACCAGCAGGGCAGCGCAGGCCTCCTTGTGTGGGGAGGGGCAGCGGCGACCTGGATGTAGTCCGCCGCGGGGATCGCCTCCGGCCCGTTGAGCACGTGCCACCTGACGACCTCGCCGCTGACGCGCGTCTTCTGCGTGCCGGGCGCGTACGCCGCCTCCTCCGGCTCGTCAAACGACGCCGTCTGCAGCGCCAGCCCCACTGGCTCGCGCTCCTCGGCGCCCGGGCCCAGCTGGCGCGCCAGGTCCATGCGGTGCCTGGCGCCGGGCAGCCAGTCAGCGCGCTGGCCACTCAGCGAGAGGGCCCGCAGAGCTGCGCCCGCAGAGCCTGGCTTGCTGCGAGCTGGAGCGGGCGGGGGGCAGCGCACTGTGCGTTGCACAGCAGGTAGCCCGTCATCAGCACGCTGAACATCAGCTGCGCGAGGCTCTCGCCGCTGGCATTCACGGACACGTCGAAGAACTGCGGCGGCAGCGTGCCCAGCATGCCGCTGATGGTCGAACGCATCGCGTCCACGACCTGCGCGGCGCGCGCGGGCCGCGCGTCGGCGCGCGCCGCGAGGGGCCCAGCATGCAGGGCGCGCCCGCACGTAACCTTGCGCCGCAGCAAGAGAGCATGCAAGCAGCATATGCAAGGCCGCACACCTGGGAAGGCGCGTGCTCGATGAAAGTGTCTATCATATCTGGTGTGCACTGCTGCACGTAGCTAAGCAGGAAGCGACGCCGGTCCTCTGCGGCCGCATCATAGCTTGCAGTGCAGCCCGCCGGTTGCCGCCGAGAGGCGCGTTGTGCGCTGCGCCGCCGCCGGGCTGCGGCCTTGGTGTGCTTGGCAGGCGGCGCGCCCGGGCTGTGCGGCAGCCCGGCCAGCCCCGCTCGGCACATAGGCAGCCGCGCCTGGAAGAGCTGCGTGCACAGCATGGCGGCAAAGCTGCTCCGCTGCCTGGAGGGTCAGGCAGTGGCAGCCACCGTGGTCACGGCCTCAGGCAGGCGCTAGGAAGGAGTGTGCTGAGCGTGAGGGCTCGTCCGGAAGCGAGGGGCGACCCTACCCTACCAAGCCGGGGTCAATCATCTCCGGGGTGGTCAATCGGCTTGCGGATCGGGAGGAGGCTATCCCTGTTACTATACGGCTTGTACCGAGCAAGCTTGTTGCGATGTCAGACGACGCGAGCCTGCAACAGGTGTCGAACTTTCCACAAGCGCCTCCGTCCCCATTTGCACTTGTAGTTCAGTACTTCTTCGCTATGGCGTCGCATTGCAACGTCAAGCAATTGCTTCACCTGGTACCGATGAGCATTGGAGTACAAAGCTGCCTCTGGTGTTTTATCACAGCTCTGAGGCGACTTGGGTTTCATACGTACTTTTCCTGACACAGAGCAGGATGGTATGCAAGAGGCCAGTGTGGGGCTCGCACCGTTTAAATGTGCAAGCTGTTCTGTAGGTCGTTGCAGGAAGATAGCCCAGCGTGTATTTGAGTTGAGTGTAGCGCTGCCTTTGCTCCTGACCATCGCTCGCGGTGACGTAGAAACCTGGCCAGCCGCGCAGGGCCAAGATGGCAAGCAGCGTACGCTGCTGCGCACGTTCTCCAACTCTTTCAAGAAGGGGACTGCCAACCTGCGGCGCGGACTTACCCCGCGCAGCCGCACCAGCTCGCAGACGGACGAGCTGGGTGAGGCGGTGCCGCCTGCGCCTGTGCCTACCGCTGCCTCTGCGCCGCCCAAGGTGCTGGACAACCAGGTCGAACACCAAGTGCACGTCAAGATAGCGGAGGTGCGCACCCGTGCCACACACAGCAACCCTTGAAGAGGCAACAGACTGACGTGCAAAGCTTGAGAACAACTTTGACACTAGGGGTTAAAGGTATAGCTATATACTTGCTGCCTCACGGGTGCCTCGCCTTTGCGGGTGACCACTGTCTGCGGGAGCAGGTCCCTGTATGCTGACACAATCTATGGCACCTCAGAGCAGTGCACCTGTCAGGGCAAGGTGCGCGCGGCAAGACCTGCCTGCTCTCGCAGGCGCTGGGTAACGTGCAATATGGTGTCCCTGGGGGCGCTGGTGCTGGCGGCTGGACCACACCTGGTTGTGGCTCTAACTCTGTGCCCTGTCGATATCAGAGAGCAGGTAGTCTCAGGACTGTGTCAGAAAAAGGTAGAATTTTATGCTTGAAGAGCAGAAGCTCGCGGCGTGCGCAGGTGGACGGCGTGCCCAAGGTCCAGATCGCCAGCAACGAGCCGGCGAGCCAGCAGGCACCTGAGCAGGCGAAGAGGGAGGAAAAGGCCGAGCAGGCGAAGAGGGAGGGAAAGGCCGAGCAGGCGAAGACGGAGGAGAAGGCGCCGGCCGCCGGCGAAACCAAACCGGCCACCGACGTCAAGCCGGCCGCCAAGACCAAGCCGGCGCCGGCGCCGCCGGCCGGCGCGCCACCGCCGCTGCCGGCAAGCGACCCGCCTGCGCCGTCGCCGGCGGCCGAGGACGTGCCCACCCCCGACAAGGCCGAGCACAAGGTCGAGCCGTCGGGCGCGTCCGTGCCGGCGCCGGACACGCCCAAGCAGCCGAGCGCCCCTGAGTTCTCGCACGCCCCGCCCACGCCGCTCGGCCCTGCCCACGCCGCGGGCCAGCCGGAGCCGGCCGAGGCAGCAGGAGAGCGGGTCGCCGCGGCGGCGCGCGGGGAGACGCTCACGCACGAGGTTGACCCGCCGGAGCCCGCCGCGCCAGAGCCCGTCGAGCGCGCCCTGGAGCCGGCGCCGTTCGCAAGCGGAGAGGCCGGCGCAACGCCTCTCGACCGCGACTCGACGGTGAAGGCGGTGGACAGCGAGCTGCAGTACGCCGCTGAGGCGGTGCGTCAGCCGGCGCGCACTGTGGCTCCGCCGCACGCTGTGCTGCTGCTTGGCAGCGTGGGCTCCTTGCTGCATATGAGCTCCGCTGCAGTAGGCGGAGAATGTCCGCATGTGGGCGACGTGGCATGATGATGAGCCGGTCGCTGGCCGCGCACTCTGCGCGCGCGCTGACGCGCGTGGGCGGGCGCCCGCGCAGCCCAAGAAGGAGGCGGGGCGCGGGCAGGTCGACTTCAGCAAGGTGGCCAAGGCGGTGGTGGCGGCGGCGGTGCTGGTGGCGGGCGCGGTGGCCGCCAAGCGCCACTTTGGTGCGGCTCTGTGGGAGCGGCTGACAGCGCCGCGCTCTGGTGTGTTTCACGCGTGCGGGGTTGTTGAGACGCTCTGCTGCCAACGCCTTCTGCGTGACTGAGGTGGTGCACACAGTCGGTCTGTGGCTCTGTGCCGACGGTCATGGCGGCTGCTGACATGATGTTGCCATGCAGCAGGGATCGCAGGGAGACTTCATTTTGATGTGCACCTTCACCAGGCTTGCCTCAGTGATTGCGCGTGTCTGCGCAGACACCGTCCCTGAAGAGGAGGAGGTGGAGGAGCCCGCGCCCGTCGCGCGCTCGAAGGGCTTCTGGCAGCGCGGCTAGCGGCGTGATCAGCCGTGGTCAGCCGGTTGTGCGCGCAGAGACTGGTTTGGCTGCGCGAGTATGCGGCGGCATCTGTGCCAGCCGCGTGTGCTGTGCAGTGCGGCGCCGCAGCTGCGCGCAGGCTCCTGCCGCACTGGTGGGGCAATGGGGCAATTGGTGTATGTGTGGCAGCAGACGGGCGATGGCAGCGGGAGCAATGTGCCGCAGGCCACTGACATCGTGCGCAGGGCCTTTGCATTGATGCGACACCAGGCTGCTCGACAGTTCTGGCAGAAGGTCTGTGAAAGTCCACTTGGTCATCTCTCGTAAGACGCCGCAGGTGTTCTCTCTTGGCGGGCTGGCGGCAGCCTATGTGCACGGGTTCGGGGAGCAGTGTGGCGGACAAGACTTTGCGCAGTGGCCCACGCCAGAGTTGTGGTCCCTCCGGATATGCTGGGTTTGGGCAGTCCAGGCAGGCCCGCGCCAACTCAGCTGGTGGCCGCGCCTGCGGCACTGGACTGCTTGCAGCCATGTGCTGCATGGCCAAGCGAGCTGCACAGGTGCACACTTCTGCATCTCTGCGTGCTGCGCTCGTTCTCCATCCTCCGGCGTCGATGATTCGTGGGTCCGTCGTCTGGGCTGTCATTCATTTCCGCATGTTTTGCTGTGGCCTGGCTTGCCGTGAGGCCGTGAGGCGGTTCGAGGCTCAGCATGCAAGCACGCCTCGGGGCCTGATGCACTGTATTTGGCAGCCGACGCACCCCCCACACCGCCCCACCTTTTGTGACATAGCGTGCGGTCGGCGTGTGTGGGGGCCATGGTGTGTGCGCGGGCTGCAAGGTCTGCGCCTCAGCAGCGATGCGGCAGTTTTGGAAACCGCTGGTGCGATGCATGCAATGTTGAGCGTGGTGAAATGATACCCGGAAGTGGACTGTCTGCGAATTGATAACCTTGCATTGATTTAACCATGTAATGCGCTCACAAGAGAGGGATGACGGGCGACTGTGTGCTCACTTCCTCGCACTCGCAAAGCGCCGCTGAGCGCAGGTCAGCAGCAGTTGCCATCATGCAGCCGCGCGCAGTGCACCGCGGTCGCACGCTCCCTCAGCGCCGCCTGGCAGCGTGCTACCATAGCGCGCGACAAACTCCGCGGCGGTGGTGCGCGCCAGCGGCGCCGCGTGCAGCGACTGCACGCCCGCGCTCGTCACCCGCACGGCCGCATAGTCGCCGGCGCGCAGCTCCACGGGCGCGCCCGGCGGCCCGGCGCGCAGAGCCGCCAGGCTGCCCGGCACGGCCGCGTCCGCGGCAAACAGCACGCGCTTGTTGTGGCAGGTCCGCCCAGTAAGCAGCGCGGGCGAGCGGCGCGCCGGGCCCTCCACCAGCACCTGCAGCGCGGCCGCGTCCCGGGGCTGTCGGAACTAGGCGACGCACCCTGACGTCACTCCCTCTTCACGGACGGTGTACGAACCAAATGGCTGCCGCCGCTCCTTCCCGCACACGTCGTGCAGGGAACGCTGCAGGAGGCGCACGTGCAAGTGAATGCAACATATTCACATAATTCAGCCCCTGTGGGTAACTGCGTTTCGCCGAGCCTGCAATGACCACACGGAGAACGGCGGCGCACCAGGTGCGCGCGGCCGACCTCGGCCGCGTTGCGCGCGGCGGCGGCCTCGCGGAACGCCGCGATCACCTCGCCCAGGCGCCGCGCCTTGGTCGCGGGCGGCACGTCGTCGGCCAGCGTGCGCGCCGCGGCCGTCTTCGGCCGCTCCGAGTACGCAAACATGAAGGCCTGCTCGAACGCGGCGCCGCGCATGAGGCCCAGCGTGTCCGCGTGCTCCGCCTCGGTCTCGCCGCAGAAGCCGGAGATCATGTCCGTGCTCAGCGCCGCCTGCGCCCGGCGGGTCAGCATGTGCTGGTGTGGTGCGCGATGAAGTGCAGGGGACGGCGGGAGCGCACAGGTGGGCCCGCGCTGCGACTGTGGGCTTCCTTCTTCTGTCGCGTGCGAGCAGTTGAGATGTCCTGGTTCACAGGCGCTGTGAACCAGGACATCCCAGCTGCTCGCATGCGACGAAAGAGGGAAGCCCACCATCGCA
>JAABUV010003352.1_pt1 | contig 20491 bp, 22 predicted proteins | sample 5559971 | NCBI WGS metagenome assembly JAABUV01 (sample SAMN10711881, study PRJNA513362) | rock metagenome | isolation source: Antarctica rocks | place: Antarctica: Victoria Land, Knobhead nord | collected 2015-12-19
CGCCTGTTGCTGGAACAGGGCGTACAGCGCGTCGGGGCCGACAGCGTACAGGGCATCGAACTCGGCGCGGGTCATCTCCATGCCGCTAGTCTACCCGCGAATGGCCCTCCTGAACAGTTACGATCTAGAGGGGCTTTTACCCCTCGGTACAACCACCAGATACGCCGATGACGACACGGTTTTCGAGCTCTTGGCCGAGGAGGTCATGCCATCCAGAAAGACGTTACTGTGTAGCCAGTCGGTCAGTTTTGAGGTTCCGGCAGCGGTACGGGAAGACACCATAATGCTACTGGAAGGTTAGGATGGTAGCTAACGGTGTGCCCTAGATCAGATTCAGCTGATACCCCGCCAACAGCCATGCGCTCCCATCCCACCTAAACCGATACACATCCCGCCCATTCGACCCCGTCGAGATCGGCATCGTCCCGCCCGGCACCTTACTGTTGACCGGCCAGGTGGCGGTGCGGATCACAGACATATCGGCGTGTGAAATCCATGCAATAGTGCTATTCTACCGGCGCGTGAAGTTGTATGGGGAGACGTGGTATGAAAGCGTCGGAAACCAAGCTCCAATCGATCCTGGAGGGCACCAAACAATTCATGGTGCCGCTCTTCCAGCGCACCTACAGCTGGGACACGAAGGAGTGGGAGACGCTCTGGGGCGACCTGGAGGATCTGCGCGAGGAGCAGAAGCCCCGCGACCACTTCATCGGCTCGACCGTCACGATCCCCTACGACTCTGCCCCGAGCGGGGTCACCAAATTTCTCCTCATCGACGGTCAGCAAAGGTTGACTACCGTCCTCATCATCCTCGCCCTCCTGCGTAACCACGCCAAGACCTTCTTGGGCAGCCGACTGGCCGAGGAAATCAATGACCTCTACCTCACCAACCGCTATAAGTCGGGTAATGACTTCTGGAAGCTCTTGCCGACTCAGGCTGATCGCGGTGCATTCGAGCAGTTGATGCACGGGGAAGACATCTCGCAGGAGACACAGATAGGTAAGGCGGTCGCCTTCTTCAGCAAGCGCCTCAAAGACCAGACGCCGAATGACCTGGAGTTGCTCAAAGGGCTCATCGTGAGCAAGCTGGTCATGGTGGACATCGTGCTCAACCATGACGAGGACCCCTATCTCATCTTCGAGAGCCTCAATGCCAAGGGGAGGCCGCTGTCGCAAGGCGACCTCATCCGCAACTACTTCTTCATGAAGATCAGGCCCGAGGATCAGCAGGACACCTATGATGTCCACTGGGAGCCGATGCAGGAGCAGCTCGGCGACAACCTGACGGAATTCATCCGCCACTTCCTGATGAAGGGCGGCGATATTGTCAAGCAGGGCGACGTCTATCTCACGCTGAGGCAGCGCTCCGAGGCGATGTCGCAGTTGGAGATCGTCTCCTACCTCCAGCAAGTCTCCCGCTTCTCAACCTTCTACGCCAAGCTGCTCCGCCCGGAGAATGAAGACCATCCCGGATTGCGCGAGCGCATGCAGCGACTCAATCGCATCGAGGTCACAGTCGCTTATCCGTTCCTGCTGAACGTGTATGACGACTACAACGGCGGCAGAATTGGTGCCGATGAGTTCGCCGCGATTTTAGATATCCTGGAGAACTTCATGCTGCGTCGGGCGGTTTGCGCCGTCCCGACAAACCAGCTCAACAAAATCTTTCCCTCGCTACATGCCCAGACGTCGCAGGCCACGTCGCTCATCGAAGGTGTCAAAGAGAACCTTTGGACGAAGAACTACCCCCGCGATGCCGAATTCCGCGAGCGCTTCGTTGCGTCGCGGATGTATGCCGCCGGTGGCCGCGTCGCCCGCACCAAACTGATCCTGGAACGCCTGGAAACCGCGCTCGGAAATAAGGAGGTCGTGCCGTTCGAGAATTTGAGTATCGAGCATGTGATGCCGCAGACCCTCACCCCGTGGTGGCAGCAACACTTGGGGGCTGACCACGAGCGTATCCACGAGTTACTCTTGCACACCATCGGAAACTTGACGCTCACCGCCTACAACGCCGAGCTGTCGAATGGCGACTTCCCGAGTAAGCGCAAGCGCTTCGGAGAGAGCCATGTGGGGATGAACGAGTGGTTCGGCGATGTCGAATCGTGGGATGAAGAGGCGATCCGGGTCCGCGCCGAGGCGCTCGCCGATCGTGCATTGGCGATCTGGCCATTCTTTGGGCAGAGCCAAGACACGCTGCCTAAGAAGGGCACATCTGGCGTCACCGGCAAGACTCCGACGACGCTGGTGATACTTGGCCAGCGCATCTCGGTAACTTCGTGGCGCGACGTGGCGCAACAAACGCTCCAGGCGCTCGGGGATCTCGACACCGACCAGTTTAGCGCCATCGTTGCCAAATATCCACGACTGCTCGCGGCGAGCGGTGCCGGGTTCCGCTCCCCACGTCAACTTACCAATGGGTATTACATGGAGACGAATCTCTCGGCGGCAGACTTGTATCGCTTCTGCGTCCAGGCAGTCGAGAGCGTGGGCCTATCGTCAGAAGAATGGCATGTCGAGACGAAGTAGGTCGCAGACTAGCTGACTGTCCCCACCACATTCACAATCTGCCAGTTCGCGCTCTTAAGGGTGAACGCTGTCAATACGCCCGTCTTCCGTGAAAATGTACTTCTTCATCTTGGTGGCGAACTCGGGTACAGCGGTCTCGTCTACGATCAAGTCCATTTCGGGGGAGGTGTTGAGGAACTTGAGGTGTCCCATAGCCTGCATGAAGCATTCAAGGATGGTAATTGCGTCTTCGACGACCAGTCGCGTATTGAGACTGACAGGCGCAGCGGTTTTTACTAAGTGATTGTCTTTCAGTTTATTGGCTGGTCTATCAGGGTTCTTACCGTGCATGAATGCATTGCGCCAGTCCTGTAGTGCTCGCGTCGCCTTATAAGGCTCTGAACCCCTGAACGCTTTCTGGTGCTTGTAGGCGCTCAGCAGCTCCATCTTCGCCAACCAATCAAGCCGCTCTATCCCCTCTGTTGCTACGCCGCCAAGGCTGTAATAGCAGACAGCGTTCAACGTAGTCTCGAAGTGAATCGCGGCCATGCAGATCGCCGTACGGGTACCACACTTGACCGCATTCTCCGCTGCCCGCATCCCGCGTAATTCTTTCTCATGATCAAGAATTCTACCTGTAGGATCATTAGGTATCGAACCATCCCAACCGGGGTATTGCTGCTGGATATCGGCCCAGATCTTCGTGATTTTAGGGTGGAGGGTGGTCAACTGGTCCAAGCCTTCAAAAACATGCTCAAGAGACCACTTGAGAACTTCATAGGCACCGTTAAAGCGCCAATACATCTTATCGTTCGTCACGGTCATCGTCCTGCCCCCGATTACATCTCAGCATGAAGTAGTATAGGTCTAACTCACGTTCAACGCCCGGCTAACCTCGATCCAGTTCGACCCATTCCATCGGGCGACAATCACATCTAAGCTATTCGCCGCTGTCGAGAGCACCAGACTACCCCCAGCCTTCTTGAAGTTGCTCGGCCAGGTTGCGGTCCGCGAGCCGATGGCGATCTCGCATAATCCGATCTATACTCAACCTGAACGTATAGGACGGATGTTCTCCCAGGGCGATGGCGCGGCGACCGGCGGACGATGCGCGAAAGGGGACGATCATGGCACGCGGGCTCAATAGGGTGCAGATCATCGGCAATCTCGGCGCGGACCCGGAGATGCGCACCATCCCGTCAGGCTCGGCGGTGACGAATTTCCGCGTGGCGGTCAGCCGGAATCGGCGCGGCGCCGATGGGACCATGGTGGACGAGACGGAGTGGTTCCGCGTCGTGGCGTTCGACTCCGGTGGCTACAAGCTGGCGGAGATCTGCAACCAATACCTCCGGAAGGGCCAGAAGGTCTACGTGGAGGGGCGCTTGCAATCGCGCAAGTACACCGACAAGGACGGGATCGAGCGGACCTCGGTCGAGATCATCGCCAGCGAGATGATCATGCTCAGCGGGCGGGACGAGGACGAGACGGGCGGATCGGGCATGGCGAGTCCGCAGCGTGCGGCGGTGGCGAGCGGGGCGCGGCGGGCACCGGCTGGCGACGATGACTATGGGGACGATACACCGTTTTAGCGACCGCTGGCGAATCCCACGCTCAGGTAAGCACTGATGGGCCACGAGGCGGGCTTCGCCAGCTTCACCTTAGCTCACGTTCAACGACCGGCTCACCTCAAGCCAATCACTCCCCGACCACCTCATCGTCACGATATCTTGTGTGTTAACTGTCGTTGATAGAACTAGGCTACCTCCCCCCTTCTTGAGGTTGCTCGGCCAGGTGGCGGTGCGCGATCCGGTGGCAAACAACAGAAGACGGGGACCTGCTTAGCCCCCGTCTTCTGTCTCGTTCGTTGTGCGCTTGATGCGGTCGCTACGCCTCGGCCTGCATCGCCTGCTTCAGCAGCTTCGGCGCGTTCTGTTCCAGCTGCTTGGCGGTCTGCTCCTCCTGCTGGAGGTTCTGTTGGAGTAGGGTGACGACTTCCTTGTTGCCCATCGCCTGCGCGCCGATGATGAGGCCGGTGTAGCTGACGATCTCGTAGTGCTCCACCTTCGTGAGCGAGGAGCCGATCAGGCAGTCGCGGATCTGGTCCGTGCCCGCCTCCTTGAGGTTCTTCTGCCCCTCGGTGACGATCCCCTTCGCGGCGTCGCAGGGTTCCGCCTTCGCCTTCTCGCCGAGGAGCTGGAAGACCTGCTCCAGGTTCTTGACCTGCTGCTCGCTCTCCCCGATGTGTTTCTCGATGCCCGCCTTCAGGGTCGGGTCGGTCGCGGCCTTCAGCATCTCCTGCTGCCCCTTAAGGAAGCGGTTCTCGGCGTCATAGATGTCGCCCAGCTCGTGCAGATACTTCTCCTGCGTCGTCTTGATCGCCATACTCGATCCCCTCTCTCGTTGCCGGTCAGCTAACGCTGACTCGCGGGTACAGGACGCACGGCGCGTGCCAGAAGTACAGATGGCCCGAAACCCGCCGTGATGTGCCCCCGATCAGCGCTCGTTCGACCCCCACTGATCTGCACCCCTCACACCACGAACCAGTTCGACCCGTCACTCACCACCCGCACGGCCTGCCATTGCGCCGAGAGGGTCTTCGTGGCCGCGCCGTCGATATTGCCCGACGTGCTGGCAAACGTGGAATCGGGGGTAATTGCGGATATCCAGGACGCAGAATTGATCACAGCTAGACAATTGAAGAAGGTCAGTATTCGAGCGGCTGGTGCGCTGGCCGGTGTGGTCCTTGAGGATCACCTACAGCGCCTTGCTAAGCGCCATAACGTCAGAATTGCGAAGAAGGGCCCAACGATCTCATAATTGAATGACCCCCTACGCGCGCAGGGGATCTACGACACCGCTCCCTGGCGCAAGATTCAGCATCTTGGCGATATACGCAATCTTTGTTCGCATAAGAAAGAGCGAGAACCAACGAGTGAGGAGGTTGACGAGCTCATCGACGGCGTCAGTTGGGCGGTCAGGACAATCGCGTAGTCCTACAAAGCAACAGCTTTCCATGCGAAAGTCGCCGTTGTTGCGCCGGGATCGGCATTCACGTTGATGTTGAATTGCGTCGATGTTGGATTACTCACCCAAAACTTCGTCGCGTTGCCGAGACTGTTCGTCGGCGTCACGGTGATGTCCTTCAGTACGGGGGTCATCGCCAGACCGTGGTTGATCGTGATTGAGGTCGTGCCCTGGGCGGCGGCGGCGATGCCAGAGGACTCGGTGGCGTAGCCCTGGTTGTCGCGAATCACCCCCGATGGTTTCCCGTTGACCATGTAGATCGGCTGTGCGCCGCCGCCGCCGACCCCACGGATGTTGTTGCCTTCGATGTCGATGTGGTCGATGAGCGACGGGTCGTCGAGGTAGACGGCCAAGGCGAAGGCGGTAGCGTTCCCATCCATTGAGTTGTCCTTGATGGAGACGTAGGACGAGCCATAGGTCGCGGTGCCCCGCACGGCCACGGCGCACCGGTCATATGCCTGTCCCAAACCCGCCCCCCGGTTGAAGTGGAGCAGCTTGTTGTCGTGGACTGAGACGTCGATCCCGGAGACGATGCTGACCGACGCGCCAGTAAAGTCGGCGAACGTGTTCCCGGTGATGGACCAGTTGATGGCCCGCCCATTGTTGGCCATCGTGCTGACCCCGCTCTGCTTGATAGTGACCGGGGTGTCGCAGAGGAAGTCGTTGCCGTGGACTGTGACGTTGCTGATGCTCGAGATCGTCCCGGTCGTGAAGTTCTCGCCCAGGACCCCACTGAGGTTCGCCACGCTGTGCAGACGGAAGGTATTACCTTGGACGATGACGTTGTCCACGCCGGCGCTGTAGCCCAGCACGCTCTTAACTTGGTCCGCGCCGTCGCTGAAGTTGATGAGGTTGACCGGGGCATCCTCCAGGTAGTTGCCCGCCACGATGATGTAGTCGCTGTAGCCGAAGCCCTGGGCGTTGCCGATCTCGATGCTGGAGGTGTAGCACTTGTTGTTCCCGAGATAAAGCTTGTGGCATCCCTGGATGCGCAGGGCGGTGTCATTGCCGTAGTGTATGCAATTAGTCACCGCGCCCTCGGACACGCCGAGCAGTTGGACGAGGTTCTTTGACCCGCCGGTCAAACTCCCCGTGTAATCCACCGTGCGGTTGACCCAGATGCGCCGACCGGTATTCACCGAGAGACCCATCTCAAACTGCTCGAAGCGCACGTCCTCGACGACGAGGTTCTCCACGTAGCCGCAAGCAATCCCAAACGTATTACTGCGGGGAGACTGGCCCAACGGGTAGACCAGCGCCCCGGAGATGAAAAGGTTGCGAATCTGGATGTTGGTGGCGTAGGTCTGCGCCGTCCCGTCGATGCGGAAGACGCGCGAGAAGGTGCCGTTGTCCGTAACCTGGATGATGACCTTGTCGCGCGTCTCCCCTTCGAGGATGGTATCGCTGTAGATCCTTAGCAGCTCGGGGCGCACGGTGTAGACCCCATTGCGTAAGACGATGCGCCCACCACCCGCCGCATGCACGAGGTTGAGCGCGGCCTGGATCGGCACGTCGTCGTTGGTGCCGGTGCAGGTGTAGTCGTTGCCCGTCGAGCTGGCCGGGCCGACGACAGACTCGAAACGGTAGCCTTTGGCGCTGAATGTTGTCCAATCATCCGAGGTCAAGTAGCCGTTCTGCGAGGCCGTGGCCGCTGGCAGCGTGAGGGCGCGGTTCGCAGACAGGTCACCACCGCCGGAAAGCGGGGCTGCCGTGCTGATCGTGCGCGTCTGGCGCGTCCAACGGTTGTCGTAGCTGGCTTGCGACGCCGGCGACAGCTCGGTGCCGGTCGAAGCGTACGCCTTATTGTCGTGTAGGTCGCTGCCGGACAACTGGTCGTGGTAGAGGTTGGCCATAGAGGCTTAGGAGACGGTTCCAAGCGTCGAGAGGATCTGCCAGTTCGCACCATCGCTCTGAACGGTAAGCGCGGCGTACTGCGCCCCCAGCGTCTTCGTCGTCGCGCCGTCGAAGGTCTGGGCGGAGGTGCCGGACACCATGAGGTTGTTCGAGCCGCCATTCCCGCGCTTGACCGTATAGATGCGCCCGGTGATCCCGACGGCGGTGGGGAGTGTCAAGGTGAACGCGCCGGAGGTGGTGTCCCCCAGCACGGTCGCGTCGCTGGCGGTGAGCGTGTAGGCCGCGGTCTTGCTGGTGACCGCCGTGGCGATGGCCCCCGCCACCTGAATCATCGAGTTCGCCCCATTGAGTCCCAGGCCCACGCCGACCCGTCCTTGCGAGGAGAACGTAACCGCGCCCTGGGTCGGGCCGCTCCCCGCCTGGAAGATATGGTCGAGCGCGCGGTAATGAAGGCGACGCCAAGCGATATTCTCGGTCAGGGCGACGATGTTGGCGTAGTTATTGGTCGCGTCGTAGCCGATTTCCAGGCTGCCCCCAGAGACGTTCCGGTTGCTGTAGATATCGCCCATCCCGTCGAAACCCGAGGATATGGCGGTCACGCCGGTCACCTTCAAGGTGGCATCTGGCGCATTGGTCCCAACACCTACACGCGCGTTCGTCGTGTCGATGTCAAAAACCTGAGTTGTGCCGTCCGCCTTCGTGACCTTGAGGGTCGTCGTGCTGTTACTCGTCGGCGTGATCGTCCCGCCGATCGTCTGCAGCCAGCGTCTGTCATACGTCGTCTGTGACGCGACGGTCAGCTCCGTCCCGGTCGTGGGGTCGATGGCGTTGGGGTGCAGGTCCGGCCCGGTCATCTGATTGTGTAATTTCGTAGCCAAAGTGAGTCCTTTCGGGAAGGGCTCGGTGGCCTCGGGTGTGTGTCTTTATTATACGGGGCAGACTACGGGACCAGCGTACTATGGCGGTATAGTATTTCCTTCCTAGCTGCCAGGAAAACCTGGACTCTTCCGCTACACTGAACCTCAATGGGTGCGCGGAGGCACCGAACCGGTCCCGGCAATGCCGCCACTGACCAGCGCCAGACAAGGAGCCAGGCTGATGAGCGCCCCATTGCGTCCCCGCGATGACTACGATCAGGAGGTGGTGGTCCGCGAGGAGCGCCAGGATATCGTGACCCCCGATGGCGGGGTCATCGCCCAGGATGTGGCTGTCGCCGAGCGTTACGACCGGACCGAGGCCCGCTGGGCGACCGCCGACTGGTTGACCGGCATCGTGTATTTCCTCGTCAGCATGATCGCGATCCTCATCGCCCTCCGCGTCGTCTTGAAGCTCCTCGCGGCCAACCCGGATAGCGGTTTCGCGCGCTTCATCTACGGCGTGAGCGGCCCGTTCGTCGCCCCGTTCCAGGGCATCCTGGGCACGCCGGACGCCGGTAATGGGGCGACCTTCGAGTTCTCCTCCATCCTGGCCATCGCCATCTACTTCCTGCTGGGCTGGATCGTCGCCAAGATCATCGGGCTGGTGATCGCCCGCCCGTCGAGCGGGGTGTCCGCCACACGCTCCGTGGGACGCCGTACCCGCCTCTAGCGCGTACCACGCCGACCATCACCCGCAAACCAAGAAGACCGCCGGTGGTAAGTCGGCGGTCTTCTCTCGTTGTGTACGTTGTTGTGGCTAGTAGCCGATCGGTCTGTTCGGCACGACACTCCTAGACGGCACGCTGGCCCTCGTCGGGACGTTGCTGCGTGTCGGGGCCGTATCGCGCACGACCACAGTGGCGGTCACATCTTCCCCGGCGTTATCCACCAGGGTCTCGCCCGCGTTATCGGCCAGGATGACGGTCTTCGTCGCCATTAATACTCCGTGACCTGGGCGGTGCCATTAGCCGCGTCCCATATGCCACTAATCACGCCTTTATACAGCGGCGTCGGCAGGACATAGGCGGTATTGGTTGTTAGCTTGACGGTGAAGGCCGTCGTCGTGGCGGTGCCGGTGAACGCCAGGAACAGGTTGGCGGTCGAGTTGTTGAAAATCAGGGCTTCCTTGCGGTTGGCGTTGGCCGCCAGGATGGTGACGCTGCTGGTGCTGGAGGCGACCTGGGTCAGCGCGGCGGTGCTGTTGCTGTCCTGCACGACCGTCACGGTGTCGAGCGCGGCGGTCAGGGGCGCGGTGGCGACGGGTAAAGGTTTTGCAGCCGAGGCGACGCGTTCTACCCCACTATCGTTCCACGTAACAGCCGTGCCGGTCGGGGTCGCGGCCGAGGTGCCGTCGGCGTACTGGATGCCTGCGCCACCACCCGTGCCCCCCGTGGTCTTGATGCTATGCGTGGGCTCGTCGTAAATGTCGTTCCAGATTTCCTGGAAGCTATAGAGGATGGTGCGGAGACTGAGGGCCATAGTGAGTCTTAGCTGGCTTTCTTAGCTGGTTCTTTCGGCGGGGTGGCGGTCTCTACCTTCTTGGTCATTGCATCTCTGCTAGGGGCCTTGTCGGGCTTCCCTTCCAGGACTAAGGCGAACTCGCGTGGGAAGTCCGTGGTGAGTTGTGTCGCCTTCTCGTCGGACACCTGGTACTGGCCAGGCGCGGTCAGGACGAGCGATTGATGCCCGTCCGCCCCGCGATAGATCGTGCCCGTAAATGCAACAGTAGCCATACGTTAGGCAAGCACGTGTGCGCCGTTACCGTGAGAGAAGACCCATGTCGTGTTGGCGACTGTGCAAACGAGGTGGGCTGTGTCGTAACGGTTGGCTGAAGACAAGCTGCCGCCTGTTCCAGCGGTCGTCGCTGTAGCAGACTTGTTGATTTGCTGACCGGCGTTCTGAGCGATGCGCCAGCCGCCTGCACCGTTACCGACAACGGATAAACGCTGACCAACGGATGACGTGGCAGGAAGCGTGATTGTTACTAAAGACGCGTTGTTGGGGATGTACGAGGCGCTGCCGACTGCTTGCTGCGTCGTGCCGTTGACGAGATCATAGTTAACTGATCCCGCTTGTAGCTCGTCTACAAAAGTCTTGAGGCTGGGATTCTTGTCGCCCAAGATGTCGAGGTTATTGCGGTAGGTATCGAGGTTTGCTGTGCTGGTGAAGGCCATAGGTGGCGGCTTCCTTTCGAGTGATAGGTGCGTCTTGCGCTGACCGCTGCCCCGTTTTATAGGGGCAGGTGGTCAAAGCACGAGGCTTATTGACCGACTTTGGTGTCCTGGGTGCCGGTGGCGTCCAAGGTGACGTGGTCGCCGTTACGTAGTTCACGCACTGCGCCGGGTAACTGTTGTGCTTTTACGTCAGCTTCTGTTGGCGCGTCTTTGGCGTCCTTGCCGCTGACTTCCTCGAACTGCCAAGCATATTGGCCGCGTAACTGTTCTACGCGTGAATCTTCCTCTGTGGAGACGGATGCACCAGGCAAAATCATCAGGTCGCCGTCTTGGAAGACTTGCTCGGTTTTGTTTCTGAATGTCATAGGGTGTGTCCTTACTGTGCTGCTAGTCCCTGTCTCCCACCCACCCCGGTTAGGGGCAGGTGGCTACAGGATATGGGTCTTACAAGCCGATGTTGTAGAGGATACCGACCGTTGGTTGCGTGACGACGTTGAAGGCGGGCTTGAAGTCCACGCGCATGTCGGCTAACAGCTTGATCTGGCGTAGTTCCTTCGGCGTGTTGTCCTGGTCGAGCTCGATCATCTGGCGGTCGCCGACGAGGAAGCCGCCTTTGTGGGCCAGGATCGCCGTGCCCCGGTTGATGGTCGTGCCGTCGTAAACGCCGGATGCGTTTAATGTCTCGCGCATGTACGGGGACACGATCACGGGCATGCCGTCAAGCTTCATCAGCTCACCGGTCATGACGGTTGCTTGTGGGCCGTACTTATCCATCGTCACCGCTTCGGGGATGTTGAGCATCTGAACGTAGGTCTTGGGACCGACGATGATGACCAGGTCGTCCGGATTAACACTGTAGATGCCGAGCATGGCGCGTACCGCGCGGAGCTTGGACAAGGAGATAGCGCCGCCGCCGTTGTCGATCTTCCAGCCGTTAGCGAGCGCCATCCGGCGCAGGCCGGGGAACGCCTTTTCTTGGGCGTTCGCAGCCGCGACATCGCTATCTTGGTGTGCGCCGGAGATGTCGCCGTTCAGGGCGGCGTTCTCGAAGCCTACAGCCAACGAGCGCAGGAGGTTCCGTTGAATCAACGGCACGATAGGTGCAATTGAATCTTGATCTAACTCTTTGCTGACCCGGACCATCGTGCCGATGGATACGGCGTTGAAGGTGACTTGGCCGGTACCGACGTTCGATGCAGGGATCGCCGTCTGACCTGTGTCGCCTGTGTTCTCAGGGATGATGTAGGCCAACGGTGGGTTCACCTCAACCGGCAATTTATATGTCGGTGCAGGCATGTAGATGTGTGGGAAGATCGAGGTGACTTTCAAGTCGAGGCGCACCTGGTTGATGACGTCGGGGCTGAAGCTTGTAGGTACAAGTTCAAAACCTCCGCCGACTTCAGCGGTGTCCATCGCTTTGAAGACGTGCTCTTTCTTCACCATTTCAACAGCGGTGGCGATGTCATCGCGATTGATGGCCGCCGCTTTGTGAGCAACCTGCATACTTTTCGATATGTGGTCGCTCAATTGGTGGAGTTGTTCGTAGTTTTCCATGTGGGTTGTAACTAACTTATAGAGTAATAGTGTTTGTGCTTACTTGCCGGTTATGAAGGCGGCGAAGGACTTGTCCAGATCGGACGGGTCGGTCTTAGCTGCCATATTGAGGGCGGTATCGAATTTGGATGCGATCTGGTAGCTCTTGCGGGCATTCTCCGTCTGAGCCGCAGTCTGGGCGTCGGACAGGGACTTCTGTGCTTGCGCTAGTGCTTCCTTGATGCTGGAAACTTCTTTGATAGCCGTGGCTAGCGCTGATTCGCGCTCGGATAGGGTGACGCTGCGGTCGGCCAGGGCTTTCTTGATGGTCGCCAACTCTGCGGCGGTGGCATCCAGGGATTTGGTCAACGTGGCGCGGGATTCCTTGTGCGCCTTCATGGCCGGTTCTTGCCCTTCCTCGGCGGCGTCTGAGGCGGCGTCTTGCTGGATGAGCGTGGTGGCGACCTTGAGCATGATGGTGTGGAACTCGGTCAGCATGGCGTCCACTTGCGCGATCTGCTCGGGGGCGTCCAGGGTGTCGTCGGCGACGGTAGCCCAGACTTTCCAGGAGAGGTCGTCGGACAGGCTCTCCAGGACTTCCTGGGTGGCGTCTGCTTCGGCCCACTCGCTCAGGTATTGCGCCTTCGTGACAGACTTCTCGGCGTGTGGTGTGGCGTCAGGCTGGGTGCTTTCCGTCGAATGCGCCTCCTGGGAGCCAGCCGTGTCCGGGGTCTGTACTGCTGGTGCTACTGGTGTTGCTGGTGCTACTGGTGTTACTGGCTCTGCTGCTTGATTGGCTGGTGCTGGATTCTCTTGGGCTGCTACCTGTTCAGGGGTCGCGCTGTTGCCTGGGGTATGTGGCGTCTCTGGCGCTGCTGCCGGTTGATCGGCTGGTGCTGGTTGAACCGTTACAGGTGCCGTGTTGGTGGCCTGCTCGATGGGATTCGCCACGTCCACGCCGGACTGGCCGTCCACGATCTCCTGGGCGATGACGCTATCCGCTGGCTCTAACTCGACCGGGTGCCCTTCATTGGGTGCGGGTACAACGGTATCGGCCTTCTCGACCGCTGGGTGTTTGTCCATAGATGACTCTTTCATGTGCAAAGATTTATTGATGGCGCTGAGGAAGGTGGAGGCCACGGCGGGGTGGCTGGTGACACTCACCTCTTGCAGGGCGATGTCCTTGTAGGTGCGGATGGCCTTGCCGATGGTCGCGTCGTGTTCCCAGGCCCAGTCGTTGACCTGGCCGCCGATGGACAAGCCTAACTGACTGCCCTTCTGCAATTTGCCGAACAGGAAGTGGGCGTTGGGATGGTCGGCGTCCAGCTCCGCTTTCATGAGCAACTGGTGGTCGGCGGTGGCGGATAGTTCTGTGATTTCTCCGAGTTGGGCGTCCCAGTCTGAGCGGTGTTCACTTCTAAAAGAGAGCGGCAGGTTGGATTCGGACATCGACTTGATGGCGGAGTCGGCCATGCGCTCGCCGGACAGGTCTACTTCTGTGGTGGAAGCCAGGCCCTCGACGACCATCTTGTTCGTACCTTTTTGGATGTAGGCACTGGTGAATGGGACGAAGAACTTAAAAGTGGCGGAGTTGGGCATAAAAAACGAGCCACGGTCTGAGTGTTTCAGACGCGGGCTCGGTGGCCTCGAACTTTGGCTATTAGTCTGTGGTTATAGTATCACGCGCTCACGGGGGAGCCATGCAAGGCGGAGATGCCAGCCAGGACCGCCACCGTCTTCCCTCGGCAGCGGGACTGACCAACAGGAGCAATCATAAGGGATGTCGGGGCGGACTGCATCTGTCGGTTAGTCGTCAGTTACTGGATCGCCGAAGAGTTGCTCCAGGAAGGCGGCGGTCAGGTTGGTCACGGCGGCGAAAACCGGGACACCGTTCACGGTAAAGGTGCGGTTGTAGTGGACGACCGGGAAGCGCTTGGGTGGCTCACTTGGCAATGTGGCGAGAAGGGTCATAGTAAAACGTGTTGAGGGTCTTGCAGCGATGGCAGAGGGCGTCGATGTGCGGCTGTTCCCCCGGCTCCTGGTGTTTTTGCTTGACCAGCAGCGCCAGATTGCCCTCGAACAGCTTCTTGTTGCAGTTGTGACACCTGAATTCTTGTTGCATAAATATACTCAACCACTAATTATGTACGTCTATAACAGCGATAGAAGTACATCGGCAACGCGGGTGAATGAAGCCCGGCTCGACGCCACCGGGAAACGCTTGATCGAGTGGCACGACAACACCTTCTAACGAATAGCACAGGGCCTCGGTTCGTTCATCGTTCGCCGTCAGCCACCGCTTGCTTGTGACCACGCCACTCTCTTTCATCGCTTGCTGGTTGGCGGCCTCGAAAGCCTGGGCCGTCTCCGTTTGTGCGATGGTGGTGGCGCGGCTGTCCGTGGCTTGCGTGAAAACATTCTTGACCCGCTTGCGTAGCTCCGGTATCCCCTCGCCTTGCCCGATACCCTCTCGGAGCGCATCCTTGAGTTGGCCCTTGGTCGTGTCGTTGATGCCCTTGGCGTGATCGAGCGCGTTTTTCAGCAGGTAATCGTCAACGACCTTCGACTGGGCGGCAGTCCCCATCGTAAAGGAGATGGCTAAATCAGGCCCGGTAGCACCGCCAGCAGTGCCCCCAGCGGCTGCACCTGCCGCGTTGATCTGCCCGACCGCTGCGGCTATCCCGGCCACGAGTGACGGCGACAGATCGGTATACAAGATGATGGCTAAAGAATGATCGTCGGGCTGGCTGTCCGCGAAATAGGGATCAACCAGGTCGTCGATGACCGCTTTCTGGATGTCTTTCCGATGCGACAGGTTCTTAAAGGTGGTGGCGAGCTTATCCAGATATGTACCTTCTTGCTTGCTGAAGTAATCCACGATGTTCGGGTGGATAGCGGCCTCTAACCCGTCGTGGATGGTCTCCCGTTCCGCCCGCATCGCCTCGATCTGTGGCTGTGTGAATCCCTTGGACACGCTTTTCTTGGCGGGTGCCGTGGTGGCTGAGGTGCCTGCCGCGTCGTCGGGTTGCTTGTCCGTGGCCGGGGTGGTCACGCCACTACCAGTGGTGCCGGTATCTGCTGGCTGGACCTGGACCTGTGCTGCCTGACGGCGGGCCTCGTCGGCCTTGAGTTGCTCCGGGGTCTTCTTGGGCAGGAAGAAGTAGGTCTCGCGGATCTCGTCGTCGTCGAGGATGCCCGCCTGGTTGGCTGTGAGGGCGTCGGCCCGGATGGCGTCGGTGTCGTTGAAGTCCGGCTCGTTGAAGTAGAAGGCCAGCTCCGGGTCGAAGCTGTGGATGATGTCCTCGGTGAAGACTTCGGCCACCAGGTCTTGCAGGGGCTTGATGCGCCCGTTGTAGAACTGCCGCTCCTCGGCGTTGATCGTGGTGTAGCGGGACGTGCCCCGCTGGTTGAGGAAGATGGCGGGGACCCCGTAGGCGTTGGCGACCTTGATGGTGGTCAGCTCGCGCAGGGCGGTGAACTCCATGTCCTTGAGGGTCTGGGCGTAGGGCTGGATGTCCTCCACCCCCGACACCGCCACGATGCCGTGCTGCTGGCTGGCCCCGGCGTGGCGCTGGTTGATGATCGACGCCAGGCGCTCGACCGTGTCCTTGACGCCGTCCTTCATGCGGACGATGACCGAGGGCTTGAAGCCGTTGTCGAAGATGGCCTTGTTAGCCCGCAGCGCCTGGATGTCTAAATTGACCTCCTGCATGACGCTCTCTAAGGGGCTATGGCCGTAGAGGTCGTTGACGACGGAGGGCAACTGGAAGCGGCTGATCTCGGGCGGCAGGAAGGTCGCCACGTTCTTCCCCCGGTAGCGCTGGATGTAGCCCTTGATCAGGCCGTGCTCGTCGGCCACGATCCGCACGGTGGCCGGATGCACCCCCCACAGCTCGACGATGCGGCCCTTGGAGTCGGTCACTTTATTCAAATAGGCGTCGCCGGTGATCGCCAGGTGGGCCACCAGCTCGTAGAGCATGCGGGAGAAGCGTTTGGTCGGGTTGGGGTTCTTCAGCCAGCGCTCCAAGTCCGTCATCGCCTGGCGCTGCTTGTCCGTCGGTTCGGCGTCCTGGTCCAGCAGGCCGATGTGCCAGCCGTTGCCGGTCGCGCTCCCCGCCCACAGGGCGACGCAGGAGGAGACATCGACGTGTTTCTGGTAGATGGCGTAGAGCAGGTCGTAGTCGGCGTCGGGGTACTGGCCGAGCGTGTCGCGCAGGGGGAGGATCGGCTGTTGCAGGACACCGACCGCGAAAGCGGTGGTGTCTTTTTGTACGCCAGCAGACGCCAGGCGGCGCTCGACGGCGGGATCGATGAAGCGGGAGGTGATGAATTGAGAGATGGGATTGGCCATGAAGGTAGGAACGACCAGTGTCGTTTAGCTCGATTATCGCATGGGGAGATGCTATCCTGTTCGTCCATATCTCCCATCTAGCACCCAAGCTAGCGAGGCGTTGCCGATGCTCACCGTCCTGCGACAGCGGAATTTCGGGCTCGTGTGGGTGGCCGGGTTAATCTCCCTCACCGGAGACTGGCTCCTCTATGTCGGCCTCCCACTCTTCGTCTATCAGTTGACCGGCTCGACGCTGGCCACCGCCGCTGCGGTCGCCTCGCGCGTGCTGCCGCGTCTGGTGCTCGGCTCGGTGGCCGGGGTCTTCGTGGATCGCTGGGACCGGCGACGTACCATGATCGTCAGCAACCTCTTATTAGGGATCACCCTCCTGCCGCTCCTGGCCGTCCGCACGGCGGACTGGTTATGGGTCGTCTACCTCGTCTCGTTCGTCCAGTCAGCACTGGCGCAATTCCTGGAGCCCGCCGAGCAGGCACTCCTCCCGAACCTGGTGGATGAGGCACACTTGGTCCCGGCGAACGCCCTCACCGGGCTGAACAACAACTTGTCCCGGCTGGTCGGGCCGCCGTTGGGCGGGCTGGTTGTGGGCGCGTGGGGTCTGGCCGGGGTGGGCCTCCTTGACGCCATTTCCTTCTTCACCGCTGCCGTCCTCGTCGCGCTCGTCCGCGCAGACGGTCGGGATGGTGCCGCGACACGCCCAATCCCGGCGGACGGGCGCACCGCTTTCGCCACCGCATGGGCCGAGTGGGCGGCGGGACTGGCGCTGGTACGCCGGGTGCGCCCGGTGGCCGCACTCTTCCTCTTCATCGCGATCACCGGCGTCGGCGAGGGGACGCTGAACACATTGTTCGTCCCGTTCGTGACCACCGTCTTGGGGGCTAGCGGGTTGGCCTACGGCGCGATCCTGGCGGCGCAGGCGGTCGGAGGATTGCTCGGCAACGCGGCCATCGGGCGCGTCGGTCGGGGGGTGCCGCCGGGCCACCTGATCACGGTCGGCGCGCTGGGGCTCGCCGCAATCGACGCGCTCATCTTCAATGCCCACCGTGCGGTTCCCGGCCTGGGACCGCCGCTCGTGCTGATGGTGGTCGTTGGCCTACCGGCGGCGGGTCTGGGGGTCGGCTATACCACGTTGCTCCAGCGGTGTGTCGGGGACGCCTATCGGGGGCGTGTCTTCGGGGCCTTCGGGGCGGTTAATGCGCTGAGCCTACTCTGTGGGACAGGACTTGCGGCGGCATTAAGCAGAGTCCTGGGGGTTGCGGCGCTCGTCAACATCCAGGTCATCGCCTATCTGCTCGGTGGGGTGCTTATTTTCCTCCTGCTACGCCAGAACATGTCGCCAGAAATGGGAACGGTCCCGAGGCAAACAGAGGCCTGAGATTGTATAGACCAACTCACCGATGTATAATGTGAATGTATTTACAAGTTGTGTGCTCAACTGGTATGCTGTTATAACCCAACAGACCCGTTTGAAGAGCACACTTCGAGTGGGTTTTTTGGTACCCACCCGTCGTAAACCTCTCTCCTCGCACCTTTGACAACCGCATACCCTTGGGCGAAGCACCGCGCCTTATACGGTCTTTTGGAATTGGAACATATTCGACGGATGGCCAGAAAGCAATACAATGCAAAACAGTCAGTCCAGGACAAAGATTACCGGTCGCCCGTGCTCACCCCAGCGGCCGGAGGGGGGTGGAGACCATCTTGTAGTCCTCCAACGCTGGCGGTCAGGCAAGGCCGCGAAGAAGGGATGCACGCCCTAAAGGGCGGTCGCTACGCGACGTGTGTTTCTCTTGAAGGGAAAGAGAATCCAGCCTACCCGGCAAAGACTCAGAGTATGGCAAACGCTTCCTCATCTTCAGAAGAACGGGGGTACTATCTGGCCGGACTCCTCCACGTTGAATAGCACCCCCTCCTATAGAGCCCCACCGTATCCTCACCGACCGGGGTAGCGAGCCGTGGCGACCGGCGAGGGTGACGTGCTGGCGAACGGGGACACGCGGCAGAGACGGCCGGGGATAGATCGCTACTACTCGGTCGTGGTCAGGGCGTCACGCTGTCCCACGCCGCCGGGGACTTGTTGCTCGTTCGCCAGCTCACGGCCGAGGAAGTAGTTGAGCAGCGTGCGGATCGTCGCCACCGCCGCGAGCTTGCCGATGGCGTCCCAGGTCGGGGCCACGGCAGTGGAGAGGATGTCGGCGGCCAACAGGAACTCTAGCGCCAGGCCGAGCGTACTGCCCAATCCTAGCCGGATGCTCTCGGTCGAGATGCGCTGATGACCACCGGGGAGGTGCTGCGCGACCCACCGCACCAGCGCCCGGATGACCCCGACGGCGATGATGACGGACCCGATCGCCTCGATGCTGCGCGTCAGGATGAGGGTGCCGAGTTGCAGCCACTCCTCCGGCGTGCGCCCGCCCTCGACGGTGAGCAGGGTGCCAAGGTCCTGCGCAGCGTGATAGAGCATCGCGGTATTACTCCAAGCCTGGTACGCGCGTAAAGCGGTCGGGGAAAGCTGTGCTCAGGATACCGCACCGGCAGGGCATCGCCCCAGCCGGTCGGTTGACAATAACCACCCACAAGCGCATCATGTCGTTATAACGGTGCGCCAGTAAGAGCCGGGGTGTCGCGCGCATCGTCACTGTGAGCACGACTCCCGGCGTTTTAGTATGAAGATTGGCCTCGATTACTGGCAAGTGTGCAGCCACTACCCCGAGTACTTCCGCGTGCTGGCCGAGCTGTGGCGCACCTGTGACGATAACCGGGTCTATATCCTGTCGGCGGTAGGACAAGACCGCGTGGGCACCGTCCAGGCTGCCGTAGAGGCTCTAAACATCCCCCATAATGGCGTGTTTGAGGTGGTCTACGACGATGTGCGCCAAGCCCTGGCGTTGAAACTGGCGAAGTGCTTAGAACTGGGTATCACGGTGTTTTATGATGACCGGGAAGACGTGTGTCGGGTCCTGAATAGGCACGGCATCCTAGCCCTGCGGGTGCTGAGAAAAGACAACAGCACCTACGACTTGGGGGCAGAACAAAGATGAGGAACACGATCTCTTGGGGGCGTGCCCGGACAGCCCGCTGCGGCCCTACGACGACGCGGCGCACGGGTAGGATGCTCCCAGATCAACTGGCGCTCGGCGGCGCATCGTCGATCAGGATACCGCGACAGATACGGGTGAGTTGCTCCAAGAGTTCTTGTTCATCGGGCGCAAGGGGCCGATTATTGTCCTGGTAGCGCGGGTCATCATGCCAGGCAGGCGGCTTCGTGGTGTCGGCCGTAATGTCACGCTGTGTCGTCCCCACGATCAATGTGACGAGCATCGTTCCCTCCACACCGCGCCCTCTCGGGCTAAACGTCCCTCTACACAAAGGACCTACGTATGGGAAGGGCGGAAGGGTTAAGGGGATGCGGTCAGCCAGCAACCTGCATCCTTCTAGCTAGTTGACAATAAACCGCCAGTCGGCGCAGAATGACGTCGAGGCCAAGCCACTTTTTTACACCCCCGAGCGTCAGGCTTGGCCCCTCACCACTGACCTCGGGGGTCATTATTTTACGAGCTCGGAGGCGGGCAGAAAAGAGGGGTATGGCATATCCAAGCACATCACTATCGAGCAGTTCCTTGCTCGCGACGATGTCGGCACTGGGCGGTACAGCAAATGGCACTACAAACTCTCTTCAACAGCAGGATCGGGATGGGAACGAGGTCAACGTCGGCGATGAGGTTTTACTCGAAGACCAAGACGAAATAGGGCCATTTCAGGGCATGGTAGGGCAAGTTATCGAGGTTCTTACAGGTCAGTTTGAAACTTTCCGCGTCGAGTTTGATCAGGATCATAGGTTCCACCGCGCTTCCTGGGTCTGCAACCCGTGTGACATTGTTCTGGTAGATCAAAAAAGCCACGGCAAGAAAAAGCAGCCTGAGAAGACAAAAGTCACCCTGGACAGCGTCATCGTCAGCCCGGACAAGAAGTCTGAGATCCAAGCTGCCATTTCCCAAGTGGCCAACAACTCTAGTTTTCGCTAACTGTGGGCAGTGAGTGCGGGAAAGGCGTCGGGCGCGACGCTCTGGTAGAGTCCGGGTGTTGAGACCGTGACTCGTCGGAGGTGCGCCCGATGCCGGAAGCAGTGTATC